>Ga0209290_1000057_pt1 | contig 106569 bp, 92 predicted proteins | sample EN1Hudsemesocosm_2_FD_184632 | JGI IMG/M metagenome (GOLD analysis project Ga0209290, IMG submission 184632) | Methane-oxidizing microbial communities from mesocosms in the Hudson Canyon - EN10B Hudson Canyon (SPAdes) (version 2) | ecosystem: Environmental > Aquatic > Marine > Cold seeps...
GAACTGGCTATACCCAGACCAGAAATAGAAATAGAAATAGAAATAGAAATAGAAATAGAAATGCTTCGCCGCCCAGTTAATTTAAGCGGCACCGCTTTCTACTTAAAACTCTTAATCATCACTAATTTGAATTTCTGGAACGTGCTGTACCGCCAATACACTTAATTTTGCCGCCATGGCACGAGCGGTATTCAAATACATCTGAGCCACCTCACTTTCACTGTCGGCAGCAACCACAGGCAAACCAGAATCACTCTGCTCCCTAATATATTTGGACAAAGGCAATGAACCCAGCAGCTCAGTGTTAAATTCCTCCACAATTTTTTCCGCACCACCCTCTCCAAAGATGTGCTCCACATGACCGCAGTTGCCACAGATATGAATCGACATATTCTCGATGATACCCAGCACAGGAATATTAACCTTATTAAACATCTCGATGCCTTTTTTGGCATCCAACAAGGCAATGTCTTGGGGGGTTGTCACCACGACAGAGGCCGATACTGGAATCTTCTGTGACAAAGTAAGCTGGATATCCCCTGTACCAGGCGGCATATCAATCACCAAATAATCCAGGTCATCCCATGCGGTTTGGGTGATGAGCTGCTGCAGAGCGCCACTCACCATAGGGCCACGCCACACCATGGGAGTATTTTCGGTAACCAAGTAAGCCATAGACATGGTTTGCAAGCCCAACGCCATCACTGGCTTAAAGAATTTTTCCTCTATGGTTTCTGGGCGAGTGTCCGTTGGCACACCCAGCAACATCCCCAAAGAAGGGCCATAAATATCGGCATCTAGCACCCCCACTCTTGCTCCGTCTTTTGCCAGAGCCAAGGCCAGGTTTACAGAGGTAGTGGACTTACCCACCCCGCCTTTACCTGAGGCCACCGCGATAATATTTTTGACATTTTTAATACCCTGTAAATTTTCGTGGGCCTTATGAGATTCCACCTGCCAGGCCACGCTCACTTGGGCATGCTCGATACCCTGCACATTTTCAATGGCAACTTTCAACATCTGTGCGATGCCATCTTTTAGGTAATCACTGGGATACTTCAGCAACACATCCAACACCACTTGATCGGATTGAACGTCAAGACGGTCAATGGCACCAGCCGATATCAAGTCTGTACCCAGGTAAGGATCTTGATAGCCCTTAATGGCTTCCTGTACTGCTGCCAATATTGCCTGCGGCATAATCAACCTCTTCGATAAACCTACTAATTTGGTCGGACTTTACCATTTTAGCCTAATCTTGGGCATCCTTAATGCACTCGGCGACAAACATTGCTACATGCATTTAGCAATTCCTGCTATATTAACCCCCATCAAAATGTGGGAAAACCTAGGTTTACCAACACATCTAAACCCTATTACCCAAGAGTCATCCATGCGTCGCATCCTTGTTACCAGCGCCCTCCCTTATGCTAACGGCCCTATCCACTTAGGCCACATGCTTGAATACATACAAACCGATATCTGGGTACGTTTTCAACAGTCCCGTGGCAATCAGTGCACCTATGTGTGTGCCGATGACGCCCATGGCACCGCCATCATGTTACGCGCTCAAAAAGATGGCATTACCGCCGAGGAGCAAATTGCCCGCGTACAAGCCGAGCACGAGAAAGACTTCGGCGATTTTTTAATCAACTTTGACAACTTTAGCTCCACCCACAGCGATGAAAACCGCGTATTGTCTGCCGATATCTATAACAAACTAAAAGAGAACGGCCATATCAACGTGCGCGGTATCAAGCAACTGTTTGACCCGGAAAAAGAAATGTTTTTGGCTGATCGCTACGTAAAAGGCGACTGCCCAAAATGTAAAACTCCGGACCAATACGGCGACAACTGCGAAAACTGTGGCGCCACTTACAACGCCAGCGAGTTAAACAACCCGGTTTCGGTCATGTCCGGTGCCACTCCTATTGAAAAAGAGAGTGAACATTTTTTCTTCAAACTGCCTGAGTTCCAGAAGTTTTTACAGGACTGGACTCGCTCCGGCACGTTGCAAAAAGAAGTGGCCAACAAACTGGCCGAATGGCTGGATAACGACTTGAAAGAGTGGGACATCAGTCGCGATGCTCCTTATTTTGGTTTTGAAATTCCGGATGCGCCCGGCAAATATTTTTATGTGTGGCTGGATGCCCCCATAGGTTACATGGCTAGCTTTAAGCAACTTTGTGATCGCACTGAAAACTTGGAATTTGACGATTACTGGAAAGCAGGCTCGGAAGCCGAGGTTTACCACTTCATTGGTAAAGACATCATCAACTTCCACGCCCTGTTTTGGCCAGCCATGTTACACAGCGCCGGTTATCGCACTCCCACCGCAGTATGGGCCCACGGATACGTAACCGTTAATGGCGCCAAGATGTCTAAGTCCCGTGGCACTTTTATCAAAGCCCGTACTTACCTAGATCATTTCCAGCCGGAATATCTACGCTATTACTACGCAGCCAAATTAAACAATCGCATCGACGATTTTGATTTAAACCTGGAAGATTTCGCACAAAGAGTGAACTCCGACCTGGTAGGCAAGGTTATTAACATCGCCAGTCGCTGCGCGGGCTTTATTAAAAAAGCGGGAGGCACAATGGCCTCCGAGCTACCAGATCAAAACCTACTAGATGATGCCATTGCCAAGGGCGACGTCATCGCTCAATACTACGAGGATCGTGAATACGGCAAAGCCATACGTGAAATTATCGCTCTGGCCGACCAAGCCAATGAATACATTCATGAAAAAGAGCCTTGGGCACTGGCCAAACAAGACGGCAAAGAAAATGAAGTCCTGGGCATTTGCTCACTGGGCATCAACTTGTTCCGCCAACTGGTGACTTATTTGGCACCTGTATTACCCGCCATGACCGACAATGTGAGCGCATTCCTGAATATTGACGATCTAAACTGGGACAGCCGTAAACAGATATTACTAAACCACGATATCAATAAGTTTAAAGCCCTCATGAGTCGCGTTGAAAAAGACAAACTGGACGCCATGATTGAGCAAGAAAAATCCGACGCTGAAGCTGACGCCGTCAAAAATGCCGCGCCGGCCGGAGATATTTCTTTAAGCGAGCCCATCGCAGATGAAATTGGATTTGATGATTTTGCCAAAGTGGATCTGCGCATTGCCAAAATCATTGATGCCCAGCATGTAAAAGGGGCGGGTAAATTATTGCAACTGACACTCGATGCGGGGGAAGGTAAAACTCGCAATGTGCTATCCGGAATCAAAGCTGCCTACTCACCTGAAGACCTGATTGGCAAACACACTGTCATGGTGGCCAACCTTAAGCCGCGCAAGATGAAATTTGGCATATCAGAAGGCATGGTACTGGCTGCAGGCCCAGGTGGTGATGAATTGTGGTTACTTGAGCCTCACGAGGGTGCCAAACCCGGCATGCGAGTCATGTAATACATTCAACACCCAATAAAAAACGCCGGCTGCTAGCCGGCGTTTTTTATTGCCCTTTGAAAAACAGTACCACTACCTGACGTACTACACTAATACCACCTTTCTAATTTAGTGACTCACCATGCTAAGACTCAGCCTCGCCATGATACTTTTCTGTGCCCAGGCTACCTATGCCTGCGAGACTCCATTGGTATTTCAAGTTGGGCCATTCTTTTCTACGACCTTCATCATCAAATACTGGCGCGAATTTGCAAACGAAGTGGCCAGGCGTTCCCAATGCAAAGTTGAAATTGTTTCATCAAGTAGTTATGAACAATACCTAGACACCCTAGTGACCCAAAACGGGGACATGTTCATAGTGCCCAACCATTATGTAAAAGCGTTCACCCAAAGAGGCTTAATCCCCACCCTTATCAGTTCAAAAAATGCTCAAGTGTATGTTTTGAGCCGCCACAATATTAAAGACAAAGGCAGCCATAACCTCATAGGAGACACTGTACTCGTGCCCAGCCAATATACTCGAGCGTATTTGGAATTTGAAAAATGGCTGACGCAAGAAGGATTACAAGGCAAGGTTAACTTTGATTTCAACCACAGCCACGACTCAGCTGCCCTGCTCATGTTGCAAGGCAAATACAGCAGTGCCGTGATATTAGACGGCATTTATCAAGCACTGCCGCCTTTTATTCAACAGAAATACCAAGCCACCTTGCTTAAAGCCAAAAGTGGGGCCACCATACTGACCAAGCCAAACGCAGATCAAAATACCTTGAAGGCCATAATCCACTCAAAGAACAAATTAAATTTCCAGACATGGAAACCTGCGACCCTACCCTTTCAGCACAACCCTTTCTCTGACACCTTCATTGCCCAGTTAAAATCCTACTTGGAACACAAAAAGTAAGCGCCATCGGCTGTTAATCTATATATTCGATTAAAAAGACGCCTAAGATCGAGGCATTAGATTACATATATCAGCAAAACGACTCAAAACCCCAAATTGTCAACTTGTACCTATGATGCGCATCTAGGATAATACGTCGCCGATTTTTTCTTTACTGTCAGGCAGTTAGTGCCTTACTGGCTACTATTAAGGCAGCCAAGCGGCGTAACCCCAGTGCGTAATTGTGCTAGGGCAGGACTAAGAGTCATCATTTTTCCAACCGAGTTAAGGGCATCACATGGTTGATTACATCCTCATATTGGTCTCGACCATATTGGTTAACAACTTTGTATTAGTACAATTTTTAGGCCTGTGTCCGTTCATGGGCGTATCCAACAAACTGGAAACCGCCATCGGCATGTCGGCTGCGACTACCTTTGTATTGACCCTAGCCTCGCTAAGCTCCTACCTGGTATATGAATATTTACTAGTACCATTGGAAATCACTTATCTAAAAACCATTTCTTTTATCATGGTAATTGCCGTGGTGGTGGGTTTTACCGAAATGGCCATACGCAAAACCAGCCCTCTTTTGTACCGGGTACTGGGCATATTTCTACCCTTGATTACCACTAACTGTGCGGTACTAGGGGTAGCATTACTGAACATAAAACGTCAAAACGATTTCTTCGAATCCATCCTTTACGGTTTTGGTGCAGCGGTGGGATTCTCACTTGTGCTGATTTTATTTTCAGCCCTGCGCGAACGTATCTCGGTGAGCGACGTGCCCAAAGTGTTTCAGGGCAGCGCCATCGCCATGATTACCGCTGGCCTCATGTCTTTGGCCTTTATGGGCTTCACCGGATTGGTTTCCATTTAAGGGGGTAACACATGTCATTAATTCTTATCTCCATATTTGCCCTCGTGGCTCTGGCCATCCTGTTTGGAGGCATATTGGGCTTTGCCGCCGTTCGTTTTAAAGTAGAAGGCAATCCCATAGTGGATCAACTGGACGCCCTTTTACCACAAACCCAATGTGGCCAGTGCAGCTATCCAGGCTGCCGCCCTTATGCTCAGGCCATTAGCGAGGGCAACGAGAAAATAAACAAATGCCCGCCGGGTGGTGAAAGCACCATCGCCGCCATCGCTGATTTATTGGGCGTGGACCCTGAGCCTCTGGATGCAGAACACGGCGAAGAAAAAGACGTAACCCTAGTGGCTGTCATTCGTGAAGATGAATGCATAGGCTGTACAAAATGCATTCAGGCCTGCCCAGTAGATGCCATCTTGGGCGCAGCCAAACAGATGCACACCGTCATAGCCGACGAGTGCACCGGCTGCGACCTGTGTGTAGAGCCGTGCCCAGTGGATTGCATCGACATGATTCCAGTAAGCAGCACCATGCAAACCTGGCACTGGCCAAAACCTTCCGCCCAGCCACTAATCGCTACCGATAAGGGTCAAACCATATGAACCACATGGCCCTTTTAAGCATGAAATTTGATGTGTGTAGAGAGAAATAACAATGAATATGCATCACTTTAAGCTATATGATTTTGACGGTGGCATTCACCCGACCCAAAACAAATCACAAAGCACGCAACTGCCAATAAACACGGCTAAAATCCCATCAAAACTGATATTACCGATTGCACAACACATTGGTGCACCCGGTAACCCTATCGTTAAGACAGGCGATAGCGTGCTTAAGGGGCAAATTATTGCCAGGGGTGAAGATTTTGTCAGCTGCAACCTGCACGCCCCCACATCAGGTATTGTGGGTGAAATTAAAGCTCAAGAAGTCCCCCACCAGTCTGGTATAAGTGATATTTGTATCGAAATCATGACTGATGGCAAGGATGCCTGGGTTGACCATCAGGGCCTGGACAATTACCTCGAGGCCGACGCCGCCGGCTTAATTGACTGCATCGCCCAGGCAGGCATTTCTGGCATGGGCGGGGCAGGATTTCCTACCCATGTTAAAGCCTCCATCCCGGCCAGTAAGATTAACACCCTCATTATTAATGCGGCCGAATGTGAGCCCTACATCACCAGCGACGATTTACTCATGCGCGAATACGCCATGGAAATCATTAAGGGCATAGAAATCCTGCAGCGTATTTTGCTGCCCGAGCAGTGCTACATTGGCATCGAGGACAACAAACCCCAGGCCATTGAGGCATTACAAAAAGCCTTGAAAGAAAACCTGGATGACACCCATAACATTCACGTGGTAGTCATCCCCACTAAATATCCTTCCGGCGGTGAAAAGCAACTCATTCAAATTCTCACCGGCAAAGAAGTGCCCGTAGCAGGAATTCCTGCCGACATTGGCATCGTTTGCCAGAATGTGGGCACCGTGCATGCCATTTACCAGGCCGTGGCATTAGGCATCCCCCTCATTAGTCGCATCACCACCATCACTGGCGACGCCGTATCCAGCCCGCAAAATTACCAGGTATTACTGGGCACGCCGGTCAGTGACGTGCTGGCTCAAGCCAATGCGCAACAAGATAAAATTAAACGACTCATTATGGGTGGCCCCATGATGGGTTTCACCATTTCCAGCACTGACATCCCCATTACCAAGACCAGCAACTGCATCATCGCCGCCAGCGACCAGGAATTACCAGACCCCGCCATGGAGCAGGCCTGTATTCGCTGCGGCATGTGTACTCAAGCTTGCCCAGCACAATTACTGCCGCAACAACTTTATTGGTTTGCCAAGAGCAGCAACCTGGAACAGGCGCAGGCCCACAACATTAGCGACTGCATCGAATGTGGCGCCTGCTCGTACGTGTGCCCTAGCAACATCCCACTGGTGCAGTATTATCGATTTGCCAAAGGGGAAATCAAGCAAGCCAAGAATGACAAAAAGAGCAGCGAACAAGCCAAATTGCGCTTCGATACTCGCAATGCTCGCCTAGATCGTGAAGCGGCTGAAAAAGACGCCAAACGCAAAGCTCGCGCTGAAGCCGCAGCCAAAAAACAGGCAACTAAAAAAGCGGCCCCGCCCGCCTCCCCCACGGACGCCGAAGCCACTGGCGCACCTACAGTGGATATAGATCTACTCAAACAAAAAGTACTTGCCGCTCAAACTCGCGTGGACAAAGCCAAAGAGCGCTTGGCCATGGCAAAGGAACAAAACCTGGAAACCGCAGACGCACTTGAGCTTGGCCTCAACAAACAAATTGACAAGCTCACCGCTGCCCAAAAAAGTCTAGAGGAAGCCAACTCATGATCCTGCTCAACAGACAAGAGCACCTCACCATGGCACAACAAACACTAAAGGCTACGAAAGGCCTAGAGGAAACAAGCTTATGAGCCTGCTCAATATTAGCTCCCCTCACGCAACACGATCAGGTAACACTGGCAATGTGATGCTGACTGTTTTACTGGCTCTGATTCCTGGCATTATTACGCTGAGCTATTTTTTTGGCCCAGGCCATCTGATTCAAGTTTGTATCGCAAGCGCCACGGCCGTTGGTTGTGAAGCCCTAATTTTGCACCTGCGTAAAAAGCCCATTGCGTTTTACTTAAAAGATTACAGTGCACTCTTAACCGCGGTGTTGCTGGCCATATCACTTCCTCCCTATGCGCCTTATTGGGTCACTATGGTGGCTACGTTATTTGCCATTATCATTGCCAAACATTTGTATGGCGGCCTGGGTCAAAACCCGTTTAACCCTGCCATGGTGGGGTTTGCCCTGGTATTGGTAAGTTTCCCAGTGGAGATGACCACATCATGGAGCGCTCCCTTCGCGCTTTTAGAAACTGGCATCGGTTTTGGCCAAGCTGTGCAGATCATTTTTTCATCCCGGGAAACCATAGACGCCATTACAATGGCCACCCCGTTGGATCTTTATAAAAACCAGGTAGAGATCGCCACTGCCAGTGAGATCTATCAAAGCCCTTTATTTAATGGCCCTAATAATGAGGCCAGTATCGCCTTGGGCTGGCAATGGGTGAACCTGGCATTTTTGTTGGGTGGTGCATTTTTATTATGGAAAAAAATATTCACCTGGCATGTACCCGTTAGCCTACTGGTATCGCTTTCACTTCTAAGTATTTTCATTGGGTGGGACAGCGACAGCTATGTACCCATTAGCCTGCATTTGTTTGCCGGCGCCACTATGCTGGGTGCATTTTTCATTGCTACCGACCCAGTAACCGCCTCTACCACCCCTCTGGGCAAATTGATTTATGGTGCAGGCATTGGCGCCTTAATTTATATCATTCGTACCTGGGGAAGTTACCCGGATGCAGTGGCCTTTGCTGTGTTATTAATGAATTTTGCAGCCCCCTTGATCGATCAATATTCACAACCTCGCACCTATGGCCATAAAAAAGCCGTACGTGGGTTAGCTAAAAAAGACTAGGTGGCGGTTATGACTGAGCAAACAACCCTTTCACAATCTATCGTAAAAAATGCCGTGGGCTTGGCGCTGTTTGCGATGGTAACCGCTGGCATCATTGCCCTGGTTCAATACAACACCAAACAGCAAATCGCCGACAATATTGCCTTGGCACAGGCCCGTGCCCTATATGAAATCACCCCCGAGCATACTTTGGACAATGATCTATTGGCCGACAAACTGGATCTTACCTCCAACGCCTTACGTTCCACCATGAACATAAATGCCCTGGGCAAACTGCCTGACGGCTCCAGCGCCTATTTCGCCAAAAAAGGCGGCCTGGTTCACACCATTATTTTCCCGGTGATTAGCCCCAACGGCTATACCACAGACATTCACATGTTAGTGGGGGTAAAACTGGACGGCACACTGGCCGGCGTACGCGTAGTGGACCATAAAGAGACCCCTGGACTGGGAGACAAGGTAGAAGTTAAAAAATCAAACTGGATTAACGACTTTGCCGGCAAGTCTTTACACAACCCAAGCAAAGACAATTGGAAAGTTCACAAAGACGGCGGCCATTTTGACCAGTTTACTGGTGCCACCATCACCCCAAGAGCCGTGGTGGGCGCCGTTTATCAAACTTTAGAATTTTTCAGTAAAAATCAACATTTACTGCTGAAAGAATTTGCCCAGCAAGACACTCTTTCTTCTATGGAGAGCCATTAATGAGCACCCCAACGGCAAGTAAAACATTAACCACCATCAGTAAAGATGGCTTATGGGATAACAACCCGGCCCTGGTTCAACTTTTGGGATTATGCCCACTGCTGGCGGTAACCGGCACTGTGGTGAACGCCATGGGTTTAGCACTGGCCACTATGATTGTTTTGGTGGGCTCAAACATGGCCGTTTCCATGGTGCGTAACTTTGTACCCGACGCGGTACGCTTGCCAGCATTTGTAATGATCATAGCCTCCTATGTGACCTGCACCGAGTTGCTCATGCAAGCCTACACCTATGAGCTGTACACAGTTCTGGGGATCTTTATTCCTTTGATCGTAACCAATTGTGTGATTCTAGGCCGGGCCGAAGCCTTTGCCGCCAAAAACCCTATTATCCCATCTATTATTGACGGCTTAATGATGTCCCTGGGGTTTGCCGTGGTGTTGGTATTATTGGGTGCTCTGCGGGAAATAATTGGTCAAGGCACACTATTTTCAAATATGGAACTATTGTTTGGAGAGCAGGGCGTAAACTGGAAAATAGAAATAATTAAAGATTATCCCAACTTTTTGTTTGCCATTTTGCCCCCCGGTGCCTTCGTGGGTTTAGGGTTATTAATTGCCGCAAAAAACCTTATCGACGACAAAATCAAAACATCCAAGCAGGGTCAAATGCAAGACGTTACCACCGGCTCCAAGCGAGTTCGCGTAACCGGAAAAATAAGTTAATTAGCATGAACAAAGAAAAACGGTTTGAAATATTTGCGCGCTTGCGAGAGCAAAATCCAAATCCAGAAACCGAGCTTAACTTTAGCACGCCATTTGAATTATTAGTGGCCGTCACTCTGTCGGCACAGGCCACAGACGTAAGCGTCAACAAGGCCACTGATAAACTATTTCCAGTGGCCAATACGCCCGAGCTAATACACCAACTTGGTGAAGATGGCTTAAAGGCCTACATAAAAACCATTGGCCTATTTAATAGCAAGGCCAAACACGTTATTAAAATGTGCAGGATGCTTATAGACCTGCACCAAAGCCAGGTTCCACAGACCCGCGAAGAACTAGAAGCCCTGCCAGGGGTTGGCCGCAAGACCGCTAACGTGGTTTTAAATACCGCTTTTAAACAGGCAGTAATGGCGGTTGATACCCATATATTTCGAGTGGGCAATCGCACTCGAATCGCCCACGGTAAAGACGTATTAGAAGTTGAGAAGCGACTCATGCAACTCACACCCAGCGAGTTTTTAATGGATGCTCATCACTGGTTAATACTACACGGTCGCTATGTATGCATCGCCCGTAAACCCAAGTGCGGCAGCTGCATCATCGAAGATTTATGTGAGTTTAAAAAGAAGGAGGTGGACTAGTGCGAATTCTTCATACCATGTTGAGAGTGGGAAACCTGCAAAAATCCATCGAGTTCTATACCCAGGTTTTGGGCATGACACTATTACGCCAACGAGATAATGAACAGTACCGTTATACCCTGGCCTTTTTGGGTTACGGCCTTGAAAGCGATGAAGCCGTTATTGAACTGACCCACAATTGGGACACAGACCAATATGAATTAGGCAATGGATATGGCCACATCGCCATTGGCTGTGATGTCATTTACCACACTTGCGACAGGATCGCCCAAGCCGGCGGCACCATTAGCCGCCAACCGGGCCCGGTAAAAGGAGGCAATACCGTTATCGCCTTCGTAAAAGACCCAGACGGTTACGCTATTGAGCTTATTCAAGGCAAATAATTGCCACTACCCCCCTTAAGATTAACCGGGAACGGTCTGTTGTCGTTAATCTTGAGTGAAACACTCAGGCATTATTGTCTCCATCGACCCTATAAGCTAAAATAGCACACTTAATTTTTAGCGCCCCCAATACAAAGAATTCATTTTTATGACCGATAAGCGCCTAACCGAAATGCCTGACGTGGCCTCCACGCAGGCCCCACAGATTAACGGCACACTAGACTGGGTGGGTATGAATCGCATTGCCCTGCCCCTCACCGTACGCGACAGCGATCTGGGTGACAGCAAGGTGAACGCGTTTGTTCAGACCTATGTAAACTTGTTCAACCCGGATGTTAAAGGCATCCACATGTCGCGCCTGTATTTATTATTGACCGAGTTCTCAGACAACCAGGTATTAAGCGCCAGCAATCTGCGTGAGTTTTTGTCTCACATGCTGGACAGCCATAACGACATCAGTGACCAGGCCACTCTGAATTTTGAATTTGACTACGTCATCAAACGCAAAGCGCTTAAGAGTCAATTTTCCGGATGGAAAGATTACCCAGCTCAAATTAAAGCCACCCTTAAAGACAACAAGGTATCTTTGGAATTAGGCATTGAAGTCACCTATTCCTCCACCTGCCCTTGCTCTGCGGCTCTGGCTCGTCAAATTATCCAGGAAGCCTTCCACGCCGACTTTAAAGACAAAGAGCAAGTTAGCCCAAGCGAAGTAGAAGCATGGCTAAGAAGCGAGAAAGGCACTCACGCCACACCTCACAGTCAACGCAGCACCGCCATGGTTTGGGTGAAACTAAATGACAACCTTGAAGACTTCCCAATCACAGATGTGATCGGCGTCATCGAAGATGCCCTGCAAACGCCAGTACAAACTGCCGTTAAGCGAGAAGATGAGCAGGAGTTTGCCCGTTTAAATGGTCAAAACCTGATGTTCTGTGAAGACGCTGCACGCCGCGTTAAGAACGCACTCAACAAACAAGAAGGCATGTTCAAGGACTTTTGGTTGCGTATCGAGCACCTGGAAAGCCTACATGCCCATGATGCGGTGGCCATCGCCACTAAAGGCATACGCGAAGGTTACGAGCCGTTATTGGCCCGTTAAAAGGCAGCGGCGGGCTTATCACCCGCCATCCCCCCTGCCTAAATGGATTAACTCTTAACAAGATTAAGCCTTTCGCAAGTGGATCAGCCGCTCCTATCTTGGCTCGCAAAAGCCAACTACAATGATAATTATCTGCAACCCTTTAGATGAGTACCCCGGGTGAAACTGTTCGTTGAAAACTTAAGTAATGTAGATGTGTCCTACCTAGACGCCAAACGCGGTCTTGTGGGCGAATCCTGGCTGGCAGGCCTAGTACTGACCGGCAACCTAGACAACCAAAGCATGATTTGTGACTTTGGCATCGTTAAACGCAACGCCAAGGCCTGGTTTGATGAATACATCGACCACAGGCTAGTCGTGCCCACCCAAATGGCCGGGTTACACATAAGCAAACATGAAAGCCTGCTCACCATTAAATTTCCACACCCACTGGGCGGGGAATTTGTATGTAGCGCTCCTGAGCAAGCCTTTTGCTTGATTGATACCGACACCATCAACGAATCCACTGTGGCCACTTGGCTAGAGAAGGAATTAAGCGATAGCATACCCGGTGACATAGACAAGCTAAATGTAAAACTGGACTGTGAATTAATGGGCGGCGCCTATTACCATTACAGTCACGGCCTAAAAAAACACGATGGCAACTGCCAGCGCATCGCTCATGGCCACAGATCCAAGATTGAAATTTTTATTGATGGCGCTCGCCAACCCGAGCTGGAAAAAAGCTGGGCAAAAACCTGGCAAGACATTTATGTTGGCACTTTGGAAGACCTTCATAACCAGCCCACCATCGAAGGCATAAAGCACAATCATTATCGCTATGAAGCACCACAAGGCCAATTTAGCCTTACCCTACCCCAAGCTGCCTGTTACGACATAAAAACCGACACTACCGTGGAGCAAATTGCCAACCACATCGCCACCGTTTTATTGGAATCCGGTCACAGCGTAACCGTTAAGGCTTTTGAGGGTGTAGGTAAAGGAGCTATGGCAACCTATGAGTAATAACAATAAAAATCTTTATAAAGACCTCGAGAAGCAAGCCAAGGGCAGCCAGACCTCACTAGAAGATGCCTTGGGTCACCTGGTGTTCAATGACGCCGGGCTCATACCAGCCATTGCCCAGCAATTTGATAGTGGCGAAGTGCTGATGATGGCCTGGATGAATCGCGCAGCCATCGAAGAAACACTTCAAACCAAACAAGTTTGTTACTGGTCCCGCTCTCGCAACAATTACTGGCGCAAGGGTGAAAGCTCGGGCAACCAACAAAAACTGGTTAGCATGAGCACAGACTGTGATGGCGATACTCTGCTATTAAAAGTGGACCAGCTAGGGGCCGCCTGCCACACAGGCCGTCGTGATTGTTTTTATAACGAGATAAATGAACAAGGACTGGAAATTAGCTGTGACCCTATTCAGGATCCTAGCAAACTTTACAGTAAGACTTAAACGGTGAAACAGCCTATCACCAAAGCACAGAAACGTGCCTTGTTAGAGCAAGAAATGCAGAACTACCTCTCAAAAGGCGGTGAAGTTGAAGAGGTAGACCAGGGCATTAGCGGCCGTGAAAATCCAATGCAGGCCCTGCTGCCGGTTTTATTTAACGAAAAAACCCTAAAGCGAACCGACGCCAGGGCCGAACTCAATAAAGTAGACGCCCGTAAACACCCCAAAAAGAACGCCCCCGTTGCACGCACCAAAGCCAAAAAGAAAGTACCCGTTTACGATGATTTTGGCGAAATATTAAGATGGGTATGGGACGACGAATAACTCAATCACCACCCTTCTCCAACATTACATCCGCGCAACTATTCTCTAATACCTCCCTCAAAAAAAAGCTTAACCAAAGACCGAACACAACTTAATTGCCATTCGACTTATTTATTACCATAAAGCAAAAAGCCCAAGGCATTTGCCTTGGGCTTTTGGAAACTAACACAAATCAGCGCTACTCATCGTAACCCAAGGCAGGTCGCAACCAACGCTCTGCTTTTGTCATATCCCAACCCTTACGATTGGCATAATCCTGCACCTGATCCTTGTTAATTTTACCCAAGGCAAAATAGCGGGATTCTGGATGCGCAAAATACCAACCACTCACCGAAGATGCCGGGTACATGGCGTAGCTCTCGGTTAACTCACAACCAATTTGCTGCTTGGCATCCAACAATTTAAACAGCGTTTCCTTTTCACTGTGCTCAGGACAAGCAGGATAGCCTGGAGCTGGACGTATTCCTTGATACTTTTCGGAAATAAGATCGTCATTGTTAAGCTGCTCTTGAGAAGCATAACCCCAATGCATTTTACGCACCTCTTCGTGCATCAACTCGGCAAAGGCCTCGGCAAAGCGATCAGCCAAGGACTTCACCAGAATGGCATTATAGTCGTCTAACTTTCCTTCATATATCTTGGCAAGTTCTTCAGCCCCCTTACAGGTCACTACAAAACCACCGATATAGTCTTTCACCGCACTCTCTTTAGGGGCCACAAAATCAGCCAGAGAACGGAAGGCACGCCCTGCCGGACGCTCAGTCTGCTGCCTTAAATGATGCAGTGTATCCAATACGTCTTCACGAGCATCATCCACATAAAGCTCAGTGCTATCCCCTGCTACGGCGGCCGCAGGATAAAATCCAATACTGGCATGACAACTTAAAAGGTTTTCATCAATGATTTTATCCAACATCACCTGAGCATCCCGGTACAAGCTGGAAGCCTCCTCACCTACAACTTCGTCGGTTAATATGCCGGGGAACTTACCGTGCAATTCCCAAGTAATAAAAAACGGCGTCCAGTCAAAGCGTTCACGAATTTTTGCCAGTGAATAATCATGAATGGTTTTATTGCCAAGGAAAGTAGGCTTAACTGCTGTGTAATCTTCCCAGCCCATGCCAGCACCGTTGCTGCGAACGAACTCAAGGTCTGAGAAAGATTTTTTGCCACGCTTGCGGGCATTTTTTTCTCGCGCTTCTTGATATTCCTGGCGCAAATCAGCGGCAAAGGATTCTTTTTTATCCGACAATAATGCGGAGGCCACCGGCACAGACTTAGATGCATCTAATACGTGCACGGTAACGCCAGAGTATTTTTCTTCAATTTTAACTGCGGTATGAACCTTGGAAGTGGTGGCACCACCAATAAGCAACGGCTGAGTCATACCTCGCTGCTCCATCAATTCGGCGATGGTCACCATCTCATCCAATGAAGGCGTGATCAATCCGGAAAGACCAATGATATCGGCATTATGCTTATCGGCCGCATCCAAAATATCTTCCGGTGGAACCATCACCCCTAAATCAATCACCTCATAGTTATTACAAGACAACACTACGCCTACAATATTTTTTCCAATATCGTGTACATCGCCTTTTACTGTGGCCATGATAATCACGCCATTATTGCTACTGGTATTACCCGTACGACGCTTTTCTTCTTCAATAAAGGGCAGCAAATAGGCAACCGCTTTTTTCATTACACGGGCACTTTTAACCACCTGAGGTAAGAACATCTTACCGTCACCAAATAGGTCGCCCACCACATTCATGCCAATCATTAAATTATTTTCAATCACTTCAATGGGTTTGTCAGCAGCTTGGCGAGCCTCTTCAGCATCGTCCTCTATAAACTCTGTAATGCCTTTTACCAAAGCATGAGTAATACGATCCTGCAGCGGGCCTTCTCGCCATTTTAACTTGTCACTTTCCTTTTGCTCTACGGACTGGCCCTTTAAAGACTCAGCAAAATCAACTAGGCGCTCGGCAGCATCTTCGCGACGATTTAAAACCACATCCTCAACACACTCCAACAGGTCTTTTGGAATATCATCATAGATGGTTAACATACCTGCGTTTACGATACCCATGTCCATGCCATCCTTGATGGCGTAATACAAAAACACCGAATGCATGGCTTCACGCACAATATCGTTACCGCGGAAAGAGAAGGACATATTCGATACACCGCCGGAAACCTTAGCCCCCGGTAAGTTTTCTTTAATCCATTTTGTGGCGGCAAAAAAGTCCACACAATAATTATTATGCTCTTCGATACCCGTAGCCACAGGGAAAATATTCGGGTCAAACACGATATCTTGTGGAGCAAACCCTACCTTATCAACCAACACATCATAAGAGCGCTGACAGATATCGATGCGGCGCTGATAAGTATCCGCCTGCCCTTTTTCATCAAAGGCCATAACCACCGCAGCCGCACCATACATATTTATAGTACGAGCCTGAGCAATGAACTTTTCTTCACCTTCTTTAAGAGAAATAGAGTTAACTATAGCCTTACCCTGAACACATTTAAGACCTTCTTCGATGATTTCCCACTTGGAGGAATCGATCATGAAAGGCACACGAACAATATCAGGCTCGGCCGCCAATAAATTTAGATAACGCACCATAGCTGCCTTGCCATCTAACATGGCATCATCCATGTTGATATCGATAATCTGCGCGCCGTCTTCCACCTGCACACGGGCAATATCCACGGCCGCTTCGTAATCCTCTTCCTGTATTAATCGGGAAAACTTACGAGAGCCAGTGACGTTGGAGCGCTCCCCTACGTTCACAAATCCGGTCATTTCATTAACAACCAGTGGCTCAAGACCACTTAAGATCATGTCAGGGACTTTTTTAATGCTCATTATTTTTCTCCCCCAATTGTATTTAGAACAGCTTCTGGCAATAGGCGCGGCTTATATTCGTCTGCCAGCGCTTTTAATGCGGCAATATGCTCAGGCGTGGTACCGCAGCAGCCACCAATAATATTTACATGACCCTCTGATAAAAACGGACGAACTTGTTCGGCCATCTCTTGTGGGCTTTGATCGTATTCACCAAATTCATTGGGAAGCCCTGCATTGGGATGAGCCGAAATTAAACAGGTGGCATTTTTATCCAATAGTTTAACGTGCGGCAACATTTCATCCGCACCTAACGCACAATTAAGACCAATACTTAACAGGTTACCGTGCATCAATGACACCCAAAATGCCTCTGCAGTTTGACCTGACAAGGTTCGACCACTGGCATCGGTTATGGTGCCGGAAATCATCACGGGAGTATCCAAGTCTCGCTCTTGTTTCATTTTTAAAACAGCGAACAATGCGGCCTTGGCATTCAAAGTATCAAACACCGTCTCGATCATAATGATGTCACTGCCACCATCCATCAAAGCATTGGCAGCATCAAAGTAGGCGGTAACCAGTTGATCAAAGGTAACCATACGCATACCGGGATCATTCACATCTGGCGACATGGAAGCGGTACGGTTGGTGGGACCTAAACAGCCCACCACATACCTTGGTTGTTCCGGGGTTTTAGCGGTCCACTTATCGGCACTACGGCGAGCACACTGGGCCGATTCGTAATTGATTTTGTATACCGCACTTTCAAGGCTGTAATCGGCCTGAGCTATGGTGGTACCACTAAAGGCATTGGTACTGGCGAAGTCGGCGCCAATGGCGAAATAAGAGTCGTGAATCTCCTCGATAATTTCGGGTCGAGTGATTGACAACAGATCATTATTGCCTTTTAACGGGCTAGGGTGATCTTCAAAGTGCCCCTTGCGAAAATCCGCCTCTTCCAAAGGATAATTCTGAATAGAAGTACCCATAGCGCCATCGAGCACCATAATGCGCTTTTCCAGAGTGTTATTTAACTGGTCTACTACCGAACGACTCATTGTGGATTCCAGAGTACAAAAAAATGGCGCACATTATAGCGAAAACGGGCCTTTCCAGATAGTGAGCTAACTTCAATTACGCAATGAATATGCTTCACGCAAGAAGCTTTCTACTTTATTTGAAGACTTCAGGCCATCTGCACTTGAATCCCACAAAAAAGCCAATATGTTGAGTACATATTTATATTTACGGGCAACTCGATGCAACTCAACGATCTAATTCTGGTGTTTGTATTATTACTAATACTGTGGGCTTGGTGGCTGGACAGAGGCATCAAACAAAAGGCCTTTATTTACGCAAAGAAATACTGTGAAAATGCAGATGTGCAGCTACTGGACGACAATATTCAACTGAATGGCGCCAGCCTAAAGAGGAATGAAATGGGAAGGTGGTGCATATACCGGCAATTTAAGTTTGAGTTCACCTCTACCGGAGAGCACAGGTACTCAGGCACTATGGAGCTACTTGGAAGCAAAGTGAGCAATATTAAGCTGGCTGCTTTTCACATTTAACCCCGGTAATTTAAAGCCAAGAAAAGACTTTTGAGCCCTGATGGGGCTCGACTCAGATTAAATGCCCTCAGTAGATTCATCAACTCAAATGACAGGCACAAAAAAACCGCTACTTGAGCGGTTTCTTTAGAATAAATGGCGGTGAGGGAGGGATTCGAACCCTCGAAACCTTGCGGTTTACACGCTTTCCAGGCGTGCTCCTTCGGCCACTCGGACACCTCACCTTAACACTTCTTGCCGAGCTGTTTGCCTCAACAAGGCCGCGCATTCTACGCACCAAGCCAATAAATGCAAGTAAATAGTTGATTTATAAGCACTAAATCCAATCACTCACAAAAGGCCCCAAATCCACCATGGGTAACTTTGGAGAGTCTTGGGCCTTTCCTATATATAAGAAGGCCAAAATTGATCCATCATTACTTACCTTGAAAGCCTCTCTGACTTCTTTCGCCTGCACCATATCACCCGTTCTCCAAATAGAGCTGTACCCTAGTGCGCTAATTGCAATTTGCATATTTTGCACGGCAGCACCCACCGCCAATATCTGATCGGCCAGTGGTATTTTACTGTTTAGCTGCGGCTCACACACCACCACTAACAAAACAGGGGCTCGAAGCGGCATGTTTCGACATTTATCCACCTTGGCTTGAGAGCAATCTCCACGAGCCAAGACCGCTTGGGCAAATACTTCCCCTAATTTTTCACGAGCCGAGTCCTGCACGATCGAAAATCGCCAAGGCTTGAGGCGCCCATGATCAGGGCCACGTAAGCCACAGCTTAAAATCTGCTCTAACTCATCTCGATTGGGCCCTGGCGCCATTAATTTCGAGCAAGACACCCTGGTTTGTAGAAGCTCAATTATTGGATTCAATTTTACACCCGATTCTAAATAATTCTTTTGTTAATATTTGCCCTGCATCGCTCAGGATGCCTTGCACATACACGTCGCAGCGTATTAAATAGCGTGTTCAATTATGCCATCATTTAAAATAAGAAAAACCGTAACAATTGATGAATACTGCCACTAAAGATCTTCAACCAACTACTATGTATGAATTCTATTCACGCAGTGTTGGTTTTATAGCCAGCGCCATTATGCTGGCTTTAGCGCACCAGCAAAACATCTGGAGCTTTCACCATACCGAATTAATCGTCATTGCCCTGCTGTATCCGCTCTTGGCGCTTTTTATCAGCAACAAAGTCCCTGCCCGCCTAGAGCATTTAAGGCGTCCGGTTTTAGTGTCTATCGATGCGTCTTTGGTGGGGATTTTAATGGCGTACATGGAATTTGCGGTCGTCCCCTGCATTCTATTTGCCATTATGATTAACAATTCAGCCATTATACTAGGGCGATTCAATGTATGGCTGGCCGGCTTTATTAGCATGGCATTGGGTGCGTATTTAGGCACTTTTATTTTTGGTTTACACATCACCCCTCAGGCCCCTCTCATCATTGATATTTGTGTCGCCATGGGCGTCGCAACTTACTTAGCGGTGGCTGGCTATTTCTCGGGCAAACAAACCACATTATTAGAAAAGCTGCATAAAGATATTAAACAGCAAGAACAGAAACACAAACACTTGGCCAATCAGGTATCCAAGTACATTTCCCCACAAATTCTGGAGTCCATTTTCTCGGGCAAACAAGATGTGAGACTGCAAACCCAGCGAAAAAAATTAGTGGTTTTTTTCTCAGACATTAAGGGTTTCACCGCCCTATCGGAGCAAATTGAATCTGAAGTTCTCACCGACCTGCTAAACAATTACCTAACAGAAATGACCAATATCGCTATCAAATACGGCGGCACCATAGATAAGTATATTGGCGACAGCATCATGGTATTTTTTGGAGACCCAAAGACTCAGGGTGCCAAGAAAGACACACTGGCCTGCGTTGCCATGGCCATCGAAATGCGTAAACACATGAAAGTCTTGCGTCAGAAATGGCGTGCGCAAGGGGTTAAAAGCCCACTAGAGATTCGCATGGGCATCAATACCGGTTATTGCACAGTGGGCAACTTTGGTACCGAATCACGCATGGACTACACCATCATTGGCAAAGAAGTGAATATGGCCAGCCGCCTGGAAAGTGCCGCCGATTCCAATGAAATACTGCTCTCTTACGAGTCATACGCACTCATTCAAGACAAGATAATCTGCCGTGAAAAGGGCCGCATCAGCGCCAAAGGCTTTTCCCGCCCGGTTCCTGTCTATCAGGTGGTGGACTTCAGACATAACTTGGCGGCCAAAACCACCTTTGTGGAACACGAACTTCCCGGGTTTTCCATGTATATGGACACCAACCGAATCAACAACTACGACCGAGAAAGAATTGCCAAGGCCCTGGAGCTTGCCGCCAGCAAGATCAAAGACCAAAACAAGATGCAGAATTAAGTTTGCAGACTCAGGCAAAGCCAGCAGCCAGTAGGCCGTTCATACTGGGCATTATGATCATTTTGGCCCTCTGGCTTATTGCCCTGCTCATGTTCGCCAGCTGGTTTCAAGGGCGTTACATACAGGCCTATACGCAACACACCCCGCAATTTTTACAAGCCACTTTCACCGACCATTGGTTTAGCCAATTAAGCCCACTACTGCCCCCGAAATCAGGAAACTCGCGGGTAATACAGTTTTGGCAGCCCGATTGCCTATGCAACCGCTTTGCCCGTCGCCACGCACTAAGCGCCATGAAGATTGCTAAAACGTTAAACATAGAACATATAACCATCATCCCAAAAAGTGCTGAACACATGCAGGCCTCCCTGCAGAGCCTTAATCCAGACACGCTCATCATTACCCTGGCACACCATCGCCTAGCACACTGGCCAGCCAGCCCCACCCTGCTCATAGAAGACCCTTTAGCCAGGCTAGTTTACTTTGGCCCACTGGGGTTTGGCGCCTTTTGCAGCCAATCCAGCACCAGCATCATCGACAATCAGCTTAAAAAGCTCCAAAACAGCGCACCCCGACCATTCTTTAATGTAATCGGCAAGGGCTGCTTTTGCCCCTGGAAATAACCACCAACTCCAACATTCAGCCCTGCCCGGCGCGGGAAATGAGCTAACCTTTATATAGGTAAGTAAATTCCAGAGACTATACGGGCATCATGCAACAAGCGAACTACCAAAGTCTGGTGCGAATTGGCCGCAGCCTTATTAGCGAGCGCAATATTACGCGCCTGTGCGAGCTTATCCTGGATGAGGCTCAAAAGCTTACCGGGGCAGACGGCGGAACCCTTTACCTTGCCAATGCCCAGCCTGCCACCGCGCTCAATTTCTCCATCGTGCACAGCCACAGCCTCAACTTTCGTTTGTTATCAGAGCCAGGTAAATCTGTGTTTCCTGCTATCCCCCTGTTCGCCGAAAACGGCGAGATAAACCAGCACCACGTGGCAGCCTTTACCGCCCACGCCAAAACCCTGATCAATATTGAAGATGCTTACGATGACACCCAATTTGATTTCTCTGGGGCCAAACGTTTTGACAAGGAAAACAACTACCGCACAAAATCTATTTTAGCGGTACCTCTGCTTAACGACATGAATCAGTTAATTGGTCTATTGCAGCTAATTAACGCCCTAGATGAAAAAACCGGCGAGATTTGCAAGTTTGATGAAGATGTCGAGCCCCTGGTTACCTCACTAGCCTCATTTGCTGCGGTAGCCATTGAAAATCGCACCGTTAGTGACAGCCAAAAAGCACTGCTGGTAGAACTTGCGTCCACCAGCGATACACAGGAAATTATCGAACGCATCCTCAACGAAGCCAAAAACCTCACCCACAGTGAAGGGGGTACTCTTTATTTAATGGATAACGAGGATAAAGACAAACCGGAGTTGAAATTTGAAATCATAAATAACGACATTCTGGATATAAACATGGGGGGCAAAACAGGTAACCCTATCCCCTTCCCAGGCATCCCACTGGTACAAGAGGACGGCACGTTAAATGAGCACAACGTGGCCGCATACAGTGCCAATAGCAAAGAAGTGGTGAATATTCCCGATGTGTATTTATCAAAAGACTTCGATTTTTCCGGCGCACGTAAGTTTGATGAGCAAACCCAATATCGAACCAAGAGCGTATTAACACTACCCCTGTTAAACCATCAACATGACGTTATTGGGGTATTGCAGCTTATTAATTCGCGACATCCAGACACGGGCCATGTTATCCCGTTCTCTGAGCGCTATATCCCCTTGCTTAAAGGCTTGGCCTTGTACGCCGCCATTGCCTTAAACAATCAGATCCTAGTACAGGACCTTAAAAACCTTTTGGATGCGTTTATACGGGCCATAGCCAAAGCTATCGACGCCAAAAGCCCGCACACCAGTGGCCACTGCCAAAGGGTACCCATGATCATGGAAATGATTGCCCAGGCCTGTTGCGAAGATGACAAAGTGTTTAACGACTTTGGGCTGGACGATGACGGCTGGTACGAACTAAGGGTCAGCGCCTGGATGCACGACTGCGGCAAACTGGCCACACCGGATACGGTACTTAACAAATCCACCAAACTTCACAAAATGCTCGACGGCCTAACCACTGTGGAGGCAAGGTTTGCCACCCTTAAACAAACCAAAAAAGTCGAATATCTGGCCGCAGCCATGGCCCAGCCAGAACAACAAAAAGCACTATTGGATGCTTACGATGCTTGCATAGCCGAGATTGACGACGATTTGAAATTTGTGCGCACCAGCAACAAGGGCGGCGAATTCATGAAAGAAGAGTCTAAACTACGCATTGAAAAAATAGCTAGATTGCAATGGATTGATGCCGATGGTGAGCTTAAACCCATGCTAGACGAGAGCGAAGTATACAACCTTTGCATAGAACGGGGCACGCTAACCACGGAAGAGCGCCAGATCATTAACAATCACATGACAGTCACCATCGATATGTTGGAAGAACTGCCCTTCCCTAAAAATTTACGACAAGTACCCGAATACGCTGGGGGTCACCACGAGAAAATGAATGGTTCCGGTTTCCCCAGAGGGCTTACCCGAAATCAGATGTCTATACCCGCACGAATGATGTCTATCGCCGATATTTTTGAAGCGCTCACCGCCAAAGACAGGCCTTACAAAGACCCCATGAAAATTAGTTTATCGCTTAATATCATGAAACGCATGGTAGAAGATGAACACATAGACGGGGAACTATTTCAGCTATTTGTTACAAGCCGGGTTTGGGAAAAATACGCAAAACAGGTGCTGTCACCAGACCAGCTGGACGTGACTGACGTCACGCCTTACTTAATCACACCCACTGAGCAGCCTGCAGCAGGCAATGCTTGAGTCATTGCCCCTTCAAACGGTAGAACTCCCTTTTCTACTCCTAAAACTTTGCTATCAACAGCAAGCAACACCTAAATCATCGACCGGCTTAAACGGCATGAGCGTACCACAGTCAGGGTAGATACCGTAATGGGTATCCCAGCTACCATAAAATTCAAAGTGCTCATTGAAGCGAGTTTGGGTCAACATGCGATAGGTATTACCGCACACCGAAAACACTTTGCCTGTTTCAATTTTATGATGGCCATCTAACGCAAAGAACTTAGGGTGGTGCTCGATACTGCCCTTGTACATAACCGCCTGGCCATAATCTTCACAGGCACCTTCTAGCTCGGCTATTTTAAATAGACGATAGGTGGCACTGTAAAATGTCATGTGGCCAACTTTTTGTTCCAGCTTAGCATTTTCGATGGTTAAGATTCGATCCTTCACCAATCTTGGGTCGGTAAACCCGGCATTTTGGCTGTATTCAAGGAAATCGCGCCAGTAAAGTGCACCACTAAGGCATTCACCGTACAAGACTTCGTCCTTCACGAGCGCTTCAGGAATTCGTCGATCACAGTAAACATCCGAGAAGTACATTTCCCCACCGGGCTTCAGCAGGCGATGGGCTTGTTTTAGAACAGACTGCTTGTCTTGCACCAGATTAATAACGCAGTTGGATACGATTAAATCGAAAAAGCCCTCTTCGAAGGGCAGGTCATCCAACTTGTCGATATCCCCCTGAATAAACTGCACATTTGATTTTTCGAAACCAAATATTTGAGCATGGTAATCCTGGTATTCACGAGCCACTGCCAATTGCTCTGACGTCATGTCTAGACCGACTACCAAACCTTCTTCACCCACCATGCTGGATAACGCATAGACGTCACGGCCGGCACCACAACCCAGGTCGAGTATCTTTAAGCCCTTTAACTGCTCGGGCAGTACTAGGCCACAACCGTAATAACGCATCATCACTTCATCATGCACTTTGGACAAGATGGGTTTTAAAAATTCAGGCATGCCCTCGTCGGTACAACAAGCATTGGTTTGTAAATCATCTGAACTTTTTAAAACTTGCCCGTAATAATCTTTTACCGATTCCAGCATGAAGACGACCTATTCTAATAAGATGGGATTAAATATTTTTACTACGACCACTGTATCCAAGATTAGTTCTGTGAGGAAGAGATCAGGGCCGCCCGCAACTGGAAAACCCGTTCTTTATGCTCACTTATTAAACTCTTTAAACATGCGTTTAATGGCTTTTTTCAATGCCCGGCTTTCTTCCCGGGTCATACAACTATCTGGATTCACATATAGGGCCCGCTCAAAGGCAAGCTTTATATCAGTAACCTCAGTTTGCAAATGAGGGTTAACCGCCAAAGCCAGTTCACTCATTTGTGCCAGGCTGCTTCCTGCTTGCAATTGAATTCCAAATCCCTGTAATTTCATGCGATAGAAATACAGTAGTTTTTGCTCATTGGATAATTTTTCTCCCCTAACGTCCAAAAACATGAATACAAACCCAATGCCCACAGCCGAAAACAAACAAGCCAATACCAGCAGTATTAACTGGGTTTCACTGCGATCACCAAAAAACTGATTCATGAGCTGCTGCTGAGCGGCCCCTTTATAATTGAGCATCCAGTCATTCCAGTAATAATTGAGTGCATTAAACTGATTACGAATGGCCTTTAACCAGGGAGAATTTGAAGTAAAACCCGCAAAATCGCGCTTCACGGCCTCCTCCAACCCCTGCTCAATGCGTTCCGGAGCCACCCAACCAGTGGGGTCAATTTTTACCCACCCTTGACCCGACAGCCATATTTCTACCCAGGCATGGGCGTTGTATTGATAAACCGAATAATAATTGGCCACTGGGTTTTCTTCCACACCCAAATACCCCAACACCACCCTGGCAGGTATGCCCACCGAGCGCATCATATAAACCAGGCTGCCGGCGTAATGAGCACAAAATCCTTTGCGTGAATCAAATAGAAATTCATCTATGGTGTCGTTTGTTTCAAGTTCACCAGGACTTAGAGTGTAGTAAAACTCCGAGCCATTAAAGTAACGCTGCAAGGCATAAGTAAAATCAGCGACGACTGGAAATTGCGCTTTAAGCGTTTGTGCAAATTCTCGACTGCGTGGATTAACACCCCCAGGGAGCTGCAAATAATGATTTAATGCCAGGGCTGACAATTCTTCCTGCTGCATGGCCTCTGACAGATTCGAAGTGGCGTGATACTGCATTTGACTGTGTACGGCTTTTTTAGATATGAGACGTGCATCTTCGCTGACACCTATACCAGAGGTTTTGGGTGCCGCCACCCCCAAAGAGTACAGCCACTTCTGATCGTGGGGTTGTAATAATATTTCGTAACGAATTAAATCATCTTTAGAGTCTTTTTTAACTAGGACACGGGGCTCCCAATTTACCAGTGGCTGATACCTTTGACTCCAGGTTTCTCCGTCAAAATAATCCAACACTAAAGCACGCCAATACTGATCTTTCATAGGAGGCACTTGGGAATTAAAACGCACTCTAAAGGCCAACTCATCACTCTTACCTAACTCAGCTATTTGTCCCGGAGACATGCTATCCGACAGTCCTATCACCCCATCCTGAGTGGGTATATTGAGCACCCAAAGCGGCCCCAGACGAGGCAATACAAAAAACAGAAAGGCGGCTAAGGGCAATGATTTTAAAAATAGTGAGATAGCCTGCCAGTGCACATCGCCACTGCGCTTTTCCTCATGAGTTTTATTCGCCGATTGATTAACACTAATTTGGGTGGTGAGTACCACCACCAATACACACATCACCCACAGGTAATCCAACGGTCCCTGCTCAAATAGAAAGTGCAAACCAATTAACAGATAACACAGAAAAATTAACACATAACTGTCGGCTTGCTTTTCCACTTCCAATGGCTTCAAAGCAAACCCCGCCACCAGCAAAGACACCATACTTTCAATGCTCAGTTCCCTGCCATAGGTTAAATAGATACCGCTAAAGCCCAGCAATACCAGCACTCCTTTGACACTCCAGTGAGGACTGGCTACTCGCCCCAGATGCACCCCAAGACGCCACAACAAACTGCCTGCGGCTGCTAACAAAATCCATATTGGTAACCTATCCATATGCATTTGTAGGGTGAGCAGGAGGCTCGCGGTCAAATACAGTAAGGCGCGGCTATTTAAAGTAATGGTCTTCATACAGGTTTCACCTGAGGCTTGTTAATCACTCCGTGCAAAGCCAGCGCACGCAGGCACGCTTGTTGGTGTAAATCCCCTCTTCCGGCAGATATTTTTAAGCCTGGTAAGGCCAGGCCGTACTCTCGATTTTCTTCATGGGAGCGCACTACCCAGCCGCATAAAATCTGTAGGCGCTGTTCTATTTTGTATCCCGGCAAAGCATCCCAGTCCAGCCAATGACCTTGTGCCTGGGGCTGTTCAAATTCTTTGGTCAATAATTGGTTGGTTTTCGCAAATTGGCGCCACGCCACATGTTTTAGGGAGTCACCCGCCTGGTACTTTCTAAAGCCGCGAAAATCATCCACACCACTGCTCACTGACTGCACAGCAGATTCCTCACCGGGTTCAGCCTGCCCTACATATTGGTACGGCAAAAATAGTGGCCTTGGGTATACCACGCCCTCAAAGTTGAGTCTTACCCAGGTCCAACAGGTGAAGAGCCCTACCGGATAAATGCTGTACAGGGTTATTCTGGGCACCAACAACAACCCTCTGGTCCCTGTCTTAAAATTAAGTTTTATCTGACGCTTGGATTTGACAGAGGGCAAAGACGCATTGTCTATGCGATCAAACCCTAAATTTAAACCGTCTTTAGCTTTTTTGGAGTTGTGTTCGATTGTGAGGTGAAGCGACGTGGTTTTACCACTAAATACCGCTTCACCATGGCCAGCCGAAATAATTAAGCCGGCCATATTTTGATAGGTCACCACAATACTGGTGATGAAAATACTGAGTAACAACACACTAAAACTAAATATGAGATTATTTTGATAATTCACCCCATTCACAAACATGAGAGCTACTAAAACCAAAAACAACAGCCCCGTTTTACTGGGAATAATGTAGATACGTTTTTGCGTCAGTTTAATACTTTTTGAGGTAGGCGAACGCCTGTCCATCCACGACAGGTATTTTTTACTCATCGCATTTTTCATGCGTTGCTTGATGCTCATATTACTTAAGCCATTCACAACACACTGACTTCCTCGAGGATTTTTTGGCACACATCATCGCTTTGATCTTGCATGGCATCCACCAATCGATGTTCCACTACGGCCAAGAATACAACCTGAACATCATCTGGCAATACATGTTGACGATCATGAAGCAGAGCCCAACTTTTGGCACTGTTAAGCAAGGCTAGCGCTGCACGGGGGGAAAGTCCGTAACGCAATGAGGGGTGCTCTCTCGTGGCCGCTAAAAGGCGTTGAATGTAATCCAGCAAAGCATGACTAGCTTGAACATTACATACCGCCAATTGAAACTGCTGTAATTCGTGTAAATTGATTAAGGCGGACAATTCACTGGCGTGGCGATTTTTACCTTCCAGCAACTGTCTCTCTGCAATCGGCGCTGGATACCCCAGCTCAATGCGCATTAAAAAGCGATCCAACTGAGACTCAGGCAAAGGAAACGTGCCCGCCTGAGACAAAGGATTTTGAGTGGCTATCACAAAAAATGGCGACGGCAATGGGTAGGTTTGCCCGTCCACACTTATTTGGCGCTCTTCCATGGCTTCCAACAAGGCACTTTGTGTTTTAGGAGTAGCGCGGTTAATTTCATCTGCCAGCACCACCTGAGAAAAAACCGGCCCCTGGTGAAACACAAACTTTCCTGCGCCACCTTGCAGATCTTTCTGATAAACACTGCTACCTAAAATATCAGCTGGCAACATGTCACTGGTAAATTGTATACGTTGATATTGCAGTCCCAGTACGTTAGCCAAGGCATGGGATAATGTGGTTTTACCCATACCAGGCAAATCCTCGATCAACAAATGGCCTTGGGCTAGCAAACAACTTAACGCCAGCTTTATCTGGTGCTCTTTACCTAAAATAACTTGATTCAAACTGCTTAGAATCGAATTTAATTTTGCATCCATATTGGCACCTATTATTTAAATCTACAGCAAAAACAATGAAATAAATTACCAGAAATTATTAGTAACACCAGTGCAGTCTTTGCAACGCAATGTTTTAAAATTCACCACCTAGTCTCACCTTGCAAACTTCAGAGCATTTATCCTGAACATAAAAAAAGGGTAAGCTGCACTTACCCTTTTTAAAATATCCAGCAAACCTAGAATACTAAAGCTGACTTAAACCAAATGCTAAATCACGTTTAATATCTTCAATATCTTCAATACCACAAGCCACACGAATTAAACCGGCAGTGATACCCGCTTTTAAACGATCCTCTTGCGCAACACGACCGTGAGTGGTGCTGGCCGGATGGGTGATGGTAGTCTTGGTATCCCCCAAGTTTGCGGTGATAGACAACATGCGAGTACTGTCGATCACCGACCAGGCACCCGCTTGCCCTCCCTTCACCTCAAAAGATAATACGCCGCCAAACCGGCTTTGCTGAACCTTGGCTAATTCATGCTGAGGGTGCTCAGGCAATCCAGCATAACAAACCGCACTGACATTAGGCTGTTCTTTCAACCATAACGCCAGTGCCATGGCATTTTCACTGTGTGCCTTCATTCGTATATTGAGGGTCTCGAGCCCTTTTAACATAACCCACGCATTAAACGGGCTCATGGTAGGACCAACAGAGCGCAACACACCCACCACATCTTCCATTAAGGATTGCTTGCCTAATACTGCTCCGCCTAAACAACGACCCTGACCATCAATATATTTAGTGGCACTGTGAATTACCACATCCGCCCCCAGGGCCAAAGGCTGCTGTAAAGCCGGACTGCACAGGCAATTATCCACCACCAGCAACATGTCGTTGGACTTGCACAAGCTGGCAAGCGCCTTAATATCGGCCACTTCATTCATTGGGTTAGACGGGGATTCCAAGAACAGCATCTTGGTATTATCTTTGACTGCACTTTTCCATTGGTCCAGTTCAGTCAAGGAAACGTAGTCCACCTCTATCCCTAACTTGCTCACGTATTTTTGAAACAACACGTTGGTCGAACCAAAAATACTGCGACTGGATACTATGTGATCCCCCGGATTTAATAGGGCCAAAATCGTGCTGAATATGGCCGCCATCCCAGAAGAGGTGGCCACACATTGTTCAGCTCCCTCAAGCGCAGCCAACCTTTGTTCAAAATTTCGCACGGTTGGGTTGGTATAGCGAGTGTAAACGTTACCCGGCTCATCCCCGGCAAAGATAGCAGCAGCCTCCTGGGCACTGCCAAACACATAGCTAGACGTCAGAAACATGGCTTCGCCATGTTCATGCTCAGCGGTACGTTGTTGCCCAGCTCTAACGGCCAGCGTATCGAACGCTGCACCGTCTAGTTGGGCATTGTAGCGTTTGGTATCAGCCACAGGTGTTTCCTTATTCAGCCGCTTCGTCATTATGCAAATCGATGATGCCACTTTCTAGGTTTGCTTTCTTTTTCTTGGCTTCATTGCGTCGTGATTGAAGATCATTTAGATAAGCTTCATCGATGTCGCCAGTGATATATTGATTGTTAAATACTGAGCAATCAAAATCATATTTAACATCCGCCCCATCACAAGTAGCTGATACCAAGTCTTCAAGGTCCTGATAAATCAACCAATCGGCTTTAATCGCTTCCTGTATTTCTTCCACGGTACGATTATGAGCAATAAATTCTTCCTTGGCCGGCATGTCGATACCATAAACATTAGGATAACGAACCGGTGGCGCTGCGCTGGCAAAATACACTCGATTGGCACCAGCATCGCGGGCCATTTGTACAATCTGCTCACAGGTTGTACCGCGCACAATGGAGTCATCAACCAAAAGAACATTTTTACCACGGAATTCAAGATCCAATGCGTTCAGTTTTTGTCTTACTGATTTTTTACGCAATTGTTGGCCCGGCATGATAAAAGTTCGGCCGATGAATCGATTTTTTTCGAAACCCTCTCGGTATTTAACACCCAGGCGATTGGCCAATTCCAAAGCCGAACTACGACTGGTATCCGGAATAGGAATGACCACATCAATATCGTGATTAGGACGTTGGGCTAAAATCTTTTCTGCCAGCCTAGCACCCATTTTCAAACGAGCCTTATAAACCGAGATTTTATCTATGATGGAATCCGGGCGAGCAAAATAAACGTGCTCAAAAATACAAGGGGTTAACTTAGGGTTTTCGGCACATTGCTGAGTATGCAGATTACCATCCACATCAATAAAAACGGCTTCGCCTGGCTCGATGTCTCGAATCAACTCATAACCTAGGGCATCCAGGGCAACACTCTCTGATGCGATCATGTACTCAGGACCCTGTTCTGTGTCACGCTTACCAAAAACCGCCGGACGAATCCCGTTAGGATCGCGAAAACCCACTACCCCGTAACCGGCCAACATAGCAATAACCGCGTAACCACCCTTAATACGTTTGTGTACACGCTTAACGGTATCAAATACATCTTGCGCCTTTGGCACTAATTGTTTTTGTTCCTGTAATTCGTGAGCAAAAACGTTAAGCAATACCTCAGAGTCACTGTTGGTATTCACATGGCGCAAGTCTTCACGATAAACTTCTTCAACCAACTCGTGAGCGTTGGTGAGGTTGCCGTTGTGAGCCAATACAATGCCATAAGGGCTGTTCACGTAGAAGGGTTGTGCTTCCGCTGAACTTGAACTGCCTGCCGTTGGGTAACGTACATGGCCAATGCCCATGTTACCCACTAAACGCTGCATGTGGCGAGAACGAAAAACGTCCTTTACCAAGCCGTTGTCTTTACGTAAGTAAAAACGACCTTCGTTACAAGTCACCATTCCGGCAGCGTCTTGACCACGATGCTGCAACACAGTGAGTGCGTCATACAACCCTTGATTCACATTGCTCTTCGCAACTAAACCAACAATGCCACACATGGCGTTACCTCTTTAAAACATTAATTAACTGGTTTGACCCAGAGTTAAAAGACTTTCAGTGGCGCCGGGCAAAATATTCTTTGACCAGGTAACCATGAGCTCAAAATGAGGGATAAAACTAGACTGCAACCACCAAGGGTCTTGGCTAAACGCCGTCATCTGCAAACCATAGATAGCGGCAGTTATCATAATGAGACCCCGAGTCACACCAAATACAATACCAAACATTCGGTCGGTGCCCGCTAAGCCAGTGGCCTTTACTAGCTCGCCCACCAGGTGGTTGAGCATAGAACCTATGATCAGTGTAGCGGCAAATAACAAACCGAATGCTGCGCCATAACGGGCAGATGGGGTTTGAATCCATTGGACCAACAACACATCTAAATGGCCGCTGAATATACGTGCGATCACAAAGGCTGCCAGCCAACTAATAAGGGACAGCATCTCTTTGACAAATCCGCGCTTAATACTAATAAGGGCTGAGATAATCACTACAGCCAGTATGATCCAATCAACGGTTAACACGACAACCCCTAAGCACTTTTTCGAAGCATTACAAATTAACAACATACTCGGTGAGCGCGCATTCTAACAAAGGGATATGCCTGCGCAAAGCCATCCTACCCTTCATATGGGCTGTTTTAGATAGATTTATTTTTATAGATTGCAAAAAACACAGTTCCACCCGCATTAGCTGATTAAATGGCGACCTACGGTGACAATAGCTGACCAGCCGGACAACTATATAAGCTATTTACCCCTAAACACCGTCAATTCCGGCTTGAGTTTAAACTCTTTTTTAATGCGGACTAACTTACGCTGCAAGGATGACTTTTGAGTACTGGGCCCCACAAAAACACGGGTGTGTTTACCATCCAACGCTCGCTTTTCATAAGCTTTATAGCCAGCAGCGCGTAACTTATCTCTTAACGACAGAGCATTGCTAGTGCTAGCAAAGCTGGCAACCTGAATTTGCCACACTACGGCTTGCCCAGAAGATAGAGTGACTGGAATTTCAAAACCCTTCAAGGGCAGAACCTGGCCATCCACAGCCATGTCTTTCATGGCCACTAGCTGACCTTTAGAGGTATCGGCCGCCACATCCGGCGACACAGGTATAGACAGTGATTTTGGCAAAGGCATCTCCATGGCCGGCACCTCCAACTCTAACGCCACACTATTGCTAAGGTGCTCGGCATTTCGAGTTTTAGAGGTTATATTGGGCAATACAATTAATGCCACCGTTACCAGTACTGCTGCTCCCACCAGTTTACGTTTTATGCCTTCATCCATTTGTTTGCTCTTCTATCCAGTCTTGGGCTTTGGCCACGGTTATGAAGGAACCCAATATAATTAATTCATCATCTTTTGCCATGATGCCCTTTAACTCATTAAGCGCTTTTTCGATGGTAACATGGCCCGTTACTTCCCCCAGCTCTTTGTGCACTTTCGCTTGCAGATTTTCGACAGATTGACCGCGATAACCACTTATACCCGCCAAATGCCATTTGTGTATAAAAGGTTTTAAATGAGCCACTACTCCCACTGGGTCTTTGTCGCCTAACATGGCCAACAATGCGTAGCGCTTGCCCTTAATGGGTTTTAGGGCCAATCGACTGGCCAGCAACTGGGCTGCTTGCGGGTTATGACCCACATCCAGCATAGCGTTAAAGGGGCTGCTAATTTGCTGTAAACGCCCGGGTAACTGAGCCAAACAAATGCCCTCACAAATATTCTGAAAACTCACACTGGGTTTAACAAACTGCAAAGCCTGCAGCACGGTGGCCGCATTTTCAATGGGCAAACTAGGCAAGGGTAAATTGCGGTAGCTCACGGACTCCCCTGTTGCCGTCTTGCCCTGCCAACTCCAATCACTGAGTTGCTCATCATAATCAAACGCCTCACCTTTCACATACAAGGGGCTTTTGATTTGCTTGGCATGATCAATTAACGTGGATTGTGGTTCACGCTGCCCACAAATGGCCGGCAATGTGCTGCGAAAAATTCCGGCTTTTTCAAAAGCAATACCGGACAAATCATCCCCTAACCAGTCTTGATGATCCAGGCCAATACTGGTAACCACAGATATATCTGCAGATACAATATTCACAGCATCCAGCCGCCCGCCCAACCCCACTTCCAATACAGCCGCATCCACCTGGTGTTTTTTAAATAAATATAACGACGACAAGGTACCCACTTCAAAATAGGTTAATAAAATATCCCCTCGGGCATGATCAATGGCCATGAAACTCTCTATGAGATCAGCATCGGATACCGCACAGCCGTTAATTTTTACCCGCTCGTTATAATGATGAAGATGGGGACTCATATAGCTGCCCACCTTCATGGAGGTTTGCTGCAAGATACTAGAACACAAAGTAACGCTGGAACCTTTACCGTTAGTGCCCGCCACCATAATTATTAATTTAGCAGGCTTAAGCAGCTCCATGGAAGCTGCCACCTGCTGAACACGGGCTAAGCCTAAATCAATTTCGCTGGGGTGTAAGGATTCTAAATATTCAAGCCACTGAGCCAGGGTTTTGTTTGTTGACATGTTTTTTAATAGAAAGTTAAGAGAGGAAGTTGTCGACACCTTGTTTAAACAAGGTGCCGACATATTTTAACTAAACGGCAGCATCCATTGCTTCACGCATTTGCTGCATGATTTCTGATAACTCTTTTTTAATGAGAGCGTCATCATTTACATTGCGAGCTACGCAGTTCACTAACGCACTTCCCACAATGACCGCATCGGCAATTTTTGCCACTGCAGCCGCTGTAGGGCCGTCTTTGATACCAAACCCCACCGCTAGCGGCAAGTCTGTTTTAGAGCGAATGCGATCCAGATTCGCCTTCACATCAACAACATCCAATGCTGCCGAGCCAGTCACACCTTTCACCGACACATAATAAAGGTAGCCTTCACCGTGCTGACAGATTAAATCAGCACGTTTATCCGGCGTAGTAGGCGCCATAAGAAAAATGCTTTGAATATCAAGGGCTTTTAATGCTCCCGATAAATCAGCAGACTCTTCTGGCGGCATATCCACCACTAACACTGCATCGACACCGGAATTTTTGGCCAAATCTGAAAACACTTGGTAACCCATTACTTCTATGGGATTTAAATATCCCATTAAAGCCACCGCCGTTTTTGAATCGGTTTCCCTGAACGTTTTCACCATATTCAAAACATCACGTAGGCTAGTATTATGTGCCAAGGCACGCTCACAGGCCAACTGAATCACAGGACCATCAGCCATGGGATCCGAGAAAGGCACGCCTATCTCGATAATGTCGGCACCGCTTTCCACTAGGCAATGCATCAGCTCTACAGTTAAATCCGGCCTAGGATCACCACCGGTAATATAAGGAATTAGGGCTTTTTTGCCGGTTGTTTTTAGCGATTTAAAACAACGATCAACTCTGTTCATGTTTACACCTTTCTCGTTGAATTAAACTTCAATGCCGTCAATAGCAGCAACCGTATGAATATCCTTATCACCGCGACCTGATAAGTTAATCACTACAATTTTATCCTTATCCATCTTGGCCGCTTGTTTCATACCAAACGCCACCGCATGACTGGACTCTAGGGCCGGAATTATCCCTTCAATCTCAGTTAGTTTATGGAAGGCATCCAGCGCTTCTTCATCTGTAGCCGCAACATAATTAACCCGACCTATGTCCTTAAGATACGAATGCTCTGGACCCACACCAGGATAATCCAAACCAGCCGAAACAGAATGAGTAGACATTATCTGGCCGTTTTCATCTTCCATTAAGTAAGTGCGATTACCGTGTAGCACACCTGGCTTGCCTTTACACAAAGGAGCGGCGTGATCATCGCCATCCAGGCCATGACCTCCAGCTTCTACACCATACATGGCAACAGACTCATCTTCGATAAAGGGATAGAACATTCCAATGGCGTTGGAGCCGCCACCAATGCATGCCACTAGAGCATCCGGTAATCGGCCTTCTTGCTCCATGCATTGACGCTTAGCTTCACGTCCAATTATCGCCTGAAAATCACGAACCAATTTTGGATAAGGATGAGGGCCGGCCGCCGTACCTATAATATAGAAGGTATCATCCACGTTGGTGACCCAATGGCGCATGGCCTCGTTCATGGCATCTTTTAAAGTAGCGGTACCAGAATTTACGGCGACCACCTCAGCCCCCAGCAAACGCATACGGTAAACGTTTAACTTTTGGCGCTCAATATCAGTAGCCCCCATAAAGACCGTACACTGCAACCCTAAACGAGCGGCTACCGTGGCGGTTGCGACCCCGTGTTGACCAGCACCCGTTTCGGCTATCACCTTTGGCTTGCCGGTATGCTTGGCCAGTAAAGCCTGGCCTATGGTGTTGTTAACCTTGTGGGCACCGGTGTGATTTAAATCTTCACGCTTTAAATAAATCTTCGCACCGCCCACATGCTTGGTTAAGCGCTCAGCAAAATACAAAGGTGACGGGCGCCCCACATAGTGAGCAAGGTCATGATCGTATTCCGCCTGAAACTCTGGGTCCTGACTTAGGCGCTCGTACAGTTCACTTAAATCATCCAATGCCGCCATAAGGGTTTCGGATACAAATCGCCCACCGTAGGGGCCAAAATGACCGGATTTTGTTGGTAATTGCGTTACCGCTTTAAGATCGATCGACACGGTTAACCTCTTTCATAAATTCGTTTATTTTGCTGTGGTCTTTTATGCCTTTTTCCGCTTCCACACCGCCACTGATATCCACCGCAAAGGGTTGAACTTGCTCAATGGCTGAAGCAACATTGTCAGGTTTAAGACCACCTGCGAGTATTAAGGGTTTTGGAGAATCAGGTATAAGAGACCAATCGAAGGTCTCTCCGGTACCGCCTGGCACCCCTGGTTTGTAGCTATCTAGTAGGAAAGCCAGGGCGTCTGGGAAGCGCAGGCTCGACGCCACCACATCCGACGTTTGCCGAACACGGATGGCTTTGATGTAGGGGCGCTGGAATTGACCACAGAAGTCACTTTCTTCGTCACCATGGAATTGAAGTAAGTCAATTCTAACCCCTTCCAGCACTTGACGCACCTCTTTAACCGAGGGATTAACAAACAATGCCACCACAGTTACAAAGGCCGGCACCGACTCTACTATTTGCTGGGCCATCTCCAGGGTCACGACCCTGGGGCTAGGACCATAAAAAACCAACCCTATGGCATCACTGCCGGCGGCCACGACCGCCTGTGCGTCCGCAGCTCGAGTGATACCACAAATTTTCACACGAGTTCGCTGATACTTTTTTTGAATCATTTATCCTGCCCCATACCCGTTTTCATAAAAGAGTAAAAAGACGGGCCATTGGGCTCGATAGGTAAATCAGGGTAGCCTGGATAATCTACATCCACAAAATATAACCCCCCACCCGGAGCGGTAACACCGGCCTGCTTACGGTCCTGGGCTTGCAATACCTCTGCACACCATTCAACCGGTTTACTGCCCTGCCCTATGGGCAACAATACACCCGCTATATTACGCACCATGTGATACAAAAAGGCATTGGCACACACTTCAAGTACCACCCACTCACCCTGACGTTTAACACTTATATCTAACATAGTACGCTTAGGGTGATTCGCCTGACAATCACTGGCTCTGAACGAGGTAAAGTCATTAAGCCCCATGAGGGATTGAGCGGCCTCGTGCATTTTCCCGGCATCCAGAGGTCTGCGCCACCAAGTCACCTGGTCATGCATCAAACCTGGCTTTATGGGCCGATTCATTATGAAATACCGATAACGCCTAGACACGGCACTAAAGCGTGCATGAAAATCAGAATCCACTGGTCGTACCCAGTTTAGGCACACACCATTTGGCAGATTGGTATTAATGCCCATTTTCCAGGCATGGGAATCCCGCATAGCGTGACTATCAAAGTGAATCACCTGAGCACTGGCGTGAACACCCGCGTCGGTTCTACCTGCACAAATTAATTTAACGGGGTGATTCGCCACTTTTGATGCGGCCTTTTCTAACGCATCCTGAACACTTTTACCGGGATGGTGTATTTGACTCTGCCAACCCTTAAACAAAGCGCCGTTATATTCTACGCCTGCCACCCAGCGCTGCACCTTAAGTGCTTGTTGCATACCCACTCATCCAAACTAAAAACTAAAAATTAAAACCTAAAAAAAAGAAAACCCGAACATGCTGCCATGCCCGGGATTTTTTCGTACCTAACCCTTTGTGTTTTACACTAGGCTATCCAGCAAACTGCCTGCATCGTGCTTTTGCTTATCGGTGCCCTCTTCCAGTACTTCTTGCAAGATTTCTTTGGCACCGTCTTTATCATCCATATCAATGTAGGCACGCGCCAAGTCCAGTTTGGTCTCGCTCTCATCTGTTCCACTTAGGAAATCAAGGTCGGCATCCAGGTCGGACAGATCTAATTCTGCACTGTCGGCAACGGGTTCGCTAATTGGCTCATTGACGGGTTCGGATGCATCAAATTCGAGCATTTCGGCGTCTAATTCTTTAGATAACTCGTCCAAATCCAATAAGGGGTCGGTATCCGTTTGCGGTTGTTCAGCCAAGTCGTCCAGATTTAAATCCATGTCTAAATCTAGTGACACCTCATCAGAGGCGTCGTCTTCATGGGCTACAGCGTCCAGATCAATTTCGGCACTATCATCCAGTATCGGCAATTCATCGTCTTCCACATCAAACGATAAGTCTGCTGCCGCGTCTAGCTCTACATCCAGTGAATCCAGGTCAAGATCACCTAAATCACCATCAAGAGATTCTTGCGCCACCCCATCCAGCTCAGAATCTAATGACAAACTATCATCTAATTCCAATGACACACCACCTGATAAATCAAGATCTATGTCTAAATCGTTACTATCTTCAAGTACTGGTAAGTCGCTCTCTTCTACATCAAGCGATAACTCATCGCCAGACTCTAATCCCAAATCTATGTCTAATGCGTCCGATGAAAACTCCAGCGAATCATCGCCATCTAAAGACAAATCTATATCATCAAGGCCGCCGGCCGATTCAGCCAGGGACTCAAGTTCATCACTATCGGACAGGTCATCATTCAATTCAGGGATATCAAAATCCAGACTTGAGTCTAGGCTTTCGGCTGATTGCTCCTCTACACCTAAATCAAATTCTAAACCATTTAATTCTGGCTCTTCATTAAAGTCCAAATCTGACATTGAAAGGTCATCGGCAGATGATTCCTCTTCAACACCTAAGTCAAGAGACACTTCATCTTCAAGGTTACTTTCAAAGTCCAGTGTATTCTCAGAATCTGAGTCGTTTAACTCTAACGTCTCAACGTTTTGTGATGGCTCATCATCCAACCCCAAACCATCAAGATCAAAGTTCAAGTCACCATCATCCAGCTCACCTGCACTGAACTCTAGCTCATCCATATCGCCGGTATCATTGGAGATCTCCAAATCCAACCCGCCATCTGCATCAAAGTCATGCTCCCCTTGGGTAACTCCCGCTTCACCGGCCGCATCACGGAATTGACTGGCTTTTGCCTGATCATCTTCAGACCCTTGTGCAACCACGTAATCATAATGCTGTGCTATGGCCCCTTGATCACCCATGGAGGACAATACTTCCATGAGTTTAATACGCACATCCATACGCGCTGGCTGGCTTTCCAGTGTTTTTTCCAGCAGGGATCGAGCCTGATCAAAGCGGTCATAGGCAATATATATTTCTACCTCACCTAAAACATCTGTGTTTTCATGATCTGATGCATCAAGTTCGTCAGAAACACCTGAATCCGCCTCACCAAACTCATCCAGGCGAGTAACCAATTCATCGTCGGCCAAGTCATCACCTGAGCCAATTTCCAAATCAGCAAACTCATCATCGAAATCATTTTCAATTTGAGAATCCATGGGCTCCAACGGATCTACACCATCAAAGGCCGACATATCCGCCACCGACTCTTCTTCTAATTTCTCTTTTCGCTTACGGGCATAATTAACACCCAGCAAGGACAGCAATAAGGCACCTAATATCCCGCCCAATACAGGAGGGTTTTCCATAGCAAACTCAACCACATCAAATGGCTCGTCTTCTACTACCTCTGGCAGCGGGGTAAATTTAGCTTTAGGCTTTTTATCGGCTTCAGGCTTGGCTTTTGCAATCGCCGCCGCTTTCTCTGTGGCTAACGCCTTAGGCTCGCCGCTTTTTTCTTCCGGCTTAGCGAAGTTTAGGTCGGCCTTGGATTTAGCTTGCTCACTGGCCTTAGCCGCAGCAGACAACTGGTCAAGCTCGGCTTGGCGAGGATCCGCTTTAGTAGCTTCGCCTGACTTGGCAAACCCGGCCTGTAGCGCCACCATTTGTTCATCTTTAAGACTTATGATGCGTTGTAAGGTTTTAATTTGCTCTTCTAGTAAATCTAAACGCGCTCCTAACTCAACGTTAGCGCGCTTAGACTTATCAAGATCTTCCAGGGCAAGGGACAGTTCGTTATCTAATTTGGACTGATCACCTGCCGTCTGAGCCATGACCTCACCACTGGCGCTGCGCTGTGCATCAGCAGTAGCTGCACCGCCGGCCAATAATTTAAGTTCGGCCCCGGCCACCTCTTCTTCACGTTCAATAACCTGAGACTTGCGGGTAGCATCCAATTGCGCCTTGCGCTGAGTTAAAAATTGGTTTTGAAAAGCCACTTCAGACACTGATTCGTTAAAGCTGCGATCACGCATTTGCTCTTCAGCAGGTAGACGCAATACCTGGTTTTTCTTAAGCCTATTAATGTTGCCACCAATAAACGCATCAGGGTTTAAATCTTGAATGGCAAGCATGGCCTGCTGGGGGGTAATACTGCGATTAGGGCGAGTGCGCAATGCCACTTCCCACAGGGTATCATCGTCACGAACGGTATAGGTCTGAGGCGCTTGGGTTTCTTCAACTGCAAGCGGTTCACTTAACGTGTCATCTTCAAGCTGTTCAGTGCTGTCTAATTCTGGTTCAAGGGTTTCGTCTTCTACATCGGCAAGATCAGAGATATCACTGTCTTCTACGAGTTCTTCTTCTGGCTCGTCAACCATATCGATGCTGTCATCAACTACATCGGGAATATCGGCTAAATCATCTGCCACACCCATACCAGGCAAGACAGTGTCAGCAGCGTCCATCTCACTCTCGAATTCATCTTCAAGTTCAGGAGCTGATACGGGTTCAGCAAGGTCTTCTGAGAATACTGGGGGGTCTAGCAATAAGGTGTATTCGCGCAGCAAACGGCCATTGGGCCAATCGACCTGCACTAGAAAATTAAGAAATGGCTCCACCACCGGCTGATTGGTGCTCAGCTTGATGAAAACATCTTCACCCACTCGCTCTACTTCAAATTTAAGGTTGTTAAGAAAAAATACATGCTCGATGCCTGACTTTTGAAACTCGTCAGCGGAAGCCAAATCAGGTTTGATTTCCCAATTTTCAAGTTCACTGGCCTTAATAAGCTTGATATGCGCGTTTAAAGGCTGGTTTAAAGCAGACTCCAGTTCAATATCGCCCATGCCTAAAGCATTAACGTAGCTAGCACTAATCATCGCCCCAGAAGCGGCAATTGCAATCGCGAGTTTTCGCAACATAGCAATGTATCCTTAATCTTATATTTGCTTCACGGGCCAACGTGGGTGTAACGACCTAACCCTGTGTAAACACTTTCTTATATGAATGTGTCATTAATCGGCTAAGTATTAAGTAAAATCAAGGATTTATCAATATTTATAAGGGCTGGAGGGGGTTTCGAATTGTTTTTTGCGGGTTAATCATAATTTCTTACTAAAAAGGCAAATAAATATCAGTGGAATCAAGGGATTACACTGATATTTATTGAGCTAATGATTAGCTTGCCAATAAGATTCGCAACATACGACGCAAGGGCTCGGCCGCCCCCCAAAGAAGCTGGTCACCAACAGTAAAGGCAGAGATGTACTCAGGCCCCATATTCAACTTGCGAATACGGCCCACAGGCACACTCAATGTACCCGTCACCTTGGCTGGCGTTAGCTCGTTAATCGTATCTTCCTTGTTATCTGGGATCACCTTCACCCAGCCATTGGCAGCCGCCAAAATACTTTCAATTTCAGAAATGGGCAGATCTTTCTTTAGCTTAATGGTCATGGCCTGACTATGACAACGCATGGCCCCCACTCGCACACACAAACCATCTATGGCCATGGGGCTGTCTTGAGTACCTAGTATTTTATTGGCCTCAACCTGTGCTTTCCATTCCTCACGGCTTTGACCTGACTCCAACTGTGAATCAATGTAAGGAATCAAACTGCCCGCCAAAGGCACACCAAACTGATCTTTTGGATAATCATTACCACGAATAAACTCGGCCACTTTTTTATCAATTTCCAATATGGCGGCAGCTGGATCATCCAACTTATCCTTCACCTGTGCGTGCACAGCGCCCATTTGCGAGATCAATTCACGCATATGCTTGGCACCAGAACCCGATGCCGCCTGGTAAGTCATGGGAGAAATCCACTCAACCAAGTCTTTTTCAAACAAACCACCCAATGCCATCAACATAAGGCTAACCGTACAGTTACCCCCCACATAGGTTTTAACACCGCTTTCAATGCCGTCCTTGATGACATTCATGTTTACTGGGTCAAGTACGATGATGGCGCTGTCGTCCATACGCAGCGAAGAAGCCGCATCTATCCAGTAACCCTGCCAGCCTGCATCACGTAACTTTTGGTACACCGACTTGGTATAGTCTCCACCCTGACAGGAAATAATGGCGTCTTGCTGCTTCAGGGCATCGATATCCAATGCATCCTGTAAGAGACCCGCTTCAGCCTTACCAAAAGCCGGAGCCGGCTGGCCTTTTTGAGATGTGGTGAAAAAGGTCGGATTGATGAGTTCAAAATCCCCCTCCTGCTCCATGCGGTGCATCAAAACTGAACCCACCATGCCACGCCAGCCTACTAGGCCAACGTTCATACTCTTTGCATTGCCACCCATATTAAGACGCCTCCTGTAAAGCCGTAACCACAGCTTCACCCATTTGTGATGTGGAAACTTTTGTCATACCTTCACTGAAGATATCCCCAGTACGTAACCCTTTATCCAATACGTCACTTACCGCTTTTTCGATGGCATCAGCAGCGGTGGTTTCATCCAAGCTATAACGCAACATCATGGCAACGGACAAGATGGTCGCCAGTGGATTAGCAATGCCCTGACCTGCGATGTCTGGCGCACTGCCGTGACAAGGCTCGTACATACCCTTGTTATTGGTATCCAAAGACGCCGACGGCAACATACCAATGGAACCCGTTAACATGGCGGCGGTATCAGACAAAATATCACCAAACATATTGCCGGTTACCACTACGTCAAACTGCTTAGGAGCACGAACTAGCTGCATGGCTGCATTATCTACGTACATGTGAGACAGCTCCACATCAGGGTAGTCTTTGGACACCTCTTCCATAATTTCACGCCACAACACAGTTACTTCCAACACGTTGGCCTTGTCTATGCTGCAAAGCTTCTTGCCACGCTTTTGTGCCGACTCAAAAGCCACCTTAGCGATGCGGCGGATTTCTGTTTCGCTGTATACATAAGTGTTGTAACCCTCACGCTCACCACTTTCGAGTGTGCGAATACCACGAGGTTTACCAAAATAGATACCGCCGGTTAATTCACGAACAATCAAAATATCCAAACCCGAAACGATTTCAGGCTTCAAAGTGGAAGCATCCGCCAGCTGCGGGTACAAGATGGCCGGGCGAAAGTTGGCAAACAACTCAAGACCTGAACGCAAACCCAACAGGCCTTTTTCAGGGCGCATTTCTCTGTCTTCCAACGTATCCCACTTGGGGCCACCCACGGCGCCCAATAAAATAGCGTCGCAAGCGCGTGCTTTTTCCATAGTCACTTCTGGCAAAGGAGAGCCAAACTCATCAAAAGCGGCCCCACCCACCAAAGCATTATCCAACGCCACATCTAGGTTGAATTTTTGCTTGGCCACTTCAAGCACTTTTACCGCTTCATTTACTATTTCAGGTCCGATGCCATCGCCTGGCAATACTAGAATTTTTTTAGTCACTTTAAACACCAATTTTTATAACAAATAATTTTGTAAAATTTAAAACCTAATTAAGCGCGAAATAACCAGGGCGCCTGTGCGCTGCGCTTCTTTTCATAGGCTTTAATTTGATCACTATCTTGCAAGGTTAACCCAATGTCATCCAAGCCATTTAGTAAGCAATGTTTGCGAAAGGCATCCACTTCAAACGGGATAGCGCCGCCATCGGCCTTAATAATCTTTTGATTCTCTAAATCAATGGTTAATTCAAGACCTTCTTGAGCCGCAACGTCTTTGAACAACCCATCCACAATCGCCTCATCTAATACGATGGGCAATAACGCATTTTTGAAACAATTATTAAAAAATATATCGGCAAAACTTGGGGCAATTACTACCCGGAAACCAAAATCTTCCAATGCCCATGGGGCGTGTTCACGGGAGGAACCACAACCAAAGTTTTCACGAGCCAGCAACACAGAAGACAAATTGTACGGCGCACGATTTAGAATGAAATCCGGGTTCAACGGGCGACCGGAGTTATCGGCATCGGGTAAACCCACATCTGTGTAGCGCAATTCATCAAACAGATTAGGACCAAAACCACTGCGCTTAATGGACTTAAGAAACTGCTTTGGGATGATCATATCGGTGTCGATATTGGCTCGATCCATGGGAGCCACGATGCCCGTATGTAATGTAAATTCTTTCATTATTTGGTGCCTCCTGCTAATTCATCCTGCAAAGTAAAGTGACGCACATCCACAAAGTGACCAGCAATAGCGGCTGCGGCAGCCATGGCAGGACTTACCAAGTGCGTGCGACCACCATACCCCTGGCGCCCTTCAAAGTTACGGTTTGAAGTAGACGCGCAATGCTCACCGCTGCCCAATTTATCGGCGTTCATGGCCAAACACATTGAGCAACCTGGCTCACGCCATTCAAAACCGGCATCGGTAAAGATGGTATGCAAACCTTCAGATTCGGCTTGCGCTTTCACCAACCCAGAGCCCGGCACAACCAAAGCTTGAATTAGGCTATCTGCTACCTTATTCCCCTTGGCAACGGCGGCTGCGGCACGTAAGTCTTCAATGCGGCTATTGGTACACGAACCAATGAACACTCGATCCAATTGAATATCGGTAATGGCTTCGCCCCCATCAAAGCCCATATATTTATGGGCACGTTCGATGGCTTCTTTTTGCTCAGCGTTGGTAGCGTCTTCCAACTTGGGCACAAAACCATCTATGGTGGTCACCATCTCTGGTGATGTCCCCCAAGTTACTTGAGGCAAGATATCGGCAGCATCAATTTCCACTACCTTATCGAACACAGCGTCATCATCTGAGACTAAGTTCTGCCAGTTGTTCACGGCGGCATCCCATTGATCGCTGCTTGGCGCAAACGGGCGGCCTTTCACATAGGTTTCGGTAATTTCATCGTATGCCACCATGCCCACTCGAGCGCCAGCTTCGATGGCCATGTTGCACATAGTCATGCGACCTTCCATGCTCATGCTACGAATGGCACTGCCACCAAATTCCATAGCAAAACCATTACCACCGGCCGTGCCTATGATGCCAATGACATGCAATACCACATCTTTACCAGTAATAAACTCACCTAACTGACCTTCAACTTTAATCAACAAGTTTTTCATCTTGCGCTGAATCAAGCATTGAGTGGCCATCACGTGTTCTACTTCGGACGTGCCGATACCGTGAGCCAAGGCCGCAAATGCACCATGAGTGGCGGTGTGAGAGTCTCCACAAACCACCGTCATACCTGGCAGAGTAGCCCCTTGCTCTGGGCCCACTACATGCACAATGCCCTGGCGCACATCGTTCATCTTAAATTCTTCGATGCCAAATTCATCGCAGTTATCATCCAGGGTCTTTACCTGAATACGAGACACTGGATCTTCAATACCTTCAATACCGGCCTTACGCTCGGTTAAAGTAGTCGGCACGTTATGGTCCGGCGTGGCCAAATTAGCCGGTACAGACCACAGCTTACGACCCGCCAAACGCAAACCTTCGAAAGCTTGTGGCGACGTTACTTCGTGCAGCAACTGACGATCGATGTAAATTAACGCCGTTCCGTCATCACGTTCTTTTACTACGTGCTGATCCCACAACTTATCGTATAGGGTAAAACCTGCCATTTGAATTCTCTCTTTATTATGTAAGCAACCACGGGGTTTGCGGTGATAGCCAATCTCAATCACTTGACACCAGTTTATCCAAGGGTTATCAATAAAACAAATTCATATTTTTTATATATTAGATTCCAATAAGGAATAGGTAACTGGCGCTATGGATACTCAATCATTACAGGCCTTTATATGCGTGGCCGAAACCGAATCGTTCTCCCTAGCTGCGCAACGCCTGCACCTAACTCAGCCTGCCGTGAGCAAGCGCATCGCCCAACTTGAATTAAACCTCAACAGCCAGCTATTTGATCGCCTACCCAGAAAAGCCATTCTCACCCCCTACGGAGAAGCACTGCTGCCCAAGGCTCGGCACATCATCAACGAGCTATTAGAAATTAAAACCGAACTGGCCAGCCTCAGCGGCGATGTAAGTGGCACCCTGCGAATTGGCACTAGCCATCACATTGGCCTGCATCATCTGCCGCACTTTTTGCGTCAGTTTCATAACACCTACCCTCAGGTAAAGCTGGCCATTCAATTTTTAGGCTCGGAGGCGGCTTGCGAGGCACTTGCCCAAGGGGAATTAGACATTGCTTTTGCTACCCTCCCCCTGAATGAACACTCCAAATTATCCATGCAACCGGTATGGCGGGACCCGTTGAAGTTTGTTTGCGCCCATACCCACACACTAGCCAAACAAAAAAAGCTTACCCTGCAGGACCTGGGTGACTATGAAGCTATCTTGCCGGAGGCCAATACAGTGACCTTTGAGATCATTGAGAATGCCTTTAAAAAAGAAGAGCTATCCTTGCACAGCGCCCTGCCCAGCCGCTATCGCGAAACCATCAGCATGATGTCCAGCTACATGGAGACCATTAAAATGATGGCCAGCGTAGGCCTGGGATGGGCGGTACTGCCTGAGCACATGGCAAAAGACCCGGATTTAATCACCCTGAATGTGGGACCCAAGATGCTTTATCGTGAATTAGGGGTATTACAGCGCAAGGGAAAAACCCTCAGCACCGCTGGCCGTGCTTTTTTAGCCATTTTACCTCAACAATAAGTGCTCTTTAATCACACTAAAAATTGAACAAAATTGAATCCAAAACAAGAGCTTTAGGCGAGAAGCGACTAGACTATTACTAACATCCATCATGGGCATAAAACAGGAGCAGGCAATGCTAGCCATTAAGAACGTCTTGTTGTTACTGGATAAAGAGCTGGATAACCAAAATGCCCTGCAACGTGCCATGCAAATATGCAAAGAACAACAGGCCAATCTGTTTGTAAGCAGCTATACCTACAATCACGCTTGTGAAGAAGGCTCTCTCGCTGACCTAGCGCTGCGTCATGACTTAAAGGCGCTGTTATTAGATCAATGCCAGCAATGGGCTGAAGAACTGTTAAAGGAATTCTACTTACCAGAAGATACCCCATTAACCATCTGCTGGCGCAACCACGCCTATCAAGCGGTGATGGATAACAGTGACAACCTAAGCTTTGACCTGGTCATTAAATCTTCAGCCAAACACCACGGCATTGTGGACAGGGTTATGCGCCACCAAGATTGGAACCTCCTGAAATTTTGCCCCGCTCCTTTGTTGCTGGTGAAAGAAAAATTGGCTTGGGAGTCTCGCAATATTGTGGTCGCGGTGGATGCCACCTCCCTAGACGATGCCCACAAGGTCATTAACGAACATATCTTTGAGTTTGCCGAGCACATCAACACAGATAACAACTACCAAATACACTTGGCCAATAGCTACCCTATGATGAGCCTTACCCTGGCGAGCCTGCCAGACACCCCCATCCCAGAAGACTTACAGCAATACGTGGTAAACCAACATCAAGATGCCTGCGAGGCCATCGCTAATCGCTACAATATTTCACCGGAAAACCTGCACATATTGGAAGGCGAACCTGAAGAGGTCATCACCCAAACAGCCAAAGAGCTTGATGCGGATGTAATTCTGGTGGGCATGATTAGCCAGGGAGATGTTCAGAGCATTATTTTAGGTAGCACGGTTGAGCAAGTGCTAGATGCCACGGATTGCGATGTATTGGCTATTAAGCTTCAAGACGGGGTGCGTAATTTAAGCGAAGAGGAGGATGGCATTCGCCAGGTGTAAAGCTCATAACTGCCATTACACCTGATTTTGGCTCAAATCAATAAAAGCGGGCCAGGTAAAAACCCAATTGATTGCTGTTGGTTTTATTACCTTGCTGATCTTCAAATTCCAGCCAACTGGCCTGCACCCCTAAAGAGACTCCCATTGCACCACGAATCTCTAGCACCACTTTTGGCCCCCAGTTAGCGCTGTACTCCACTGTGGTGCCAGAATGCTCATAAGTCAGTCCACTGTTAGCGGTAATGCCAAATCCCAAGCTGCTTACTTGATTGGACTCAACCCACAATAGGTCTCCACTTAAACCCTGCTGGCGATGACTAACTCCTGCAGAATCTGTTACCGCATAATAGTTAGCCCCTAAAGATGCCCGCACCGAGGTGGATGGACGGCCAGATATGCCAAATGCATAACCCACAGAAAAGTTAGGCCCGCCACCCAGGGTTAGATCGGGCAAGTAGTCTTCACCACTGGCCAGTTTATAGCCGCCTTTTTGGTGAGAAAACAACCAAAATGGCCCGGACATTTTTTCAAACGGACTACTGTATCCCACATCCGGGGTAAGCAATTCTAACTGACCCAAGGGCAGATAACTGGCCGCGTGGCGCTTAGTAAACGGCGACACACTGTAACTCCAGCTGGCCCCGGAGTGCTGCTTGGTATATGAGGCTTCCTGACCGTACAACTTAGGCTCGGTACGAATAACAAAGGACGCCACTTCTCTGGTGATTTGCAAAGGCACGACCGCATAGCGCCCCTCGGCGCTTAACTGGGTAAAACGTAACTGAGGGCGAACCACCTTGATACGCTTGCGCTGACTATCAAACAGCTCGATCACAGGATAAAAGAACCCCTCCCCTCGCTGACTTTTTTCAATGTAGGTACGCAACTGCACCACAAAGGCACTGTGCCCAACTTCAAGCTGATAACCTTTATAAAAGGATTTACCGCCCGGCAACTCAATAACCTGCTCACTTAAGTCTGGACTTCCTTGCATGCCGGCTGGCAACAATTCAAATTCATATTGTTCACTAATGGCCGTGGACTGCAGCAAGGACATTTGCCCTTGCGGGGTAAGTTGGGCGCAACCACCCAACGAAGTCAGAATAAAAAGCAAAGCTGTAAAACGCATCTTATAAACCAGTATTAGGAATGATTTTTTATAGTGACGGCATGGTAAGGGATTTCTCACTGTAAGGCCACGACCGCCTATTTAATAGAACGGCCATATAGATCGGAATCTATTTTTTGCTGGTAGTCTTCTTTGTGCTCACTAAAGCGATGGGTTAAAAAATCACTCTGATCTCGCAACAATAATGTCATGCGAAACAACTCCTCCATCACATCTACGATGCGGTCACGGTAATCGCTGTCTTTCATGGAGCCATCTTCGTTAAATTCTTTCCAGGCCATGGCCACGGACGATTGATTAGGAATGGTAAACATACGCATCCAGCGACCCAAAATACGCAGACTGTTTACCGCATTAAACGACTGGGACCCACCACTCACCTGCATCACGGCCAATGTACGGCCCTGAGTAGGTCGCACTGCACCCAAACTCAACGGAATCCAATCTATTTGATTTTTAATCACGGAGGTTAAATTGCCATGTAACTCAGGACTGCACCACACCATGCCTTCGGACCATACCGCTAGCTCATGTAGCTCCTGTACTTTTTCATGCTGATAGTTTTCACGGTCAAACACAGGCAACCCAGCCGGGTCATACACCTTCACCTCAGCCCCAAAGCTTTCCAGGATTTTAGCGGCCTCCAGAGTGGCTTTTTTGCTGAATGACTCGGCGCGCAGCGAACCATACAACATTAAAATTCTGGGAGCATGACTGCTCTTATTATTGGCCTTGATGGCCTTTAACGTTTCTTCAACACTGTGACTGGGGGTTAATAGTTCAGACATACCTTACCTAATTATGTGGCTGTATCACCAATAACCATATCACTCACTTGAAACAGGTTAACGGCAAACAAGCTTATTTCGACTATATTGGAAATATGATCGCAATAAAAAGCCCTCTCATCAAGGGCTTTTTAAAAAACGGATATTTTCCCTTAGCAACTATCGCAACAAATTTACCTGAGCAATGCCATTTTCTTGCTCAAAACGACTCATAATCACCGCCAGCTGAGCCTGCCACTTAAGGTATTGAAACTGCAACAATTGCAGTAATTCATCCACATAAGTGGCCATATCCTCGATACAAATTTCATTACTGCTGCCGGGAAGCTCACCCAATTTAAAATCTAGGTACGCCAATAAATGGACTTTCTTACGTGATAAACCCACCTGAATAGGACGCTCTTTCAGAGCGCCGCGCAGGTTGTGCACCACACTCCAAAGGAGCTGCTTCTCGTTGGCCCCCGCCTGCAATATCCGAGTACTCACCCCAGTACCCATGCCATTAACCAGTAAATTTAATGGCTTAAACGTTTCTTTTACCGCCGCTACTTCACGCCTTACCTGACTGTAAAACTCAAGATTATGAAATGCGGTACTGACATCACTGCGAGCCTTCATATCCAGATAGTTCATGGTATCTTGCGCGCGCTGATAAAACACTTGATCCATGGTTTCCATGTGGTGCAATACTTGTTCATATTGAGAGCGCATATATTTCAAATAAGCACTGGCATCCTTCCGGGCCACCACCTCTTCATTTAGGTATTTAGCCACAGGTAGCTTTGAATGCAGCAGACGCTCAACCACATAGGACTTGGTAATGCGCTTCAATAAATTTGTGGCAGCCGCCTGTTGCTTGCGATCCTCCACCCGATAGCGGCGTACATGGTCAATGCAGGTTTGAATATCAAAACCAGCCACATCACGCTCCTCTGGAGGCTCAAATTTCAGAACTCTATCATCCACTCGCCCATCAAAGTAGCGCTTGGCAATGGCCTTTAACTTTTCCTGACGCGACTTTAATTGACGAATTTTTTCTGATGACATCAGGCAGCTTTTTGATTGCTTGATACCGGAAGACTCATAATCCAGCAAAGTAAGCTCACGACTAATTTTTTTAGGCTGCTCAATTAAAACCGCAGCGGATATTTGCGCAGTCAGTTTGCCTTTTTGTTTTAAGGCCTGGGCCTGACTCAAACGCGTAATATCATTAGGACAAAAGCGCGTGACTTCCTTTGCGTAATTTTTTTGCAAAGCACTGGCTTGTGCCGGGCTGATTTTTTTAGATTCCATGGCCACGGCCAACGCATAATCATCCAACAAAAACCCTTCTTTCCAAGCCCATTCATTTTGACTAGAGACGGCATTTTGTGCATTTTGAACCACACGAATCTTTTGTATCATCTGAGCAAAGTCTTTAGAGCCCACCACCGAAACAGCCATAGCGTCAGTTTCCAACTCAATCTCGCGACACTTCCACGAGGTTAGTTGACGATGCAAGGCAAACAGGCAGCCAAAGATACCTTGCTGCATTAGGTGTATACGCTGCCACACCCATAACTCCATATATTCATAAGACGATATATTTTCTTTTTGCATACGCTTCAGCAAAGCCACATGACGCTTATCCTGACCAGAAGCCCTCAAATATAGCCACTCACTCACATGATGCATGAGATAAAACGCTACTTTTTGCTGCTTCACTCGAAAATGCGATAACTCATGGGCCAGCATGGCGGTGAGTTGATTCACGCTTAGAGACATTAATAGCGGCGCACCAATTATAATTTTATATTCATCGCGGTAAATACTGTTCACCCCAGCATAGGCATCCACACGCAACGCGGTTTCATTATTTATTTCGATGCGTTTGGGGGGCTTAACATTCAGGTGACGACTGAGCTCATTCACCAATGACATTAAGGCGGGTGCCTCATGGGACTGCAGTATCCGCCCATGATAGGAGCGAAAACCGCCAAATAGCGGAGAGAGCAGCAATAACAACAGCCCTGTAGTCAATACCGCAGGACAAGCCCATATAGTGGCATCCAGGTATTGTTCATTTAAAATGTGCTCTACCATGGGTTCAGTAAAAAGCAAGATGGCTAAAGAAAATATCGCCAGCACACTGGTGATATATAGCATGGGAATAAACAGGCTCACCGCTTCCACATAGAAAAGCTGCATAGACTGCTTTATGGAACTGCGCTGAATGGGCACGCTGCCTTTAAACGCCTGCTTAAAGTAGGTCTCCAGCTTTAGGCTATTTTCACTAGGAGCGGGTACAGATTTACGAAACAGCGGCTGACCCAGCAATTTATTGGCAGATTTCCAATCAATTTCTGTATCGTCTGTCACCACCGGACTGACCGCTCGTAACGGGCCAGTCAGGTGCCGTTTAGCTGCAAAATTCGCAAACATTAGGCCCACCCGTCAAATTTGTAACGATATTGTATCAAAAACCACCAACATAAGGATGTGTATTGCGTCCACTTTTGGTACAAAATTGACATTAATTGTCACTATATATCATTACAATCAACACTAAAGTATTGCCGCCACTAAATTGGCAAAGCCGTCCTATCCACCACCTTGCGCATAACAAAACTTGAATGTACCCCGGTTACCCCCTCAATGCGGGTAAGCTTGCCCAACAAAAACTGTTGAAAAGCGTTCATATCCTTCACCACCACCTTCAATACATAATCTGCGCTTTGCCCGGTTATCAAATAACACTCCATGACCTCTTGGTAGCTGGATACTGCGGCTTCAAAGGCCTCGAAACGCTCAGGAGTGTGCCGATCCATGCTAATGGAAATCATGGCCACCATATCCAGAGCGAGCTTTTTGGCATCCAGGATGGCCACGGTATTAACAATAAATCCTGCATCCTGCAGGGTTTTCACCCTTCTAGAACAGGGACTGGGAGAAAGGCCTATCTTTTCAGCCAACTCCAAATTAGAAATGGCGCCATTTATCTGCAACTGGGTAAGAATGCGCCTATCCGTTCTATCTAACTCATACATGAGAGCTCCAAGTATTCCATCCATTTCAATCAGATTAACGCTATTCGCCCCATTTAGGAATATTATTAGCTAGTTATTGCAAGAAAGCATTAAACAACTGGCACATTTGCCATCTTTCACCCTGATACATGCCATATACTTATCTCACTTGGAAATTACCTGAACGCCACAAGCCACAAGGTATTCGCGCCCGCCACAAGCAGGCCCACCAAGTAACACGCTTAAAACACCCACATGCTGAGAGCAAATATGTTTGATCACACTCAATATCGTCCTACGCCGACCATTAAAATGGTTAACCGCCAATGGCCCAATCAAATCATTCAACACGCACCTATTTGGTGTTCTGTGGATTTACGAGACGGCAATCAGGCTCTGATCGAGCCCATGAACGTGACTCAAAAACAAACCATGTGGCAGCTATTAATTGATATGGGCTTTAAACACATTGAAGTGGGCTTTCCAAGTGCCTCGCAACCGGATTTTGATTTTGTTCGCTGGTTGATAGAGGAACAACAAGTTCCTGACGACGTCACCATTCAAGTTTTGGTGCAAGCCCGAGACAGCTTGATTGAACGCACCTTTGAGGCACTTAAGGGCATCAAACAAGCCATAGTGCACGTCTATAACTCAACCTCTCCCACACAAAGAAATAAGGTTTTCAATTTAGACAAACAAGGCATCAAGGACATCGCCATAGCGGGCGCCCAAAAGGTACAAACGGAGTCGCAAAAGTACCCTGACACCCAATGGACATTTGAATACAGCCCAGAAAGTTTTTCAAATACCGAAGTGGATTTTGCCGTAGATGTCTGCAACGCCGTTATGGCCGTTTGGCAACCCAACGAAGTACGTAAAGCTATCATCAACTTACCCGCCACCGTTGAAAGTGCCATGCCCAATATTTTTGCAGACCAGGTGGAGAGCTTCTGCCAAGGCATTCACAACCGTAAAAATATAATCGTTAGCATCCACACCCATAACGACCGAGGATGTGCGGTAGCCGCTGCCGAGTTAGCCATTTTGGCCGGCGCCGATCGCATTGAGGGCACTTTAATGGGCAACGGCGAGCGCACCGGTAATATGGACATAGTGACCATGGCCATGAACCTTTATAGCCAAGGCATTGACCCCGAATTAGACATCAGTAACGCCCGTCGCATCACCAATACTGTTCAGGAATGCACCCAAATTGCCACCCATCCGCGCCACCCATGGGTAGGTGAATTGGTATACACGGCCTTTAGCGGTAGCCACCAGGACGCCATCAAAAAATGCTTGGCGGTACAAAAACCCGGTGAAAGTTGGGATGTGGCCTATTTGCCCATTAACCCCCAGGATTTGGGTCGTGATTACCAGTCGGTAATTCGCATCAACAGCCAAAGCGGCAAAGGCGGTGTTGCGTATATTTTAGAAAATGAATTTGGCGTGACCCTGCCGAGATGGGGGCAAATAGAAATGAGCCAGGCGGTTCAGGCATACAGTGAGACTCACCAAAGGGAAGTGTCTGCCCAGGACATCTATGCCATTTTTGAAGAACACTTCACTCAAAGTGCCACCCCCTATTCCTTGGGTAACTACCAAATAACGGCCGATACCCATTCCGTGGAAGGCTCGTGGGAGACGCTAGAGGCAAGCTTAAACTGTGCAGATGGATTAGTAACCATAGGGGCACAGGGAAGCGGCACCATCACTGCCTTCTGCAATGCTCTTACCAATCACTTTGGGGTAAATATTGATATTATTCAATACGACCAAATCACCCAGGGCCGTCATACCGATGCGCAAGCAAGGGCCTTTGTTCAGCTCACCATAGACGATGAGAAATTCATTGCCTGTGCCATGCAACAGGACAGTCTGGGTGCTAGCTTAAGCGCCATATTGAGCGGTTTAAATCAGCACTTTATACAACTAAACAAAGCAGCTTAGTCTGTACATGCTGTTATCGGATGGCCAATCCCGGTAACAGCCCCCTCCTTTACTTAATATCCCCTTCCTTCCTATATGAATGTAAAATTCGATTTTTACACCAAGCGCTTGCTAGGCTTTCAACCATTAGGCAAAATCAACCCACCAACAATGAACACTGGGTTGGTCGGCAATGCCAGATTAGAATTTCGAGAACATAATTTAATAGGCAACTTACCTGTGTTATTCGGCACTGCCAACAACACCCAACTCAATAATGACGATTTACTAAAGGAGTAAATACGATGGCCAATTTAAAAGGCAAAACCATTTTCATTACCGGTGCCAGTCGCGGTATCGGACGCGAGATAGCTCTAAAATGTGCCAAAGATGGGGCCAATATCATCATCGCCGCCAAATCCGATGAACCCCACCCAAAACTTCCGGGCACCATTCACTCTGTTGCCGAAGAAGTGATTGCCGCCGGCGGTCAGGCTCTGGCCATTAAAGTGGACGTGCGCGATGAAGCCATCGTTGAAGCGGCCCTAAAACAAGCCGCTGAATCCTTTGGCGGCATTGATGCGGTTATCAATAACGCCGGTGCCATTCGCCTTACCCCTGCCGCCAACACACCTATCAAACGCTTTGATTTGATGCATCAAATCAACACCCGTGCGGTATTACTTTGTTCACAGCTGGCGCTACCTTATTTAAAAAAATCCGAAAACGGACACATCATCAACCTGTCTCCACCACTTAACATGGATACCAAGTGGCTAAAGCCTTACATTCCGTACACGATCAGTAAATATGGCATGTCTATGTTAACCCTGGGACTGGCGGAAGAGTTTCGTCGTTTTGGCATTGCCGTGAACTCTTTATGGCCGCAAACCACCATCGCCACATCTGCGGTGGAATTTGAAGCAGGTGCTGCTATTTTGCCGGTGTCACGCACCCCAGCCATTATGGCCGATGCGGCTTATGAAATCCTTATCAGTGACAGCAAAGAGCTCAGCGGGCAGTTACTATTAGATGAAGGTTTTTTACGTGAACGTGGCGTAACCGACTTCATTGGCTACCAAAACGATCCTGAGTGTAAAAAGCTCTATACCGATTTGTTTGTGGACTAATGGCACTAGCAAGCTAACTGACTCAAATTGGAAGTTAGCTTGCTTAAACAGGCCAGCACACACCAACCAACAGCAAGGTATTTTAATCGGAAAAGCGAACAAACGCCTTAAGGTGAGTAGCCTTTATGGCTAATATAATAGTTAACAATACAAACAATAACGCGATGCCATACAAACCACTGGGCACACTAATCCCCTGGGCAAGCGCTCCGGCAAACATTCCGGCGGTAGCCGACACCACCTGGCTAATGATGGTATAGATACTCATCACCCGCCCGCGGATATGCTCGGGGGTAAATGACTGCAATGCCGCCACAATAAAACTCACAGTTATGCCTGCCAATGTGGTCCCTATAACCAACACCAAGCAACTCAACCACAAGGATGTAATAGTGCCCAATAAGGCCAGGCTCACTCCGCACAATAACAGCATCACCAACATGGATTTTCCAATGGGCAATACAGTGCGAAGCTTCATGGCGGCAATGCCACCTATAATCAATGACAAAGCTATCAAGCCTAAATACTGCCCCTTCTCCACATTACCTAACCCCAGTTGTTGATCGGCTATTTGCGGCAAAACCACCTGCATGGGTCCCATCATTAAATAGCCCACAATGGCGGCAAATAATAATTGAGGAATCACTGGAATCTTTTTAAGCTCGGCAAAACATTCTTGCCATTCCTGCTTTAAATTTTTATGACTTAAGCGTTTATGATTATTGGGGGCGTTTAGCAATAAAATGCTGGAGGCCATAAATAATGCCATACAGGTCATAGCAACACCGGCCCAACCGAATTGCTCTTGAATTTGAGTTAATAACACAGGGGCCAATCCAAAACCCAGCATGATCAATAAATTCAATACAATCATGGCTTGTGGCATTTTTTCCCGGCTTACGTATTGCCCCACCGCCGCCAACCGTGATGGCGCTACAAACGACCAAGCAATACCCACAAAAAAGCTAGACAATAAAAAATAAAACACTGAGTTCTCAGGTTCATAAAGCATGACCAGCAACATACCAGTCACACCCAAAATAAATGAATTTTGGGATACCAATAAAACCTTTTTGGCGCTGTACCTATCTATATAGGAACCTGCTAACCAGCCGAAAATAATCGGAGGGCCAAAACACAAACTGTAGGCTACCCCCGCCAACAGGGAAGAGTCAAAGGTCTGCAGGCTATACATAATGGCACTGTAGTTCACCATATGCCCAGCAATGAAGCCAAAAAAGCAAGACAGATAAAAAAGAAATAACTTCATAACACCCTTCGAGTATAAACAAAGACATCCATAGGATTATTTAACGTAGACCCTATGGGTTTCCTGTAAAAAAGATTCAAATGCCTGTTCGGTGGTTTTGGCGGGCTGGTGTTTAAAACCATGCTTAATTTTTTTATTGTCTAATACAGGTCTAAATTCAATGAACTTCACCTGTTCTGGACCATACTGTGATAACCCAAGGGGCTTTAAAATGGTTAACATGCCGCGCATAAACCAAGCAGGCAGAGCCAAATAGGGTTTATTGAGTCGTTTAGCGATCTTTTGCAATGATAAGGTGCCATCACCCGCTACATTATAAACCCCTTCTACATCGCCTAATGCAGCCTCTATTAAATAGGCCACCAAATCATCTACCCAAATAATTACAAAGGGAGAGTCGGTGCCTTTTATGCCGGTAATTTTCTTTTGCGCAAACATATTAGTGATAGGATTTTGAAAATTAGGCCCCAACACGGTACCCGGGCGTAAAATCACCTGCTTTAACTGAGGGCAATCGCTTCGATACTCCGCCATTAATTCCTCTACTTGGCGTTTATGACTAGAATAGAAATAATCTTCATTCCCGCGCACTGGCATGTCTTCGGTTAACCACTGAGCGTTATCTTGCCAGTACCCATAGGCAGCACCGCTTGAAGTTACCACTACTTTTTCTACGCCTATCGCCACACAAGTCGCCATGAGTTTTTCAGTGGCCACCACATCGATATCATAAGCGTCATTGCGAGACATGTTGTCTGGCAATGAAATTATGGATGCTAAATGCACGACTACTTCCGGGGATACCTCCTTTACCCATTCAAAAAACTTAGCATCACGAACATCAAAATCTTTGTGCTCATAGTCACCTGCAACTTTTGGTCTGGATAAATCTGTGGTGAATAGTGCCACATCTTTTTGCTTGGAAAAAAATGCAACCAGACGCGAGCCTATGTCCCCCGCCGCACCGGTAATTAAAATTTTCATACATTTTTCTCCGCATTCTTTTTAAACACACCTGCACGGCATACGCCCGCAAACAATAACCCCGAAACTATGTGCCAAGTGCCCCAGAATGCACTGATAAGTGCCATGCCATATTCGGCACCAAACTGAGTAAATACGATGGCGATGGCCAAAGAGGAGTTTTGCATGCCCACCTCCAAGGTAATGGCCTTTTTATCAGCCACCGGTAAGCGCCCCAAAGAAGAAGAAAGATAACCAAGCGATAATGCCAATGCGTTGTGTGCCAACACCACCGCAAACAACAACCAGAAATTATTTAAAAAGTGCTCTAAGTTGTTATAAACCGCGATAAATATAAACGCCACCAAGGCCACAAGACTTAAGTATTTAAGAACATGATGAAGCTTTAACGCCACGACCGGTAAAAATCGTTGAATTAAAAAACCAAGTATCAAGGGGACCGCCAGAACCACTAACAGGGATTTAAGGATAGCGAAACCGTCCACATTAATGTCGAGCAACAACTGATTGGCAACCGGATTTAAACCCGCCCAAAACATAAAGTTGATGGGCAGCATCACCACCGCAATGGTGCTAGAAATAGCAGTAATAGAAATAGACAGCGCGGTATTGCCGCCAGATATATGTGTGATGAAATTTGACAATGCCCCCCCCGGACAGGAGGCCACTAATATCATGCCCAGCTCTATGCCGGCGGGTAAATCCAGCAATAAGGTGAGTAAACAGGTAAAGGCAGGTAATAACAGAAACTGAGCCAGCAAACCTATGGCGGGCGCTTTTGGTGACTTAAACACCGCCAAAAAATCTTTGGGGCGAATATCCAACGCTAGGCCCAAAACCATCATGGCAAGCGTTAGGTTTAACACCCACTGCTGGGCGGCGTCATAATGTATTTCAGGCATAGGGGCCTCTTATTTTCAAAGCTTACGAAGTGCCACTACTTTAATGCATCTGCCCACAGCAATCCTGACCTGCGAAGTCAGTCTACTGGCGTACAGAGTCATAAATTATATTATTGCGAAAGATCCCCCGACAAAATTCCCAGCCGGTAGCGCCTGGGCGTGGTATTGGTCCAGCGCTTGAAGGCTCGCTGAAACGCACTTTGCTCGGAGAACCCCAGGCGCTCACTAACATACAAGACTGAGTTTGAGGTTTGGCGCAAATAGGTTAAAGCCAACTCTTTGCGAATGGCATCCAGCACCTGGGAGTAACTGGTGCCATATTCACTTAATTTTCGCTGCGCACTGCGTACGCTTAAATTTAAGTAGGCAGCCACCTCATCTAGATCCGGTACATGAGTGGGTAAATTCTTAATGACGTAATCTTTTATCACTTCCATGGGCGAGGTAAAAGACTGCTGAGTTAACAGAGACTGAGCGTGCTCCATTAACACTTTATTTAATTCCATATCTGTTTTTCGCAGGGGCCATTGCAACATGGCATTTTCAATTACCAAGGCATTATGCTCGGCATTAAAATGCACAGGACACTCAAAGTAGCGTTCATATACATCAACAGATGCCAAGGCAGGATGAGTAAAATAGACAGCACTGGGGGAGTAATCCGCCTGATTGGTGAGATTACGAGCAAATGCCACCATGCCGGTAATGATGGTCTCGCTCATGTGGTGACTGCAGTTGTAAGCCGGCACCCACTGCATGGTAGTTAATTGACCATGATTGAGCTGTAAAGGAGCCCCCATGTTCCCAGACAGGGATTGAAAGCGAAACTGAGCCGCCATAGCTGCAGCAATACTGTTGGACGTGAGCGCCACTAGGCCTAGAGCACCCCAACGTTCCGACTCGTATTGTTGGCCATGAAGGAACCCCAGCATAGGGTCATCTAGCAGGCCACTGGCCAGGCTATAGATATCCTCGTGACGACGCACATCGATTAATAGTCGCCCTTCGTTCAACTGGGTTTCAGATAAATTGGCTTCGTTAAGCAACACTTCTCGATCAAGGCCGCGTCGCTCGGCATAATTAACCAAAGAGCGCACCGCATGCACTGTTATTTTAGGCTGAAGGTAGGTTAAAGACTGATTCATAGGTATCATTAAAACAAATTGTCACATACAGTCAATTTGCAAAGCGGCCAACCATGCCAAATCGTTTCAATCTTCATGACAGGCACTAGAAACGGCTCCATACTCAATGACACCCTATGGGTGTGAGAACCACTAGAATAGCTCCACATCTTCAAATTCTTCAGGGGGTTTTCTGGAGTTTTGCTCGGCCAGTATCAGGTCTTTTAATTCCACCAACTCCTGGTCATTCAAGGCGCGAATATCCAAATTTTGAAAAGTACGACGCAAGGCTTCATCCGCCTGAAAACATTGCTGATGGGCCACTCCTAGCCCCGTAATGCTCATCCCATCTCCGCCATGAACAGGCTTATTACAGAATACGCATCTCATTAATAGTCACCTAGGAAATTAACCTGACACTAAGCCTGCCAAGGGCTATATCACCACCAGTCACAGACAATACATCTATTACCAGCCTGCCATAAGCATAGTGTATATACCCCCGCACACCAATCACAACAGCCAGTAGCGACAGCCACCAACACCCTAATAGGCGACCTCTTAGTTTTAGACTAAAGCAATCCAAATTCAAAAGCAGCGTTAACGTAAGACACTAATAAAAAGTTTTTGATAGTTTTTTAATATTACAGCCACCACCATCACTTGGGATAAAGCTGACTGCCTGATGACGCAACCAAGCATCAAAAAGACATCCAACCAAAACATCAATAATGTAATTCAAGTATGGCTTTTTAGTTGAAACAGAGTTTTATTAACGGAACTTGATGCAGGAAATACTACTAGGAGGGATACAATAAATGGTGCGGATGGAGAGACTCGAACTCTCACGTCTTGCGACACTAGAACCTAAATCTAGCGTGTATACCAATTTCACCACATCCGCATAAAACATGGATTTTTTTAGAGAAGCTCACAATAATAATTGGTGCGGATGGAGAGACTCGAACTCTCACGCCTCGCGGCACTAGAACCTAAATCTAGCGTGTATACCAATTTCACCACATCCGCTTATTGAGATTTGTAATGCTTGCGCTTACAAAATATTCTCTAATTTGGCTCTTTAAAAAAAGAAATGGGGTGGCCGACGGGGATCGAACCCGCGACCACAGGAATCACAATCCTGTGCTCTACCGACTGAGCTACGGCCACCACTATTACTACTATATTACACCAAGAGTTGGTACGCCCGACAGGAATCGAACCTGTAACCCTCGGCTTAGAAGGCCGATGCTCTATCCGATTGAGCTACGGGCGCTTCACCTTTTAAACTTACCTTGCGGTGAGCTTTAAAGATTAACAACCACTTGGTTGTCACTTGATGTGTAGTGCCTATCAAGTGGGGCGCATATTACGTATGGCGCCTTAAATCGTCAACCATTTTTTGAATTTTATTTGTAAAAACAAGCAGTTCCATGATTTTTAGACTTTACTTTGTATTGTTCTCAAAGCATGAGAAAATCGCCGCAAAATCAGTTTAACCCTAGGATTGCCATGAGTGCCCAACGCATAGATGGAAACGCCATCAGCGCCACAATTCGTGAAAACGTCGCCATAAAAATCAGCGAACGTACTAAAAATGGCAAACGCGCACCCGGTTTAGCCGTTATCCAGGTGGGCAGTGACGCTGCTTCTCAGATTTACGTGGGCAAAAAACGTCAGGCCTGTGAAAATATTGGCATTAAGTCCGCCGCTTACGACCTGCCAGCTACTACAGACCAAACCACCCTGCTGGATTTAATCGATCAGCTTAATGAAGATGACGCCATCGATGGCATCCTGGTACAACTGCCCTTGCCCGAGCAATTGGATAGCACGCAAATTTTAGAGCGCATCAAGCCCGACAAAGACGTGGATGGCTTTCACCCCTATAACGTGGGCCGCCTGGTTCAGCGCATGCCGGCCCTACGCCCCTGCACGCCCGCTGGCATCATTACCATGTTGGAAAGCTGCGACATCAAGATCAAGGGCATGCATGCCGTGATCGTGGGCGCCTCTAACATAGTGGGCCGCCCCATGGCCATGGAGCTACTGCTGGCTGGCTGCACCACCACGGTATGCCACCGCTTCACCCAAGACTTACAGTCTCATGTTGAGCGTGCCGATTTGTTAGTAGTAGCCATAGGCAAAACTGGCATAGTAAAGGGTGAGTGGGTTAAGCCTGGGGCTGTAGTGGTCGACGTGGCTATGAACCGCCTGGATACCGGTAAACTTGTGGGGGATGTGGATTTTGCCGCCGCCAGTGAACGCGCCAGCTTCATTACTCCGGTACCCGGTGGTGTGGGCCCCATGACAGTGGCCACCTTAATGGAAAACACCTTATACGCGTGCGAAACGTTTCACGACAAATAGCCCGCCGCCGATTACAAAGAGCTTGCCTGCAAGCTCTTTGCTCTCCTACCTTGAAACTATTTTTTCACCCATATTAGCGCGATCACCGCTCCCACCAACGCACTCAAACCAGCCAATTCAAACATAGTTACCCCCAGGTCTTGCTGCCATACCAAACCCGATACATACGTGCCCAGGGCACCGCCAGCACCATAGGTAAAGCTGGCAAAAAAGGCCTGCCCCTGCCCTTGGTGAGGACCATTAAAATACTTATGAACATAGTGCATAGACACCGCATGCATAGTGCCAAAAGTGGCCGCATGGGTGAGCTGTAACAGCATTAATAGCCACAAGACATCAGCGAAATGGGCGGTAAAGTACCAGCGTAGGGCCGCCAAAAATAAGCTAGCAATCAGCACCGACTTGTAGCCCACATGCTTAAACAACTTGTGCACCACCAGAAATACCAGCACCTCGGCCATGACCCCCATGGCCCACAAAAACCCTATCATGGTTTTACTGTAACCTTGCGCCTCTAAAAACAGACTAAAAAAAGTGTAATAAGCGCCATGGCTAAACTGAATTAGAAAGGCGGCAACCAAAAATGCCAACACCTGAGGGCGCCCTAACAATACCAAAAATCCCTCTGATTCCTCCCCATGCCTAACCTGATCTATGCCGCGCACACACAGGCTGCAAATGAAAATCGCCAGCAACATAACCAGCATGAACGCCGGCAAGTAACTCACGGACACATAATCAAACACCCAACCCAGCAGCAATACCACCACCACAAAGCCGATGGAGCCCCAAATTCTAATTTTAGAATAGTCGTCGGTGCGATCCCTCAGGTAATTAAGCGTCACCACCTCAAATTGCGGCAACACTGCCGCCCAAAAAAAGCCATAACCCACCATAATGCAGGCCATAAAGAAGAAATCATCCACCCAATAAATATTACTAAACACCACAAAACAAACAGCGCAACCTATTCGCAATAGGGGCATACGCTTACCAGTGTAATCTCCCAGCGCACCCCACACGTTAGGCGCGATCATGCGCACTAAGCCAAACAGGCCCATGAGTTCACCAATTTCCAGAGGGGTAAATCCACGATCAGATAAAAACAACGCCCAATATGGGGCAATACATCCCAGTAAGGCAAAATAGAAAAAATAGAACGAAGAAAGGCGCCAATAAGGCACCTTTATAATATTAGAGGCCATAGAAGGCAGCCTCCGCAGGGACAAACACCATGATAGCAACCTAAGGGTTAGGCGCCTGGGCGGGAATGACCGGAGTGGTGCAATTTACATCGGCATTTTGCCCTCGGTGACGCAAGTAATGGTCTGCCAATACCAATGCCATCATGGCTTCGGCGATGGGCGTTGCACGGATACCTACACAAGGATCGTGACGCCCCTTGGTAATCAAGTCTGTGGCATTACCATCAACATCCACAGTCTTTCCTGGCACAGTGATACTGGAGGTGGGCTTTAAGGCAATATGGGCAATAATATCCTGCCCGGTACTGATGCCACCTGCCACGCCGCCGGCATGGTTGCCCAAAAATCCTTCAGGGGTTATTTCATCTCTGTGTTGTGAGCCTTTTTGTTCAATCACATCAAAGCCATCTCCCACTTCAACCCCTTTTACCGCATTGATGCTCATAAGAGCATGGGCCAATTCAGCATCTAGGCGATCAAATACCGGCTCACCCAAACCAGGAATTAAACCGCTGGCCACTACTGTAATTTTAGCACCGATTGAATCCCCTTCTTTACGCAAGGCATTCATGTAGCCTTCCATCTCGGACACTTTGTCCACATCAGGGCAAAAGAATGGGTTTTGCTTAACCTGATCCCAATCGAGCTTTTCTACTTTAATGGGGCCCAGTTGAGACAGGTAACCTCTCACGGCAATGCCCTTGCTGGACAAAAATTTCTTGGCTATGGCCCCCGCTGCCACTCGCATGGCGGTTTCACGAGCACTGGCCCGACCGCCACCACGGTAGTCCCGAAAACCGTATTTTTGGGTATAACCGTAATCGGCATGGGCTGGGCGAAATTTTTGGGCAATATCACCGTAATCTTTAGAGCGTTGATCGGTATTCTCGATAAGCATGCCAATGGGTGTACCCGTGGTTTTACCTTCGAAGACACCGGATAAAATCTGCACGTGATCAGGTTCGCGACGCTGAGTGGTAAACTTGGAGGTGCCAGGCTTGCGTAAATCCAGTTCCACCTGAATCTCTTCTTCCGAGATTTCTATACCCGGAGGGCAGCCATCGACGATGCAACCCAGGGCTTTACCGTGGCTTTCACCAAAGGTGCTAACACTAAATAATTTACCGTATGAGTTACCTGACATGTGCTGACTGCTTATTGAAAATTTTAATGGTGCGCATTATACACGGAAGCCGAGTTAATGCCCTGTAGTTGTTTGCGATTGAATCTCACCGCCTCGCCTTACACGGTGTCAACCCACACGGAAGTGATGTTGATTCTCTTTAAGCTGTTCACGGGTAAATACAAACACACCGTCACCGCCATGTTCAAACTTTAGCCAATGAAACGGCACTTGAGGATAGGCGGCCTCAAGGTTGATCCAGGAATTGCCCACCTCCACAATCAGCACACCATCCTTTGATAAATAATCCGAGGCATTGGCCAGTATTTGACGAGTAATATCCAAACCATCATCACCACTACCCAAACCCATGGCCGGCTCGTGATGATACTCATCCGGCATATCGGACAGATCCTCCAAATCTACATAGGGAGGATTGGACAATATTAGGTCATAGGGGCCCTGCAGGTTTGCAAACAAGTCTGACTGAATGGCCGCCACCTGTTCATACAAACCATAGTTTTGAATATTAATATCCGCCACATCCAGCGCATCCAGCGACAAGTCGGCCAGATCCAATTGGGCTTCCGGAAATACCTTCAGCGAGGCAATACCAATACAGCCACTGCCGCAACATAGATCAAGAATACGAGCCGGCTCCTTTCCATCCATCCAGGGGGCCACGCGATTTTTTAATACTTCGGCAATGGGTGAACGAGGCACGAGCACCCTTTCATCCACGTAAAACGGTAAACCAAAAAAATGCGCCTGATTAATGAGGTAAGCCACCGGAATGCGCTGATTGACTCTTTGCTCTATCCGCTGAGCAATCAACAGGCGCTCATCGTCGATCAAGCGGCATTGGGCACGCTCAGGCGCTAACTCGAAGGGCAGTTGCAGACTGGCGGTGACCAATAACACCGCCTCATCCCAAGCGTTATCGGTACCATGACCAAAATACAATTGATTGCGTTCAAATTCGCTGGCGGCAAAACGAATCCAATCCAAGATAGTGTGTAATTGTTTGACGGCTTGTGAGTATGGGGTGTTCAAGGGACTGCTCGATTATAGGTGGACAGGGTATTTTACACGATAGTATAAGCTCTCAGGTAGCAATTAAAGCTGACCGTAGGTATTGGCTTCACCTTTCTCAAAGGCCTTAATGGCCTGCACGGCTATATCGTAGCCCAATTGAATCTGGGCTTCGGCCCTGTAAAACTCAAATATACTTACTGAGTCTTTGGGGATACGAATCAGTAAGTCTGGGCGGTAGCCTGCAATCTTGTACTGGGTTAAAGAAGCCTGCATGGTATCGAACATCTGGTACATGACACCTAGTTTGCTTAGATTGGCATCCAGATCCGCTTGCGCCTGAGCAGGTTCCCGATCTAAAAATGACATTGCTTTGTGACGAACCTGCGCAAACCACCCTTCTTTTTCTTGTTCATGACTCATCTTCATAGCCTGGGTTTCCTTTAAGGTTCCCTCAGGCATGGGCACGTCCGCACTTAAGTCCACCGCAATAATATGGTCGGCATGCACCGCTATACTGGCGGCAATAGGCAAGGGGTTTAACACCCCCCCATCCACCAATAAACGATTTCCCATCACCACCGGGCGCACCACAGAAGGAATGGAGCAAGAGGCACGTATGGCCTGCTCTAAAGGCCCTGAATTAAACCACACCTCTTTCTGATTGGTTAAATCTGTGGCCACCGCCGTATAAGGAATTTTTAATTCCTCTATTTTTACATTGCCCAACATCTCACTAAGCAAAGAAAACACTTTATCCCCACGAATAGCACCGCTAGAGAGTAAACTCAAATCCACCAATTTCAGCACATCCAGATAACTAAGCGTGGACACCCATTCTTCAAATTCATCCAATTTACCCGCCGCGTAGAAGCCGCCAATCAAGGACCCCATAGAACAACCGGCAATACCCTTAATCTCATACCCTCTTTCTTCCAGCGCCCGTATTACCCCCACGTGAGCGTAACCACGAGCCCCACCACTGCCCAGCACCAAGGAGACTGTCTTCATTTATTGGCCAACCATTTAATAATTTTTAACCTCACTGGATTCGATGCAACCATCACAACTTAATATTAACGCTAGCTAGAGAGCGTCCAGCATCACCAGTTCAATTCGATCGACTCCGCTTGGACGAGGCAACATGGCACCGGCGCCATGGGAATATACATTTTTAATGAAAGCGCCCGACTGTGCCAATTGGTCAAGCAACCCTTGCGCCTGTTGGGAGCTCTGCTCAAGCAGTCGCTGCTGATCTTGCCCGCCGTAACGGTGCACCACCAGTGCAAACTTTGTATTTGGGTTATCGTGCAATACTTGTTTTAACCACTCTATTTTATCCTTAGTTAAACTGGCCTGTTCTGTGGGTAGCTGGGCCAGAGTAAGGTAACCCTGCTTAAATAGCGTTTGCTGATCGCCTTTCTTAACATACTCATCAAAGAGCCCGGCCTGCGAAGACGGCAAATCAATTCGCTCCACATACACATACACCCGTTTATTGCTGCGCTGGATACTGTAAACCAACCACAGTGTCTTTTTTTGACTATTCGGTTTAGCTTGCTCTAATCCCAACCAGTAATACTGATCACTGTCGCGGCCATAAAGTATGGCTTGCTGAAAAACCTGATTTGCATAATCGTTACTCAAACCACAGCTGCGCCCGTCGCACTCGAATAAAGCACTGGCACTTTTATCAACCTGGGATTTAATTTGAGCAAAAGCCTGCTCACTACTTATACCAACTGGAATCTGCCACAACCAACTGCGCACTTTTGCATCGACTCTGAGCTCAGACTCTGGTTTAACCGCACCTTTAATACGCTCTATTGCCCCCAAAATTAGCCAATGGTTTTGTTTGCGTTCATTACTATAATGTTTTTGATAACTACCGTTTATGGGCTCCAGAGCCCAGATCGACACGCTAGAACAAATTAACAATATCACCGTGAATATTTTTGTTAACATACTGGCTACCTTGCAGCTACTTGATTAAGCCCCACTCAATTTAGCAGGGTCTTAATTACTATTAATTTAATCCTATTTGAATGTTGTTATAAGTGCCAATTAATTACTGTATTCGATGCACATTACCTACTAATTTCTGCATCTGTCCGTCTGCGCCCCAAGTTATCTTGCCAGGCAATTGCAGCCTATTGTTTCATCCCAGAGAAATACAAAAACGCAACAGCAGTGGGCGTTTATTAAGAATGTGCTCAGACATACATTCCAGCACCTGGCACAGGCTAAAAAACAACCAACAAGAGGCCCAATTTAAAAACCATTGCCTTATATACCCTCAATCAGCAGGTGCTGACTGCCCAGCTACCACTGAACAAAACTTCGAGGGGTATTTGTGGATCGACAGCACCTGGCAAGAATCCCAAAAGATGCTACGTCAAAGCCCCTGGTTAAAAAAACTACCAAGAAAAACCATTCAAGGGCCAGCCAGTGACTATAAATTACGCCGCAATCAAAAAGATGGTGGTTTAAGTACCCTGGAAAGCCTGGCCTATTGGCTTGAAGGTGAAAATCGGCCCGCACAGGCCGAAGAACTGCTACAATTTTTCCAAATTTTTCAAGATGCTTTTTTAAAGGCTCGACTTGCCGGATTACTAAAATGACTTATTTAACTAGGGGATTACGCCCCATTTTCAGCGGTGCGCTCTTATTGTTGTTGAGCGCCTGCCAGTTCAATGAAAAACCGCAATTAAAACCGGTTGAAATCGTTTATAGCCAGGAGGAAATACAACAACAGCAGCAAGCTGCTCGCACCTTAATGGCACAATTCAGCTTATGGGAACTGGACAGTAGCCCTATGTTGCAAGCCTACCGAGGTCGAAAAACCAACTATGATCAATGGGACGATATTAGCGAACAGGCGCAGCAAAAAAATCACCTAAAAAATGCTGAATTTTTAAACAAGGCACAAAATATAAACCTAGGGGCCTTAGGTGCGGACTTAGCCCTCAGCATTAAATTACTTAGCTACCAACTCAAGCAAGATCACCAACTATTCCCTTACCGCCACCACAACTTCCCTCTTAATCAGTTATTTGGTTGGCACACTGAGATTCCCCAATTTCTGGTGAACATCCATCAAATACAAACCATTAAAGATGCCAAAGACTACGTTACCCGCATCAAGGCTGTACGCCCACTCATAAAACAGCTCATCGAGCAGCTAAAAATACGTGAAAATAAAGGCATCACAGCCCCAAGGTTTGCGTATGAGTCTGCCATCCAGGCCAGTCAAAAGTTGTTAACTGGCTACCCGTTTAATAAAAATAAAAAATCCAAGGCCAACGTTCTGTGGTCAAATTTCGACGCTAAAATTGAGCAACTCGAACTTTATGAATCCAGTGAAAAGGTGTTACGAAGCAGCCTGAAAAGAGCCCTTAATAGGTACTACAAACCGGCCTATCAGTCATTAATTGCCCACCTAAAACAAAGCCAGAAAAAAGCCAGCGCCAACACTGGTTTTCATCAATTTGAATCAGGCAAAGACTTCTACAACCTTCAATTAAAAGCCAGCACCACCACCAACCTATCGGCCGAACAAATCCATGAGCAAGGCTTACAAGAAATTGCCAACATCAAACTTGAAATCACCACGCTACTGCCTCAGCTGGGGGAGAGCACTATCGAAGCTCTGTTCAATCGCACCCGAGGCGATCAAAGTTTGTACTATCAGGATAGCGCCCTTGCCCTAAAAGACAGTAAGCAATATATCCGAGCCATCAATAAGAAACTGGGGCAAGCATTTAACAACATCCCATCTGTGCCTATGGAAGTAACCCAGGTAGAGGCGTTCAGGCAACATAGCTCTCCAGTGGCCTTTTATCAGCCTCCCAGTGACGACGGCGCTCGTGCTGGCCGTTACTACATGAACCCTAGTAAATTAAATGAAATGCCCGCGTTTCAATTTGAGGCCCTGGCCTATCACGAGACCATTCCGGGGCATCACCTGCAAACCATTTACGCCCTAAAAAATAAACAACTTCCCGAGTTTCGCCGCCACGCTAACTTCACCGCTTACACCGAGGGTTGGGCACTTTATGCAGAAAGACTGGCTAAAGAATTAGGGGCTTATGAGGATCCGTGGCACGAATACGGCCGCCTGCTCATGGAGCTGTGGCGGGCCAACCGCATGGTCATTGACACAGGTTTACACTATTACGGCTGGGACATTAAAAAGGCCATGGCGTTTCGCTTAAGTAACACGCCCTTTAGTGAAGCCGACAGCCTCAATGCTATTCAGCGTTACCTAGTAGTGCCGGGGCAAGCCACGGCCTATAAAATTGGACAACTGCACTTCATTCAATTACGTAACGAAGCCTCCACTGCCCTAGGTAAAAGCTTCAACCTTGCCCAGTATCACGAGTTTGTTTTAAGCCTGGGGCCGCTACCACTGGCCATCCTCCAGCAACAAGTATCAAGCTGGATTAATGAACAGAAAAAACAACTAGCCAACCAGTAGGTGCATATGGGCCTGGCCAAGCAACCATAAAAAAAGCCCAGCATATGCTGGGCTTTTTATGTAAATCTAATAGCTATTACGCCTCCGGTAGCGATCCTTGTGGCAACTCAGCTTCCGCTGGCACCGCCACGGATTCAGGACCCAAGGGTTTGAACATGATCAACATCTGTGGCAATAACGTAAGCACCTGTACCAGTGCAATCAGCATGGCCAACCCAGTTAATAGACCAAAATAAATAGTGGGTATGAAATTGGACAAGGCTAGAATAGAGAACCCTACAATGACCGTAATGGAAATATAGTAAATAGATTTACCAATAGAAGCATGACAATTAGCCACCGCCTGACGATAATCCTTCACCACCGCAAACTCTTCGCGAAAGCGATGTATATAATGGATTGAATTATCAACCGCTATTCCTATGGTAATAGCCGCAATGGTAATGGTCATCATATCCAAAGGAATACCCGCCCACCCCATTACACTCAATACCGCACCGGCGCTTAGCAAGTTTGGCACAATGGCAATCACCGCCAAACGCCAGGACCTGAACAACACCATAAACATCACCATGATGCCAACAAATACCGCTCCAAGCGTTAATATTTGCGAGGCAAACAGGCTCTGCAGCATGTTGTTATATAACACCATCATGCCAGCCAGCATAAATTCATCTTCTTTAAGTCCTAACTTTTTCTGCAAATCAGCTTCTATGCGCTTAAGCAATAAGGATCGTTTAAGGTCGGGCTGGCTATCATAAATACGTAAATTAATACGTGCTTGCCCAACCTCGGGTGACACATAAGGGTCAAGCACTATGGATTTAAAATCGGGGGGAATGGCACCGTACAGCAACCCTAATTCGAAGCTACCCAAAGCCTCACCGTTAATTTTCTCGGCCACCTGCACCATAGTAGCAAGGGAGGTCACTTTACCAATCTCGGGTTGCTCATCCAGGTAGTTGTGAACCGCGCGAATACGTTCCAGTTTTTCGGTGGTAAACCAGTATTTTAACGAGTCATCTTCTTGGTCTTCTTCTTCGTCAAAAAAGAAATCATCGTTTTCCTCTTCATCCCAATCCTGATCCACCACAGGAAAGGTTAAGATCACTTCTAGGGGCGTAGTGCCACCTAGATTTTGATCCACGACCTTCATACCCTGATAAATTTCAGTGGATTCATGGAAGTAGTTAATAAAACTATTCTCCACATCCAGCTTGATCAAACCCACCACCAGCAGCACAAACAGAATAATATTAACGCCAATAACCTTGGAGCCATGTTTGAGGGTAATGCTGGCAAACACATCGGTCATGGGACTGTGTTGTTTGGCGTTTACCGCTTCGCTGCGACGCCCCATCAACAAAGTAAAAATCGGAAATAATATAAACACTAAACACAGGGCCACAATCACCCCAGTACCCATCATGTACCCAAAGTCAATAACCGGACGTATGCCACTAAATATCAGCGAGTTAAAGGCCACCATCGTGGTTAACGCCATGTATAAACAGGGCTTAAACATATGATCGAGAGTTTCTCTGATTAACGCCTTTTGGCTAGCCTGGGGCTGCTCTGCATGTAATTCCCGGTACCTCACAATCAAGTGAATACACATGGACATGGTCATGATTAACAGCAGGCTCACAAAATTGCTGGAAATCACCGTTACCCGCCAATTTAGCAAACCTAGAACACCCACCATGGTCACCACGGTTAGGGTGCAACACAACAAGGCAATCAGTACCCAGCGAATCCGCCTGAAAATCAACACTAAGATGAGGATTAAAAACAAAAATATGCCAATGCCAAACGTCACCATGTCACTTTCCACATAAGTAATCATGTCGTCGGCAATCATAGGCACACCGCCCAGAAAAATTTGCGCCTGTCCTTGATAAGGTTTCAGCAAGGCTCGTATGGCTTTTATATCCTGATGCAGAACGGCAGAATTTTGCGCATTTAAGTCTTTTATATTTTGATTCAATCGCGCCAGCTCATTCAACTGCACAGGCGTTAAACCCTGTCGATCACGCTTAGTCCACAATACCTCACGGGCCTTGGTTAATTCCCTGTGTTTATTATCACTGGGGCGATTAATTTGAATGGCAGTGGTGTTTTTATCTAAATTAAGCAACATGTTGTTATACAGAGGACTGCTGGCCAGCTCTTCTTTAGCCATCTCAATATCGGTACTGGCGTCGTCAAGACTCTTAATATTGGTTATCAAGTCGCCTATGGGGACCGGAGGGTTTTCCAGCAGCGGCACATCCAACAAAGAATTAACCGATTCAACTCTGGGCAGCAGCTTTAGGTCATTACGAATTTGACGCAACAGGGTTAAGGAGGATTCAGAAAAAAGCGGCCAAGGCGGCGTATAAGTGACAATGAGGGATTCACTACTACCAAAGCGATCGGACACTTCCCGGTAGTTTGCCAAATCCTGGTCATTCTCGAGAATCATGGAATCTGCAGAGGCGTCCAGCTCAAAATGCTTAGCCCCTTGGGACAGCAAAAGAATGAGTAATGCAGCCACCGCCAGGGTAACCTTGGGAAACTGCAGAACGGACTGACGATATAAATCTAGCAACCAGGGCATAAAATAACATAATCGATTAAGTAGCTGGCCTTTATAGAAGTATGCGGGACAACTTGCAAGGCCTATACGGGAACAATTTGTTACATTATTTCAAATGCCAAACTGTGGTCAAAGTTTAGCCGAATAATTCATGGGTTTTAACCATTGCATTGCAACCTTTGGTTCAGATGACCATAGGAGCACATAACACCACTGGCCACTTGCTGCCTGATTTGCAACAACACCTCAAGCACATCCACCAAGCGATCAAACTGTACACACACATCCATGGGCGCTTCAGTTTCCAACAACAGATCACGATAAGAACAAACGTACTCGTAACTTGAATTTATCTGCTTCAATTGACTGGCCGATGCAGGGGAGTCCACAGACTGTAAAATCATCAAAACCCGTATCATCTCGCGAGCACCTTCGCTGTCACCGTATAGCGACTCATGACTAATGAAACAGTTTAAAAAGTGTATGCAGGACTGCACAGGGTTTCTGGTTTGCTTGCCAAACTGGTGTTGTTGAATCAGTGCTTGCCAGTTAAAAACGTCACTAGATTGGCCATTAGCGGAAGAAGTGGAAGTAGGATCGATTGACGGTGTCATAATGCTGTCCTTTTGGGTAATACCTGCCACATACTAGCGATATGCGTGCCAACATCTGACAGGTACCCAGCATTACTTGGGTTTCGTTTTGCTCGCCAACTCTTTTATGTGATGACGCACCGACAAATACACCAGCGCCAACACCACAGGCATAGCAAAACCGGAGGCTATTGATTTATCTATGGGGTAACCCCAAGCCTGCATGCCGTCAAATACATAGCCCAGCAGACTCAATAGATAGTAACTAATGGCCACCACAGACAAACCCTCAACGGTCTGCTGCAGACGCAATTGCAAACTGGAGCGACGATTCATTGACGCCAGCAAGCGATGGTTCTGACTCTCAATGCTCACCTCCACTCGAGTGCGTAACATGCTAGTGGTACGGTGAATACGACGACTCAAATCCTCCAGTCGATCCCTTAAGCTATTACAGGTACGAATTCCTGGCGTTAACCTGCGCTCCAAAAATTCACGCATGGTCTGCATGCCACTGATGCGCTGCTCATATACTTGATCGAGGCGTTTTCCCACCAACACATGATAAGCATTGCTGGCGGAGAATCGGTAATTGGTATCACTGCGCACCTGCTCGATTCGGGCGGCAATCAAGGATAACTGAGTCAATAGATCCCTTTCATCCGCCTCACTGTGAATTTGGGCGATGCGCTGATTAAGACTGGCCAACTGAGATTCCATCTGTGTCACCTCAGACCCTAACGACCTGGCCACAGGCAACCCCATAAGCGCCATCAATCGATACGTCTCAAGTTCAAGTAATCTCTGAATGAGGCGGCCAGTTTGATAGGAGTTTAAACCGCCCTTCTGGGATGAGTTCGTGGTCACCAGAAAACGGCCAAAACCGTCACTGTGCAAACGGAAGCTGGTTTGCACTTTCGCTTTACCATTGGCCACCCAACTGCCCACGGGGCGCTGCCCCTCAAAAAAATGCTGATCTTGTTGTTCATCTGCAGCGCCTTCCTGCACTTTCATATTCAACGCCACCACCAACTCACCCGGCAATTTTGAAAGCCAGTCGTTGGGAATAAAGGTTAAAGCAAATTCCGATTCGTTGTGGCCGTTGTTGGCGCGGATAAAAGTGTAGGTAGAAAATTCAGTGTGACGCTCCCAGCGAAACTCAAAACCACCGAAATCCTGGTAAAAGCAGGAGGCACCCACAGGGGGCGGATTAACGCTAAACCGCTGGCACAAGCTTGAGACCAATTCATATTCGGTTTGAGCGGCACCCTCATCCCTGATCATGGCCAAGTGAGACACATAGCAAGGAGACATGACGATGGGGGATGGACGGTTATGCAACTCTTCATATAAAGAGTTTCTGTGTTCGTATACGGGCAGCGACAGAGCCTGCCCTTCAAGCTGAATTTGCGTTTCTGACATTTAGTAACTTCTAACCTTAATAGATGCGGCGCATGCTAGCACACTTAATCAAGCAAACATGGTTTGACCAATAATTGACCTGGCAAAGTGTGACGAGCGCGCCCACCATAACCAGAGCTCAAATCACTTGTCTATACCCCTGGATTCATTGCCCCTGCCGACATTTAAGGCGCCCTCAATTTTTAAAGACAAAAAAAAGCGCCACCCAATAATCCATCGGGCGGCGCAGCAAACGCAGGAGACACTGCATTATTCTTTGACTTAGAGCCGACTGGCTCTATTGATTATTCTTTTCCAACATGGCAAACCACTCACGAATACTTAATGCTACCACGTCGGTACGAGAGCAATCATACTGAGCGGCGTAAGCATCCAGCTGATCCACTAACTCTTTGGGCATTTTCACTTCCATGCGGCGCATGCCATTGCCTTTATCCCGCATGCGCTGTTCACGTTTATTCACCCTTACCTGTACATCACGGGCATAGGGGTTGGACCTTGGCCGCCCTATCTTGGCTGCTACAAACATATCTATCGTGGTGCGATCTTCCAATTGTACGCCCATGCCCTTCCCCTTGCTTCCTGCCGTTTATTTATTGTACAGTTAATATGACCGGTCTTATTTATTAGGTCAAGTGTTTTTTTGCATTAAATGAACAATTTTTAATCCATTGTTTTTATTGGCGACTAAAATGATCATTAGCCCGCTGTTTTGCTTGTCACTTAGGCCATTTCACACTAGGGTTGGCCCATAATTACAGGAGCTTCACCTCTACATGGCCAAAGTGACACATCAGCCGTTATCACCTGATCAACTCAGCATCAACATCCCCGACAACAGCCTGCCCTTTACCACCAGTGCTGAACTAACCCCTTACAACGGTGTATTGGGTCAGGACCGTGCAGTGACAGCTATTCAATTTGGCGTAGCCATGGATCGCCCTGGCTACAATGTCTATGTCATGGGAGATTCAGGCACCGGTCGCAGCTCTTACGTGAGCGAATATTTAAAAAGTGAAGCCAAACGCCAAACCAGCCCTAGCGATTGGGCGTATGTTAATAATTTTGACAACCCTCGTGAGCCATTAAAACTGGAATTGACGGCGGGTCTGGGCCAGGTATTTAAAAAAGATTTAGAAAGTCTCATCGACAATTTGCTGGCGACTTTTCCGGCTGCCTTCGAGCACCCCACTTACCAGCAAAAGAAAAGCCTTATCGATCGCGACTTTAACCTGCTTTACGACAAGGTCATCGACCGCATTGAGCAATCGGCACTCAAACGCAATATCGCCATGTTCCGAGACACCTCCTCCATTAGTTTCACCCCCATGAAGGATGGCAAGAGCCTGGATGACACCGAATTTGCAGTGCTGGATGAAAAAACCCGAGAAGCCTTCCATAACAATATCCATGAATTGGAAGGCCAGCTAAACGATGAGCTGGTGCCCTTGCCCCAGTGGCGCCGAGAAAGCAACGAAGCCCTTAAAGCGCTCAACCAAACCACCATCGACCAGGCGGTAACGCCACTCATGAAACCCTTGATTGAGCATTACCAGGATAATGATCAAGTATTGGCCTACCTGGATAAAATTAAACAAAACTTGCATCGTACCGTCATTGCCGAACTAACCGATGACCGAACTCTGGAAAGCCGTGAAGACAGTGCCAAACGCACTTTCCTGGAAGAAACTTATCTGCCCAACTTAATTGTTAGCCGTCAACAGGATTCAGGTGCGCCGGTCATTTATGAGGCTCACCCTAATTACGCTAATTTATTTGGCCGCATCGAATACAGCAGCGATCAAGGCGCTCTGGTAACTCACTATCGTAAAATTTGCCCTGGCGCCCTGCATCAGGCCAATGGTGGCTACCTGATTGTGGATGCCGACAAAATTCTTCATGAACCCTTTGTCTGGGATGCCCTTAAGCGCGCCTTAAGTTCTCGGCAATTAAAAATTGAAAGTCCCTACAGCGAAATGGGCATGGTAAGCACCACCACCTTGAACCCTCAATGGCTGCCGTTAAATGTCAAAATCATCCTCATTGGTTCGCGAAGCACCTATTACCTGCTGCAAGATTTAGATGAAGAGTTCAATGACATGTTTCGGGTTTTGGTGGACTTTGATGACCACCTAAATTGCTCACAAGAACACATGGAGTCGTTTGCACGCCTGCTACATAGTCGCTGTATTGAAAAAGACTACGCGGCCATTAGCCGTGATGGTGTGCTGCGCTTAATCGAGCAAAGTGCCCGTCTGGCTGAAGATCAACGCCACCTTAGCGCCCGCATAGGTGACTTGTTTGAATTACTGGCAGAGGCAGAGTTTGTCCGCAGATTGGCCCAGGAAGACATCATCACCGACGTGCATGTGAGTCGTGCCCTGGAAGCCAAACAACAGCGTAGCGGGCGCATTCAAAGAGAAATTTTGGATGACATTCTGGACGACACCATTTTAATCGATACCGAGGGCGAGTCGGTGGGCAAGATTAATGGCCTAACCGTATTATCCATAGGTGACAGCTCGTTTGGCGCCCCAGCAAGAATTACCGCCACTGTGTACCCCGGTGGTCGCGGCATAGTCGATATAGAGCGGGAAGCCAATCTAGGTCAAAACATCCATACCAAGGGTGTAATGATATTAACTGGCTACCTGGGTCACACCTACGCTCAGGAATTCCCCCTAGAAGTGTCGGCGTCCATCGCCATGGAACAAAGCTATGGCTACATAGACGGCGACAGTGCCTCGCTGGCAGAAGCCTGCGCCCTTATCAGCGCCTTAAGCCACATCCCTATTCATCAAAGCCTGGCCGTCACTGGCTCCATGAATCAATACGGCGAAGTTCAGGCGGTGGGCGGCATCAATGAAAAAATTGAAGGCTTCTTTGCCGTTTGCAAGGCGCGGGGCCTAAGCGGCCAACACGGGGTGCTCATTCCAGCCGCCAATGTGAAACACTTAGTGCTCAACAGCGAAGTGGTTGAGGCTGTGAAGGATGGAAAATTCCAGGTATACGGCATCAGTAGCGTGGATCAAGCCCTGGAGATCATGATGGATCGCAAGGCAGGCTCCCTCAGTAAACGGGGCAACTTCCCAAGAGGCTCTGTGAACTACAAGGTACTGGAGCGCTTAAGAGACATAGCCGACATAGGCAAAGAAGAGGAGCACGAGGAAGACCCCAAGGTCGAGGTCAAAAAGCCCGCCGATTCTGCCTCCACCGCTAAATAAACCATACCTGGGCCTGAGTTCTCCACTTAGGCCCGGCCTTTTATACCCACTCCCCACCTACCCACTGGCAAAAGCCTTAGCCTTTGCCAAAGTTACTCTATGCTGAATAAAGCGATCTAATTTTCAATTTTATTTGGACAGTCTCTTGATCACGGCCAACATGGATGCTCTGTGGATTTTTATATGCTCCCTGCTCGTCCTATTGCAACAGGCTGGTTTCCTATGCCTTGAATCTGGTCTGGTGCGCAATAAAAACAGCATCAACGTGGCCGCCAAAAACCTAGCCAATTTATGCCTGGTTTTTAGCTTGTATAGCCTACTGGGCTACTGGCTCATGAGTGGCCAATTTATTGGCCTAAGTATGTTAAATCAACCCCCGCCCCCCCATCATAAGCCTCTAGATATATCCAAATTTCTACTAATGGCCTGTTATTGCTGCATCGCTGCCACCATAGTGTCCGGCGCTGTGGCAGAGCGCATGCGTATTAAGGCCTACCTATTGCTAGGGGCCGTAATTGCCACGGTTATATTTCCCTTGCTGGCCCGCTGGACTTGGCAACCAGGAGCCTGGCTTGAGGCATTAGGTGCCAGGGATTTCGCGGGGGCCAGCATCATTCACGCAAGCGCTGGCTGGATTGCCCTGGCTTGCTTGCTGATTATAGGGCCACGTAGCCACAGGTTTGAAAATGGCCAGGATAAAAAAATAACGGGCAGCAACATGAGCACCGCCACCCTGGGAGTGCTGTTTTTATGGATTGGTTGGCTGGGCTTTAACGCTGGGGCTTACGGCGAATACCACACCAACACGGGGTTGGTGATATTACTCACCTTTCTGGCCGGCGCATTTGGCGGAAGTCTCTACCTCATCTACTGCATTATTAAACCCAACGCAGTCATACGCATTGACCAGCTGCTAAATGCCATTCTCGCCGCCCTGGTGGCCATTACCGCGGCCATCGATCATCTGGGATTATGGACTTGCCTGGCCTTTTCCGCCTGTGGCGTTTTAAGTTATGTGCTGGCCGATAAACTATTAGTAAAATTTAAAGTTGATGATGCAGTGAATGCCATACCTGTGCATCTTGGCGCAGGTTTAATTGGCACATTAATGGTGCCTTTAGTTAACCCACATGCAAACTTCAGCGCTCAGTTAACTCTGGTGACCATCGTTGCATTTTTGTCATTGTCAGTGACGATGTGCGCCTTAAAGATATTTCAAGCTCTGGGGCTAAACCTTAGAGTAAGCGCCAAGCAGGAGGAACAAGGCCTTAATGTGGCAGAGCACAATCAAAGCTCAGACCTTCATGATCTTATCGGCATCATGAGCTATCACCAGCAAACCTCTGACCTTAATCAGCAATTAACCACCGACCCATACACAGAGGCCGGGCTCATAAACCAGCAATATAACCGTACCTTAAAAACCCTCATGGATAAAAGCACGCAATTGCAGCAGGCAAAACGATCGGCTCAGAAAGCCAGCCAGGCCAAGAGTCAATTTTTAGCCAACATGAGTCATGAAATTCGCACCCCCATGAACGGGGTACTGGGCATGGTGGAATTACTGGATCAATCCGAGCTTAATGATGCCCAGAAAAAAATGACTCACACCATAGAACAAAGTGGCCAGTTATTAATGTCCATCATCGATGATATTTTGGATTTCTCCAAGATCGAGAGCAATCAATTGCAGCTGCACGAAGTGGAGTGCAACTTACATGGCATGCTGAATCAAATCATTTTAAATCACCAGGCCAATGCACAGCACAAACAGTTGGACTTAATATTAAACACCCAAGAACTGGCGAAACAACTCTACCTGATTGACGACATTCGCCTGTCACAAATATTAGGGAATTTAATCAGCAACGCCATTAAATTTACCTCAAAAGGTTACGTTTGCCTCACTTGTCATTCTCAGCGTTTACGCAAAAACCATCATCAGTTATTTTTTAGTGTGAAAGACAGCGGCATGGGTATAGCGCAAGATAAGCAAGCCAACATTTTCAACGCATTCGAACAGGGCGAGCACGCACACCAACATCCAGGAGGCACTGGGTTAGGGTTAAATTTATGCCAATCACTGGCTGAGCTAATGGGCAGTAATATTCAATTAACGTCAACCGAGCAACAGGGCAGTGAATTCTATTTCGCCATCACCTGCACCACCAAACACAACCTGACTCAGGAAAGCAAAGTCATCGACCAGATAAAAGGCAAAACCCTGCTGCTACTGGATGACATTCAAATTAATCACGATGTAATCGGCAGTTTTTTAGACAAATGGCAGTTGAACATCCTCTACTTTTTTAGCCCGGTTGAAGCCCTCAATCACATCAAGAGCCTGCAGGTCCAGCATCACCCGCTGGATTATCTGATCATGGACTATATGATGCCCCAAATGAACGGCCTGCAATTTTTCATGCAGTGCCGCCATCACCTACCGGCAAACTGCCAGGTATTAATGCTGTCATCCAGCGAGCACTTAGACATCAGCGAAAAAGCCAGTTATTTAGGCATTCAACATTTTGCCAATAAACCGGTAATGGCCGAACAATTATCCCGCTTTATATACCCAGGATCAGAAACGCCTGCTTCACAGACAACCAGGCAGGATGATGAAAAGGTTAATCTGAATAACACCCTTACACAAAAAACCTTTCCAGGGTTAAAGGTTTTGGTGGTGGAAGACAATGAAATTAACTATCTAGTACTGGAGCAATACCTGTTGGATATTGGTTGCCTAGTACACTGGTCAAAAAGCGCAGAGCAATGCATCGATGATTTCCAACAAGGACACTTTGAGCTCATTTTAATGGACTGCATGCTGCCGGGCATGAGCGGCTTGGAAGCCACCCGAAAAATTCGCCAGTTGGCGACCGAACCGCCATTTTCTTTAATCCCCATCATCGCCCTCACAGCAGATGTCACTGTTGAAAACCGAGACAATTGTAAGTCGGCGGGTATGGATGATTTTCTAGGCAAACCCTATTCTTTCAACAACCTCAACAGCCTGATTCAGAAATGGGTACCCAATTTTAACAACCAATAGTGATAAACCAGCCATTTTTAATATCGTTTAATCCATAAATAGCCTCCAAAATACTCGCCATAAAAATCCAAATTCATGGGGCAAGGGCTATACTCAAACAAAGATGTGTTCCAGGGAGAGTTAAATGAGCTCAGGTAATGAGCTGCTGTTCAGCGACGAACCTAAACTCAAGTCCACCGCTCCCCCTCCCAAAGAGGCGGATGGCAAAGAGTATCTGGTATTGGTGGTGGATGATGACGAATATGTTCATCAATTAACCAAGATGGTGCTGCGCGGCTTTACTTTTGAAAGCTGCCCTATTCGCTTGGCCAGCGCCATGAGCGCAAAGGAAGCCATTAGCTACATGGAGGCCCACGATAATGTGGCGGTGGCCTTGGTGGATGTGGTCATGGAAACCGACAATGCCGGCTTGGAGCTGGTGAATCACATTCGCAATAACTTCAACAACAATGAAGTACGCTTATTAATACGCACCGGTCAACCAGGGGCGGCCCCTGAAGAGTCTGTCTTTCAAGATTACGACATCAATGACTATTTAAGCAAAACAGACCTCACAGCCCACAAGCTGCGTATGACCCTGCTTAATGCTTTGCGTTCTTATCGGGATATTCGCCATGCGGTGGAATTGCAAAAACAAATCATGCTGGCCGAACAGGAAACTCAAGCGGCGGCCGCGGCGTCGGCCGCCAAGTCGCAGTTTCTAGCCCACATGAGCCATGAGATTCGAACTCCCCTAAACGGCATCATCGGCATTGCCGATATACTGGGGGAGACAAAGCTATCCGACACCCAAGAACAATATGTCAACACCATACACGACTCGGGTGAGGCCCTGTTATCCATCATTAATGACATACTAGATTTTTCAAAAATTGAAGCCGGAAAACTGGAACTTGAAAATATTGATTTTTCACTCAGTGATAATTGCCAATCCCTGGGTAATTTATTTATGGTGCAACTTAACAGCAAAGGGCTTAAGTTTAATATCCACATCGATCCCAGCATTCCACCGTATTTATTAGGCGACCCGCTACGAATTAAACAGATCCTGCTTAACCTCATTAGTAACAGCATTAAATTCACCAGCAAGGGCACCATCCAGCTAACCATTAATATGGTCAACCCAGAGCCCAACCTAGTATTGCAATTCAATGTGAAAGACAGCGGCATAGGCATACCACAAGACAAGCAAAAACTTTTATTTGAAGCCTTTACTCAGGTGGATTCATCCACCACACGTGAATACGGCGGTACCGGCTTGGGCTTGCAAATCAGTAAACGCCTGGTTGAATTAATGGGCGGTCATATTCAAGTGGCCAGTGAAATCAATGTGGGCTCCACATTTTCGTTTACCCTAGCCTTAAACAAGGGCAGCCCACCTCAACAAGCCCCCGAGCACGAACACCAACAAACGAAACGCCCTAACGATCAAATTTGCATATTGGTGGCTGAAGATAATCGTACCAATCAAATGGTAGTGGGGGCTATGCTTAAACGATTGGGTTATCAATATGAGATTTGCGACGATGGCCAGCAAGCCCTGAATGCAATGGATCTAAAAAAATATGATTTAATATTAATGGACTGCCAAATGCCCATTTTGGATGGATTTGCGGCTACTAAATTAATCCGCGACAAACCTGACCTGAACGATCTGCCGGTTATCGCGCTCACCGCCGGGGCCACCGCTCAGGAGCAAAAACAATGTTACGACGCTGGCATGAATGATTTTCTATCCAAGCCCATTACCATGGAGATACTAAAAAATACTCTGCTAAAATGGCATTAACCGCTTCCCTTTGTCAGCACCCATATCTATTTACGCTATAAAACAACCGTACACCTGCTTAATTCAATCTAAATTCTAAGACCGCACTTGGAAATTCTGCATTACTCTTAATATTAGGAATTTAATGAAACGGCATTCAAATAAGTTGTATGAAAGCCTTCTTGGCTATTGCTATCTATTGCACACTCTTAACGAGCTGCTACGACTCGCGTCTATCTCCAAACAGTAAAGAGATTGAGGTGAACCTATTAGCGGAAAGTAAAGCGCAAGTATTTAATGTGCAGTTTTCCGTGCGCTTTTCTCAATCCACCCCCACTAACCTAAGTTGGGATTTTGGTGACGGCTATCACGCTCAGGGCAAAACCCTGCAGCACAAATATGCAAGCCCCGGGGTGTATCTGGCTAGCTTGGAATACAGTGAGCAGGGACAAATCATCCACGAAGAGATAAAGGTGGAAATACCCGGCGATAATCGGCAGCTACATATTGGCGCCCAGCAACCTTTTACCATCGACAGCGACCACAACGACCCTAACCTCCCCTTTATCCGCAATGATAAAATCGCACAAAAAATCGTCCCTCCCATCACCCTGAGTGGCTTTTTAATTGAAAAAAATATTTGTCAGGGTGGGCGTTTATGCCAACAGGGAGACCTACTAGATAATTACCAATTTAAGCTAGATTACTCGGATGAAATCACCCTGCAAATATTAAACGGCACGCTGGATATTGAACTCACTCGTGAAGACGGCAGCCTAGTAGCTCATTACGCCCAGCAATCCAGCTCCCTCACAATCCCCACTCAGTCCTTAGGTAATGGCCAGTTTCAGTTAAGTCTCTCCCTTGGCAAGACACAATCGTCCGCCCGCTATTTACTAAGTATTAATAAAATAATGCAGCAGGAATATTCAAATTATCAGCCGGGAAAATTAATTGTTACCTGGCAAAATCAAGTGCAGCCAGAGTTGGTGGACATCAGCGACAAACGCTTACATCAGTTGCCCCGTGACAACCTGCTTAACGCTCGAGACCTATTTTCAAGAAAGTCTAATGTGCGTAGCGTGAGCCTAAATTATTATCGCCAGGCTCTCGATGTCTCGAGCCAGATGACAAGCTGGCAGTGGCCACTGTCTTTCCAAAACATCGATAAACTGTGGCAGCCTTTGCAGTCCCGCGGCCAAGCACCCGGTGACAATATCACCGTAGCCGTGTTAGACACGGGTATATATTCGCAACACCCAAACCTTCAGGGTCTGAAGCGTCACAGCGGATTTGATTTTGTATCCGATCCCGTTAATGGCGGGGATGGTGACGGCTGGGATGGCGACCCAGAGGACCCAGGGGGCAATCAAGGCAGCTTTCATGGCACGCACATCACTGGCATTATTGCCGCGCCACCTCCCCAATACGATTTTGGCACTCCCTGGGTTCAAGGGCTGGCCTGGGGCGTCGATATCATGCCGTTGCGGGTATTGGGTCTAAATGGCGGCACCAGTTATGACATGATTCAGGCCCTACGCTATGCCGCTGGCCTGGATAATCAGAGCGGCCAATTACCGGTTAAACCCGCCGACATCATTAATTTAAGTTTAGGGGGCAGCCAGTTCAGCGCCGCCGAACAAGCCACATTAGATGCCGTCATAGACAGTGGTGTCATTGTGGTGGCGGCGGCAGGTAATCAATCCCGCTCCCAGATAAATTTTCCTGCCGGGTATCAAAACGTCATCGCGGTGGGGGCTCTAACCCAACAAGGGGATATGGCCTCTTATAGCAACCACGGCCCTTACCTTGATTTAATGGCACCGGGCGGCGAATGTCTGGAAATTATGTGCACTAAGGGCATCTACGGGTTGGGTGCTCAAAAGACCTCGCTTGGCCACGAACTCAAGCCTAATTGGCACCACCTGGCCGGTACGTCCATGGCCAGCGCCCACGTGAGCGCCATGCTGGCCATCTTACGCAGTCATTTACCGGCCCTCGATGGCCATGAGCTGCACAGCCTCCTATCGCAACAATCAATCAATTCCAACATGGGCGAAACAGGATTCTCCCAAAAAACAGGCTGGGGTAGCCTGGACAGTGAAAAAATAATGACTTTAATAGATAGCAGTTCTTTGGATCACGGTCAGGTATGGAGTAGCCACAAGAATATCTTTTTAAGCAAAAATGAAAGTCGCTCCCTTACCCTCACGTTCAGAGGGGCACACCCCATTCATGAACTAAGTCTGGATTATGATTCGAGCTACCTGGAAGTGTCATTGAATAAAAATAACCTTATCGTACGCGCCAAGCGCACCCTTGATCAGTCGCAACCACTAATGATCAGCAGCATAGAAAATCATAATTTAGTGATCAACATTCACGGTAAAAACACTCCATCATTTTCGCCAGCCTTAGAACACCTGTACCTAACCCTCAGTGATGAACCTTATGACGGCCCAGTGAGGCGAGCAGCCAAACAAGGCAGTGATTGGCAAGCCTATGTGCCCACCATTAACAAAGGGCAAATCATTCAAGTAAGTTCGGACTTGGATTATGACGGAGTGTATTGCGAACCGGGAGAGTTTTGTGCCGTCACCGAACTAGACAATCAGCCACAGGGTGAGGTTAAATTGTGGGGTAAGCTATTAACCCATTAATGGATTAAATAGAAAGAAAATCCCGCAGCCTAGGCCGCAGGTTTTAACGGTGTTACAAACTGCCTAACAGACCGTCTTTTAAATCATCTTGCACCGCATCTTCAGACAACCAGATACCAAATAAAGCCTGCTTGAACTCCAAACCCTTGATGGTGCTTTTAAGTTTGCCATTTTTAAATACATTCACGCCAGTCTCAGGGGAATATACAAAATCAAAAACGTCATTCTCTTGAATACCGTCTTTAAAGTTGGCGATAAATTCATCTATGGTGCTTTGAATAGGCGCGGTATTACCCTGCGTGGATTTCTCGAAACCCTCGCGAGTGGCGGTCTCCATTTTTTCGCCACTTAGCAGGCCTGAGGTAATATGCAGACGCAACGCCATCGCTTTATCTTGCGCGATGATGCTTTTAGCTTCCTTGGAGGCTTCGGTTAAGTACAAACCCGCCGCATAGATATCCATGAAGAACTTACTGCGCACGCCAGTACCATTCAAGGACAAGCTTTGCTGCTGGGCCGCTAATTTTTCAGGTATCTGTACCCCGGCCACTTCCACTGCCATAGCACTGATGCTCAGCAGAGAAATACATAATAGACTTACAATTCGTTTCATTGTGTAGCTCACTTTTATTGTTGTTTTATACCCTCTGCCTATCTGCAAAGAGGCCCCCTATATAGCCAAGAACCCACTTACTAATCAAGTAATGAGTCCCGTTAGAATCGAAGATTAAGCCTAAAACCAGATTTTTTTATTTCCAAAAGATATGAGTAAAACCATAGTACAAAATAACCAGCGATTTAACTTCGTAAACTAAAATCCACATTAAATATTGGCGTTAGATTATTCCCGCATTAAGGCTGGTTTTTTCTAGCCTAGCCCCATAATGCCCTTTACATTGACAGAAGGTTTCTGACGAGGTGCAGTGCATGCAAACAATTAATCCCATGGTAATAACCATCGTTCAACAAATCATGATCAATGAAAATGACACCGATGCCTGGCGCCGAAATTTAATTCAAAATCACATATTTGAAGCCCAGGAGGTAAAAGATTTAAGCGAGCGAGAAATTTCACTGATTCATCATGCCATGTTGGTGCAGCGGTTCAGCCGCATGAGCAGTGACGAGCTATTAGAGCAAACTGCCAAGTATAACTTGCAATACCACATTAACTTTGAGGCCGACGAATTCCAGATGGGCGCCGTCTGCTATTAACCGTTGTGTACTCACTAGGTTACCCTCCACAAAACCTTAAGCGGGCTTTGTGGAGGGTACTTCATTAATCATTAGGCAGTAAACACATCATCAAGGTGGCTGAGATAACACTTGCTCACCACCCGCACACTCTCTTCTTTGATGCTGGCCGCCAATTCAAGTTTATTTTTTCCCAATAGGTAATCAGTAAGCTGTAAAAAGGTAGCACGCAGCTCCATTAGGGTTTTCTCCATAAAACTTCCTGATTGCTGTTTAGCAGCAATTAGACTCAGCAGTCTAAAGTGGGCATGACTGTAATAATATTCAGCCTCTTTATGGCGGCCAAATTTGCTGGAAGCATGGGCACTGTTATGACAAGAAATAACAAACAGGCGCACCACTTTCCAGCGCTGTTTATGCTCCCTCTCAAGCCAGGGCTCCAACAGCTCTACCGTATGGCTAAATTGGCGACTCGCCTCTTTAAACTCCCCTCTGTGGTAGCATGCATCAGCCTGTAGCGTGTAGAATTCCCACTTATTGAGCACATCCTGAACGGTTTGCTTACTGGCCACTGTGGTTTCCCTTAAATTAAGATGATAATGATTATCATTTAAGATTAAAGAGAGGACCATGTCAAGCCCAGCCATGGATGCCATTAGAGTATGTTATGAATTTTTCTGACCTGTACCTGCCCCTAAAACATGCCCATTTATCTCTAGTGGCCATTAGTATTTGCCTGTTTATTATTCGCGGCATGCTTAAGACATTGGATCCCAAGCGGGTGATGGGAAAATGGCTGAAAGTGACACCCCATATTATTGATACTCTATTGCTAATCAGCGGCATCTGCCTTGCCCTGCTGATTCATCAGTATCCAATCAGCCATCACTGGCTAACGGTCAAGATATTATTATTGGTGGGTTATATTGTATTGGGCATGAAGGCCATGAAGAGTACCCAACCCATGCGGCAGCGCAGTTATTTTGCAGCTGCCTTGGCTTGCGTATTATTTATGGTGACAGTGGCCAGCACTCACCACCCTTTGGGGTTGTTTAGTTTATTGTGATGGATCAGTCGGTGGCGAAACCAACCTACGCTACTGCCACCCTCGGAACTATTGTCGGGCCAAGCGACCCACTATATCACCCGCCACTAACGGCTTTAAACTGCGTGTGGGATTAATGTCCAATCCGCCGCGCCTCGTATAACGGGCGGTTACCACCAGCTCGTCAAACTTCCCTACTTGACACAAATCGCAGAATATCTGCTCTACGCAATGTTCGTGAAAATCGTCATGATTGCGATAGCTGATGATGTATTTCAGTAACGACGCCTTATCAATTTCACTGCCCTTATATTGCACCACCACCGTGGCCCAATCCGGCTGACCGGTTACCGGGCAATTGGATTTTAACAGGTGACTGTTTAAGGTTTGTGTCTCGACATTTTTACCAACCTTCAACAAAGATGGGTTAGGCTCAAAGTCTTGCACTTCAATATCCAGCTCATCAATATTTTCACCCAACTTGGCGCTCGCCAATGGGAAGGCATCCACCGCAAATAAATTTACCTCAATGTCACCACCAAAGCCTTCCGACAAATCTTGCTGCAGCCTGATTTTTACTTGTTCGATATTTTCCAGGGGCGTGTTATTAAAACTGTTTAGGTATAGTTTAAAAGATTTAGACTCCACTATGCTGCTGGACTCGGCTGGTATTATAAATTCGGCAATGGCTACCTGAGGCTTCCCCTTAAGGTTTAACCAAGATAACTCGTATCCTGTCCACACATCTTGCCCAAAAAAAGGCAATTCACCGTTAACTTTTTTCACTGGCATATTCAAGCGAGCACGGTTACCCGTACGAGCAATAGGAAAGATAAGGGAATTATCATAAGTGAAAACGTACTGGGTTTCTTTGCCTAGCAATAGGTCATCTTTGTTCATGGACGAATTCCTTTACCACGATTAAGCAATCGCATACTGATAAAATATAAAACGAGAATAATACTAATTAATATGGTGTAACAGGTGACTAAGTTCACATCACTCACCCCCAACATGCCGTATCTGAAGCCGTTCACCATATATAATATTGGATTAAATTGTGACACCAGTTGCCATTGGCCGGGTAACAAGTCCGTGCTAAAAAAGACCCCACCCAAATAAGATAAAGGGGTTAACAGAAAAGTCGGCACTATGCTGATATCGTCAAATTTATTGGCATACAAGGCATTAATAAAACCAGCCAATGAAAACAAAATTGAGGACAAAAAGACCACACTGCTTAACACCCAAAAATTAAAGACAGTCACATCTGTAAAAAAGAGCGCCACACCGGTCACTATAATGCCGGTAATCAATCCGCGTGCCACACCACCAAATACGAAACCACCCAATATAACGCTATTGGGTAAGGGGGCCACCAATAATTCCTCTACACTGCGTTGAAACTTATTGCTAAAAAATGAGCTGGACACATTGCTGTAGGCATTATTAATTACCGACATCATGATCAACCCGGGCATAATAAATGACATGTAGTTGATGCCCGACATCTCGCCAATGCGCGATCCAATTAAGCTGCCAAATATAATGAAATACAGAGTCATGGTAATGGCAGGCGGCAACAATGTTTGCTGCCAAATTCGCATGAAGCGCCGAATTTCTTTCATTAATATGGTGGTAAATGCAATACGGTGCATCTGGATAAACGTCAACATGGTTATTTCCTCACCAGATCCACAAACAAGGTCTCTAAACGGTTTGATTTTGGACGAATGGAACTAACCGAAATATTGGCCTGGTTAAAACGTTGAAACAATTCGTTAATGGCCACTCCCTTGCTCACATTTACTTCAAAGCAACTGTCGTCCAGCCAGTTTAAATCCAAAGATTCAAGTTTAGGGCGCAGGGGATAAGGCTGAATTAAATCCACCACCAAGGTTTGCTTGTGTAACTCCTGTAATAACTCTCGGACACTGGTGTTTTTCACTATGGCCCCATGATTAATAATGGCAATATTTTTACAAAGACTCTCGGCTTCTTCAAGATAATGAGTAGTGAGAATAATCGTCACCCCCTCTTCCTCATTAAGCTGCTTAAGGTACAGCCACATGCTTTGTCTAAGCTCTATATCCACCCCAGCGGTGGGTTCATCCAGAATCAGTATTTTGGGATCATGCACTAGGGCCCGTGCGATCATCAAGCGGCGTTTCATGCCCCCGGACAACATTCGAGAGGCCACGTCTCTCTTATCCCACAGACCCAGGGCTTTAAGGTATTTCTCGCTACGAATGCGGGCTTCCTTCAGTGGAATACCGTAATAACCGGCCTGAGTAATGACGATATCATGTACTTTTTCAAACTGATTAAAATTGAATTCCTGAGGCACTACACCCAATAAACGCTTGGCAGCGTATACATCACCATCAAGATCCAGTCCAAACAAGCTGACCTTGCCTTGGGTTTTATTAACCAGGCCCGAAACGATACCCAGTGTGGTAGACTTACCCGCACCATTGGGACCCAGCAGTGCAAAAAAGTCACCCTGATCCACTTGCAGGTTGATGTCTTTCAAGGCGACAAAGCCATTGTCATATACCTTGCCAAGACCTGAAATACTCAACGCCGGCCCGGAATAATTCTCTAATAAGCTCATTAAATTATGTCTAATCAAATCTATAATGCTCGCCATCATACTCTTATTTTGTTAAAAGATTTCCTAGGCTTTTTGCAACAAGGTTTTCCATTTAATCAAGATCCCATGCCCAGCGATGAGCAATCCTTTGTAGATCAGCTACAACATTTAATTACTGATATGGAAAATCAAGCACCTCAGGCCGCGTTTAATGGGCAAGACTGGCTAAACCGTTTATTTCGTAACTTCCCCACTCTGGCCCCTCACCTTGGCCGCGAAGTCTTATGGTACTTTGGTGGAGATGCCCTGCACTTCATGCCGGACGAAGAAATAGCTAAATTCCAGCTGCTTGAAGATGCTTTACACGAGGGTGGTGAAGATTTTGACTATATGGCTACCAAGATTGCCATCTTTTCGAAATAACAATACTGAGAGTAGGCTGGCTAAACGGATGTGAGTTCTAACACTGAACTTAAGCCAGCCTGAGCAACGCCGCTCTTTGCCATGACCGCCATGGATGGTGGAAATGCAGTTTTTGCAGGAGCAAAAAACGGCCCATGGCACCGCGACATACGGTTCATCCTGAACCCTCACTGATAATTGCTCCCGGCATGATTAGCATACAGCCCAATCCCTGGGCATAAAAAAGCCAGTGCAATGCACTGGCTTTCAAATTTGGAGCGGGAAACGAGATTCGAACTCGCGACCCCAACCTTGGCAAGGTTGTGCTCTACCACTGAGCTATTCCCGCATAATTTTTAGGCATAAACCTAACACACTGTATTCACTTTTAATTGGAGCGGGAAACGAGATTCGAACTCGCGACCCCAACCTTGGCAAGGTTGTGCTCTACCACTGAGCTATTCCCGCAACACTAAAAAGTAAAAATGGTATCCCGTAGGGGAGTCGAACCCCTGTTACCGCCGTGAAAGGGCGGTGTCCTAGGCCTCTAGACGAACGGGACACACTGTGACTGAATCAATTTTTTCACTGTCAGGCCAGACAACTCTTAGCAATTAAGCCAGAGATAAAAAAATTGGAGCGGGAAACGAGATTCGAACTCGCGACCCCAACCTTGGCAAGGTTGTGCTCTACCACTGAGCTATTCCCGCATTTATAGAATGCTTCACCATTCTAAACGTGGTTACCTATTCGATTAAGAAAAGGCTTACCTCTAAGTACCCACCTTTAACCGAAGTTTTAAGTGGTATCCCGTAGGGGAGTCGAACCCCTGTTACCGCCGTGAAAGGGCGGTGTCCTAGGCCTCTAGACGAACGGGACACTTAGGCTTGCGACATCAGTCTGTCTCAAGATGGCGCGCATTCTATGTATCTCATTGAATTACGTCAAGTTTTTTATAAAAAAGATTTCAAAATAAACGTCTACACTTAACCCTAGAATAGGGAAATTTTGTACATTATGACCACATTCGTCATCTTAGGCGTATTAATACTGGCCACCTTGGTGGGCAGTATTGCCATGAAGAGCTATCTGGAAAAACGTCGCATCGAGCGCGCCAGGCTACTGGTGGAGTTGCATGATGACCTGCGCCGTATGCAAAGTGCTTTGGCGGTGGTGCCCCAAGTGTACCTGGACACCCCTACTAAGCTATTCATGATCAAGCGTCTCATGCAGATTATCGATCAGGTACAGGCCGCTGGTAATGAAACTGACAGCCTTACAGAGATGCATCAGGACTTACAGACACAGCTGGAGGCCACCATTCATGCAAAAGACGACAGCGTGGAGCGCCTGGCCAAATGGACCAAGATTGACAATGCAGATATGGCCCATGAAATCCGCTCGTTAATTAAGTACCTACACGGTCAAATTATTTCCGCCGTTAAGCTTGGCCTCATTCCTCGGGCTCACGGCTCCAGAGTGGTCAAAAACCTTAAGGTGATCACTTACAGAGTTGGTTTGGACTTAAACTACACCCTGGCACGGCACGCTTTAAAATTGAACAAACACCGCCCTGCTCTTGGTAAATTACGAGTGGCGCTCAGCATCACCCTTAAGAGTCCCATCAAGCAATATTTGAAACCGCAAAAGGAAATACTGGAAAAGCTAATCAAGCAAACGGAAGCCAGAATAGAAAATCAAAGCAAAGAGAGAAACAAAGCCACCGTCAACAAGCTGGCCAGCGGCGTCGATAAGATCAAAGAAGAAGACGACCTAGGGCAAAAACGCAACCTGTACGACCGAGAGTAACCCCTACCCTAACCATCCAGGCTGGCCAGTAAGGACTTAAGGGTCTCGCGCACGACTGCCACGCCCTCAGGAGACGTGTTGGTCACACACAATAGTTTTTCCGGCACTCGCTTGGCTTGCTGCTTAAGGGACTCCCCAAGGCCGGTGAGGCGCACCCATACCTGGCGCTCATCCACATGACTGCGCTGGCGCTGAATCATGCGCTTGGCTTCCAACCGTTTCAACAAGGGGGTTAACGTGCCACTGTCTAAGCGCAATTTTTGGCCCAGGGTAGTCACCGTGTATTTATGCCCCATGGGCATCTCCCACAACACCAACATCACTAGATATTGCGGGTAGGTTAAATCCAGAGGCTTAAGCAAGGGCTGGTAAAGCTTAGTCATGGCTCTTGATGCACTGTAAAGCTGAAAACACAATTGGTTATCCAACTTCAACAACTCATCACTTTTACTGGCCATTTTATCTCCTTTTGCCCGCTGCGCACGATTAACTCAGCGCAATATACCCTTAATCAGATGCGAATAAAATACGCCTCACTCTAAAGCGGCTCACGCCATTAATGCTTTAATGTGCTTTTTAATGGCCTCAGGTTTTGCGGTGGGAGCAAAACGCTTCACCACTTGCCCGTCTTTGCCAATTAAAAATTTGGTGAAATTCCATTTAATGCCTTTACTGCCCAGTATGCCTGGAGAGGCTTTTTTCAGGTAGTCGTACAAGGGGTGGGCCTGCTCACCATTCACATCTATTTTGGCAAACATGGGAAAGCTCACGCCATAATTTTTGAGGCAAAAACCCGCGATCTCACTGTCACTGCCCTTTTCTTGCTGGCCAAATTGATTACAAGGAAAACCTAAAATCTCAAACCCGTCTCCATGAAGCTCTTCATAGACCTTTTCCAGGCCTTCGTATTGCGGAGTGAAACCGCATTTACTGGCAGTGTTTACCACTAGCAACACTTTACCCTGATAATCACTTAGAGCTCGCTCTGAGCCCTGAATATCCAACGCCTTAAAATCATAAATAGACATATTTACCCCCTTAGTTAAATTTCAATATATAGCACAATAAAATTGTGCGCAATTATAGCTGTACGATTATCAGCCAATCAAGACCACTTAAACCCTGCGGTTATTTGTCTTTAGTAAACTTAAGCGATGCACTGTTAATGCAATACCTTAATCCCGTGGGTGCAGGGCCATCGGGGAACACGTGCCCCAAATGAGCATCACATTGACTGCACAACACTTCGGTGCGCTGCATATGATGGGAAGAATCGGCGCTTTCATCCACCGCGTCGGTATTTAAGGGCACAAAAAAACTGGGCCAGCCACAGCCACTGTCATACTTACTGCTAGACTCAAACAAGGGCTGCCCACAACAGGTGCATACATACTGACCGGTTTGAGTATTTTGATAGAGTGCCCCACTAAATGCAGGTTCGGTACCCTTTTCACGGGCTATACCATAGACCTCAGCTCCCAGTTGCTGCAGCCACTGCTCGCTAGTTTTTATTATCTTTTTCATTGCCTTCCCATAAGCCACTTAGTAAACGTTTAAGTGACTGAAACCTGCATTCAACACTTCATAAAATTGTATCGCAAAAACAACCTTTAACACTATGACACACGTTAACAACCCATCGCGATTCAAGCGACATTTTAAATACCAACAAAATACAGTTTTAACGAGCTTCACATTATCTATACCTAGAAGTGGTTAGAGATTGGAGAGTTGTCAAAAGCTAGGTATCATTTGCGCCAATATGGTTTTATCAAGCTGACTGGCGATTTAGGCAGCAGAGGTGGTTTCATGCACGAAGTACACAAGTCCAATAAGTTGGCCAACGTTTTTTACGATATCCGTGGGCCAGTGCTTACCCAGGCCAAACGCATGGAAGATGAAGGCCACCGCATATTAAAACTAAACATTGGCAACCCGGCGCCATTTGAACTCAATGCCCCGGATGAAATTCTGCAAGATGTTATTCATCAACTTCCTAACGCTCAGGGCTACAGCGACAGCAAGGGTGTCTACAGTGCGCGCAAGGCCGTCATGCAATATTGCCAAGGGAAAGGCATTAAGGGTGTAGAAATTGAAGATATCTATTTAGGCAACGGCGTCAGCGAGCTAATTGTCATGGCCTTACAAGGGCTTATCAATAACGGTGATGAAATATTAATCCCAGCCCCCGACTACCCCTTATGGACCGGTGCCGCCAGTTTAGCGGGAGGCACACCCGTGCACTACCTGTGTGATGAACAGTCCAACTGGTACCCGGACATAGAGGATATTAAAAAGAAAATCACCCCAAATACCCGTGCCCTAGTATTAATTAACCCCAACAATCCCACCGGTGCCCTGTACCCGAAAGAGGTTTTGTTAGAGTTATTGGAAGTGGCGCGCCAGCACAACCTAGTGGTTTTCTCAGACGAAATTTACGACAAAATAATCTTTGATGAAGCCGAACATGTAGCCACCGCTTCTTTGGCCGACGATTTATTAATCATCAGCTTTAATGGCTTATCCAAAACTTATCGCTTGGCTGGCTTTAGAAGTGGCTGGCTAGTGATCAGTGGCGCCAAACATAAAGCAAAAGATTATTTAGAAGGGTTAGATATGCTGGCCAGCATGCGTTTGTGTGCCAACGTACCCGCCCAATACGCCATTCAAAGTGCACTAGGAGGCTACCAGAGCATCAACGATCTTATTACCCCGGGTGGCCGCATTTATGAGCAGCGCATGTTAAGCCATAAATTAATTAATGATATTCCCGGCTTGAGCTGCACTTTACCCCAGGGCGCCCTGTACAGTTTTGTTAAGATGGATCAGAAACGATTTAACATTAAAAATGATGAAAAAATGGTACTGGATTTATTAGAGCAACAGAAAATTTTACTGGTGCATGGCCGTGCCTTTAATTGGCCCGAACCAGATCATTTCCGACTGGTATTTTTACCCAGATGTGATGACTTGCAGGAAGCGATAGGTAAAATGGAGCACTTTTTTGCTTCCTACCAACAATAACATCAAACTGGCCTTTCATGATTGATATTAATATTGATGATTTTTTCCACGATATTGCCGTAACCCTGCTGAGCCTTTATCAGCAGTTTCCGCGCAAGATATCTTTGTATTTGGAAGACATTAGTGGGCCGGACGACATGGATGAATTTGGACTGCACAGCAATCGATACCTATCAACCATAGGGGCGGTTAGTTGGTTACACGATGAAGGTTATATTCGATATTCAAATATCGTGCACCAAGAATCGGTGGAAGACTGCACCCTAACTCAAATGGCCTTTGTGAAACTCATTCACCCCACCCTAGCACAGAACCATCTGGCCGATGCCAGCTCGATAAAGAAGCAACAACATACTCTGGCGCAGCAACTGCACTGCGCGCTCAAAGATCAATCTAGCATTGAAGTACGCTCTTTAATTGAACAGCACTTGCTCACACGTTAGCCCCCGCTTTAAAAATGCATTACCTTTAAACACTGCCATTAATAGACTGCATTTAGTGGCTCACGCATTGATGCCCATCTTATATATCAACACCTTTAAAGATGCGTCTTCATTGGCATCGGCAAGCACCGCAGGGTTTGCCAGACGTTCGATAAAGGTGGCCTCTGGCAACACTTGAGCCACCAAATCGTGAATGAAGTCCACCCCAAGAGCCGGACTATTAAGACACAGCATTAAGGTGGCATCATCCGCCAGAGCGGGTTTAAATTTCTCCAATAATTTCTGATAACCCCTGCGTACGTCAAAGGCGCGACTTTGGAAACTGGGGGGATCAGCAATCAATAAATCGTAGGGGCCCTTTTGATTAATCTTTTTCACCATCTTAAAGATGTCCTGGGCAATAAAGGACACACTACGCGCCCCCAGCTCATTTAACGCCAGATTTTGCTGCCCGCGTTTAATGGCCGCCTTGGCCATATCCACATTCATCACCGAGCGGGCAGACCCGGCCGCGGCAGCCACACCTAAACTGCAGGTATAAGAGAATAGATTTAACACCGACTTACCCTGGCTGAATTCACGCACCCAGGCACGCCCTTCACTCATATCTAAAAACAGACCGCTGTTTTGGTTTTTTCCCAAATTAACCCAATAACTTAATCCTGCCTCATTAACCTTAAAATCCACCTCTAACATGGACCCGTCACCCATGAAGACCTGCACAGGGTTGCCCGCTTGAAAACGACGCTGTATATAAATATGTTGAACACTCAGGGCTTCGGAGTTGATTCTTACCTGTTCAAGCATGTCTAAAAGCGGTTGCTCATCAATTCCCTGATAGATAATCACCCACAACACAGGGGGGTAAATCTCAATATTCACTTGCTGCCAGCCATCAAACAAACCGCCACGGCCATGAAATAATCGCTTGGCCTGATCGCTGGGCAACCCTTGGGCAAGCGCTTGATATACTGAATTATTTTTCATATTTCTCTTGGCGAGACAATCTCGCTGTGTCTATACTGAAGTGAAGCTAAAAAAGGGAATGAATTATGCCAAGTAATAACGCCCAACCCAGTGTTACCCCCCCTACTGACATCATGCACGGAGCTGCACTGGTGGATGCCAAGGGAAAGGAAACCCCCATCACCGAAGACATGGTCCAACAAGCCCTTAACAATATCATCAAGAGTTGCAAAGACTAATTCGGCCAGGGGCGTAAGTTGCGCCCGGCACTGCTAACTATTTAGTTTTATCTTCATAGCCTGCAGCCAATCTGGCTGCAGAATCCTTTTTGAAGTAACCGTCAAGCTATTCAACTCTCGCCTCATGGGGTACTGCTTACGCAGCTTGTCGAAGGCACTTGCCTTGGCAGCATCATCCAACCCCAACAGGCTTAACATTCTAAAATGATCGTCTCTCACATCATAACTGCTGCGCAGGGCTTTTCTAAACAAGAATTGCATATCCGCATCACGGCTTACAGTTAGATCCTTAAGAGGGGCAGAAGGCGCCAACTGCTCGAGATTAGTACCAACGGGCAGGGCTAAAAACTCACACAAGGCTTCATAAATCATGGCTGTGCCCTGATATTTACCATCTAGGCTATACCCAGCAATATGCGGCGTTGCCAGCAAACATGCGCGTATTAAGTCATCCGCTGGTGCAGGCTCTTGCTCCCACACATCCATGACAGCCAAAAACTGAGAGTGGCTATTCAAATGACTTAGCAACGCCTGATTATCGATCACGGCACCGCGACAACTATTAATGAGACAAGCATTGCGCTTCATGGACAGTAAACGCTGAGCACCCACCAAGTGCTGAGTCTTAAACTCGCCACGGTTAGTAATGGGGGTATGCAGGGTCACCACATCTTGCTGCCAAACAGATTCACTTAGTTGCTGGGAATCAAACCCTGCAATATTCGGGTCATAGGCACAGACATTCATCTGCAGCGCCTTAAGCGTGTTAAACAACCGCCCCCCCACATTGCCAGCGCCCACTATACCCACACTCAGCTGCTGCCAAGGCACCTGGCGACGCTCAGCCAGAGTTAACAAACTGCTCATTACATATTCCACAACGGCTTGGGCATTGCAGCCAGGCGCACTGTGAAAGCGAATTCCTTGCTTGGATAGATATTCCATATCCACATGATCGGTACCTATGGTGCAGGTACCCACAAATTTTACCTTAGTGCCTTGCAATAATTGCTCGTTTACTTGGGTAATAGATCGCACCAGCAAAATATCGGCATCTATTAAATCTGCCCGGGTCATGTCGCGACCAGGCAAGGTAATTAAATTTGACTGACACATATCATCAAAAAACTCCGCCAATAACGGAATATTTTCATCGGCGACGATTTTCATGGTAGATATCCTGAAACCAACTGCATGGATTTTTTCAAAGGGGATTTTAGACCTAAATGCTCTAATAAGGCATTTAAAATAAGCCAGTTTTCGTGACTAAACGGTTCAACCTGCAAATTTACAGAGGCATCACGTCTTAATTCGGTTAACGATAAATTTTGCTGTACCCGCGCTTCATTATCCAACAGGGACAAGCGTATGCGAGTCCCCCCTCGTAGCGCTAGGGTATCCCTTTGTTGAAGGGAACCAAATAACGCTGGCCAGTCTTCAAACGATTGCAATAAAACTCGGGCGGTTTTATCGCCCACTCCCGGCACCCCTTCAATATTATCGCTGGCGTCTCCCACTAGCGCCAAATACAAGGGGACCTGGCTAGGGTGGATAGCCATATTTTCCAGTACAGACGTTGGCGTCCAGCGAATTTCATTAGTGAAGTCCAAAATACTCACACTGGCGGTCACCAGCTGCCTCAGGTCTTTGTCGCGAGTGTAGATAGTGCAGGTGTGTCCAGGCAGTTGGGCAACGGCACTGGCAATTAGGTCGTCAGCCTCAAATTCGTGGCTGGCCAGCACAACAAACCCCAGGTATTGGCCGATGGATTTTAATAATTCTAATTGGTAGATAATATCTTCGGTGGGTAACGCCCGGTTGGCTTTATATTGCGGGTTAATTTCGTGACGAAAACCACTGCCTAAACTTTCATCAAAGGCTAATACCACCACGCTGGCACCCATAAATTCTTTTTTACACAGCCAACGGGTGGTCGCCAAGAGTGCAGATACATCCCAGCCATCGTCGTTAATAACAGCTGGTAACTTTGAGAAGTAATAGCGAAAGAATACAGAACACACATCCACTAACTGAGCTGTTTTCATTTTAGATCAATTAATCTGCTTGTCAGTCTTAAAAAAAGGCACCACTGTGTTGCCAATGGTAATACTAGGAGGCGGCGCAGGCCATAAATAAACATCTTGAACCTTGGCCCCTTGCGGAAACTTTAAATAACCAGCATCAAATTTGGAGGGAAATTCATAAGCAGGATAATACCAACCCAGCAATTCCTCGCCCTTAAAAATCAATAACCAGCGAATAGGCAGGTAGTCCTCCCCCACTCGCTCCAAACCCACTATGGAAGTGGTTGCACTGTGGCCAAAGTAATACAGGCTCACCAGCTGACTGCCATCCCCTAGCAATTCAGGTTTTTGCTGCTTGATTAGAACGTGGGCTTGCTGGGCATCCAGGCCATAACAACACTGCCCCGTTAGAAGAGCCACCAGCAGTAATAGCGTCCTTGCCATCACTGAATTACTCCTGAGGAGGTTGTTCGGTGGTGATTTTTTTACCTAGATACTTTTCTAGGTCCATTAAACCATAGGCCTCATATTCGTCGACAAACGTAATGGCGGTGCCTTCAGCACCGGCACGGCCAGTCCGACCAATACGGTGTACATAATCCTCTGGATCATCGGGCAAATTGTAGTTAAACACGTGACTTACACCATCCACATGAATGCCTCGCCCTGCCACATCAGTGGCGACCAGGATGGTATTATCCAGTCTCTTGAAACGCTCTAGGGTCGCGGTACGCTTATTTTGCGCCACTTCACCACTGAGCAACATAGCGTTTAAACCCATACGATTTAAGCGTGCAGCCAAATCACGGGTGGTATCACGTCGATTGGCAAAAATAATGGCACGCCCCACTTGATCTGACTTCAACATATCCGCCAGCACTTTGTCTTTTTCAGTTTCCTGGATAATGTAGAATTTTTGATTCACGGTATCCGTGGCCACAGACTCGGGTTCAATTTCCACTTGTCGAGGTTTATGGGTCCAACTTTCACTTAACGCGATCACATCAAATGGATAAGTGGCGCTAAATAATTGAGTTTGGCGCAGATTTTTTTCCGGAGTAGCTCGAATAATACGCTTAAGATCGGGAATAAAGCCCATGTCCAACATTCGATCCGCTTCATCTATGACCAGCATTTCCACTTGGTCTAGAAACACCACTTTTTGCATTAAGAAATCCAGTAACCGCCCAGGCGTGGCTACGACTATATCGATGACCTCGTTAGTCAATTGTACTTTTTGTTTCTCATAGTCCATACCGCCTAACACGGTCATGACCTTCAAACCTGTGTATTTACCCAAACCCTTAGCGTCTTGTGCAATCTGCATGGCCAGTTCACGAGTGGGTGCCACAATGAGCGCCCTAGGTTCACTGGCATAACGCTCTGCTGGGGTGGTGGAAAGTAATTTTTGCATCACGGTAATTAAAAAAGCCGCTGTTTTACCGGTACCGGTTTGAGCCTTACCTATGATGTCATGCCCTGCCAGAGTAATAGGCAAAGATTCTGCCTGAATGGGGCTGGCGAATTCAAAACCCAAATCATAAATGCCGTGCATAATGCGCTCATCTATATTTAAGTCATGAAAGCGGGTTTTGCCTTCTTGTGGTGCCACGGTGAACTTGGATGCATCCCACTTCACCGCCTCTTTCTTGGCAACTGGCTTGGGCTTATTGGTAGTATTTTTAGGTTTGGTATTTTTATCGGTGGTGTTTTTAGTGCTGGCTTTTTTAGCCGCAGGTTTTACAGGTGCCTTTTCCTTTGATGGAAACAAGCGCTTAATCAATCCAATTGGCATTTATAATTCTTCCCGGTTAAATTCGCTCAAGTCCAGTGGCTCATGGGGGCGATATTTCGCAATCAAGGCATCACTGAACATCTTTGCTCTTTTAGGCAGACCTTGCAATAAATACTGCTGCACTTGAGCGTATATTTCATCTTTAAAAATAGCGGCCGATTGTGCCTGGTCGCTGATCTCACCATGCAGGTTGTCCAAACTAACCCTAAACTTGAAATAGGCAGATTGACTTAAGATCCATTCCAACGCTTGGGGTTTTACTTCAACCCTGGCAAACTCTTGTTGTTGTTTTTCATTGCGACCATCCGGGTTATACCAATAACCAAAATCGAGCAACTTACGTCGCTCAACGCCGGCGATACTCCAATGACTTATTTCATGCAGCGCACTGGCATAATAACCATGGGCAAACACCACCCTATCCCAAGGATAATATTGACTACGGGGGATATAGATTGGCTCATGACCGCCACGCACCAGTTCTGTCTGCAAGTCATCTTTAAAACACTGATTAAATACCGAAATGACCTGCGTAAAACTGTGCATATCTGCCTTCAACAGCTGAGTTGGGCTGCTTTATACCAGTTCTAACGACAAGCTGCCAGCGACACCTGGGGCTATTGTAATATGAAGCTAAATGACCATACTGTGGCGCTTTTTATATCTTTGCTTTAGAGGCTCCATGCCAGGCTCTTTTATTAAACATGCAAAACCACTGTTGGCCCTCACACTGCCCATTATGGGCACCCAACTGGCTCAAACCGGTATGGGGGTGGTGGACACTATCATCGCTGGCCTAGCCAGCACTTTGGACCTGGCCTCCATCGCCGTGGGCAGCAGCATTTGGGTACCCCTGGTCATGTTAGTCTCTGGCATTATGGTGGCGTTAAGCCCATTGGTGGCCCAGGCGAAAGGGGCTAAGGACAAGGCACAATCCGCTCGCATACTGCAACAGGGGATCTACCTATCACTGCTCATTGGCTTATTGGCCATGGCCTTGCTGCTGTTTTTAACCACTCCGCTCATGCAATTAATGGGGGTTACCCAGGATATCCAGGTCACGACCACCGAATACTTAACCTACATCGCCTATGGTTTACCTGCCGTGGCGGTCCACCAGGCATTGCGGTCTTATAGCGAAGCCATCAATTTAACCCAACCTGTAACCGTCATTGCGGTCTTTGGCCTGCTGCTGAACATACCTTTAAACCTGCTATTTGTATTTGGTTATGGCCCCATCGAAGCCATGGGCGGGCCCGGTTGCGGCCTGGCCAGTTGTATTATCTTTTACTTATTGGCGATTTTATTGGGCTTGTACACGCTGTTTAGTCGTTATCACCAATCGGTAAAACCTTTAAAGAATTTTGGCAGGCCACACGGTAAAACCCAGTTAGCCATCTTGGCGTTGGGTTTGCCCATTGGATTGGCCATCTTTGTAGAAGTAAGTTTGTTTTGTGTTATTGCATTATTTATCGCTCGTCTGGGCCCTGATGTGGTGGCCGCCCATCAGATCACACTTAATATTTCATCCTTGCTATTTATGGTGCCACTCAGCCTGGCCTTGGCGCTAACAGTTCGGGTGGGGCAGGAACTGGGCCGGGGCAATGTTGCGAGGGCCCGCTTAACCTGGATAACAGGTTTGAAGATCAACCTGATGTTTTCCTTCTTTAATGCCTGTGTGCTGTGGTTGCTGGGGCGTTCCATCGTATCTCTATATAGTGAGGACGCCAGTGTGGTCAATATGGCAAGTTTTTTACTATTGTATGCCGCCCTATTCCAACTTAGTGATGGCCTGCAAGTGGCAGCAGCGGGTGCATTACGTGGCTATAAGGACACTCTGGTAACCCTGGTCATCACCATCACCTCATTCTGGTTATTGGCCCTGCCCTTGGGTTATTACCTTGGACTAAGTGGCGACTCGCCATTAGGGGCCGAAGGGTTTTGGATTGGACTGGTGGTGGGTCTGAGCATAAACGCAATTTTGCTGCTAACTCGCCTTAGAAGGGTTAGCGCAAGCAGCCTGGCCAGCTAATTAATAGCCAAAACCGCTATTTTCCACTCTTGCCACGGAGCCTGGCTATTAAGGCTGCAATAGTTATTCAAATCTAGTCATAGCCCCTGGGATATTGTGCCTATACTAAAAGTATGTGCAGGAAGCAGTCGTTACATAGCCTTGGAGTTTATATGGCCAAACCAGCCGATGTTATTGATTTTAGGCAACACAAACTTAATGTTAAACCCACCATTCGCCGCCTGATTCCCGAGCTAGACGGCTTGGAAATGCTCTACACCAATGATAGCTCAGAGCAAATTTTCAATTTGAAAATACTCTGCTGGGCCATCTGGAGCGACGGTCACATAGATGCCATGGTGCCCTGGATAAACAAACTGGTGCCCTGTCGCAGCTTAAAGGATCCCTTAAATGGTCACTGGGAAGGCTATCTGGACCCCTCTAGCGACCAAATTTTGTTTGAGGCCCCCAAGTTTAAGGCCCAATACCTAATTGATAGCGCTCAGTATTACCTGCAAGATGACCTGGATCACAGCCTGGCCATTCAGGAAGTACCCGACATCATTGGCAGCCATGCGGTGTTTTCCCATGACCAGTTTGAAAGTTTTAATATTCAGGAAATTCACAGTTGGCGTCTTTACGCGGATGGCACCCTACTGGCTATGGCCATTGAGGCCGACCATGTTCATAACACGCCTGTTTTGCCTGGCGATGAGTGCCTATACAGCGTCATGCACCGCAAAGATTTTCATTATTTTTTCCAAAACAACATTGCCAATAAAATAAAAGCCAACGACCCGGATGCTTTGGCAGCCATGGCTCACCTATCTGAACACAAATAACTTTTCGCCACTTTCAAAACAGCACCGTAAAGCCATATCTGGCCTAGCGGTGTTATTTAGGTTAGTTTTATTGCTTTGACAGTTCGGTACTCTAGACATGTTGCACATAAGGGATGATGTATTAAATGACCTGGAGGTCAACCCTTGGCGGCGCCTGCGTAATCGCTTAATTCGGATCGTTTTAAGCCCCTATAAACTTTTTAAAAGTATTCTCTTGATCACCGGCGCCCTGGTTTGGTTGGCCACTGGAGTCATCGCCTTTACCACCTTTACTTTACTGGAAAGTTTGCCGCACTTTGATCGACTGGGCATGAAAGGCGCAAAAGATGCGGCCATGCAACGCATTGAATTACGTTTAAGTGACGCCGACAAGCCAACCCCTTTCACCTGGACAAAACTTGAAAAGGTTAACCGCGAATTACTTTATGCCATAGTCATGAGTGAAGACGGCGAGTTTTTTACTCACCAGGGCATAGATTACGATGCACTTATCAATGCCATTGGTGAAAATATTAAACGCCGCGAATGGAGCTTTGGTGCCAGCACTATTAGCCAGCAAACCATAAAAAACATCTATTTTAGTAGCAATAAAACCTTGCATCGAAAGCTAAAAGAGTTAATTGCCACTAATCGACTTGAAGAAAATCTCACTAAAAATGAAATTCTAGAATTATATTTAAACCTGATTGAGTTTGGCCCAGACATCTATGGCATCGATGCCGCTGCCCACTATTATTTTGATGCCACACCCGCCCAGCTAAATGCCGCCCAAGGAGCATTTCTGGCCATATTAATGCCCAGCCCGCGCAAATATCACTTTACGATTTTTCAGAACAAACACTTGGCAAAACGACATCAAAAAAAGTATCGGCGTATTTTGCAAGATTTGCGCTATAAGGAATATATTAGCCCCAAGCAATATCAAACCTATATGAAGTGGGCATTTTTCAAATAACCCAGGGACTCGGTATTAATAGCCGTGAAGCGATTATTAAGCGGTGCCCTCGCAGTCCTTTAGCGCCATTCTTTCGCTTTATTGATACAACCCCTTGCAGCACCGAACGTCAGAGGTACACTCGCGGCCATAATTATTAGAGAGTCCGCTATGACCCATCTCATGAAAAATTTAGTGATAGTTTCTTTTATCCTCAGCCTGTGGGGCTGCGTATCCAGCACTCCCGTGGTGATGCTGGGGGCCGGCAACCATCAGCTATTAAAACATCAACAGAGCATACGCCTCAGAGCCGCCGCCGCGCTGGATGAAGAACCTGATCTGTTAACCTATTCCATTAAAGGCATTAGCGAGAATCGCAGCTCAGACGTTATCGATACTTATTTGCTGGGTTATGGCAAAGCGGATTATAGCCAGGACATGAAAAGCATCGCCTTATACCAGGTGGGTATTATTTACATGAACCGGCTAAATGATCAAAGAGACGATGAAAAAGCAAAACTGTATTTTCATCGCCATTTAATAGAATTTCCCTACAGCATATTGCAAGAGCGTATTCAAAAGCATTTAGCCGTCATTGCAGACCGCAGCAAACAAACCGTGCAGCTCACCCCCAGCCAAATTTTAAGTCAACTGGACAGCCAGGCTTTACTTAACAAGCCGGTGGTCGCTTTCGATGAGGAGCTCACACCCATGAGCCAACGAGCCATTGAAGAGGATCGCCTGGAAGATGCTAACGGTGTTTACATCACCGTGTATGAAAACCCAGGTTCCAGCGACAGCATTAAAGCAAAATCCCTTTATCAACTGGGCCTTATTTACATGAGTCCCAACAATCAAACTGCAAGCATCAATAAATCCTCTTACTTCTTTCGAAAAATCATTGCTGAATTCCCTAACAGCAACATGGCTAAAAAAGCACAAAAACGCATTAGTCATTTAGTGAATCAAGACTAAGGCAGCTTAAAATACAGCCATTAACTGTTGATAAGGGATTTAGGCAAAAGCACGCTTAAGGGTAAAAATGCATGAATGCCAGCCCTCCGGGTGACAACCTATAAGTAGATTCCAAGAATCAATAGCTGTTTATTCAGCCATAAAAAAAGCCAGAGAAGACTCTGGCTTTTTATGATTCGACAATCTTAGGATACAGGTCGTCCTGACTCTACCCTAAAATTTATTCCCGACAATTTCAGGATACAAGTCGTCCTGACCTTACCCTAAGATTTATTCCCGACAATCTTAGGATACAAGTCGTCCTGACTCTAGTTCTGGATTTTACAGTTTCGCCATTCACAACGCACCAGCAT
>Ga0209290_1000058_pt1 | contig 104961 bp, 85 predicted proteins | sample EN1Hudsemesocosm_2_FD_184632 | JGI IMG/M metagenome (GOLD analysis project Ga0209290, IMG submission 184632) | Methane-oxidizing microbial communities from mesocosms in the Hudson Canyon - EN10B Hudson Canyon (SPAdes) (version 2) | ecosystem: Environmental > Aquatic > Marine > Cold seeps...
TCGGTATTAAACTCTTCAACAGCTTCAACAGCTTCAACAGCTTCAACAGCTTCAACAGCTTCAACAGCTTCAACAGCTTCAACAGCTTCAACAGCTTCAACAGCTTCAACAGCTTCAGATTCTAGAATTTTTATATCGGGAACATGCTTAAGTATTGCTGAAAATAACTTTTTCGGATCTATAGGTTTTGTGATGTAATCATTCATACCTGCAGCAAGACATTTGTTTTGATCTTCAACCATTGCATTGGCTGTCATTGCTATAATTGGTAAAGTCTGGTTAAACTCGCGTATTGCGATGGTAGATTGGCAGCCGTCCATAACAGGCATCTGCATATCCATTAAGACTAGATCAAACTGTCCTTTCCTCGCTTTCTCAAGGCCTTCTAATCCATTGTTTGCAATAGATACGAGCATCCCTTGTTTACTCAATATTTCTTTTGCGAGTTCTTGATTCATAACAACGTCTTCAACCAGTAATACTTTTAACTTCGAGAAATTATAATGTTCTCTTACATCCTGTTTGCTTGAGCTTGTTCCAGTTCCATTAGAGATACTCATCTCTTTTCTATACTGGCCAAATATTTTATCTAACTCTCTAGAAAGGGCTGCTTTACTAACTGGTTTTTCTAAGAGGCTGTCAAAGCCGTGTTCAATCGATTTTTGTGCTAAACCTTCTTCGTTATAAGCCGTTACTAAAATTGTTTTAGGGGTTGATAGACCTAGCTCCTTACCAATTAATTGACGACATTCAAAACCATCTTTGTCAGGCATGAGCCAATCAACCAAAATTAAGTCAAAAGGCATATCTGTTCCTTCTTGACGATGAAGTGTTTCAATGGCTTCTTCGCAATTTTCCACGCAAGTTGATACAAAATTGAGAGAACTAAGTACACTCTGTAGTAGTTGTCTTGAGTCTGGCTGATCATCAATAATGAGTATATTCAAACTTCCTGGCTTGAGTGCTGAGCCACGTTTTTTCTTCCTGCTTTCTAGTCTACAAGTAAAACTAAATTCAAATGTACTACCTTTCCCTTCCTCGCTTTCAACACCTACTTGTCCTCCCATCATTTCAATTAATTGTTTTGAAATGCTTAACCCTAAACCTGTTCCTCCAAATTGCCTTGTCGTGCTTTCATCTGCTTGCGTAAATGAAGAAAATAGTGTTTTTTGTTGCTCTTTTGAAATACCAATACCTGTATCAATTACACGACCTTGTATTTCAATATTACCGCTTAATTTATCTAACTCAACTAACTCTAGCTCAATACGTACTTCACCTTTGGAAGTGAATTTAACGGCATTATTTGTCAAATTAACAAGTACTTGATGAATTCTTAATGAGTCGCCTATTAATGAGTTAGGTATATCTTCATCAACTTCTATTTTCAAATCTAATCCTTTTGATTCGACATTGCTGGCCACTATGTTTCGAAGATTCTCCATTAACTCGTAGACACTAAAAGGGGCGTATTCTATATTTAATTTTCCCGCCTCAATTTTAGAGAAATCCAAGATATCATTAATAATTCCAAGTAAATTTGATGAGGCCATCTTTATTTTACGTAAGAATTCACCGCGCTTATTATTTTCATTGCTACTCATAGCTAACTCGGTGAAGCCAATTATTGCATTCATTGGTGTGCGAATTTCATGGCTCATATTGGCTAAGAACATACTTTTAGCTTCAGTGGATGCTTCTGCCATTCTACGTTGTTTCTCTGCTTGTTCCCTTTTCTTAGTCTCTGTGATATCAGCTATCGAGCCTTCATAGTGAAATACACCCAAAGTTTCATTTGTTATTTTTTGAATTGTAATTGAAGCCCAATGTGTTTCTTCATTCTCGACGAAATTAATTTTGAAGTCAGAAATGACATTTTTTGATTTTAATATAGCTTCCAGTTTTTCAGCTTCATTCTCCGCTAGAAAACCTAGCGTATAAGGATTGGTTTTTGTACCTAAAATTGATTCAATACTTTCTTTACCAATTATTTGAGTAAAAGCATTGTTCGCATTAGAAAGAAGTCCATGCTGGTCCATTTGAAAAATACCTTCAATAGCATTTTCAAAAAGTGAACGGTATTTTTTTTTAGCGCTTTCTAAGGCTTCTATTGAAGTACTCTGTTCAAGTTCATGTGCTTTTCTCATCTGAAAAACACGGTCAGATTGTGCAAAGGTCAATAAAACACCTAAAAATGTGAAGCTGATTTCCTGACACCAGGTTGTAAACATATTTGCTTCAACAACGCCTGATGATTTTAGACCGATCGTTACTAGACCAATTAAAAGCACAACCCAGCCCATGCAGTAGTAACGAGCTACAATAACCCCTCTAGATAGGAAAATTATGCCGACTGACAAGCAAGTGAAAGATAAAAATATGCCATAAGCTGAACTTAACTTTATGACAAAGCCATAATTTATGATTGGTGAAAGCAGTGCAAATAAACAACATATACATGCAAAGAAAAGCAGTGTTTTATCCCACTTTGGCGCTGTCTTTTTTAAATTTAAGAAGTTTCGGCTATAATTCAGTATACAGAAAAAAGCTAAATTCATTGAAACGGGTACAGCTATAGTTTGGAGCCAAATATTATCAGGCCAAAAGTATTGAAACGATAAACCGTTTAAACTGTAAGAAAAGAAAAACTGACCAACTAGCGCTAAAGATACCCACACGTATGAAATATCCCTAAGAAAAAGTACACTCATTAAATTGTAAAATGCGGTAATTAAAACAATGCCATAAAAAAAACCGAACGCCATTTTTTCAGTATCAATTGCTTCAGAGAAAGTGTGCCCTGGCCATTTCAATAAATTGATCGTCATAGAGCTGGCTGTTTCGACGCGAATGTAATAAGTGAGGCTTTGTAAAGGCGGTGCAGTAAGTGAGAAAACGGGGTTTCTGTACTTTATATCTCTATTCTCAAAAGGAATATGATCGCCTGCAAGTTGTGTTATGTATGAACCATCTATACTCGGTTTGAATAATTCAATTTTATCTAATAGAGAATATTGAGACTCTAAAATCCATCTTATTTCAGAGTCAGTAATGTTTCGGGCAGTAAATCGAACCCAGTAAACGGATTTAGTAAACCCTCCTGAAATATTGTTACCCTTAACAGCTTTCCAACCTAAACTTTCTTCTTTATCAACAATTGAGGGTAGCTCACGTATCGTATCGAAAGAGAGTGAGCCATCTCTATCCTCAATAAATTCTAAGTAATGGCCTAAAGACTCTGAAATATTGCGATTGTCTAGAATGACACTTTCTCTTGCTTGTAGAGAGGCGCTGTTAAAAATGCCTAGCAGCACAAAATACAACACAGTAAACAACCTAAAACTTATGCTCATATAACCTAGCTCTTTTTTCTGTTAAATTAATAACTAAATCGTTTGAAGTTTCTTTATTATTTCTTTTATTTCGATATCCATTTCAGCGCCTTTTTCAACATGAGTAAGTGTTTCATTCACGCCATCTTGAACTAAGTTGAATAACATTTCTTCTTGGTCATGTAATAGTCCAAGCGAGTGAAAATTACTTTCTAGCCTCTCTAATAACCTATCCGCTATATTTTGAGTTTCTTTCTTATGTTCATGTTGTGTTTCAGCTATGTGCTCAAGTGCATGGTTAGATTTGAGTACGAGAGAAGACATCTGTTGACTTACTATTAATGACTGAAGTTTTGCATTTGCACCATCTAATAAAATAGCAAGATAATCACGTATACGTCCCCATTTTTCTTCATCTGAACAAATGGTTTTTATTAATAACGATATACCCCCTATATTAAAAATAGCTCTTTGGCCTTTCTCAATTATCTTATTGTGATCTTTAAGCCGTGTTAAAAGTTCTTTTTCAAGGGGTACTACGCATTGATTAGTGGCCCGATCAAGAACTTTTGACTCATAGCGGAGCTGAACAGTATTATTCAATTGATATTGATCAATTGCCGATACGATTAAGTCAGCCAATTCTTCCGGAGTTTTTACTAAGAAACTGTTACGAAAAAATTCAAGTACAACTCCTTGTTCGCCAGCGCTATCCATCGCAGTACGTGCTATCTTTTCAATGTTTTGTTTTGCACTAGAAATATCACGTCTCTTTTTACGATTATCTACCGCTATTTTGATTTTAGTTTTAAGTTGTAATGGCTCAATTGGCTTCGTTAAGTAGTCAGTACCGCCTGCCTCATAACCTGCTAATATTTCTTCTACGGTGTCGTGTGCAGATACAAAAATCACATCGATTTCTGCTGTGGCTGGGTCAGCTTTTAATTTCATGCATGCTTCATAGCCATTCATTTCGGGCATTTCAACATCCATGAGGATTACATCAGGTTTTGGGGTTTTTACTGCAATGTCTAATGCTGTTTGTCCGCTAGTAGCGGCTAAAACAATGTATTGATCCTTGAGGTTTTCGTTAACAATTCGAATATCTCCTCGTGAGTCGTCCACAATTAGAACTCTTGGTTTTTGATCTTGCATTATTTTACCTGTTTCAATTATTTAGTTTATAGATTAATTCTTCGATACCCTGTGCTGCACTTTCAAAATCAAAAAGATCGAGAAACTCCGCCACAGTACTTAATAAAACTTCATGCTCAGGAATAGGCCAGCGTGCTGCCAATGAAAGAGCTTCATCGTAAGCATCCATTTTTTGTTCTTGTACCATCGAGTTAAGATCATTCAGCTTTTGTTCTAGTTCATGTTCAAGAAACTTACTTTTAGCTTCTGTTTGCTCAATAAAATTTTCCGGTGAATTTTTTATAGCGGTATTCATTTCATTTGTCACTGATTCAAGCTCTATCTCAAAAACGTTTAAAGAAGAAAGCTGTTCTTCTTTGTTCATCGCTGTAACTTTCTCTAATGTCATGGCGAGTGTTGACAGTTTTTTTGCCCCTAAATTAGCTGACAAGCCTTTAAGAGTATGAGCTAATTTTGCGATTGGAATAAGGTCATTGTTTTCCAATAAATCGCTTATTTCACGAGCTGTTGAGGCATAGCTTTTAATAAATTCAGAGAATAGTTTGATATATAACTTTTGATTACCTTGGCAGCGCTCAAGCCCTTCCGCCTGATCGATGCTCGCTACATATTCTTCACTGGCCATTGAGTCATTTAGTATGCATTGTTCTTGTTCTTGTTCTTGTTCTTGTTCTTGTTCTTGTTCTTGTTCTTGTTCTTGTTCTTGTTCTTGTTCTTGTTCTTGTTCTTGTTCTTGTTCTTGTTCTTGAAGTTTAGACGGTTCGATAAAACGTTCTTCTTCGGGGTGAGTTGCTTCAATTTTGAGGTGAGGGGTGCTTGTCTTCTGGTTATGTGATTCCTGAATGATATATTTTCTGCTTTCAATGCGGCATGAGAATTGAAAAGTGAAAGTACTGCCTTGTCCCTCAACACTACTAACGCTAATATTTCCATCCATCAGTTCAAGTAATTGTTTAGTAATACTTAAACCAAAGCCAGAGCTGGTTCTATTATTAGTGTCCAAGTTTGTATGAGACTCAAATATGAGAGATTGCTCATTTGGTGCTATGCCTTGGCCTGAGTCGGTAACACAGCCGCTAAGCGTAATGCTGCCTGCTTTCTTATTAAGAGTAATAAGTTCTAAAGAAATTAAAATACTCCCTGTATCAGTAAATTTCACGGCGTTGTTTGTTAGGTTTGCGAGTATTTGATTAAGTCGCGCGCTATCGCCTATTAATAAATCAGGAATATCTTCGTCGATATCGATATTTAGCTGCAAACCTTTTTCATCGATTTTATCACCCACTGCGTGAGTTATATTGTCGAGTAACTGGTGAATACTAAATGGAGCATACTTAATGATTAGATTTCCGGCTTCCATTTCAGAGAAGTCTAAAATATCGTTAATTGTTCCTAATAGATTTGCTGAATAACGTTTTATTTTTAATAAGAAAGCATCAATATTGGTATCTGTATTGAGATCTGCTGCTTGGTTAGTATAGTCAATAATATTACTTACTGGGGATCGAATTTCTTCACTCATATTGGCAAGAAATTGATCTTTTGCTTGTGTAGACGCTTCGGCCATGTGACGTTGTTTTTCAGCGTATTCATGTTTCTTGATTTCGGTGATGTCAGCAAGTGAACCCCTATAGCTAATAGACTTATCGACTATGTCTACATTTTTTTGTATTGATAGAGATATCCACTTTACTTCGCCCCCTTTATTTTTAAAGCTCGAAACATAATCTGAAATATTTGTTTCATCCTCCAGCATGGATCTTAGCTTTTCTGTTTCGTCTTTATCTAAAAAGGAGAGACTAAAAGGTTGTGAGTTTTCAAGCTTGATCAACTCAAGGTCTGTCACGTTTGTTATATCGAGAAAGGTCTTGTTAGCGTTATGCAGAACACCTTTGTCGTTGAGTTTAAAGATCCCTTCAATCGCATTCTCAAAAAGTGATCGATATTCTTCTTCAGCTTTTGATAGTGCTTTTAGCCCAGATTGTTGTTCTTTTTCATGTGATCTAAGCGTTTGAAGAAAACGGTCAAACTGTGCGACTGTCATTAATATAACAAAACAGAAAAAACCGACTTCTTGACTCCAAGCGGTTAGAAATGTTCTCGGAAAAATACCTGCAGCAGTCAATGCAAAGGTAACTGAACCAAAAAACCAGATTAGCCATGAGATAACGAATAAACGCGCGGAAGTATTTCCTTTGACCCATGCATAAGTACCCGCAGAAATACATAGTATGCTCATTACTGACGCTGAAATGGTGCAGAGCCGAATCATCAGTCCATAACTTAAGAAGAGGCTACTAATTCCCCCTAAAACGCCTAAACCAATAAACGCGACAAATAACTTATCGAGTCTTGGTGCAAGTTCTTTTAGGTTCATGAATGCACGTGTGTATTGCAAAATAGGGACATAACCTAAATTTACAAAGAATGGGATGTTTGTTTCTGACCACCAGCTTGAAGTAGGCCAAAAATACTGAAATGTAAGTCCTTTTACGCCGCTTAAATAGAGTGATATTCCAAGAAAAGACAGGCTAAGCCACAAATACATAGGGTCTTTTAGGTAGAAAGAATTTACCAGCGCCGTGAGTAATGCCAATAAAACGACACCATACAATAAACCTAATAGAAATTTAGTCGAATCTACTTCTTGGTAAAACGTTTTGTTAGGCCATGCTTTTAATAAAGCGTTCATTGAACTAGTTGTTATGATACGAACATAATAGGTATCTGTTTGATTGGGTTTAGCTGTGAGCGGAATGACGACATTCCTATAATGAATTTCTCTATCTGAAAAAGGTTGATGATCACCGAGTAAATGTTTGCTATAACTACCGTCATCTTTTGGTTTGTAAAATTCGATTTCATCTAAAAGAGGGTAAGCAAATTCAAGATTCCAGTCAAAATCGCTTAATAACTTATTCTCTACTGAAAAGCGTAGCCAGTACGCTGAATTAGTGAATCCTTTGGTGATGCCTATTTTAGGTGAAACGCTCCAATTTTTCGCGAGTTGAATTTCTTCAAAGTTCAGTACGTGCTCCGCATCCTCTATATATTCCATATGAGAGCCAATAGAAGAAGGCGATGTATTTTGATCTAGAATAAAATTGTGAACACTTTCAGCGTGAGCATATTGTGCAAACAAAATGATAAAGACAAGGTTAGTTATTTGTACAGCTAATTTACATTTCATAATTACAAATTTGTTTTATTTTTTGAGAGTGATTATAAATAAATTTAACGATTTTAGTCATATTTTAAGGCTCCTATAAAGTATAGACAGACTCTTAAGTTTTGCATTGTCATTAGGTGAAACGTTTATTGTTAATTAGAATGTTTCGAGGTTTAGTATTAACTAGATATTACATAAAATATTAGTGCTCCAGTTGATGTAAGTGGCAATATTCATGGTTGAATACGGTAGGCGATATCAGTCAACGGTTAACAACCGTTGAGCACACACTTTCTTTACTTGACGGAGATTGGCAATTTAGACTATCTATTACCCTTTATTGTTACCATATGGTAAAAGTGATTTGCTATTCAAATGGATTATCTTTTCTTAAGATACAGATAAAATACGATTCATAGAAACAACGGCAACAATGCAGAATTTTCTAGCTTCATAATTTAGGAGATAAACATGACAGCACAGGTAATTAAATCTAAAGCAGCGGTCGCATGGGCGGTAGGCCAGCCCTTAACAATGGAAGAAGTTGATGTAATGCCGCCACAAAAAGGCGAAGTTCGTGTAAAAATGATTGCGACCGGAGTGTGCCATACCGATGCTTTTACGCTGTCTGGAGATGATCCTGAAGGTATTTTTCCTTGTATTCTTGGTCACGAAGGCGGCGGTATCGTTGAGTCTATTGGTGAAGGTGTAAGCAGCGTAAAAGTGGGCGATCATGTGATTCCACTTTATACACCCGAGTGCGGTGAGTGTAAATTTTGTACATCGGGTAAAACCAATTTGTGCCAAAAAATCCGAGAAACACAAGGTAAGGGTCTGATGCCTGACGGCACAACTCGTTTCTCTAAAGATGGTCAGCCTATCTATCATTACATGGGTACTTCAACCTTTTCTGAATATACCGTATTGCCAGAGATATCGTTAGCAAAAGTGAACCCTGAAGCGCCGTTAGAAGAAGTCTGCTTGCTAGGTTGTGGCGTTACCACAGGTATGGGGGCAGTCATGAATACGGCTAAGGTGGAGGAAGGGGCTACTGTCGCTATCTTTGGTTTAGGTGGTATAGGCCTTTCTGCGATTATCGGTGCTCAGATGGCGAAAGCTAGTCGAATTATCGCTATCGACATAAATGAGAGTAAATTCGAGCTGGCTCGTCAATTGGGTGCTACTGAATGTATCAATCCGAAAAACTATGATCAACCAATCCAAGACGTAATCGTTGAATTGACTGACGGTGGTGTTGACTACTCGTTCGAATGTATTGGTAATGTCAATGTGATGCGCTCTGCGTTGGAGTGCTGCCATAAAGGGTGGGGAGAATCTGTTGTTATTGGTGTTGCCGGTGCAGGGCAGGAGATATCAACCCGTCCGTTCCAATTGGTCACCGGGCGAGTCTGGCGTGGATCTGCCTTCGGTGGTGTAAAAGGCCGCACTGAGTTACCAGAATATGTTGAACGTTACATGGCAGGTGAATTCAAACTGGATGTATTTATTACCCATACAATGGGTTTAGACAAAGTGAATGATGCTTTCGATCTAATGCATGAGGGTAAGAGTATTCGTACAGTAATCCACTTCGATAAGTAATGTCTATCACGGCCCAAGGCTTTTATTTTTAGAGGTTTTTGGGTCGTGAGTCCACTCATTCACAGAGTCTAACTATGAGTATTGAAAACCAGAGTATTGAAAACCTGAGTAGCAATAAAAGCTTTGGCGGCTGGCACAAGCAATATAATCATCATTCTGAGTCGTTGAACTGTACGATGCGGTTTGCTATTTATTTGCCTCCTCAGGCATCTAATGGTGTAAAAGTGCCAGTCCTATATTGGTTGTCAGGACTAACCTGTAGCGATGAAAATTTTATGCACAAAGCAGGCGCACAACGAATTGCGGCAGAACTTGGGGTCGCCATCGTTGCACCGGATACGAGTCCTCGTGGTGAGGGTGTAGCTGACGATGATGCTTATGATTTGGGTAAAGGCGCTAGCTTCTACGTGAATGCGACTCAAGCACCTTGGGATGCCCATTACAAAATGTATGATTATGTCGTTAACGAGCTTCCAAACCTCGTCGAGTCAACATTCCCTGTATCTAACAAACGTTCTATTGCCGGACACTCCATGGGTGGGCATGGGGCGCTAGTTATTGCTTTGCGTAATCCAGAGCAATATCTTTCAGTGTCAGCCTTTAGCCCTATTAGTAATCCGGTAAATTGCCCATGGGGTAAAAAGGCTTTTACTGCATACCTTGGCAAAGACACCAAAACATGGCGCAGCTATGATGCCAGCATACTGGTTCGAGAGGCGACACAAAAAATACCGGCATTGGTTGACCAAGGAGAGGCAGATAATTTTTTGGTAGAACAATTAAAGCCAGAGATACTTGAAGCTGCTTCAAAGGCAAGCGATTATCCTCTTACACTGCGCCGTCACGATGGTTACGACCACAGCTATTATTTTATCGCCAGTTTTATTGAAGATCATCTGCGCTTTCATGCAACTTACTTAACTAGGTGAATTTTGATTAATACACTACATTAGGTACCGTATTAATATACTCAAGCTAATCTTAGTATTTATGCATTCCGCTACCACGAGTAAAAGTTTCTAAAGTAAGCAGGGTCTCAATTATTATAAATAGATGAGTACCATTAACTTATCAAGACGTTAGCGTCTTTTGCGTAAAGGTAACTATGTTCAATTGGGAAGGGGTGAGTGAATTTGTTGCAGTGGCTGAGACTGAGAGCTTTACAGCTGCGGGGAAACGTTTGCGTATATCCACAGCTCAGGTTAGCAGACAAGTCAGCGCGCTTGAAGCGCGGTTGACTACAAGGCTATTCTATCGTACCACTCGTAAGGTATCTGTCACGGAGCTTGGTAATATTTATTACCAACATTGCAGGCAGGTATTAGATGGATTGGAAGAGGCCGAACGTGCTATTACTAATTTGCAGAGTACGCCCGTAGGGAAACTACAAATAACGGCACCGGTCACCTACGGAGAAAGGTCGATTGCGCCGTTAGTTAATAATTTTGTTTCGAAATTTCCAGACCTAGAGGTTCAGTTATACTTAACGAATAAAAAGTTAGACCTAATCGATGAAGGAGTTGATTTAGCGATACGTTTAGGAAAACTAGAAGATTCTGCCATGATGGCTAAGCGCCTTTCTTCACGTATTCAGTATGTGTGCGCATCACCAGAATACCTTAATGCTTATGGTATCCCTCATTCACTTTCGGAGTTGGATCACCACAATTGCTTGCAGGGTATATTGGATTATTGGCATTTCCAGGAAAACGGTAAAGATCGGAACATTCGAATAAAGGGTAATTTCCGTTGTAACAGTGGGCGCACTCTCGTTGATGCTGCTTTAAAAGGCATTGGGATCGTCCAATTGCCAGACTATTATGTTTTACCTCACATCGAAAGCGGTCAACTCGTCCCATTTTTAGAACAAAACCGCGCACCTGACGAAGGTATCTGGGCGCTTTACCCACATAATAGGCACCTATCGCCAAAGGTTCGACTGCTGATTAATTATCTTAGCGAACAACTAGCTTGAATATTCTAAACCTACACACCAAGAGACTGTACCAGTGTGTCTCCAGAGGCCTTTTATTTAATAAAACTCCAGGTATTTTAATCCTTGGTTAGCAGGGCTGTGTTTACTGTTACTATATGAAAAATGTATCGCTATACTTTTAGTTAAATTTCACTAAGTAGAACAATCGCACGCTCGTAGTCAAAGCAATCAATGCGTTCTTTCAAATTTTTTGTCCGACGAGAGCCAAGTACAATTAATAGTTCATTAAAGGATTTTTTCACCTTAGAAGGGTCGCCTGACTCTAAAGCATTCACAAGTTGTGCGATTAGGTTATTTAGGCTTGCTAAATCTATGTCGGTATTTTCATTTTCTTTAGGCATAGAGTTCAAATGGGCATCTTGGAACAAAGAGCTTAATGAATCGATTATAGTCGTGAACGCTTCATTAATTTGATCAAGCGTAGGTTTCTGTGAAGTCGGATCAAGCGTTACTTGATGACAACTTTTTTCTAGCTGTAAAGCTTCAGTCTTTAAGCTATTTGCGCCGATATTCCCTGCACTGCCTTTGACTTTATGAGAAAGGTCTTGTAATGCTTGCCAGTTTTGTTTTAAAAATAAATCATTAAGCTTTTTTGGTGTTAGCTTATGCACTTGATAAAAAGTAAATAAAACTTTTTTAAAGGCGCTAAAGTCGAGCTCTAACTTAGACATCGCCGACGTGATATCTACGCCGTTTATTCTTGGAAAGATTTCTGTAAGCGCTTCACTTTTCAAGTTGATAGGCGTGGTTGTGTTTTTGGGGATATCTTGTAAATGTTGTGACAAAGCTTTAAATAGATTTGAAGCGATAATTGGTTTGTTGATGTAGCCATTCATTCCAGCTTTTAGCGCTTTTTCTTTATCTCCTGGTTGCGCGTACGCCGACATACCAATAATGGGAATAGGGGCGAACTGTCTGTCACTGCGTATCTGTTTGGTTGCATCGTAGCCATTAAGTTCTGGCATATTAATATCCATCAAAATAGCATCATAAGGTTGGTCATAAATTGCAGATATAGCTTCCTTGCCGTTTGATACGATATCTATATTAATATTTCGTTTAGCGAGAATTTCTTTAGTAATTATCTGATTGGTAGGGTCATCTTCAACAAGTAATAGTTTACGTGTTGAAAGCCAAGATATCTCTGCTTTCTTGTCCTGATGATCAGTTTCGTTGCTTTTTGGAAGTAAGTTTTCATAACCTGTAACGCTCATTATTGATTTATAAATATCCATCAAGGTAACAGGCTTTTCCAGCAGATAAGTTATACCTGTCGTTTCAAGGTGCGCCAAATATTGTCGTTCTACTAGGTTAACCAAGAGTAAAATTGGAATTTTAAGTTGGTATTCATTGCGCAGGGTCGTTATCACATTAAGATAAATATCGATATCTTCTTCAGGCGACTTGTTGATAAATAAGAAATCTGGGTTGAGTGAGTCTGTGTTGTCTGGGTTGAGTTTATTTAGACTATCTTTGAGATTATTGATCGGTGTTGTCTTAATATTGAGTTTTAAAAGATAAGTATTCAATATCTTGTTCAGGCTTGGGTTGTGACTGACTATCATGGCCGACTTATGATGAAGGCTTTCGAACTGTGGTAAATCTTTCAAAGTCTCGAGATTTAAATGCGAATCTGGCAATTTAAATGTGAGTTGGAATAAAAAACTGCTTCCGTGTTCTGGCTTGCTTTCAACTGTAATGTGACTTCCCATCAACTCAACTAATTTTTTTGAAATAGTCATGCCAAGCCCTGTGCCACCGAACTTACGAGTGGTGGAGGGTTCTGCCTGAGTAAAAGGTTTAAAAATATCTTTCAAATAATTATGGTCTATACCAATGCCGGTATCACTTACTTTGAACTCAATAGCGCAATTTTTTTCAGATCTACCCTGTAATGTAGCGCTCAGTAGAACCTGGCCTTTGGAGGTGAATTTAAGGGCATTACTAAGTAGGTTAGTTAATACTTGCTGAATTCTTATGTCATCGCCATTAAGAACGGTTGGGATGTCGGGGTCCAAAAAACAAAGTAGTTCAATGGGCGAGCTCTGTTTTGCCATGTTAGCACTAAACATATGTCCAAGCTTTTCAAACAGTTCTGCGGGGATAAAAGGGGTTTGTTCAATTTTAAGACGGTTGGAAGATATCTTAGAGTAGTCGAGCACTTCATTCACTAAATCTAGTAGGGTCAACCCTGAGTTTTTTATGATGGTAAGAAATTTTTCTAATTGAGGATCATTGACCGTTTCAAAGGCAAGGTCGGTCGCTGCAAGTATTCCATTCATAGGTGTTCTTATTTCATGACTCATATTTGCTAATAAGATGCTTTTTTCTTCGGCTGTTCGTAGGGCTTCTTGTTGTGCTTTTGTTAGTTGTATATTTGATGATTTTAGTTCGCGAGTTCGTACTTCAACTTTAGTTTCAATATTTTTATAGGCTTCAAGAAGTGCAACTTCAGCTTCTTTGCGGTCAGTAATGTCATCAAGTAGGCCTTCCCAGCGAAGTAGCTTGCCATTGCTATTCACTATCGTGTTAATTTTTGCGAAACCCCATATCAATGATCCATCTTTCCGGCGAAGTTGAGCTTCAACTTGTCGCAAGGAGCCTTTTGAGTCTAGGTTGCTAAGTAGCGCTTCGCGTTGTTTTGGGTCAACAAATAGTTGTTTGGCTGTTTTATGAATTGAATTGTACAAATCTTCTGGTGAGTCGTAACCAAGTATATTTGCCATGGCAGGGTTACCAGAAATATGACCAGAAGGTGTGATTTGAAAGATACCTTCTAAGGCTTGATCATAAATGTTTCTGTATTTACTTTCAGATTCTACTAAAGCATGTACTGCATCTTTTAAGGTGAGGTGTAGGTTGATACGCGCTAATAATTCCTCTTTGACAAAGGGTTTAGTCAGGTAGTCATTAGCGCCCACTTTGAAGCCCTTTACTAAGTCGCTGACTTGGTTCTTGGCTGTCACCATAATGATCGGCAGCTTTTCTTGGTTATAATGCTTACGAATTTCTTCGCAGACATCATAGCCAGACATATCAGGCATCATGACATCTAATAGAATTAGGTCGAATGAATCATCAGTTATAAGTTGCAAGGCTTCAGGGCCAGAATGGGCAAAAGAAAGTTGATATCTTTGGTCAGTTAACTGTCCTAGAATGACTTCGAGATTAATCTGCTCATCATCAACTACTAATATATTGAACTGCTTATCTAGGGTTAAGCTAATCGATGTGGTATTTAAATTTTGCCTGTTAGGTGCTAATAGGTCCCTGTTTTCAGTGTAATGCTGAATGCTTGATCTGACCGTTAACCTTGGTGAAGGTTTGACGATGTTGAAAAGATTTTTGGATAGATGAGCGCTTATGCGTGAAGTAGGTGTTGAACTGATATCAGAGCGCTTTATGTCTGTGATGATATTGGGGAGCGTAAAACTGAATTTGGCATTCTTGCCGAGTTCAGATTCAACCCATATTTTACCACCGTGTAATTCAACAAGTTTTTTAGTAATGGCTAAACCAAGACCTGTGCCACCAAATTTCCGATCGATAGACCCATCAGCTTGCTCAAATGAACGGAATATTTTTAAAAATTTTGATGCCGCAATTCCGATCCCGGTATCTTCGATGACAACGTGAATGAGTTTGTTTTTTTGTGTCACCCTGATGGTGATTTTACCTTCAGGTGTAAACTTTATCGCGTTTGCAAAAAGATTGTGCAGGATCTGGAAAACTCGATCCTCATCGGCTAATACTGCGGGTAATGAAGGCTCAATTTGTTTAATAATAAGTAGATTTTTTTCTTTTAACGCAGGCTCTGAGAGTTGAATAACGGTATCAATAATATTTTCTATATCCAGCGCTTTTTTTGTTAATAATATGTCATCTTGCTTTAGTTTCGAAAAATCTAAAATATCATTTACTAAGTTAGCAAGGCGGTAACCACTACCTGAAATGAGAGATAAACTACGCTTATCCTCATCGTCAAGTCGGTCTTTTGCTCGATCTGACATGGTATCTGCAATGCCGATAATCGCGTTAAGTGGCGTTCTTAGTTCATGAGATGTATTCGCTAAAAACTCATCTTTCAGCTTATCCATACGCTTAAGGTCTTCTATTCGCGCCTCCTTATTTTTAGTTTGTAAGATGTTAATTCTTTGTGCCAGCGCTATTGAGAACATGATCATCTCTATTGCTGCGCCGATTTTCAAAATAAAGGGTGCTAGCTGGTAATTGTTATGCAAATTCATTGAGCCAGCGGCGACCGCAAGGATACCGAAGCAGAAGCTGCCCATCCCGACAATAAAATATGAGGCGGCTTTGAAGCCCTGACAAAACCTAAGAACCGTAATGCCCAGAATAATAAATGCATTAATGGCAATTACGGGAGCGGTGATTTTTGTCATGATATTGATATCAATAAAGAAGAAGGCGACCGTACTAATTGCGTAAACGGATGTAAACAGAACTAGTAGGGAATCTGAGTTTGGCGACTGGCTTTTTGTTTGTAAAACCTTACGACAGAATAAGGATAAGAAAATTCCGCAAATCATAGGGAACATATACAGAGATCGGCTTTCCCAAATAATTGAATCTGGCCAGAACTGAAATAGTAAGCCATCTAAGGAGGCCATGAAAGCAGTATAGCCGAGCACGTAAATGATGTAATAAAGATATACAATATCTTTAATGATGAATAGTAAAAATAGGTTGTAGAAAAATAAACCTAGTGCGAGCCCGAAAAACATACCTATCGCGATTTGCTCGTAATGCTCCCCTTCATACATCGCGTCAGGAGATGATAGGTATATAGGCATTGAGAGTGAGCTTTGACTCTTTACTCGGATAAACAGCTGATACGTCTGATTGGCTTCAAGTTTTATAGGGGCGATATGAATTCGCGACTCAATAGGCCGTTCGTAGTAGGGTATTTGGTCACCAAGTACTGTGTGCGAAACAATACTTCTGTCAGCCTCGATGAGGAATACATCGATACTATCTAAGGGCGGGTACCGAATTTCAAGGTAGGTTTCAATACTAGTTGATTGAGTATTTTCGATCTTTGATCGCAACCAGATAGCACTGGATGAATAACCAAATTGCAGGGAAGTGGGTGGTGGGTTGTTCATTTTACCTTGCAGTGAGAGTGCAAGGATATCTTCAATTGTTTTAACACCAAAGCGGTCTTCATGCAAAAATAAATATGGCCCCAAAAACTGCCTGAAATGATGCTTGAGAGGCTGAACGGCTTTATTGTCAGGTATTGTGTTGTTAATGTTTGAACTAAGAAAGTTCTCAGGATTGGTGCTTGCGAAAGTATCAGAAATTATTAGTAATAAACTAAAAAGCACACATGCTACAACACGTAACCTTTTTAGCAATATTCTAATCGGAGCGATGTTGGTTATGGAATAACACGTACAAGCTATATTAGGGTTCAAATTTGTACCCTACACCATAGATCGCATGTAGAAACTTTTTGCGGGGGGCGAGCTCTGCAAGTTTTTTGCGTATTTTTTTCATATGACTATCAACCGTGCGGTCATTGACGATACGACCATCTTCATAAGCACTGTCCATTAACTCATTACGTTTGAATATTTTTCCTGGTTGTTGTGATAATTTCGTTAAAATATTGAATTCAATCGCAGTTAACTCAATTTTTATCTCATTAAATATGACGCAGCTACTCGATTTATCTAATTTCAGGTGATTTTTTGTTGGTATTTCATGAGGGACATGTTCGTGCCGCCGAATGACCGCTTTGACCCGAGCAACTACTTCTCGAAGGCTAAATGGTTTGCATAAATAATCATCCGCTCCAATTTCGAGACCAACTAGGCGATCAACTTCATCCGTTTTCGCACTAGCCATAATAATGGGTACTTGAGAAAATGTTCTAATTTCTTGGCAAATGCTAATGCCGTCTTTTTCTGGAAGCATCAGGTCTAAGAGAATTAGTGTGGGGCTGTTATGGCGCACCCAATCAACAACAAGATTACCGTTATCAATGATATGAGTTTGAAAACCTGAATTAACTAAATATTCCGCAATTGAGCACGATAGTTTGGGTTCATCTTCTACGATTAAAATTAGATGTGGCATGCTCAATTTAATTCCTGGTTTATTTCTTTCTCGTTATTAACGGTATAGTTGGTTAACGAAGGGCCGGGTAGGTATAGTTTTATGGTAAGCCCTCCGTAAGATGATTGTTCTGCTACAATGCTTCCGTTATGAGCTTCAATAATAGTCTTGCAAATTGAGAGACCTAAGCCACTTCCTCCCATTGCTCGATTTCGAGATTTTTCAACGCGATAAAAACGATCAAATAAGCGCGGTAGGTTCTCATCATCAACACCTGGTTTACTGTCTTCTACTCGTATGTATATACGGCCATCTTGGTTATCGAGTGATATTTCAACTTTCCCATCTTTATCGGTGTATTTCATGCTATTTCGTAATAGGTTGTCGATAACTTGCCTTAATCGTTTGGTATCGGCTTCAATATAACAATCGCTAGTTATATCTGTATTAAAAGTAAGGGTTAGATTCTTTTGTTGAAACTGAGGTGTGAATAATTTCACCGAATGACTAAGCAGACGAACTAAATCGCACTGTTCTTTTGCATAACTAAGCGCATTGGATTCAGAAAGTACTAGATCAAACATATCATTGATCAGAACGCTTACATGTTTAACTTCGTCCAATAGTGAAGATAAATTCTCTTGAGTGGGTTTTCTAATACCATCATTTAATAATTCAGTTTCGCATTGGAGAATTGTGATAGGTGTTCGAAGCTCATGGCTCACCATTGCCATAAAGTAAGAGAGTTCTTCTTTGGTTTTTTTTAAGTTTGAAAAAGAGTGTTCAAGCTCCTTATTTTTATTTGTAATTGTTTGGTTGAATTTAGAGAAACTCAGTTGAGTTCTTATTCTAGCTTTAACGATGGGGGCTGAAATAGGTTTTGAAATAAAGTCATTTGCACCCTGTTTAAGTGCATATGCTTCGTTATTTTCGTGGTTTTTACCGGTCACCATAATAACGGGAGTAGAGACGTGCTCAGGGTTAGCTCTTAGTCGTTTTAAAACTTCAAAGCCAGAAAGTAAAGGCATATCAATATCAAGGAGCACTAGATGAATTTGAACAGATTTATCCAGTAACTTAAGTGCTTGCTCACCTGAAGTTGCTATCAATATTTGATAGTCATGTTCAAGCATACTAAGCAGTACTTGAATATTGCTCGCATCGTCGTCTACTACCAATATTGTCGATCGAACTTCTGTTAATTGAGCATCTATCGATAAAGGTAGTTCAGAATTATCATCACTGTACATCTAATCTCAGTCTTGGTTTCAAGCGTTGTGACTAAGTATAGTCAAAGCTGGTAAAACTGTAGTGCTGTCTTCTTAGATTATGCACATTGTGCAAGAGCCCTTATATCAGTATTATTTCTTGCTGCTGCAGGGCTTCCTCCAGCGAATTGTCGGTAGGTGCGTGAGAATTGGGCGTAATCAGAAAAACCTGAGTCAATTGCTGCATCTGTTAAAGATGTGCCATTTGAGATTTTTTGCGCTGTGGTAAAGATTCTGTGCCATTGCCTGAATCGTCGAATTGGCGATCCGGTTATCTGCTTAAACAATTGTACCAAGCGTGGCACAGAAAGATTAACATGTTTTGCGATAGCGTCGACTGAGATATTTTCACTATAGTGTTGTTTGATGTATTCGATTGCTTTTGATATACGCGCGTCAGTGACAATGAAATTTGACGGGTAATTTGAAGTTTCAATCCAAGATGCTAATTGCATTAGCGCTTCGTCACTCGAAGTTTCAGACCCGCATAAAAAGCCCTTATGCTGAATAATATCTTGCTCAACGTTTAACCCACTATATAAGCAATCGTTATTTGAGAAGCAGATAGACTGTTTCATTTTTGGGATTAGTGCGCTTAGATCAGTACCCACATCATTCAAGAAACACATCGCGACCTTAGCGTGGTGTGTATCAATAGAGACATCCATACCAGCAGGAATTAGAAAGCTCTTGCTGCGGTGTAATGTTTGATCAGAGCGATCAAGGAGTTCTAGTTCATCTTCCAATGAAATCAGCAGGGTCGATGCGACATTGACACGCTTCAGTACTCTCTCTGTTCGACCCACATATAATGACCGCTGCTGTGAGGTATAAATTACTGCTTTTCTTTCGGACTTTGACATGACTAAGTTACCTGTATTCACGCGAATATAATTATTAGGTGTTTCTTTTGATTCCCGTTATTTATCTATTTTTTTATTCTTTTTTATATACAACCAAGTTAACTTACAATTATGTAATGAAGATGGACCAACTGTGGAAGATTGTGCAAAGAAGGCGTTTTTGTGGATGTATAACAATGGTTTACATTTCAAAAGTGTCATTTTGTTAACGGGTTAACAAAATAGACTTAGGTGGAATTTTCATATTTTGGTGATTATGTGGATCACGTCATAGTTCTGGTAATACGTGAAGAGAAAAGCATACGTGTCATCAGTTTGTTCATGTTTAAACTTTCAGCCCCCTCTAATGTGGTGGTATTGAGAGACTCTATTGACGCTGATATTTTCTCAGTTTTGTAATATTCAGCACCAAGTCATCTCATATAATTAACGATGACAGGGTGGTATCAGATATGAATATGAATTCTGAATGTTGTCAGCTTAAAAGGATGTACGTTGAGAAGTCTGTTCGCACGATGCTTGTACTTACGTTGGTGGGAAGTTTTTCTGGATGCGCTTCTTTACAATCCAATGATTCACAAGCAAATCAAGAAGAACTACTTATCGAACAGGCTGAAATAAAAGAGTCTTTATATTTGGACGAAGCAAAGACGGACGAAGAAAATAATCCTGCATTTAAACAAACGCTTATGACTAAAGAGACCGAAATTAGCGAAACACCTAAACATGTTCTTTTTAATTCTGAAGATTTTAGTCGATATATTACCGAAACTTCAACTTGGTTGGGTGAGGCTTTTTCTTGGTCAGGTGAGTCCTCTGGTAAACCATCTGCAACAATCAACGATGAAGTTGAGATCACTTCTAAGTCTCAGCGTTTAAATTCAAGTTCGCCTAACAGTGTCGGCATTAAAACTGAAAGTAATGCTGAAAATGTTGTAGCGATTGAAGCGCCTAAAAAGAGCTCGATTAATCAACAGGTGATTGAGATATCCGCTCCCTTAAATGACATAGATAAACCTTCCGTTTCTAAAGTTGAAGTGTCAGAAGCGCCCGTGCTTGTTACTGAAGTATTGTTGTCCGAGCCAAGTAGAAAAAACGAAAATGAAAAACTTATCGCTGCTATAAATGCGATCACAACTGAAAACCCGAGTGCCGCAGGAATACCTATGGAGGTATTTGAGCAAGAAGTACGTTCTCGTATTAAGCCTGATAAAATTAAAGCCATACAAAAGCAGATAAATGAGCCTTCGTTAAATCCATTAATAGGGGATTCGAACGCAATCAAATCATGGAAAGGTTGTGCGGTGTCATCGCCAACGATCGAATTAGACAGTCCTAACTATACAACACAGATGTGGCTTAATGTATTTGAAGACCGTCTTATGGTAAATGCCACAACTAACATTGATATAAACCTTAAGCAGGTAGGCATCAAAGTTGATGACGGTAAGTTGCAGAAATTTTCGAGTAAACTTTATGCCAGCAATGTTGTTTGGTCTGCCGATATGCAAGCGCTATTTAATACAAATAAATCGCTCAAGATTTTCATTGGTGGGGACGAGTTAGGACGAAATCGTCAAGCTGCGGAAGTTAGCACGGCCGAATTGAAAGCATTGTACTTAGCGAACTCCACCTGCTCAGATTAAATTTTGTGAGCATTTAATTTGAATTGGCTAGGGGGCTTTTTCTCCTTTGTATGTGGGTGTTAACTAAAGTCACTTAATGATATTTGAGTACTGGCTTCACGAATTTGACACTGTTTTACTTTTTTCATCAGTTAGTTCATGCCGTTTTTAAGCTTAATTTAGTTTAATTGTGTTGTTACTTTTTTAAATATAAAAATAGGGTGATGGCAATGCTTAATCAGTTGTTCGGACTTAAGAACGTTAAAACCAGCTCTGAACTAAGATCTGTTGGAAAGCGAAAGCAATCAATGGAAGATACTTCTTCTGATGGTGACATTATTTCTGTGGATCATGAGAGCTGGAATACTGATGCTAAGAATGCATTGCGTGTACCTATATTAGCTAAAGCTCATAATCAACATTTTAGGTCAAGCGATGCTAGCCTTCCTGCTTTTGGTCTTAATACTGATAAGAATAAATATGAGCTATCTGAGTCTAACCCTTATGGTGTTAAAACAGATTTCGTTTCACAGAAAAAATATAAAAAAACGATTCTACATACCGTAGTGCCATCTTCAAACGACTTAATTATGCCAACCTTTGGCGTGTATTCAAAATCTGTTGTATACAGTCAACAGATCAAAAGTATATTAGCAAGTTATGATCTAAACATTCGCGTGTTTGGACCTAGCGATATGGATGCGCTGCTTAAGATTGGCTCTAATGTAACTACTTGGGTGATTGACCTTAGTGGTGAAGAAGACTGCCCTATGTTAGATCTATTGCTTGATGAGTATAGCGACGTACCATGCTTGTTCTTATCAGAAAACATGCCCACTGAAAATTGTATATCAAAACTTATGTCATTTATTCATAATAACGAACTTATTAAGATAGCTTAAAAATTAAGCCATAATACCTGTGCGATTCAGGCTTCCTTCAAGCGTTATACCTTGTGTAATTACTTGACGTGCAATCCAGTTCTTGGCTGCATCTTCTCCCGCGCTAACCAGCGCTGCTTTATCATTATTTGTGTTGATATAAAGGGCTTCATTTAGGTAAATATCTGCAATATGGCAGGGTATTTTTAGGTTTGATTTTAAAACAAGTGCGGTAAGTTCTTTTCGGCAGTTTGAATTGCACTGATGTTTATTACCTATGTGTTCAATAGCGCCTATTAAATAAAGCGCACTGGCTTTTTTCAGCCAGTTAAACCTTTCAGCACTTAAGTCGCCAAAGCGGCGTTTTAGAGGGAGTAATTGAGTTCCTGAGAAGATTTGAGCTTCCTTAAGCGCATCCATTTTTGCGTCGTAGTCATAATTAATCGTTATACTGTCATCAGCATAATATTTATCTACATTCATTTGAGTTGTATGATGGTTTTGATATAAGTGGTAGATACGATAGCTTGCCAAGCCTGCTAATATAATTAAAATTACTTCAATCATGTGAATCTAACTCCGACTATATAACTTTCCTTGTCATAATTATTTAGTGTTTATTTCTTTATTTACTTCTAAATCTATTACTGTCAATGTAAGTAGGTCTTGTTTTTAATGTTGGCGGCAATGATTTAATAGAATTTTCTAATCTGATATTTAGTTTACGGTGTGCCCGTGGTTAAACTATGAACAAACTGATGATGATTAGTAACTACTTCACGTTTAGGAGATGATTATCAATAAGTTCATGTTTGAATAATAGTTCTGTTGTTCAATGCATCACGTATTCAGCTTTATTTTAAATTTGTGAGGTATTAATTAGTAGGTTTTGATGCACCTGCCTTTACTACCGCATCACTACCTCATCAGGCAAAGTTTCAAAAAGGTGCTAGCCAGGTGCTCCAACTAAATTAAGCGTACAGTGCGAAAAAATTAGTCCAGAGAAAGGGGGTCAAGGAGAAGCAGCGAAGCGCTGCGCACAGGAAGTGTCTTGTAATTTATGTGGAGATGCGTTGACGCGAAAGTATGAGGCTATGGAATAGTACTTATATAAAACTATATTTCGTTACAATGTGTAATACGTAAATCATTGTTTTAAATGTCCTTGTTTGCACAAATCTGCATGATTGATCATCTTTTTTGCAACCTTATCTTATAGGATTTCACTTAACTTAATGTTAAGTATGATGATACCTATCGCGGGTAAGGATGAATAAAATGGTTAGTCTAGCTGTAGGATCAAAAGATAGTAATATGGGTAGTGTGGGTAATATGGAACATCGTGAAAATGAAAAAAGCGGAACCTACTTCCGCTCACGTCGGTTTTTTAAGGTTGATACTCAGTACTATTTCTCCACAAGAGAAGGTATTGAAATAGGACCATTTGAATCTGAGGAGGCCGCTGCAGAAGGTTTAGGTAGGTTCGTCGACAGTATATCCAAAGAGGGTGATGCCTTGCATGCTAAAAAGCTCGCGCTTTCAGGAAACTGGGCTGTCACGATGTATAAATAACGTTAATAATACCAAACAGTACAATAAGACTATTACGTAAATGAGCAAAATTTATAGACTATTATACCTGTTGTTTGTAGCACCGAGCTTATGGCTGCTGAAAACGATCTACTTTTTGATCTAGTTCTTTGCGACAACCACTTAAGCAAGCAAAAAGTTTTTGATCAGTTCTTTACCGCCCTCCGTTGCGAATGATTCAGGGTGAAACTGTATGCCGTATATTGGAAACTCTTTATGCTGCAACGCCATAATTTCGAAATCTCGCCCCGCTTCAATTTGCCTTACCTTTTCAAATTCGTTCAAAGTTAAATCACCAACTACTGAAGTGAGTTTAAGGCACTCAGGAAAACTCTTTGAGTCGGCCATTAGCGAATGATAACGCATGACTTCCAGGCCATCAGGAATCTCATTAAATAGACCTTGACCATCATGTTTAATTGCACTTATTTTGCCATGAACAGGTAAGGGGGCTTTAACTACTTTGCCACCGAATACGTGAACAATGCCTTGCATGCCAAGGCAGACACCAAGCAAGGGTGTACGCTTACCTAATTCCTTGATGACTTCAGCACAAATACCAAAGTATTTATCATCTTCAGGCGAACCAGGGCCTGGTGAAATAATAATTCGGTCTGGTTTAGCCGCTTTAATTTCATCTAAGGTGATTTGGTCATTACGTTTCACAATAATTTCGAAGTTAGCAATATTCCCTAGGTTTCTTTCAGTGGTGAGTATCTCGCCAATAAACTGATATAAGTTATAGGTGAAGGAGTCGTAGTTATCGATGATATAAACTTTCATAGTGTTGGCTCCTGACCTTTAGGTAAAAATTTATCGAGTACTTTTTTGGTGCCAGCAAACTTACGACGAATTTCTTCATACTCGTCTTCAGGGTTTGAATCATAAACATTGCCCCCGCATGTTTGTACGTAGGCTTCTTCACCTTTTGCAAAAACGGTTCGAATGGGGATCGCAAAGGTACAGTCACCATTAAACGAGAAGTGACCGACAGCGCCGCCATATGGGCCGCGGCCGTCTATTTCTAAGTCATCAATTATTTTCATGGCTTCAATTTTTGGTGCACCGGTTAGTGTGCCTGCCGGAAAGTTACTCGCTAACGCAGAAAACATATCTTCCTCATCCGATATAATGCCCACAATTTCACTGGCGATGTGTTGTACGTGGCTAAAACGCTTAATATCCATTAAGTTTCTAACTTTTACCGTGCCGAACTGAGCAACACGCCCTATGTCATTCCGGTGTAGATCAACAATCATATTATGTTCGGCAATTTCTTTTGGATCGTTTAGTAATGCGCGGGCATATGTCGTGTCTTCCTTTTTGTTGCGACCTCGAAGTGCAGTACCTGCCAATGGAAAGGTTTCCATTTCACCTTGTCGTAAACGGAATAATAATTCAGGACTTGCGCCAATTAATTTTTGATCATCAAATTTCACATAATACATTTGGGGTGAGGGGTTCACTTCTCGAAGTTGTTCATAAATATTGATTGTGTCGCCTTCGAGGTGAAAACGCTTTTTAAAACCAACTTCAGTCTGGAATATTTTACCGTTGATAATATCTTGCTTCACTTTTAACACCGCGTCGCGATGCTCTGCCTTACTCATGGTTTCTTCTTTCGGTGTGACCGTGAGTGCGCCGTTGGGAATATCCTTTTCTGCAATTAAAGCCTTAACCAAATCAAGGCGGCTGTGGTGATAATAAAAATAAATTATTTCACCCGTCATCTTATCCAGAATTAAGCCATCCATGAATAAACCAAAGCGGAAAGCGTCAAACATGGTACTGCTCTGTAAGGAAAGTGTGGGTTCGAAGTAGTTCATACTGTCGTACCCTAAATAGCCGGTTAATCCGCCAGCGTATTTTCGTGAAAGAACGTTCTGCGGAATAATGTCGCGTAATAAATAATAGGGGTTTTCACTAATAAAGCTTTCACTGCTGCCATCGCGCTCTTCAATCGTTAAGCTGCTGTCATTTGCATAAAATATTTTTTCAGGATCAAAACCAATGATTGAATGTCGTGACACATGGCTTTCTTCACCCAAAGATTCCAGAAAAAAACAATGTTTGTATCGTTTCTCTATCTTTTTGAATAGCGCAAAAAAATCACAATCGGCACCGATAGTGATGTAATGAGGCTTACGAGGAAGCTCAATTTTTGAAGGCTTTTTATTCATGGCTAACCTATTTGTCTTTTAGTGCACGTGAACCACGTGTAACGGTTGCAATACCTACACCTAGCGTTTCTGCTATCTGGCGTTGCGGCATTCCTGTTTTAAGTAATCTAATAATTTGCAGACGTTTACTAATTTCGCTGAGTTCTGAAGGCGTAAGAAGATCTTGAAGTATGTTGCTCATACTTTCAGGGTCTTTTGCTGTCAGAAGATGTTCAAGCAAGTCTTGCTGATATATATTGTTTGTATTCATGTACTAGTACGCTACCATGTTTATTCATTCAGTCAAGGGAAATTGAATAAAAAGTGAGGATTTTGATTCAAAAAACATAACTGATAGGTAGGGTGTCTAACACAAACTATTGATCATAATAGTTTGATAAAAATTGTACTGATTCTCTTTTATATAATCATATTGAATATTCGTCAAGCGGTTTAAAACTTCTTTCAAGGTGTCTTTTTATCGGGAGGAGTCTATTTCTCTGTACCAGTAACTGAACCTGAATCTGAATCCGTTTCATTTTCGAGTAAGGCTTTTGCCTTAGAAAAATCTACCTCGTAACCTTTTTCTAAAGCTTCTTTGTTAGGCTTGATACCGCAACTACTTCCTGTCATTGGCATTGACTCTGCACTTCCTGAGTTTTTAATGTCGCTCATAACTTATGCCTTCTATTTGTTAATGGTATGTTTTTCTTTAGCTTAAGCGAAACTTTTCGCGGTATTGTGTAGGTGATAGACTTGTATAACGTTTAAATAGTTCCCTAAAAAAACGAACGTCTTCATAACCTGACAAACGGCTAATTTGTTCAATCTGAAAATTTGTCGTTTCCATACTATGTTTAGCTGTTTCGATTCTGAGAGCTTGAATATAAGCTAAAGGTGTGTCGTTTGTTGCTTGTTTAAAACGACGTTTAAGTTGACGTTCACTCAGAGAAACTTTTTCTGCTAGGAAGGCAATTGAAAATACTTCGGTCGCATGTTTTTGAAGCCAGTCCTGTAACGTATGTATTAGAGTATCTTGATGCTGTCGACATGGGTTAAAGCTAGCAAACGGCTGTTGTGAATGTCGGCTCGGGTCTATTAACACTGCTTTTGCACATTGTTGAGCAATCTGGCTGCCAAAATGCTGCCGCACCAAGAATAACGTCATATCTTGGTAGGCACTAGCGCCACCGGAACAACACAAATTACCATCTTGGGTGATGAGATGCTCACTTTGTAATTTTACCTTTGGGAATCGTAGTCTAAATAAACTTTCTAAAGCCCAATGGGTGGTCGCTTTTTTGCCATTAAGCAAGCCTGTCTCAGCCAGCAGAAAAGCGCCTGAACAAATGCTGACTACTTGAGCACCTAATGTATATTGCTGTTTTATCCAGTTTAGGGTGTTTGGTTCCAGTACAACGGCATGCTGACTAGGGGTGCCGATAGCACCGATAATTAGTAGATCTGTTTGTATTACTTCTTTTATTGAACTATGAGCCGTTAGTTTCATACCACCCAGACACTTAATTTGAGATGCTGACTCGCTGACAATACGAATATTCATTCTTTTGTCACTTTTAACAAGGCTATTTGCTAACGATAAAATTTCCAGCGGACCAGAGACAGAAGATAAGGGGCAACCATTTATTGCAAGCAGCGTGCAGTTCATTGAGCGAGTTCTCTTAATAAAAAGTAATGGTAATGATTATTTTAATACTAAGGCCATTATACCCACCAATGTTGGCACATATGCCACTACCGTTCAACTTATTCCATGATTAAAATAAGTACTCATAAAGTTATTCAAATGGAACAAGCCATGAACGAGCACATAAAACTAGTTGAAACATTCTATAAAGCCTTCCAAAAGAAAGACTATAAATTGATGACTGAATGCTACCACCCTGATGTATATTTTCGTGATGAAGCGTTTGAACTGAATGGTCAACAGGTAGGCGCAATGTGGCATATGTTGTGCGAACGAGGGGCGGATATGAAAATGTCATTCTCTGTTAATGAGGATAAGGGAAAGGTTACAGCGCATTGGGAGCCAACATACACCTTTAGCCAAACTGGTCGTTTTGTGCATAATATTATTGACGCGAAGTTTGAGTTTAAGGACGGAAAAATAATCAAGCATGTTGATCGCTTTAATTTTTGGCGCTGGTCTCGGCAGTCACTGGGCTTGGCAGGGTATTTTCTTGGTTGGACGCCGATTTTACGCAAAAAAGTAAGCAAAATGGCCAGTGAAAGTTTAAATAAATTTATTGAAAGGCATACTGAATATAAAAGTTAGGTAGCTTCTAATTGTAAGTATAACAAACCAAACGCTCTTTTCTTTTGACCCAAATACTCAAACAATTAAGACGGCACAGCGCTATAGCTTTTTACGACTCATTGCTGATTATATATTACTGATATCCATCGTATTAAAAAATCATGACTCGCATATTGGCGATCTTGATCACTATGAACAAAAATTTGCCTGAAAGTAAGTAGAGCAGGTGATATGAATTGCCTAATGGTAAGCTTTAAAAAGGAGATAGTCGTGATTAAACGAGAAGAGGGAGTGTCTATATAGTTGTTTGTTATATGTGTCCCTCAAAACAAATCTGAGGGACAGCATAATAAATTCTATTGACGAGTTAGACTCTCATACAGTGTTTGATAGTGCAGACGTTAGCATCACTGGTAATATTTCTCAGTGATGCTATTTAAGCTCTCATCTCTAAGTGAAGCCACCGCGTCCCAAATATTCTCGGCAATTTTGGGGCTCTTACCCTTGAATTGATTCGATATCATTAAATAATATGGTTTAGTAATAATTGGTTGTTCTACTTTTTCTAAGTTACTAAATTCAGCCGATGTTTTTATAAAGTAGTCGCCAGTTATTTCTTGAAGTGCTATGGCTGAAACTCTGCCTGCAATTAGTTTCTTTATGTTACTCTGAGTTGAACTAGATTCGTTAACTTTGAGTCCTATCGTTTTCAAATTTTCAACGATGGAGTAACCAGTTGGTGCACCAATAGAGTTTGATTTTCATGTTACAGATTTGCCATCCCATGAAAAGTCAGACCCTTTTAGTTTGTAAAAGTGATACGCTATCGTAGTGAGCTTGCGATCGGTGTCAACTGAGTCGGTTTTCCACGGATATGCGCCAATCGGTAGTCTTTTCTCATCAAAGGATGCATTAAAAACGGCATCAACATTAACCTCTTTTAATTCTCTTAAGCACCGTTTCCACGGGTATCTTACCAGTTCAATTTTTATGCCTGGAACCTTGCTTTCTATGAGCTTTATTAGCTCAAAAGCCGCTTCAGGTTTGTCTACCAAGACTTCTGAATTTTGTCCCATTTAATAATGAAATTGAACTTTGTAAGCGAAGCCTAAAGAACAGAAAGAGCAGGTCAATCTGGGGTTGCTCGATGGTGTCGGTCGGAATGCTTTTTATATGATAAGTAGTAAAGTCTGGAAATGTGGTGGCCAAGAAATTAAGCATCCTGCTCGTTTAACCTTGAGGTCGAGTTAAAGATGGATAGTAAGCAATTAAGTGTTACTTTATCGTCCAAATTTTCAACAATTATTTTGGTAATCGTTATCTCCACCCATAAAAGCAAGACTTATTCTAACTGCTATAATTAGGCTAGTTTGTCCATTTCTAACTAATGGGTTATGAAAATGTTTAGGATAGCTCTAACGTTGTTAACAGCCACTCTATTCTCTCTTAGCGCCAATGCTGAGAAAATTTCATTAGATATCGGTTTAATTCGTGCCGGAGGCCAGAATTATTTTGTCGATTTACTTGACCAATCCCTCAAAGCGCAAGGCCATGAAGTAACAATAAAGATCATTGGAAAACTTCCCCAAAAGCGCATGCTTTATATGCTCCAGAACAACCAGCTTTCGTTAACATGGTTGGTTCAAAGCCAACAACGTGATGATACCATGCCTTCGGTTAAAGTAGGTTTAACGAACGGTTTGATCGGCCATCGCATTTTATTAATACCCGAGGGTAGTCAACCAATCTACGACTCAGTAAATACACTTGAAGACTTCCGCAATCTTAAGCTCACTGGTGTATTCGGAAAAGGATGGTTTGATGTTGCTGTGTGGAGACAAAACAAACTAAATTTAATTGAGCAAGATGGCGGCTGGCAAACCAAGGTTTATCGTCAAATTTCATCAAAAAGTAGAGGGGTTGATTATTTCTCTCGCGGCTTTTTTGAAATTTTAGATGAAGCAAGGGAGCATCCCTTTCTCGATGTTGAACAGCGGTTGATGTTTGTCTACAATCGAGATTTCCGGTTCTATCTCAGTGAGTCGGGCAGTCAGTATAGTGCGATCATAGAAAAGAGCTTGAAGGCAGCAAAAGCAAGTGGTTTGATGGATAAACTAGTACAGAAGCACTGGTCTGAGGCTTTTACCGTTCTTAATCCGGGTAAACGCATTAAAATCCCTTTGCAATCCCCCAACAGCAAGCTAATTAAATGAAGAGCCGATTTATTCAATCCATCGCAACACGATTGCTATCGATCGTTTTATCAATTTACTTGGTTATTGCGGTATCAGTCACCCTCCTGCATTTAGTTGCAGAATATAATGATGCAAGGGAGCAGGTAAAAAATGAAATTATCGGCTTCCACGACACTTTTGCAGAAAGTGTCACACTTGCTTTGTGGGAGTTTGATGGCAATTTGCTAGAGTCGCTGTTAAAGGGCGCTTTAGCCATTCCGATTATTTCAGGCATAAAAGTGGAAAACGTAGAAGGAAAACCTCTAATGAAAGTCGGTGAGGTTGACCCCTTAGACCTCTCTCGACAAATATCGCACAAGGTCGATATCATTTATCGCGGCTCTGATGTACCTAAGCCTATCGCGCTGGGAAATATAACGCTTTATTCCAGCGAGCAAGTTGTTTTTGACCGAGTTCGGCTTGGGTTCGTTTTAATTATTATTAATGCAATTATTAAAACCATCGCCTTATGGGTAATTTTCTTGTGGGTTAGTAATTCATTACTTAGCCGTCCTTTGCAAAGGCTCACCGAGGCGACATCTTCCATCGACTACAGCATGCTTGAGAACAAAACACAGGAAATCAGGACGGGTGGCAAGAACGAACTCGCACTACTGGAAAGTGCGTTTAACTCACTGATAGAGAAACTCCACCTAAGCATCAAAGATAAAATGCAAGCCGAAATCATACTGCGTGAAAGTGAACTGCGATTTAGAACACTAGCCAACGTTTCTCCGGTAGGCATTATATATACCGATGAAAATGGTCATTGCACTTATACCAATAAAATTTGGCAGGAATTAACAGAGCAAAACTTTGCTGAAGCACTATGCACAGGCTGGGTTGGTGCGGTTCCTGATTTAGATGTTCGTTTGTTTGAGAAACTAAAAAACATCAATGCACCCTCTGAACTGTTTAAAAAAGAGTTTCATATCTCCACAAAAAGTGGGAAGTATTTGTGGGTTTTAGGTCAGTGTTGTCCCATTCGAGACGACGACAAAGAAGTTATTGGTTTTGTGGGTACAATTACGGATATTACAAGCAACAAGAATGCTGAAGGAGTGCTGAAAGAATACAATATGCTACTCCAAACCCAGGTCGAAGAAAGAACTCAAAAACTTCAAAATATGCTTGATGATCGCGCCAAGTTACTCGATTATCAATCCGAACTTTATAAAGACCTAGTGGCCAAAACTGACGAATTAAAAGAGGCTAATGAAAAACTTAACATCCTAGCGACAATCGACTTTCTGACAGATATCTATAACAGGCGTGAATTTTTCCGCCTAGCAGATAGAGAGCTTGAACGAGCTCAACGCTACCATCACTGCACCGCATTATTAGTGTTGGACCTAGATTACTTCAAAAAAATCAATGACGCACATGGGCATGCTGTAGGTGACGAAACCTTAAAGCGCTTTTGCTCTTTGTGCAGTGACGCCTTACGTGAACAAGATTTTATGGGGCGACTTGGAGGTGAAGAGTTCGCAGTTTTACTTCCAGTATCAAATGCCGAAGCCGCTATTCAAGTTGCAGAAAGAATTCGTATCAATATAGAGGCCGCTAGAATATCAACGCCAACCGAGCCATTATGTTTTACTGTCAGTATCGGCGTCACAGAATCTCTTGAGGGAGAAATACTACTGAAAGAGTTGTTTGATCGTGCAGATAAGGCCCTGTATCAATCAAAAAACAATGGTAGAAACCGCGTAACAGTGATTTTAGGTGAATAGAATTGGTACTCACGCCACTTGTACCATGCCATGCGTGGGTGTTAGCACTGCATCTGGGCATTGACCTTATAAATTTTAATAAAAACTAAATAGCGAGATTGCACGCTTAAGTAAGTACCATTCGGTACTGACCGATTTTATTCAATATTTCTGCCACGATTTTTAAATTAAAAACTGACCGAAAATAAACAAGTATCATAATGTTGGTTATTGATTTTGCAAAAGATGACCTGACTAGAATAAGATATGATTATTTCTCGCGCTAGCTGATTATATTAGAGAATTCTTGATTTTTAATGGACTATAGTAATGCCTCAAACCGATTACAAAATGATACTCATTGTCGAGGACGACATTAAGCTGGCCAGTCTGATCAAAGATTAGCCGTGTAGAACACGGGTTCGAAGTACATCATGCCGAGAATAATGAGAAGGTCTATAGCTCGCATAGAGCTTAAGCCCTGACTTGATAATTCTTGACCTAATGATGCCTTTAATGGACGGGTTGTCAGTTTGTCGTAATCTGCAGAGTTGGTTCAACGGCCGTATTGTTGTTCTGACGGCCAGTGACGAAGATATGGATCAAGTCGCAGCGCTTGAAATGGGCGCTCATGATTATGTGAATAAACCAATCCACCCTGGTTATTCATCCTGATACAGTAACACTGCAGGGTGGTATTGTGTCGCCGATTCTAGCCAATGTTACCTGCACTATGCACTCGACAAATGGTTTCACCAAGCCGTTAAACCATGGTTAAGAGGGCGCGCATTTATTTATCGGTATGCCGATGACTGGGTGTATTTCATTATTAACACTCCTTCTTTCACTTAAGAATAAAGTGTTGCGTAGATCAATTGAAATGACACCTAAAACGGACGTTTTTTAAATGAAGTCTTTGAGAGGGAGTTGAATTCTCAAAGGGCAAAGATCTACTTTGTCTCCCAGTAAAATAGCAAACCGCTTAGTTAGGAATTATGTTCCCTCAACCAGTCTATCAACAGGCGGTTGATCTGCTCTGGTTTTTCCTGGTGGCAAAAATGACCAGCTCCTAGGATTCGTTCGATTCGATAACCCAGTGGAAAATCTTCATCTAAGAATGTGTGGTCGTAGAGGCGGGTATCGATACATCCATCATCGTTCCCGGTGATAGCAAGTGTGGGCACTGGTACCGATGTCAGAAGACTTGCCTCCGTTTGTTTTATGCCCAGCATGATTCTGGGCGAAATATTTTGCCGATAATAACTTAACATAGCATTCTTGACCCCTGGCGATGCAAAGGTCTGGCGTAATCCAGTCCATTCCTCATTGGGCAGTTCGAAACCGGGTGACCAATACTTCCAAAGGGTTTTAATTAATGACCAATCATTCCGTTGAAGTACAAATTCGGCGATACCAGGCAATTGAAAGAAATTCATATACCAGGACTTGAAAAGTTGGCTCGGCACTTTACGTACACCGTCTATAAAGCGCGCACCATGAGGTACTGCAAGTGTCGTGAGGGAGTAAAACCGTTCTGGTGCTAGCGCTCCTGCGGCATACGTGATGACTGCTCCCCAATCATGACCAACTAAATGGGCTTTCTGCTCACCCAGGTTGTCAATCCAAGCGATGACATCACGTGCCATTGTGGCGATCAAGTAGTCTTTGTCATCGGGTTGTGAGCTGGGTTCATACCCTCGCAGAGTGGGTGCAATGACGCGATAACCGGCATCTGCCAAAAAGGGTAATTGATGTCGAAATGAGCGCGCATTGTCAGGAAAACCATGTAAGCAAATGACTAAGGGTTTACCCTTATTAGTCTTGAGCCCACAGCTATTGGCAGAAAATTCTAATTTTCCATTTGAAAGTATAAGCTGATCCATAACGTAATGCTCTTATTGAGGCGAATCCCCTGGGAAGGTCTGGCCTGGGAATTCGTCTTTAAAAATCTGACGTAAATTCTTGAGCGCGAGTGTTGAGCGGTGCCAAGCCTTAAAGCCGCAGATGATTACAGTAAAAATGCTTTCGTGATGTTTGAACGACAATCGACTCCTCATTAGCCACCAGCTAAAGTGACGTTCCCACTTAAGCATATTGACTAAGGTACCTGCCATGGCAGCGATGTAATCACGGTGATGCTCAGGATGTGGCACGGGCATACAAAGCATATTTTTTTGTTGATCGTCAGCATAGCGGTTCTCAACATGGGCGATTACTGAGGCACTAAAGACCTGCTGGCACATCTGAAGTGACTGAAGGGTGATGTTAGTACCATCGAAAACTGGAACGCTATTCTGCTTAGCTAAAGGGTTTGCAGTGCAATCAACATAAAGTGTATTACTGGTTGTTGGCAGACGACCCTGTGACAAAATAATTTCGTTTTCTTCAATAGCTTGGATACGGCCCATACGTACTATATGTTTTACTTTACGTAGCTGATTTAGTTCCTCGGTACTGACCGTGGCACAACGGAACTTACTGGGTTTAACTTGATCGTCTAAGCGTGAAAAAATTTGTCTATCTTCAAGTTGGGTGTATACCTCATCTAATGTATTTGCACTACAAAAAATATCGAGTTGAGATAGCAACCACTGGTAGGTCGAACCTGGTTGAAGCAGGCTACGCTCCATAAACCAAGAATCATTGCTCATAATCCAGGTGATGTTGTCTGCTGGCACGCCCTGTTCCAACAAAAACAAAATAGCATCAATTCCAGTTTTACCAGCGCCAATGACTACATAATTAGACATAGCCTTATTCATATAGGCGAGTTCATTCAGTGGTACTAGATTCACCTCTGGAGCAACTGCATATTTGGGCGGTGTAGTAGAGGGAACTTGAACGTTCATATAGGTGGAGTTTACTGTTTTTTTGAGTACCTTCACTCTATAATTTTGATCAGGCGTTACGATTGAAGAAAATACTCCTTCACCCGTATATTCACACATAGAAAAATATTGGACCCTACCGGTGCCGAGTAGCTTATCGATAACGCTTTCAAAGTAGCTCAATACTTCCACACCGGAAGCCAACGAAGCACCACCACTACCTAACTTAGCCGAGTTGACGCCATAATATGCAGAGGGTTGATGTAACGAGACAAAAGAATAAGCGTCGTTCCAGTGCCCACCAGGCTTTGCATGTTTATCAACTAAGATAAGGCGGGCAGTGGGGTTACATTTGATAAGTTCATCGGCAAAAGCAAGTCCCATTGCTCCGGCACCAATCACTAAATAGTCTGTTTCCAAGTTTTGAGTAGACAAGCGATAGATCTCTTCGGTTAAATTAAGTAGAACAGGCTAACATACCTAATAGAGGCGCAGAAGAATTGGAGAGCGTTATATTTGAAAAAGTAATTCCCAAAAAATCTATTGAAATGATGGTATCAAAATACGTTTTCTTCAGGTAGTTTCAACTTAGGGCACGCTTAAAAAGAGTGCCGTTGGTCATGCTTAAAGAATTAATTATTTGTTCTTGACTACCTGTCGAGTATTCATTTGTCTCCACCAAGTTGTTTGAGGCGTGGCTTCACTTAATACCCAGCGTTTGCCCATTTGTGGCGTGGCCAAAATCTGTTTATTTTCAAAAGCTAATTGTTTAATGCGTTCAAATGGGTCTGTCCACTCATGAAAGGCTAAGTCAAAGGTGCCATTATGAATTGGCATCATCACCCGACCTTTTAAATCTTGATGAGCCTGCATCGATTGTTTAGGTGTCATATGCACAAACTCCCAGTTTTCATCATAGGCTCCATTTTCTATCATGGTCAAATCAAAGGGCCCGTATTGATCACCAATTTCTTTAAAGCCAGAAAAGTAACCAGAGTCTCCGCTGAAATATAATTTATGCAGCGGTGTTTGAATCACCCAGGAAGACCATAACGTGGTATTGCCATCTGTCAGGCTTCTTCCAGAAAAATGATTGGCGGGCGTGTTCACTAACGTAATATCGCCAATTTGCTTGTGCTGCCACCAATCAAATTCATGTATTTTATCGCTTGGTACACCCCAATCTAATAAATGTTGCCCCACACCTAGGGGTACATAAAATCCATCAACTTTTGTATGTATTTTTTTTATGGTGTTTTTATCCAAATGATCATAATGGTCATGAGAGATAATTATTCCGCTAATGTGTGGCAGGGCATCTATATCAATGGGAGAAGGGTGAAAGCGTTTTGGACCCGCCCATTGTACTGGTGAAGCTCGCTTTGAAAAGACCGGGTCAGTCATCCAAAATTGGCCCTGTAATTCCATTAAAATGGTAGAGTGACCCAAACGATAAACGGCTGTTTGCTGAGATAAATGTTCAGTTAAATCACTTGTTTCAATGTTTAATACTGGAATGGGTGATTTAGGTTCTGTATTGATTTTATTTTCAAATATAAATCGTTTTATTATGGCCAGGGTTTGACTTAAGGTTGGTTTTTCAAAGGGCTCACTATTAATGAACTCCCCGTCTTTATAATGGGGTGATTCCTTAAGTTTATTGTCAATACTATTACTAACACATGCGCTTAGCGAAATAGTCAAAATCAAGACTCCTATCAGGAAATTTATGGGGTAAATTGCTTTCATTTATAACTATCCGGTAAAAAATGAAGGAGTTTAAGTCACTCTTTCACTTTGGTGTAGTACCTTTGTAAAACATGTTTCATCAGCCTTTTGAAGAACAGAGTTAATCAGTTACTAACTGTCCAATTACTGCCTGTAGTCTGCGTGGGAACAAACGTAAACTTGAAATACCTAGTTTGTATAGCCAACCAGGAACGATAACTCGCTTTTTACGGTTTAGCGCTTTTAGGCCAGTTTTAGCTACTTTATCACTGCTCATCATAGCCAGCGAACGTATACTATCCATTTCTTGGCCAGCAAGGTCCATAAATTCAGTAAGAGTGCCACCTGGACATAGAGTTGTAACTGTCACACCTTTGCTTTTTAGCTCGTTACCTATCGCTTCACCTAGTGCCAATACATAGTTTTTCGTCGCGGCATAGGTAGAGAATTTTGGTACCGGAAGAAACCCAGCGATGGACGCGACCAAAAGAATTGACCCCTCACCACGTTTAGCCATGTCTTGTCCGTAGAAGTAGGTGAGGTCATTAAGTGCGATAATATTTAGGTTGATCATTTGATGGTGTTTAGCAAGTGGCATGTCAAGGAAACCCCCATGAGTACCTAAACCTGCATTATTCACTAGAATATCTACCTGAATGCCCATGTTATTGGTTTGCTGATATAGCGCTTCACTAGCTTGGGGCAAGGCTAGGTCTTTTGCGATAACGTCAACTTTGACATTGAAATCGGCTTTTAGTGTCTCAGACAAAGTATTTAACCTATCTTCTCGGCGTGCAACCAGTACTAAATTCGCACCGGATTTTGCAAGGAGACGCGCAAAAGATTCTCCAATACCACTTGATGCGCCAGTCACCAATGCCGTTTTCCCCGAGAATTTATTCATAATTTTATCCTTCTGAAGTATGTCTTTAATTACATGATTAAGTGATCGATAAATAATCACTTCGATAGTTGTAAAACTATAGCATACTTTGATAGATGTCAAACTATCAAAGTATAGGGTTGGCATTTTTTGTATGAAAATATAAAGTTATCTAATGATTTCTATGGCGAAACTCATTTTGGTTTCATTATGTTCATCTGCTATGATGATGTGATACTTTTATAACCATCAAAGTAAGCGGGTGGTATTTGAGCACTGAATATTAGGAGTTGCGGTGATTGATCACAAAAAAATAGCCGATGCTTTCAAAGCATTGTCGAACCCAAATCGATTGAAAATTTATTTGGAAATACTTGATGCCCGCTCTAAACAAGTTGAGTCGACTGATTCGGGTTGCGGATTAACGGATTTTATTAAAAAGTTAAATTGCGGAGCTCCCACGGTTTCTCATCATATTAAGGAGTTGGTGAACGCCGATTTAATTACTGTTGAGCGTCATGGCAAGTTTATGACTTGTCACCTTAACGATAACATGCGTGATAAGTTGAAGCTTTTTTTTGAAATTTAGGTCCAAAATACTGCCCCTGTGGAGTATTTAAAAACAGGTACTTATGACCGAAAAGGGAAGTATTTGTTATATTTATGAATAACATCTTGAATCGATCAGTTTTAGTCACCCTCAAAACACATATATTTAACCAAATATTCAATCGGCCACTTGTATCCAATCTCCAACTCTAACATGGCGATAGCCGTCCCCGAAATTTGAACTGAAATGTTCAATTACCTCATCACTTGTATCGTGACCTCCTAGTGCGATTAACTTTAATCCCGTATTTTTCAATAACTTGAGCTCTTTATTCATTGTCTCATATGTCATTGGGCTATGAGGGCCTTCTCCTGACGCAAGATATCGCTGAAGGTTTATACCAAGAAGAGTTAAGCGACCTTCAGGGATAGGGTAGTGCAAGTCACCAACTAGTCCATAGATATTTTCGTCAAATACCTGATTAGCTCTCGTTAGAATTTTCGGAACAGTTTGATGTCCGCAACCCACGATGATAACAATTCCTTTGCCTTCTACATTAATAACTAGCGCTTGTTCTTCGATTCGTCCTAGAAGTAACTGTCTAGAAATCGCACCTAGACTAGCGACTCCTGGGGCAATGACAGCCGCATCGGGGATTATGTTAACAATACTATTTGGGTAGGTAGTATGTGTAGCTGCGAATATATCTTTGTCGGAAAGGTTGATCTGTTCTCGCCCTATCGAAAAAGTACTTTTGCTAACCCATTGTTGACCACCGCTATGATCTAAATGAGCATGACTTAAAAATATAGTATCGATACTCTCTAGTTTCACGCCCAACTGTTTCATGTTGTGCTCTAACGGTGAAGGTGACTCATTCTTTTGGTTGAATCCGACATCAAACAATATGGTGTTGTTATCAGTTTTAATTAGATATGACACGCCGGGTTCGCCTTTAAGCGAGTCATCACGGGTGTGCCAATTCACCATTGGTAATATAGATAGAAATTTTGTAGATCCAAAATTGGTTATTCGCATGGGTTGATCGGTGGACCACTCTGCCTGTATTAAGTCAGTACCCTGTTTGAAAGTGACCGTTCTGTATACACCTAAAGATATGACGGTTAGCATTAATACAAGTACGGTTATCTTTATATATTTTCTAGCTTTCATGCGAAGATTAACCATTATTTAATCAAAATGGATCTGTAAATCTCTAGGGATTTTCATGGGCTTGATAGGGCTAATTCGAGCTCTACCTGTATTGCCCTTAGGGACCACACCCACCAATGAACCGATGCTCATGATTATTCTAACAATTTGGCCAAGAATCTCGCGAGTATCACCGACTCGTACAGCTACCTTGTACATCCAGTAATGATTCCTAACGTGTGTTATGTAGTTACGCTGTCCGAGAATATGCGCTCTTTCCAAATGTTCGAAACATTTTGAATAGTTGTTATCGTCATACTCTTTACGAGCGAGTTTCATTTCATTTTCAAATGCACTTCTTAACTTGGGTTTCATTGCTAGCTTCTCCAGGTTTTAAAACCGTTTAGTCGAATGGATTGTTGATTAGCGACTTGGGTGAATAACGTTGATGTCACAATGTTATTACTTTTTTAAGTCTAGCAATTGAATAAACCTGCTAAGTTATTGGATTAACCTGCAAAAAAGTCCAGGATTTTCTCAAACTTGAATAAACTTGCTAATTATTTTGGGAATAGCGAAAGAGATTCCCGAACAGACATACCGAAGTAGCTTCTAAATGTTCGACTTAGGTGCGCACTATCTGAAAATCCTGCAAGGTGAGCAGCGTCCGTAACAGAAGCCCCCTTTATGATTGCATTTATTGCACAAATCAATCGGTGCCAGAGAAGAAAGGGACGCCAAGCGATACCCATTTGCTCACTGAACAAATGGAGAAAACGGCTCTCGGATAGATGCAGACTGCGTGCAACTTCAGTTGCGCGCCAGCTGGAAGGTTTTAGGCAACCATCTGGTAAACAGTTGTTAAGATTAGCCAATAGTTGTTGGATGCGTTTATCGGTGATTTCGATTGCAATGTTCGCGAAATCAAGTTCGAGGTCAAGCTTGTGGAAAAGAGGAGTAAGCAATACACTTGGGTCGTCAGACGGCGCTGGACGTTCATCATTTATAGGGTCAACGTGTTCAAAATAGATTGATTCTCGCTTTCCTAGACGGTCTTTCAAGTGCTGCCCTAAATCACTTTTTGGTTCAATTAATAAGATCCAGCCTGCCTCCATACGTAACTGGTGTTTGACCTTTGAATTAATAATTAGTGGACTAGATGTTTCACCTTCTTCAAGTTGACAAGCGGAATTAGAGGTCGGCCATACTATTTGTATCAAGTGATGCATGTGCGTATCTGCATCCAGAGAAGCGCCGTAAATAATGAGTATTCCGGGTTTTAGCCATACGGTCGGTTGCATTAGGCTTTGATCCTCACTATTGGGTGATTAACTAAGTTATAGCTTAGCGAATCAAACACTATTTACCAGCCGGTGCCTTAAATTTTATTAATTGGGGTCAAATAACTTTTTATTGATATTAATGTTTTGTATAAATCTGTAAACAGAAGTTGAGTTTAACGTTATTTTCAATCAATAAGTGAAGCTTAAATCGAATAATTTATTCACTTGATGTCAGCACGGATTACAAATCCGTGCTTGTTCCAGATTTAGACGTGGCTAAGTTAATACCTGCTCCCTCATCATTTGTAACGAATGTTGAAAGCTTGTTTTTCTAATGGCCCCCACGTTCCTTGCCCAAAGTAAAAAAGGGTAAGATGCTTGCACAATCTTGCCCTTTTTCTGCATTCACTATTTATTAGTATTTACTTTCTGCTTACGTTTTTGTTCATAAACGTTGTAATGTAATTTGCAATTTCAGTACCATCTTCTTCGAGGGCAAAGTGGCCTGTATTTAGAAAATGTGTCTCAACATTTTTTAAATCGCGGTTGTAAGGGTGGGCTCCTGCTGAAGGAAAGATTTCATCCTTGTCTCCCCAAACAATCAATGTGGCGGGTTGGTGCTTGCGAAAATACGCCTGCCATACTGGGTATAAAGGTACATTGCTTCCGTAATCGTAAAACATTTTCAATTGGATAGCCTCATTGTTCTTGCGATCTAACAAACGCTGGTCTTCATTAATCGCATCCAGGCTGATCTTTGATGTATCCCGAGCACCGTTAGTATACTGCCAAGTGGTTGCACCCTTTGTGAGCAAGAAACGCAGAGCATCTTCGTTGGTCATTTCTGGTTGCTTGTAGGCGGCCTTAATATTTTTCCACCAAGCGTTGTCTAAACCTTTGTTGACTGCTTTCCTATCTTTCCAGTACTCCTTGATGGGCTCCCAGAAGTTATTGTCGAGACCTTCTGTATATGCATTACCATTTTGAATGATCAGAGATTGGATTTTCTCTGGGTTTGCATTGGCAATTCTAAATCCGATGGGTGCGCCGTAGTCCATAACGTACATGCTGTACTTATTGATAGACTTCTTTACCAAGAGTTGCTCAACAATACTCGCCATATGGTCGAATGTGTATTCAAACTCATCAACAGTAGGCATTGACGAATTACCATAACCTGGGTAGTCAGGAGCGATCACGTGATAATTTTGTGAGAGCTGAGGTATCAGGTCTCGAAACATATGCGATGACGTTGGAAAACCGTGTAACAACAATAGAGTTGGATTACTTCGAGACCCTGCTTCACGGTAGAATATATCTAAACCTTCAATTTTTGTCGTGTTGTAGTGAACCTGGGATGCTTCAATTATTGCTGCTGCTGTTGCTTGCGGGGTAGTGGCCAATTCGCCGGCGCTTGCTGTGCCGGTAGCCATTAGTTGAGATATAGCTAGGGCCGCAATGCTCATTTTTAGTTTGGTTTTCATTTTTCTTTCCTTCCGTTCAGTGTTGAGTTGATGGAAGAATTGTCTATGTTTACATGCTGGAGATAAATAGCCTTCTCATTGAATTATTGTCAATACTCTGTTGATAATAGCTTCTCACTCACATAACTCTAGTTGTCGGACTTTGTGGTTAACTTTGCCCGGACACTTTCTTTCGAGCGTTTTCATCGTTTATTGGTGAGTAACTTCCACCTGCTGTATATAACCGTTTGATAAAGGGGGAATCTTTTATTTTGGTTAAACATCTCTTATGAAGGCGGAGCCGGGTCTTTTCCCTATTAGTGTGTATTAGTCGTGATCAACAAGAACTCGATGAAGTAAGTAATGGGTAGGGTCAAGACGACATTCCATAATAGAGGCGTGTCGATATCGTAAATCTGTTTTCAACAGGTTCATCAGTTTTTCTTTTAATTCGGAGGGAATAGCTGATCCAAACGTCACAGACTTAATGATATTTGTCGGCATTGAGTGAAGGTGAACTGGGTCATCATGAATATGTAGCATTTTGTCCGCGACAGTAATAGGTCGTAATATTCGCCATTCTCGTTCATTACAAAAATTATCATCACGGTGAAATAACGATGCAAACGGATGCGCATCTTTTAACTTGAGAGGACGCTCAGAGCCGTATTTAACGGGTAGAAAAATCTGTGGTGCGTCTTTATATTTGGGCGCGGTAAAAAACGCATGTGTTTGATCTAGTTCAATAACTATTCCTTGATGATTATCACCGTGATATTGCCATATAGCAGGGTTGTCTGGCCTTTCATATAAACACAGCATTGTAAGCTTCTTCAGCTGACTGGAGGAAATTGTACTTAGTTGAGGTAATCCACGGTGTCTTATTTTAGCTTCAATACTTATTCGATCCTTGAGCGCCTGTTCTTTAAAATATTCGAAGGTCATTAAACTCGATAAAGACTCTGGCATCGCATCATAATTAGCCTTGAGCTCAACCCTAAGTTCTTCATCTGAAACTGCTATTGATTCTTTAGAGTGCTTTATAGCAGTATTATTTACGAAGGGATCCATCAATGACGTAGCCTCTAAAAAAGGCAGCCTTCCTTCGCGTAACCAGGTTAATCCCTTCTCCGTACAATATAAAAACAGACTCATCTATCACCTTTATAAAATTAGTTTTTAAAAAAAACGTTTCTTCTGCAAGAAAACCTCATCACATGTTTATAAGCTATTAATTTAAAGCGTAGATACTTCTTAAGTGATTTGACAATAATTTAATAAGAATATTTGCAATTTTAAGCTACAAAATTCTTAAGAGGTCAAAGCATCTTTACAAAGAAAAGCTGACCGACCATTTTGTTTCAATTTTCATTCTCCACAACAAATACTCATCCAGTATTCACCAACCAATAATGGTAAAGTGATCTTTTAAAACGTAATAAATATAAACACACAATGTCAGCTTATGGCACTTTTATGTTATTGAAGTACGGTAATAATATATGATTTTAATGTGTCATTCATCGTATTAATCGTTCCAAAACGCTTAATCAATTTTCGGAATAAGTGGATTAATTAAATAGATAAAGTTTAAGTCTTACTAGGTTTAATATCGGTGTGTAGTATTCGATATTAATGCTATTTGGCTTGAATGATAGGGCTTTTATAAAAGAGGCCATAGAGTCATCAAATTACAAACGCCCGCTATAAACTACTGTAAAGTTTACTGCATGTGTTGCGACTGCTTTGTGTGTCAGTTATGGGTCATTAAACTATATTATTAGTCGTTTTTCCTAGCTGAAATTGTTTGATTGGCCGTACTTATTTATGTTTCAATTCAATCAATTGTTTTCGCAGTAGTACTACGTTGTGGCGCTTGAAATAAGTGATACACAAGCATTTGTTGCGCAATAGAATGAGTTAGGTATCGAAATAACAGAAGGGCCCGTAGAATTTCCAACAGGGTTCGCCATATTTATCCGTGATCAATATAGAAACGTTATTGAATGTCATCAACCTAAAGAGCATATTGGTTACTCTGAACTTCGTTGATTTGAATTAGATACAAACTTTAGCTCCTTTTACTAATTTGCACACTGTGCGTACCCAATAATTGAATAAGTGACCCATAGATTATGCAAAAAATTCTCATTATTTATGCTCATCCCAATCCTCAGAATTCAATATTAAATAAAGCTCTAATGAAAGCAGCAATAAGTCTGGAGGGTGTCACTGTTCGAGATCTTTATGCCCAATACCCAGATTTTGATATTGACATCAAGGCTGAACAAAAATTATTGGAGCAAGCAGATATTATTGTTTTTCAGCATCCATTTTACTGGTATAGCTGTCCGGCGATTTTGAAGGAATGGTTCGATGTTGTATTACAAAATGGGTTTGCTTTCGGCGATAAAGGTTCTAAGTTAAAAGGTAAAAAGTGGCTGTCAGCAATTACAACAGGTAGTAATCATCAAAGCTACAGTCTGGAGGGTGAACACGTTTATTCTATTAACGATTTCTTAAGGCCTTTTGAACAAACGGCTAATTTTTGTGAAATGTCTTATTTACCGGCTTTTATCTGTCACGACGCGGTGCACCTTGATAAGCAACAGGTTGAATTTCTTTCTCAAAAATACATCAAGCGACTAGCGCACTTAATGACAGGAGAGAAATAATATGCATGAAGGCGGTTTTATGTACATGGCGTTTATTTTTTTACTGGCAGCAGTCATCTCTGTTCCTATAGCCAAGCGCCTAGGGCTTGGGTCAGTATTGGGCTATTTATTGGCCGGGACTGCGATTGGGCCTTTTGCATTAGGCTTAGCTGGGGATGATGTTAAGAGCATTATGCATTTTGCTGAGTTTGGTGTGGTCATGATGTTGTTCTTGGTGGGACTGGAATTGCAACCATCATTATTATGGAAAATGCGTCTGCCAATTTTAGGTCTTGGCGGTTTACAGGTAGTGTTAACTTCTAGTTTATTTTATGGCGTAGGCTTATTGATGGGGTTTGCATGGCAGACATCTCTAGCGGTAGGGCTTATTTTGTCGCTGTCATCCACTGCCATCGTATTGCAAACCCTTAATGAAAAAGGCCTGATGCCGACCGAAGCAGGGCAGAGCTCCTTTGCAGTTTTACTGTTTCAAGATATTGCCGTAATACCCATGCTCGCATTACTGCCCTTACTTGCGCTTGTCAGTGTTAACGATGTGGCAGCAGCTCATGGCAGCGGCTTAAGTGGCTGGCAACAAGGGTTATTGGTACTGACAGTAGTTGGCGGGATTATTATAGGTGGTCATATATTAATTCGTCCTTTGTTTCGCATTATTGCCAGCACCAAGCTACGTGAAATTTTTACAGCAACGGCATTATTGCTAGTTATTGGGATTGCTCTATTAATGGAGCTGGCAGGACTGTCGGCCGCATTAGGAACATTTCTTGCGGGAGTTGTCTTGGCCGACAGTGAATACCGACATGAACTAGAAGCGGAAATTGAACCTTTTAAAGGTTTATTACTTGGCCTGTTTTTTATATCAGTGGGTGCCAGTATAGATTTTAATTTACTGATGCAGATGCCAGTTGTTATTTTTGGGTTAGTGGGCATTCTGATCACTATAAAATTTGTAGTCTTAATTGCTCTAGCTAAGCTATTTAAATTACAAAATAACCAGCAGTGGACTTTTACCTTTGCTTTGGCTCAGGGGGGAGAATTTTGTTTTGTATTGTTTTCCTTCGCTAGCCAAAATAATATTTTACCGATATCTGTTAGCGCCCCAATGATCGTTGTTGTTGCATTGTCGATGGCTTGCACACCTTTACTCATGATTATTAACGAGCGATGGGTGCAACCCTTCTTTAAGCTCAATGTGAAAGTTGATCAACCTGCTGATAATATTGATGATGGTGAAACTCAGGTAATTATTGCAGGGTTTGGTCGTTTTGGTCAGATAGTGAATCGCTCATTAACCCTCAGTGGTTATACCACTACAGTACTAGAACACGACGCTGCTCAAATTGAGAATTTACGTAAATTTGGTCACAAAGTTTTTTATGGAGACGCATCTCGCCAGGAGTTATTACATGCCGCTGGAGCAGAGAATGCTAAGCTGTTGGTCATAGCTATTGATGATCATGACAAGTGCAAAGATATTGTGCTTCTGTGTCAAAAACACTATCCACATCTAAAGTTATTTGCTCGTGCAAGAGGTCGAATTCAAGCTCATGAGTTTAATAAAATGGGTGTTGACGTATTTATACGCGACACTTTCCATTCTGCATTAGTGCTTAGTGAGCAGGTGATGACCGAACTGGGCACCCATCCCTATGTGGCACATAGAGCTATACGTACTTTTAAAAAGTTTGACGAGCAACATGTAAGAGACCTGATTAAAGTTGAGCGCGATACCAAAGATTATGTGTTTGTTGTACAAAAGAATAAAGCAGAGCTTGAGCAGGTGTTACGGGCCGATATTACTGACAAGAACCAGCTCGTTGATGATCACTGGGGAAAACACAGTTAAACATCATCTTGAAATCACATAATACCTTGCCGTTTGATCTCGCAACAGTCGTCTATTGTAATCAACGAGATCAAAATAGTCTTTTTGACCAAACAAACGCCATCTTGTTGTTTTTGAGTATCACTGTGTTCAAATTTGCTAAAGGTTTTATGAAAAAGTCCGAACTTAAAACAAAGTGCTGTTAAAAGTAACAGCACTAAATTAAATAAGGTAGCGACTTTTCATTAAATACTAAATACGTATCATGCTTCTGGGCTTAGTTGTCCGTGCAGTACCAGCACAAGCGCCCCAGCTTACTAAAGCGAATTTTTCGCCGTAGGTGATAGGCATAGACTCATGTGAGAAAACATGATTTGAAGGAAAAAAAACTAAATCACCGGCGACAGGTTTGTATCGATAATTTAGCCAAGGAAAGTTTAATTCTCCTCCTTTATAATCATCGTTCAAGTAAATCAACATACTAAAGTCACGGTCAATAAAGCGATAAAATCGGTTCGACACGCTGTCGAATTGCTCAGAATCAGAGTGTATAGAGTACTTACCACCAGGACCATATCGAAGTAAGTGTGGGCTTTCAAACCATTCTGTTTTAGCGAGTGCACTTATCTTCTGGGTACAAGCTTTACCAAACCATTCATTAGCCTGTATTTGTTTCTTCCCGAGCATTACACGTTGAGTTATACGAGAGGTATCTCGCTTATGGACAGTTTTATTGGCGGTCGTCTTATTCGGGTCGATAACCGATAACCACGCACGTTTTTGTTTTTTTGCATGCTTGAGAAAGCGATTGCACTCAGATTTAGAAATAAAGTTATTGATGATACTAATATTTTTAGGTGGTTCTCGATTAGAGCTTGGGTCGCCGCAACAATTGCCAAATAACTTTCCAGACTGGCAGAAGCATGATTGAAGCAAATCGAAATGATAAGAGGGAACATAACACCTTTCAAGGTCGTTAGGGCTTAACTGCTTTAAAGTTGGACTAATTACACTCATTTTATTCACCTTATTGCTACAACTTCAAATTTTAGGGCTAACAAACACTTATCATCCTGGTGACTAACAATATAATTTTTTCAAATGCACCGGATTAACTTCATGGTATATATCTTCATATATGATGATAATGGCGTTAAATGGTTGTTACTTTATCAGTAGTGGGAAAGTTTGATGGTCAAAGAATTATTCAAGGATAGGCACCATTCTTGACTATTCTCATCCATTTCAAATTTACAAACATCAGCTCAACCAAATGAGCCAGTGCTGTTTGACTACTACGCAAGCTATTATATATATCGAGTTTAATTGGTCTGTAGGAAGTTCTTATGAAAGCAACGAAATCTTAATTTGTATTTTTCTTATAGTTTGTGCCATGAAATTAATGCTCATGTTTATAGATATAGTTACTGAAATACTACTTTTAGCAAAACCCTTGTAACACCCGTCCCTCAGCATGATCAGCTAAACTGCAATAACGCCACAGTGAAAGAAACCGTTAAATAGTTGTAATGGTTCATGTTTTACGCATTGCAGTGATAGGAATAATTGTTTTCATCTCGGGGTGTGCCTCTTTGCCTCAGGGGAATGCCAATCCATTAGATGGCGAGCAAATCCAAATAACCATGACTAGTGTTTTACCTGGTACGGTAAATTGTATGGGTACAATTACACCAGAAGGTACGGCACAGATTTTACCGCAGGTGCGATCAATTTTAGTGATGAATGATGCTAGTGAGCGTGCTTTAGCTTATATCAAAGAGTCGTTTGGAAGCTCACGTTGGATTAAAAGATTCGACAGATAACAAACTCTGTTGCTCACGTTGGGTGGCTCTAGTTAGCCAAAGTTTCTACCTAACAACTTAAGCCGTTAAAACTGAGGAGTATTAGCTATCAAACGTTTTGAATGTGTATACTAAAGCTATAATATACAAAAAAAATGAGATGAGTTTTCAATGGAAAGTATTAAAGGTACATGCCGCTGTGGTCAGTTAAGCTATGAATTAAATAGCCCTCCTATTTATGCTGCTTATTGTCACTGCACAGAATGTCGTCAACGTAATAGTTCTCCGTGTACTAGTTTCATCATGGGTTTGACAGATAGTTTGACTGTGTCTGGTAAAATTGACGAATACAGTGAAGCGAGTGGATCAGGCTCAACACTTGATCATCATCGTTGTATAAATTGCGGAACAGTAATCTATATGCGCGTAAACCGACTTAATAATATTATTGCCATTCCATCAGCCACTTTATTAGATGAGAAATACTTTCAGCCTGTAGAGCATCTTTGGGTACAAAGTAAGGTAGCTTGGCTTGAAATCAAAGATGGTTTACCTCAACGACCAGGACCTCCTAAGTTTCCAGCGGGATTCTTAGCTTAAGGGGTACAGAGCAAAAAACACTACCTTTTTGATATCGGGAATTACTCCTGCACTCACTAACAAGTACATCCATGTATAAGCATGCTGATCCTCAATACTTTCTTGGTAGTAAACTAATGACAAGACCCGCAACAAACATCAGCGAGCTCGGCATCCTTAATCTCCATCTCGCTCATAACTTCAACCGCGCCTGATGGTGCTATAACATCTTTATTTAATGCACGTGCAAACAAAATATTATTTTCGATATGAATGTGCATGTTGAAGTCGCTAATAAATTCTTGCAGTCCTAAGTAAAGTGCACGCCAAGTATTGCAAGCTTCAGTGTGTAACGATAAATCATTAGTAAACTCATATATCTGATTTATGCTCTCAATATGATTTTCATGATCCGACATCATGACACTAATTGGTCCTGACACCATGGGTGAATTACCATCTGACAGCATAGGGAATAATATCGATTCCTCTTTCTGCATATGCTGTACTAGTTCTTGCTTCATACTGACTAAATGATCAGCCAAACCATTGGGGCATAATTTATGACTGCCATGTACTGTTTCAACACGGCTGGCTAATCGACTAAGTTCGGTTAATTGTTCACGGTGTACTTGATGATAGCGCGTTAAAATATGTTCAATCAGACTTTTATTATCTACCTTTGACCAATCTTGAACACCATCACTGCGGCTGGCCAACTCCTCTATATAGGGAACAATGTCGTCAACGTTGAGTCCTTTTGTTTCTATCACGGCCTTGAGGGTTTTATCACCGTTACAGCAAAAGTTTATTTTATGCTTAAACAGTACGGCGGTAACACCCGGTACCTGAGTTGCAATTTCACTAAGTAGCATATTTAAATATGGCATTCTGAATCCTCAAAACATAAGAAGTATTTGAAATGAATCTTAAGTGGGTCGAGCTTACCTCTACATTTTAAAGATGTAAACTAAATGCATGTTATAAAAATCAATAGAGACGGACCGAATCCGTCTCCCTTGATATAAATCAAATGAGCAGAGATGTACTGCTAATGAATAGGGCATTCAAGCCATGAATATCACACGTTATACTGATTATTCGTTATGGGTACTCATCTATTTATCTCTACACAAAGAAGAGCTAGTCACCATCAAAGATGTGGCTGATGTATATGGCATTTCTAAAAATCATCTAATGAAAGTGGCAAAAGAACTCAGTACAAAGGGCTACCTAGATTCCACGAGCGGAAAATATGGTGGAATAAAATTTGGTAGAGAGCCTTCGACTATTAACGTTGGTGAACTGGTTAGAATGGTTGAACAAGACTTTACCTAGGTAGAATGTTTTGGCATTGATAATCAATGCGTTATCACTGTTGCCTGTCAACTATTATACGTATTTGTAGAAGCCATGGAGAGCTTTTAAAAAGCCTAGAACGCTACACTCTAACTCTTTAGCAAAAGAGCCTAAAAAAAACAACTCGATAAAATATTTGCGATTAACCAGTAACGTGCGTGTGCGAAACCTTAATTAGCGTAATAAAGTACCATTCAGGTCAAAATAAAACTCACTAACGCGTATTCGTTTTCATATTAAACACAAATAAATTTATTTTCTTGCCTTAACAAAACAGTAATTACGGTATGTGCTTCACACGATGCATCAGAATAGGTACAAAGCACAGTGTGATAAAACTTACCCAGCCTATTAGTTCGATGCCAACCAAGCGACCTGACTCGATAGATAAGAAGGGTAAGCTCCAGACTCCGCCCAAGCCCATTGATACATTTGCAACAATCATACTCATTGATAGTAATCTGCCTCGTAAGTTTACTGAGGTTAATTCGCTTAACATGACTTGAAGTGCAGGCATTCTAAGTGACCCGCCAAACATAGTGCAAGCAAAAGCCAAGCCGGCAAGACCCGGGCCAAATAATTCCATCGTGAAGCATAATAAAGTGACACCCATCACCAGTGAGCCTATGCTAATTAAACTCGAACTATAGTTATGCTGAAGTAAGTGTCGTGCGGTTAAATTGCCGATAATTGCACCGATTCCTCCCTGCATATAGCAAATACCAATCTCAGTGGTACTCATTTGATAATTCATTGTGAGCCAAATACTTATTTGCGGAACAAACCCGAACAGTCCTATTTGCATTAAAAATTGAATCCCAAAAATAGCGCGTAATTTTCGGTCACCCCATAGCGATATTAACTCACGGTATTGTGGGAGAATGCTTTTTTCTTTGGTTCCGGTGATTGCCTGTAATCTAAGTATAAATAACCCACAAATAAAGCCTGCCAAGGCAATAAATATGAAGGGCGCACGCCAGGAAAATACATCACCCACCCATGCGCCGATAGGTACACCAAGAACCGATGCGATGGGAAAAGACAGTGTTAATGTTGCGAGTGCGCGTATCTTTTGCTTACCATTAAAGGTGTCACTGGCAAACGCTAATGTATTAGGAATAATGATTCCGCCAAATGCACCAGACAGAATTCGAAACAAGAAAATGCTAGAGGGCGAATTGGCAACCGCACAGCCTACAGACGAGAGGCAAAACCCTATAATCAAAAATAGCAGCATTTTTTTTCTACCAATTCGATCTGAAAAAGGAGCCAAGAAAAATGCCGATAAAGCGGCAGAAATTGGGTATATGGAAACCAGTAGCCCTGTATGCGTTAGTGATATACCTGTAGCACTGGCAATTTCGGCACTCAAGGGTACCATCACCAAATGATCGGCCTGAACTAAAAACGCAATAACAAATAAAGGTAGAACAAATAACCGTCCTGCCTTAGGTGAGTTTTGGCTAGCTGGCATTTTTTAAGCGCTTCTCTAAGTGTTTGTATAGGGCTATTTCTTGATTAAGAATATTGCCGATTTGAGCGTGACATTTATGCCAACTCTGTTCACTGTCTTGTTCTGTTAATACGTTAAAACAATGGGTTAACATGGTCCATTCATCCGCAACTTTTTTTGTCATTGAAATACTTTGTTCATCAACTACTTCGGGTAGATATGTTTGAGCAGATTCAAGAAACTTGGCGTACAACCTTCTGAAATTACCTCCTCCAGTACCATATTTTTCGAAACAATTTGAGGTATAACGAACAGTCTTTTGCCAATCATCATTGGCTCTCCATGATAGGAAATCTTCATGAAATACAGTCAGTCCATTAATTCCCGTGGCTATTTTCACCTTGTGTTTGCCTGTGAATGCTCGAAGTAGGCTTTCGGGTGTTGTGTCGACACCTAACATACGCTCAATGGTTCGGTTGATCGCAAACAAACAGGCGTCCTTCATGGTACGTTTCACCTCATTGCTATGAAATTTTCCCCAAAGATTATAGGTACTAATTGGTGAGCGAGGGTTACGACTTGCAGCGAGAGCATCGTATGAACATTCTTCGAAGGTAGGATCCATTCGGTCAGCAATAATCGCTTTTTTACGTTCATCATCAAAGCCAACTAATACAAAGCGGTGAGCTGGAAAATGATGGCCACCAAAGCCACGATAATCTAAGTAAAAAGTATCGCCAGAAAGCATGGTGGGTCGGCCTGCTAACACTTCTTGTTTAACAACTTCCCAGGCGTGGGCGTTATCTAAATCTGGTATTTCACGGTAATCGATACCTAATGCGTGAGTGACATCGAATTCCATCGTTCGGCTGCGACCTAAGGTTAAAATTTGGGGGTCATTTTTTTCACTTTGGATATAGATAAAATCTGTAGCTGATCCTAAGCCAATTATTTCGGGTTCTGAAAGTTCCAAGTCACAATAATGTGTAATGAGGTTCATCATTGCGGTACTGCCGCAATGATCCCCGGGTTTGTTTCGATAATTCTTTATTAGGGCTTTCATGTTTTTACCAGTATCCCTTGAAGTGTGACTTGTATGATCGTGTTTAGGTATTCTTCATCGGCTTTGTTTGTGTGGTTCTGAGAGCTAGGCCAGATTTCCAGCTCTGGTCGGTTGAAATAATTTTCACGAGAATTAAACCAGTGAGTGACTAAAGCAAACATGGAGACAACAAGATAAGAAGGGTTCAAGTCTTGACGGATAATACCTTGCTGCTGCGCTTCAGTAATACGTTTCACGGCTAATCTCGTGACCTCGGTTTCCATGACTTCATCTTGTGACTTGTCTGACTTAAATTGTTTTTCATCCAATGTTTTCCAGCCAAGTAAGCGAGATAAACCAGGATTGCTTTGTAAGGTTCTAAAATAAAGCGTGATGATTTGTGTGATTATATTTTCATTTGCGGCTTGTTCTAATAGTTGTTTTTGTTTAGAAAAACACGCATTTAATCGTCTACGTTTTACTTCATTCCAAAGGGTCTCTTTGTTTTGAAAGTGATAGTGAATGAGACTTTGTGTCACACCAGCCTGACGACCTATTGCGCTCATTGAGGCACCATCGAAACCTTTGTTAACGAAACAGTGTTCTGCACCATTCAATATCGCTTGAATAGAGGCTTCTTTATCTCGAATTCGAGCATTTTTTTCAAAACGGGTGTTATTCATAAACATAAATACCTTACTGATCGATCGGTCAGTAAAGTAGCGTGATTAATAATTGTTGTCAAACTTTAAAGTAAGGAAATGACGCGTTATATCCATGCGCATTAATAAACTATATTGAAAACAGGTGGTTAGCATCATCTTCTTTTAAGAGTTTTCTAAACATAGACCTAAATTTAGTTCTAAATAATTTTGAGCGTATTCAAAAATACGCTTGTAAAGAAAAGTGTAACTATGGCCTATCTCGAAGAGATAGTTTCGCATAGCCCAGCATTAATAATTTGGTAAAATAGCAGAAGTGTTACCGTAAATTGGCGATCAATCTCTTTCTATCATCTTGTAAGCTGTGTTACATTTCTTTGACAATAGACTAGGGACAGCCATGAAAAAAGAACTAGAAATTGAAGTAGCTAAACAGAAATACGGAGATCATGCGATTGAGCACTTTCAACTTTTAGCAAAAGATAATGTCGCGCTATCAGTGACCCATTTATGTGGTAACAAAGGTGGACAGCCTATTGTATTGTTACACGGTAGCTATTCCACACGCCATTTTTGGATTTCGCAAAAAGGAATTGGTTTGGGGGCTTATCTTACAGATCATGGTTTTGATATTTGGGTTCCTGAGTTTCGTGGTCACGGCTTCTCACCAAAAGGCAAGCATTTCAAACGCTACTCTGTCGAGCAGCAAATGAAATTTGATTTACCCGCATTTAGCGAGTTTATCTTTCATAAAACTAAACAAGCTGCTGTCTGGTTTGGACACTCTCTTGGCGGTCTCAGCCTTTACGGTTCTATTTCTCAAGGGTGGCTGCAAACTCAATATATAAAAGGCTTAATTACGATGGGGAGCCAAGTTAGTGAGGGGGATCGATATTTAAAAATTCCCTTTGTTCCATTTCTGGCTGACCGTCTATTAGATATATTTGGAGAATTTCCGGCTAAGAAATTAGGCTTAGGACCAGAAAACGAAGCGCCTGGAGTGATACGTGATGTTATTTCCTGGAAAAAACGAGGCGGAAACTGGTCGTCATCGGATGGTATTTCATTCTGGGACGGTTTTTCCAAAATTAAACAACCTTGTTTAGTTATTGCAAGCAGAGGAGACACAACTGACTCTTTCGAGGGGTGTGAGTATTTATTTAATCAACTTGGGTCCAAAAGCAAGCAGTTCATCCTACTGGGCGTAGAGGAAGGTTATGCCAAAGACTACGACCATGTTGGAATGGTGATAGACAAAAGTGCTCAACAGGAAGTGTGGCCGCTTATCCTATCGTGGTTAAAATAAAACAAGTAACATTGTCGGACAAACAAAATGAAATCAGGCATCCCTAGTTTAAATTCACTCGTCATTTTCGAAAAAGCGGCGATTTTGCTTTGCTTTAAAACAGCTGCGGAGAGTCTATACATTACAGCACCGGCGGTTAGTCACCAGATTAGATCATTAGAAAATGACCTCGGCGTTCTGTTATTCAAACGATTAAATCGTGCGGTTGAGCTAACCCAAGCGGGAGAGCTTTATTATAAGAGCATTGCTCCTGCAATGACCCTTTTGAGAAATGCGACATCAAAGGTATCAGTAGCCCAATCGGAACGATTCTTTCGGGTCAACTGTATTCCCTTTATTGCAAGTCGTGTATTGATTCCGAATATTCACCGTTTTATGGACCAACATCTTGATTTGAATGTCGATATTAAGTCTTTGCCGAGTGGGGAAGGGCTGGAAGATGGAGCTGTTTCCGCTGAAATTCGACTCCATAATGATGGAAACCCAGCGCTACATTATGAAAAACTAATCAGCATTCAGGCATCACCCATTTGTAGCACTGCCTACTTCAATCAACACCAAGATATTTGCATAGATCTATCCGGCCATCGTTTAGTAAAATTATCATCTAAAACTGATATTTGGAATCTATGGTCGAACAAATTTAAGACTGATATATGTGAGACCGATGAGGTTTTAGTCGATAACTATCAAAGCGTGCTTGCAGCAGTCAACTCCAATATGGGAATCGGAATGGGCTATTTTTCAAATCTGTTTGATTTATACAAGGAGCAAAACGTGGTGGATTTATTTCCAAATAGTCATTATAAATTTGGCGACCTATACCTCGTTTACTCAAAAGGTAATGTTGAAAAGCCAGAATTCAATGATTTTAAAAACTGGCTATTAGCATTATTTCACACAGACATTTCCGACAATTAAATAGGCCAAATGACCTTATCTTGTTCTATTTGGGTATAAAACCAATCATGAAACCCTTTCGCCATCAACCATTCCAAGCGGTCACCACGCCAGGCAATTTTGTTTTTCTCTAATGGCCTTTCATTGACCGTTGCCAGCCACACCTTAATTCTGCCTAAATCAGCTTGGCAAAAATTTAGTGAGCGCATATTTTTATACCATGCATATATACTCGGATGCGCTTCTTTGCTGAAAGGTATTCCCAATAATTTTACTGCTCCCAAGTGGGGAAATAGAGCTATATCAGCAATTGACAGCGAACCACTAACATACTGTTTAGTAGCGAGTTCAAGCTCTAACGCATCGTATATTTTTTCTAAATCGTGTTTTGCTGCCTCAAAAAGGCCTTTTGGCCTTGGACCTAAGTTTGCCCAACTCCAAATTAAGAGATCAACGGTGATTGCATCGAGTAAGGTATCTGAAATTCGTTCCCATTTTCTTGCTATTACACGCTCTGAAGGCTTGCTCGGTAGAACGGAATTATTGGGGTATTGGTGGTCCAAATAAGCTGCAATATCCGAAGAGTTAATAACAACGTTATCACCATTGATTAGTACTGGCACCTCTTTGCGTGGGTTTATGTTGTCGAAGGCTTTAACGCTATTTTCATTCTCAATTTCAATAAAGTTATAGTCGAGTTCTTTGTACTCGAGAACCATTTGAATCTTGCGTGAAAACGGGCTGAAGCCACTGCCATATAGTGTAATCATTTATCTATCCTTCTAATTTTTCGCCTACTTCTCATAAGTGGCGATATTTGGAACGATAAAATTTACTGCCTTATCTTACAAATGAAAAATCGAATGTTCTCGCATTAGTTTTAGTATAGTCAATTGAATTAAATAGGATACTTAGCTATTTCTAAAGCACTTCGATAGAGAAATTCCTTATCATCGTATAATGCGGCATCAAACTTTCTTTATTTGATCTTATAAGCGGATATTTTGTGTAACCATTCAATTGTGAATTAACGCTCAAATTGGAGATTTATCTGTATTGCCCTCGTTTTTTATGCGGTTCACGTACTAAAAAACTACTTCACTACGTAATCGGACTTGCCTTGATCAGTTTTTTTCCTTCATAGTTGGATTGCTACAAAAATAAAAATATGCCATGTGATAAAAGTAGTTACAAGGCCATATTTACAATAAAAATTAAGGAATAAAACTATGCGAAACACGCTAAAACCATTCAAAAAATTATCTGTTCTATTTGCCACTGCAGTAATCTCAGTAAGTGCCAGTGCTTACGATCATGTTTACATCTTTGGTGACAGTTTGTCTGATACAGGCAACGCAAAAGTATTTTCTGGAAATGCTGAAAACCCTTATTTTCCGGAACGCTTTACGAATGGACCCGTAGCTGTTGATGTTGCAACAGCAGCGTATGGTTTGACCGCAACGCCATCTTTGTTTTTGCTCGGCCAAGAGCTGGGTAACAATTATGCGGTTGGCGGAGCAAAAGCCGTTGACAATGACGGAGACGAAACAACTCCGGATACCAATCTACCCACTCAAGTCAATTCTTACCTGACTTTTCATGGTGGAGCGGCAGACCCTGAAGCACTTTATATGGTCATAATGGGGGGGAACGATCTTTTTGTCGCTCAAGGAATTCGAGCAGGCGTTGTTGCTGCCGAAACAGGTGAAGAGCGCTCTGCAATTCGTCAAGCAGCACGCGAATCAGTAAAAACAGCTGTTGAAACGCTTGAAGCGCAAGTGATGAAATTAGTTGCTGCAGGTGCGCAAAACATTTTAATTGGCAATGCTCCCGATATTGGTGCAGTACCTGCGACAGATGATCTAGTTGTAAGCTTACTCGCCTCAGCCCAAACCAATGCCCAAACGCGTCGGGCTAATCGCATGTTTAGTGCTTCCACAAAATTATCTGCTTTATTTAACCGTAAACTTAGCCGTGCTATCGGTCGAATCGAGAAAGTATCTGGTTTGGATATCATGGAATGGGATATGTCCACCTTCTTAACTAACCAAATTGAAGGCGGTGAAGATCTTGGTTTCACAAATACGGAAGACGCTTGTGACACTTTACCTCTTTGCGAAGGCTTCGTGTTTGTTGACGGCGTGCACCCGACTACAGTCGTTCATCAGCGTGCTGGCGTGGAAGTATTAGGCATTATGCAAGGATTGTAATGTCTCGTCGCCACCGTGTTATCTTGAATAGAGTAAATGAAGCGTCTCTAACAGCTACTTAATTAGTGGCGAAAGTTAGTTTAGGCTTATAGCCCCTCTTTTTCGGAGAAGGGCTATTTTTTTTCTATGCCGTCATCAGCGAATCGATTTTCTGGAACACAATACCACCGTTAAATTTGATTATTCATATCTATCACTCATATGCCGTAGTCGATTGCTTGTTAAATGTTGCATACAGTACCGATAGAGAAGAGCTTGAACAGACACTAAATAATTTACGTGAAACCTATTTTCATAAAGCATTTAAAACGGTTCGCATGAAAAAAAAGATGGCTTTTACCATTTTGAACGACCACGATTATACGGAAGGAGCTAGTGCTAGTGACGATTGTTTTCAGTCTGTTTTTGTATTTCATTAACGATCGTAGTACGTACCGATTTTTCACTGAATGCCATCAGTAGAGCGTTTAAGGTTGAGACATAAGCTTGGTAACCATCGCCATCAGTTTTAAGTGTTATGTCGTCGGTTCGGCTTACTAATTTCTCTTTGCCATAGTTACCGCTTAGAACCCAATTAACCTTAAACCTAACCTCGCCGCCTAATTGACCACTGAAGTGCTGAACATCTAATTGAAGCTGATACTGAGGTCTAAAACGAGTATTCCAGGGTTCTGTTACCACGTCATTGATACCAAGACTTTGGGCCATTAATTCAGCAACTACACGCGTAAAATCTTCTTTTAATCGACCTGCCCAAATGTCATGACTGGCAACTTGTACGGCAGGGCCTACTTTGTGAGTGACAATACCTTTACGATTAAGCATAGAGGGTAGTTTAACTGGGCCAATACCTAAAGTAGTGTCTGCGTTTAGGCTGAACGCTTGAGAGGGTTCTTGCAAAGCATGTAGGCTGTAATAACGTGTGGGAACTTTTGTTGAACAGGCTGCAAGAAAAAATATCATAAAGGTTGTGAGTAGTTTAAACATAGCTATTTTTCCTCGTCTCGACCTAGAATAAGCGTACTAGGGTTTCTTGATAATTCATCGCTAAAAGCTTTCATAGAAATTGAGGCGGCACTAACGTCTTTCATCATTTCCAAGAGTTGATAATGTACAGCTGAATCGGGTGCAATAGCTTGATCTATTGTTTTTAGTGTACTTTGCATTGTTTCAATCGTATTGGCGAGTGAATCGCTAGAACCGTTCAGATTGTTCAACAGACTATCTATATCGTTGATTATTTTCTTCTTATGAATATCTCGTACGATTTGGGCAGTACTGCTAAGGCTATTGTTGAGGTTATTAGCAATGGCTTCAAAAGGAAGCTCCTCAATACGTTGAGCTATATCTGATATACGTTTAAAAATTTGTAATTGTTGATTTTGAGAAGAGGGTAATACCCAGTAATCGTTGAAGCGCTTTAAGGAAGTAAGCGTGTTTTTTGTTGCTTGGCTATGGTTTGGTATTAAGTCTATATAAAGTGACCCGGTCAAAATGTTTCGGGGTTTTAGTTGGGCACGCATGCCTTCAGAAACCAAATTCTCCATCAGTTTATTGAGTTCATTTAAGGTTGGAGTATTGTTAGGGTTCACGCGTTCAGGTTGGATAGAAATTACCACATTTACAAGTTTGTCAGCGCCAATGCCATAATTAAGTCCAACATGTTCAACTTTACCAACTTGAATACCTCTAAATTCAACCGGAGCGTCTTTTACCAACCCTCTTACAGAACTATCAAGTCTTAGTATATAGGGAAAAGAAATGGTTAGTGCACCTTCAGCAACCGCCTTTTGGTCATTGAATAAATAAAACTGACTACCTGAACTTGCTAGCCCTGATTTGTTTGAAATAAATGACGGTGTATTAAATGCAAGGCCGCCAGATACTAATGAAGAAAGTGTTTCCATTTTTGCAACAATGCCATTGGCCCCGATTTCAAAACCGATACCACTAACATTCCAGAATTTAGTTTTAGTTCTTATTAATTGATCGTGCGGTGCATTAATAAAAATACGGATTTCTACCTTTCCTTTATCGGGCAATAAACGGTAGCGTGTCACTTCACCAACAGGAATTTTCCGGTGGTAAACAGGAGAGCCTATATCGAGTGAGCCAAGCTCCTCTGCCAATAAAATATATTGCGTTCCTTGTTGATAAGATCTAACTGAGGGCGGCTCAGTGAGCCCTTCAAAGCGAGAACGATATTCACCTCGCTTACCAGGGTCCATCTCAATATAAACGCCCGATAACAAAGTATCTAGGCCACTGACGCCACCTAATGAAATTCGAGGAGAAACTACCCAAAAACGTGTAAATTCAGACACCAATGATTTAACCTGAGGGTCGAGTTCGATGAGTGTAGTGACTTTTTGAAAGTCATTGGTTAGTTTGATATCAGTAACTTTTCCTACCACCACATCCCTAAACTTGACCTGTGTTTTTCCTACAGTAATCCCTGCCGCACCATCAAATACAATCCGGACCTCAGGGCCTTTATCTTGCCACGCCTTAAGGGCTAGCCATCCAGCGATTAACAATGCCAGTAAAGGCACAATCCAAATAGGGGATACTTTGTTAGCCTGGCTAAGGTTAGGGGTGTTGTCTGTCATTCGTATCGGCACCTAATCTGTTTTTTTATTTTCATATGCGTCCCAAATAAGCTTAGGGTCAAAGGTTTCAGCCGCCAGCATAGTAAGTACCACAACACCTGCAAAGCATAATAATGCGCCCCCAGGTTCGATGTTAGCCAGCATCCCAAATTGAACGAGGGCAACTAATGTTGTGACGACGAATACATCAATCATAGACCATCGACCAACAAACTCAGTTATTCGATACAAGCGGGCCATTTGTTTTGGGTCACCTGTGAAATTGATCGACACATTCCAAAGCAAATACGACATAATAATTAACTTAGCGATGGGCACAACAATGCTGGCAAAAAATACCACTATCGCAATGGGTATGTCGTTCGTCTGAATTAAGTGTAAGACCCCAGAAAATAGAGTGTCTGTGCTTTCCTGTCCAAGATGCGTGGTCGTCATGATCGGTAATAAATTTGATGGGATATATAACACCAGTGCCGCGATCAAAAGTGCGGTTGTCTTTTGAACACTATGCGGTAGATGTAAATGTATATGCGTTCCACAACGAGGGCATTCGGCATTGTCCTGAAGCAGGGAAACGCTAATGTGAGCTTCACAGCAATGGCACGATACAACGGTTTCATCATCATCTTCCAATGAATAAAAATTTTCGTGCTTTAGCCAATCCCAAATGTCTTCACGGCTTAGGTAAATGTTGTTTGCAATTAAAATTAGCACTAAACCCAAGAAAGCATAAATACCAGGACCAAGAATAATGTCGGCAAAGTTCCCCAACTTTAAACTAGCGACTGCGATACCGACCAAAAAAATTTCAAGCATTCCCCACGGCTTTGAAATATGAAGCAAATGAACAATTATGCCGATGAATGGCGCACGAATATTCATAAATCGGCACGTTAAAATATAGAGGACACCTAATAATTCAAAGAGTGGAAATAGAAAAATGGTAATGAATACGATAGACGCCAATAAAAATTCTTTACGTTGAATTAAGGCCTGCACGCCACCAATTAAACTACTATTTTGAACCTGACCTGAAGTTTCTATGCCGATAAAAGGAAATATATTCGCAAGGATAAATAAAATGATGCCCGCAATAGTAAAAGCGGTCACTTTATGTTCCCAATCAGGTCGATACGTGAGCATGACATGGTTGCAGAATTTACAGTCTAACTGTTGATTATTACCAACATGGGGTAGGTCATATAAATGCCCACAATCTTGGCAGGAAATTAAGTCTCTATGTGCTGAAATCATCATATTTTAAATCAAATAGCGTATATTGAGCATAGCACGAGTTTGAACTTGAAGTGAGGTCGTTTAAATATTAAACCGAGTTAGGTCAACTTGCTGGTTGGAAGCAAAGATTATTGCAGCAAGTCCAGTAAAGTTAAATGCATCTGTTTATCATTAAAGCTTTATTACCGAATCACCAATACAAATAGTGCCGCTGGTAATAATTTTAGCGCAGATACCACCATGGCCTAGCATTGCACCAACAGCTCCTTTACCTAATGCTTGCTCCATACGTAAGCAGGGGTGGCAATGCGCCGTCGCTTCAAACTCAACCTCACCGATCCGAAAGCGTTGGTGGCGAAGCGCAATGAGGTTAATGCCGGAGACCACTAAATTTCGACGTAACAAGTTGGGATTAATTGAACCGATACCCAATAAACTTGCGACTACATCAATGTGTTCCTGGTTAATTAAAGTGACTTGACGTGCTGAACCGGCTGTACTGTTGCATCGTCGGTCACCTTCCAAACCTAAATCTTTGATGGCCTGAACAACTTCTACAGTATTCATGTTGACTTTACGCTGTGGGCGTAAGCCTATCCATGTCAATTTACCTGGAGGGAGATCCTGAAGATGACGGCTCAAAAGACGGCCAACAGAGTTCATATACATATCCTCAATAATCAATCAGTAGGGTGAATAGAATATCTATTCAGGTTCTATTGCGTTTTAAGTGAGCAATCCACTATTTTTGCTATAAATACACCGTATAAAATCATACTAAGTGAGTGCCAATTTAATCAGGTTCTTTAACTTCATCAGCGCTAACAAAGTTCATAGAAATTGAGTTAACACAGTGCCTGATATTTTTATCGGTTAACCTTTCACCTTGAAATACATGACCTAAGTGGCCGTCACACTTTGCACAGAGTATTTCTGTGCGTCGGCCATCAGCATCTACCATGTGTTTGATGGCTCCTGAAATTTCGTCATCAAAACTAGGCCAGCCACAATGTGATGGAAACTTGTGTTCTGAACGATATAATGGCTCATTACATTGCTTGCAAGTGTATAAGCCACCTTCAAAAAAATCATCATATTTACCAGTGAAAGGACGCTCTGTGCCTTTATCAATTAGTACATGTTTTTCTTCAGGGTTAAGTTTGCTGTAGTTAGTCATCGTATTTTCTCATAATGCTTTAAGAATAGGTTAAGCGCTCTAATGGAACCATGTTAGTTTTTACGTAGTTAACGCTTAAATAATTCGAGGTTAGTTTCATTAATTAGCTTCATTTTGTGCTTTACAAATGAAAGTTCAGCGCGAGTACATACGTGTCGAGCCCAGTTGTAAATTTCTGCCTTCAACCGATCGCATGTATAGTCAGACCGTTTCAGTTTCGAAAGGTTCAGTACATAAGCGTTGCTTTAAAACTAAAAAAGAAATGCAACACTTAATGATATTCTAAATTTGTTCACCGAGTCCTTCTTGCTGAGTGTAACCTAGGACAATCGGACCGAGGCATTGGATTAGACAAAGAAGTAAAACAGAGACTTATCAGTAATCAGCTGATAAGTCTTTTTAATTTGTAGCTGGGGCGGGTTTTGTTTTCCAAAGACGCAAGCATCTAACAAGATAGATTTTTGAAATAGGTTGTCGTTTGGCTACCACTTTTTTTTGTTTAGCGGAGCGAACTGAGTTAGCACACAATGTGTGCTACTTAGCAGTCAGGCAGAGAGCAAATGGCACAACGTCAATAAAGTTTTCACCTATCAAAAACTTCGTTTTATTTTTGTAATTCAGTGCATAAAAATAATCTGTATCACTCCATGCGCTGCTCTGTCGATTAATGGTATAAAAAGCATTTTCACTATCAAAGGCCTCTAAATACCAAGTTTCACGCCATTCCTTTTCTTCAAGTACCCAAACTTTATAGTCACATTTCTTATCAAACAAGTTTTTATCATTACTTATATCGACCCATTGAGCCCTTGAGTACCCCTCTGCCATTACCACACTAGAATTGGCTGATAAAAAACAAATAAGACACAACGAGTATAAAAATTTTTGAAACATAACTATTTTTTCCTACTTTTGGATAAAGATCGTACACTGTAATTTTAAGATATTCGCTAATTTTAGTTCAACATACATCATTGTTAAAGCAAATCATAAGTAACTTACATAACCTCATAAGATAACGAAATCCAGTTTAATGTAACAAACAGCAAATGAGCTGGAAAGTGGCCTTGTAATTGAAAATACACGAAACTAAACACTGCTATATGTAGATTATTGGGAAAATGTGTTTTTCCTTCCTATACTGAGTGGCACTGGATCACATTTGGCTAATTAAGAGTTTGTTATTTTATTTGTTCTCATAATATTACAAAACGTAAAAAAATACGCAGAGTAAGGAATTAATATGAATAAAAATTTCTATATTTCATTGGTTTAGTGGTTTTGCATTGATTTCGTTTACTGTGAAAGCGAAAGTGTCTCTTGCTATGGCAGATAAGCCAGGAAAGTCTCTAACACCTTTTGAGGCAGTCTAAGATAGTAATATTTATCATAATCTACGATCTAAAAGATATTGTGCAAACGGTCTTTATTCTGGATAAAGATAAGCAACAACATTTGATAAGGAGACGCCAAGAAAGCACTACTTCAAACCAACACAATTACAACGTCGAGGACGTTAATAATTTAAGTATACCCGAAGGATCTTACCCTGATTTGAGAAAGAATTACCGAGCTTAGGTTTTGCGTTTTTGCATTATAGGTATTTTAATTAAAGATATGCCCTTAGGCTTTTGTGGCCCCTAGACTTAATTAGAGGGACATTTTTTAAATGTGTTAGTACATTTCTGAATAACTTTACATTCTATGAGGCTCACTATGAATATTAACCGCGTACTTATATTTATTTTTCTATCTATTTCTTTCGTTACTCAGGCCGAAACAGTATTTACGGTGGCCTATGAAAATAAAGTCCAATTCCCCTATTATATGGGCGAGACATCAACTGTCTTATCTAATAACCCAGGTGCCGCAGTCGAGCTTGTGAAGTTAATTGAAAGCAAAGTTCCAGGAGTAAAAGTTGAATTCAAAAGATATCCATGGAAACGTTGCTTAAGTGAACTAGAAAAAGGAAATGTGAATGGCGCTTTTAATGCTTCATTTAAAGATAAAAGGTTGAAGTTTGGCGCTTATCCATGGAAAGCTGATTCTATCGATACAAATCGAAGACTTACAACAATTGCGTATCATTTTTATAAGAAGAAAGGTTCTGGATTTTCTTGGGATGGGAATAGTGTGCTGGATGGCGGAAAAATTATTGGTGCGCCTCGTGGTTATTCTATTGTAGGCGATTTAGAGAAATTGGGGCTAAAGGTTCAAGAAGCAAATTCCACGGAGGCTAATTTAAAAAAATTGCTTGCAGGAAGAGTTTCAGCTGTAGCATTGCAAGAAGTTACGGGTGATTATTTCTTGAGTTCTAATAAGGAGTTCATGGGATTAGAGAAAGTCTATCCGCCAATAAAAACCAAACCCTATTACTTGATGATCTCAAACCAATTTAAAGAGAAAAATCCAAAGATTGCTGAACAAATATGGGATGCCGTGGCGACTCTTAGAGAAGAAAAACTTCAGAGTTTAACTGGTAAGTATTTTGAATGAGTTAAGTTAGGGCTATATTTACAGTTTGAGCTTCAGTCACAATACCTAATACGGCTCTTCGACGAGCTCGTCTGTATTTTACTACTAGGCCATTCATGATATGGAAGTAAAGCCTCGAATATATTGAAGCTTTACATCACAAAATTAAGCTTTCGTTTTTCTTCTTGAAAAGCCAAGTGCAGCTATGCCTAAACCCAGTAAAGAAAGAGAAGCAGGTTCAGAAACAGACGCTACATCGACATCTGAATCTAGAAATTCGACACGAAGTCCCGTAGGGTTGCCATTGTTTTGAGCAAAGTTTACGACTGAGAACTCAAGGGTATTCAGGCCATCATTAAAGCCGCCTCCAAAACTTGAAAAAGAAGACCATTGCGTAAACGTTGAAGACGGGTTGTTTAATGCGGCACCATTAAGTGTGATTATGCCAGCGTTATCCGTCGCCCAACGGCCATTAAAGTTAGCACTTGCAGCGTTGTAGCCAGTCAAATCGAACACGAGGCTCCAAGTGTAGGTTCCATTACCTTCTGCGACACTATCAAATGAAGTGCTTGCTGAAGCGCTGGGCGTAATCCACTGAGAACTTGCATTATTTTTAATCCAGGGGCCATTAGTTGGCCAACCCGTACCCTCGTAACCATGCGAACCAAAACTAGTCGTTTCACCACCTGAATAGCTGAGGGAGTAATTTGAGTCTATACCACCAGAAACGGAGCCCGCACCCGTATTATAAAGGTCTGAAATAGGTACAGCCGACGCTTCAAATGCCATGATGGAAGAAAACGCTGCTACAAGAAACTTATGCTTCATAAATCATACTGCCTTATTGATTAATGGTTATGATAGGAATGAGCCTATTGTCCTTGAGGAAAGTGCAAAATACATGAATTAACTGATGACTTTTGAATCAAATTGTAAAATCTAATGCACTACGTCAGCAGCGTTAATGCTTTTAGAGTTTCATTATTAATAACTTTGAAAGTCCATCTTATAAAGTGGACTCAGCGCACTCTAAAATTAACAATGTAAGGTATCAGACCTCTATATAAGCCATTAACGAGAAGATATATGGCACCGACTAACTCTTACTAAAAAGTACTCATTCTTTTATATAATATTGATATATCAATGTTCGTGATCTAATCTTTTTATAGTCTTATATTTTCTGGATAATATTCTAACTACTATTAACGTTAAGGTAAGTAATATGCGTTCAAACTACACTAAGTTAAGGTATGAATTATGCGTTTAACTGTAGGTTTTAAAATCGGTAGTGGATTTTTTCTAGTAACTTTAATGCTTCTGATCGCTGGGTTTGTCGGCTATACAGGGGCCTTGAAGCTAGGTGCCTCAATAGATAATATCGGCACTAATGCAATGACAGCTGCACAAAGTAGTTCTGATTTTTCAATATCTACAAAAAATCAAACATCAATTATGCAGTCAATTGTTAGCGCGACGAGTGTTGCTAATAATGATATGCAAGAACTTATTGACAATGAAGCAGAAGACTCACTCAAGAGTCTTGCTGTAATGCAGAAATCTGGATTGGTTGAAGATTCTGACATAAAAAAAATCAGGGCTTTTTATGATAATTATTTACTAGCCCAGAAAAATTTACTTGAATCCCATTCAGAATATATTCGGGCCAGAGATAATGCTTTTACAGGGCTTAATAATTTTGAAGCTTATATGAAGGTGCTCGAATTTTTTACCAACCAAATCTATAACCTTGACGATATAGACCAAGACGACAAAATAGAACTCACTTCAGAATTTTATCAAACTAAAGTTGCTCTACAGTTACGTTTTTATTATGCCCAGCGTTATTTAGGCGGCGAAGATGAAATGTTAGATGCATTAGAGTCATCTGAAGACGATATGATCGATGAATCTGAAGAGTTAGCCGATCTGGAGCTATTAAATAATACGATTAGAACAGGGAAATATGAAAACCAGGAGTACACAGATGTACTAAACGATCTGGTAACAGAACATAATGAGCAATTTACAATACTCGTAGCCAGTTTTAAGTCGTTTAAAGAAGTTCAGTCTGACTATGAAAAAGCAGAACAAATAACACTTGAGAATAGCAAACTTATTGTAGAAAAAATTAAAAACCTAGTCACTATTGAAACGACTAGCGCCTCAAATACAGCTTCTAAAGTGTACAAAACGATACTTGTTTCAATCGGTATCGGCGTACTACTTGCAATAATTGCCACTATTTTTTCAATTATTAAAGTAGTTAGCCCACTCAAGGTTTTAACTGAGGTCGCTGCACGGATTTCAGGCGGAGATCTTGATGCTGAAGTTAAAAGTGGGCGTAACGATGAAGTTGGTGATTTAGCAAATAATTTTGACTCAATGCGTATTCAAATACGTAAAAAGCTAAAAGACCTAGCTGAAATCAACCAAACGGGTGAAATTATTGTCAGTGCGGTTGATCAGAAAGAAGCATTACAAAAAGCATTAGAAACAATGTTTCATAAAACCTTAGTTCAGCAAGCATCTGTCTACTTATTTGATGATGAAAATAAGTTGACGTTAAAGTCGTGCGTCCCCCAAATTTCAGATATCAACCCGCATGATGCGATATCATTTGACCCAGGCGAGGGTATAGCGGGTATTTCGGTTAAAGAAAAACGCATTGTATTTATTAAAAACACAGCCGAAAGCGAGCTGTTTATAAAACATAATGACTCAGAGTCCGAATCGCCAAAGGCATTATTATGCGTTCCCTTGCTAGATGGTGACATAGCTTTAGGAGTAATGAATTTTTCTGGTGAAGTGAGTACCGTTAATTTTGAAGAGAGTGATTTCGAATTCGCTGAATCGATCGCACGATCCGTTACGATTACGATTAAAAATATTAATATGCGCAAAGTAATCGAAGACCAAAATCGTAATCTTGAACATAAAGTTGAGGAGCGAACTGCTGAATTACAAGTAAAAACCAACGATATACTGAGTATGATGGAAAATATGCATCAGGGTTTATTTACGGTAATGCAAGAGGGAGTAATACATCATGAGTACGCGTCATTTTTAGAAACTATTTTCGAAAGAAGTGATATTGCAGGTACTAATTTTATGGACTTACTTTTCTCAAAGTCCGAACTTGGTAATGATAAATTAGACCAAGTAAGTACCGCTATAGACGCAATCATTGGCGAAGACGATATGATGTGGGAATTTAATTCACACCTCCTTGTGAGTGAATATTCCATGCTTGTAAATGGCGTAGAAAAGATTATCGCTGTTGAGTGGGATCCAATTATATTTCACAATGTCATAGAAAAAGTGATGGTGACTGTACGAGATATTACTGAACTAAAAGCTTTAGAGCGCGAAGCTGAAGGTAAAAAGCGTGAACTAGACATTATTAGCCAAATAATTAGTGTTGACCAAGAGAAGTTTTCTGAATTTATTCAATCTGCTTATCAGTTCTTAGGTGAAAATGCTAAGTTAATAGAAGAAAGTGCACAAAAGGATCCAGAAGTGTTGGCCTTATTGTTTCGTAATATGCATACAATTAAAGGTAATGCGCGAACTTATGGTTTATCAACCATCACAGATCAGGTTCACGACGCGGAGAACACGTATGACTCGCTTCGAACGGATGAATCTGTGCTTTGGGATCAAAAACGTTTGTCTAGTGAGTTGCATCTTGTTGAGTCGATTATTGAGGAGTATGTGCACGTATGTGAAAATGTACTTAGCCGAGATATAACAACACAAAGTGAAGAACGCTCATACAGTATCAAGAGCACTGAGCTAGATACAATATTCAATCTAATTGAATCATTAGATGCGACTAAAAACCTTGATCCCAATAGTTTAACTAAAATTAGTCAGGTTAAATCTATTATCAACCACTTAAATTCAGTAACTTTTTATGATGCAATCTCAGATACCTGTGACTCCCTTAACTCAATAGCAGAACAATTAAATAAAAAACAACCAATAATTCAATTCACAGGGGGGGAAATACCCGTTAACAAAGAAAGTACAGGACTTCTTAATAATGTCTTTTCACATATATTAAGAAACTCTATGGATCATGGCATAGAAGCAGCTGAAAAAAGAATAGCGAAAGGAAAGGAGGCCCACGGAACAATATCGATTGATGTAAAAGAGCAAAATAACCTGCTTGTCATTCATGTTAAAGATGATGGCCAGGGCTTGAACCTCGAAAAACTACAAGAAATGGGAAAAGACACTGGTATTTTAAAAGAGGGTGAAACCCCCTCTCTCGATCAACTTGCTTCTTTAGTATTTGAGTCAGGTGTGTCAACAAAAACGGATGTAACTTCAATTTCTGGACGAGGGGTAGGGATGGATGCTGTTAAGAAGTTTATTGAGGGGAAGGGCGGGTCTGTTTCGATACAAACTGAAGACTCAATCGACGGAAGTGTGTTCATAAATTTTGAAACAGTTATTAAGTTACCTCTTGATATTGTCTAGTCTATTTATATATGAATATTCTCAAACTCAATCAAAATCATGTTAGTCATTGATTGAGCTTGCTCCTTTAGTTTTTTTGTCATTTTTTAGAACTTATCCTTCCCCGTGTAGTGAAAGAATTTACTTATCTCTTTTTTATATTTTATATTTTTGTGCATTATCAAATCATCTACTATTCTTAATTTAAATAAATGGAGTTATGAAATTAGGGATGTTTATAAACTTTAACGGGCGGTTATAGTAATGAAAAAAATGAAACTATTTCGTAAACTATCTTCAGCAATTTCTTTTAGTATTATTGCGAGTGGCTTAGCTCTAAGCACACATGCACTTGCAGACAAACAAGCCGCAAAAAAATGGGTTTCTGACGAATTTCAACCATCTACATTATCAACAGATGAACAACTTGCAGAAATGGAGTGGTTCATTAACGCTGCAAAACCTTTTAAAGGTATGAATATAAAAGTTCTTTCAGAAATTATTGCAACTCATGAGTATGAATCTGGCACCTTAGCGAAAGCTTTTACTGAAATAACAGGTATTAATCTCACGCATGAAATGATTCCAGAAGGCGATGTTGTTAGAGCGCTAGAAAAACAGATGTATACCGGTGAAAATCTTTATGATGCCTACATAAATGACTCAGATCTTATTGGTACACATGCTCGTTATGGCCAAGTAGTTTCTTTAACAGATTACATGTCAGGTGAAGGTAAAAGCGTCACCTTGCCTACATTAGACTTAAAAGACTTTATTGGTCTTGATTTCACAACAGGAATGGACGGAAAGTTGTATCAACTTCCAGACCAACAATTTGCTAACTTATATTGGTTTCGGTATGACTTGTTTCAACGGAGCGATATAAAAGCAAAATTTAAAGAAATTTACGGATATGATTTAGGTGTACCAGTAAACTGGTCAGCCTACGAAGATATTGCCGACTTCTTTACTAACAAAGTTGGTGATATAGATGGCAAAAAAATGTATGGGCACATGGATTACGGGAAAAAAGACCCATCATTGGGTTGGCGCTTCACTGATGCCTGGTTATCAATGGCAGGCGCTGGAGACAAAGGTTTACCGAATGGTTCGCCTGTTGATGAATGGGGCATACGTGTAGAAGACTGCCATCCAGTTGGTTCCTCTATCGCTAGAGGCGGCGCAACAAATGGACCTGCCGCTGTTTATAGTGTTGCAAAGTATATCGATTGGCTTGAAAAATACGCACCTCCAGGATCTAGAGAAATGAATTTTGGCGAAGCCGGTGCCATTCCTAAAAATGGTAATGTTGCTCAGCAAATTTTCTGGTACACCGCATTTACATCGTCAATGACTGAAAAAGGACTCCCCGTTGTTAATGCCGACGGAACACCTAAATGGAGAATGGCTCCTTCACCACACGGCGCATACTGGGAAGAAGGTCAGAAATTAGGCTATCAAGATGCTGGTTCATGGACACTACTCAAAAGTACACCGGAAGACAGAAGAAAAGCAGCTTGGCTTTATGCTCAATTTGTAGTTTCTAAAACGGTTTCATTGAAAAAAACCTTGGTTGGCTTAACCCCAATTAGAGAGTCTGACATTCAGTCAAAAGAAATGACTGCCGAAGCACCAAAGCTAGGTGGGTTAGTTGAATTCTATCGAAGCCCTGCCCGTAAGCAATGGACCCCAACCGGTAATAATGTACCTGATTATCCAAAACTAGCTTCACTCTGGTGGCAGAATATTGGTGACGCTTCATCTGGTACAAAAACGCCACAACAGGCAATGGATGCACTTGCTAAAGCACAAGATAAGGTATTAAAGAAAATTCAGAAGTCAGATATTCAAAAGATTTGTGCGCCTAAAATGGCTAAAAGGAAGGACCTTAAGGGGGCTGAATATTGGCTTGCGCAGCCTGGCTCACCAAAAGCTAAGCTTGTTAATGAAAAGCCTAAGCCAATCACTATCTCCTATGATGAACTACTAAAAAGCTGGGTTGATAATTAATAGCCTTTATTATTTATAATTATGCAAAGGTAGCTTCGCTACCTTTTTTGTTTTTTAGGAGGGGTGATGCGTTTAACTGTAGGTATGAAAATCGGAGGGGGTTTTTTTTTAGTCACCTTAATGTTACTTATAGCGGGTGGAATTGGTTTTAACGGCGCGCTTAAATTAGGCGGTGCTGTTGATTATTTTGCTAAACAGGCCTGGTCATCTGGCGCTGCAGCATCTCAATTCACATCGTCTATACAACAGCAAACAACAATTTTAGAAAAAATGACGGCGGGCGTCACTTCCTTAAATGATGACGATAAAAAATCGTTATCATTAGCCAACAAGCTAGCAGAAAGTTCGATAGAGGGAATTATTAATGCTGGCATTGTGACCCAAACTGAAGTGGATAACCTGCAGTCACTTTATGATCAATACCAGCTCTTTCAAAAAAAGCTAATTGAACATCATTCAAATTATGCTATCAAACGAGATTTAGCTTTTAGTGAGTTCGTTGCGTTTGAAAAATTCATGAAAGTTTTAGAATTTTATTCAAATAATATATATCAGTTACCAAATATAGATCAGTTAGATAAATTTGAGTTAGTGACTTATTTCTTTACAACCAAGTTAGCACTTCAAACTCGTTTTTATTATATGCAGCGCTTTCTAGGTGGCGATGACCGTGCTGTCATGTTAGATGAGATGGAAAGTGCCTGGGAGGACTTAATTGATGAATCGTCAGAGCTATCTGACCTTGAACTAACGGATGTCAAAATTCGAGATGGCGTTTATTCAGGAGAAACATACGCTTCTTTATTAACCCAGCAAATCAATGAACATAAAACAAGTTTTGATACGCTTATATCAAGTTATGATGAATACCAGAAGACAAAAGTTGATTATGAGGCTACCAAGAATACAACCTTAAAAAACGTCAATGACTTTATTAACAATTTAGGTGGTACGATTAACGCCGCTGCGGAAGAGTCCTCTAACACTAAGTCTCGTGTATACACGGCGACTATTATAGCCATTATTGTCGGTATTCTTATCGCCATTGCAGCCACTTCATTTTGTGTTGTGACTGTAATCAAACCAATCGTTTTAGCTGGGCAGCGAATGAAAGAAATCTCAAGTGGTGATGGAGATTTAACGCTCACTTTACCTGTTAACGGGAATGATGAAATTGCGTATTTAGGAAGTAATTTCAATGAATTTGTAAATAAGGTACATAACCTTATATCTCTTACCATTGATATTTCAAAGCAACTTTCAATCTCCTCAGTTGAATTGCAGTCTTTAGCCAAAAAAACAAGTCAAGCAACAACATCTCAACAAGATGGGTCTCTTCAAATAGCCGCCGCACTTCATGAAATGACGCTTTCTTTTCAAGAAGTAGCTCAGAGTGCTTCAAGTGCAGAGACACTTACAAATGAAACTAATGTAAATGTGAATTCTTGTATCACTTCAGTTGCTAAAAACAGGTCTTCAATTGAAGACCTTTCTTCAGATATTGCGCATGCATCCGATGTAATTAGTCAGTTGGCAAAAGAAAGTGAATCTGTTGGAAGTATCCTCAATGTTATTGGAGGAATTGCCGACCAGACCAATTTGTTAGCGCTCAATGCTGCGATTGAAGCGGCGCGCGCTGGAGAGCAGGGGCGCGGTTTTGCTGTAGTGGCTGACGAGGTAAGAGTATTAGCTCAAAAAACTCAGCAGTCTACTGGTGAGATTAAGAAGGTTATTGAAGGTCTTCAACAAAAGTCTAATGAGGCAGTTACAGCTATAGATAACAGTTCAGAAAAAGCATTGTCCAGCGTTAGTTATGCCAATGACGTATCTGAAAAATTAGAGTTGGTGGGAGGTTCAGTTGTTCAAGTATTTGATATGAATGCATTGATTGCAGCAGCTACTGAGGAACAGTCTGCGGTAGCGGAAGAAATTAATATTAATGTAACGAGAATAAGCGATTTATCTGCGATTACATCCACTGACGCAGATTCAGCACTTTCTGCCAGCCAAAATCTTTTTGAACTTGTTGAAAAAATTCATAATGTCGTAGGGCAGTTTAAAGTGTAACGCCTTTATCCTTTCTTGTGTTATGCATATTTTGACGTCAACTTTCTGGCGGTGTTTAATTACTTGTGTCAGAGTAAAATAGCTTTTACTTAGGCGTGAGAGTTCGTCATATTAGCTTTTTAATACTATTTTTATAGCGTGCACTTGCGCACCGAAAATCGATGTAAATAATTTTCAGTGCCAGCCATCTATAAGTCTTTTTCAATAATTAATTTATATTTTTCAACTTTTCGGTCAAGTGCAGGCCTTGAAATTTTCAAGATTTTAGCACTTTGACCCTTGTGTCCGTTACAAAAGTTCAATACCTGTTGAATATGTTTTGCTTCCATCTCCGCTAAACTTATTGGTTGTTGCGTCTTGATGATTTCTTCTTGATATGCCTCTTGGTGATTGGTTATGTTAAGGTTTAGTTCGTTTGGCCCAATTACATGGCCTCGCGCTCTAATCACTGACTGTGTAAGAACGTTCTGTAATTCTCGAATATTGCCAGGCCATTTATATTGAATGAGTAAGCTAATTGCAGCAGGGGTTATTTGAAGTAATTCTTTACCTTCTGACCGACAAATACGTTTTAATAAACCTTCAATTAAACTTGGAATATCTTCAACGCGTTCTCTTAATGACGGAAGCTTAATTTCCATGGCATTGAGTCGATAATATAAATCTTCTCTGAAATTAGATTGTTCTATTTCGAAAGGCAAGTTTCGGTTTGTTGCTGCGATGACACGTGCATTAGTTTGAAGAAGTTGGCTACCCCCAATACGTTCAAAGGTACCTTCCTGTAATACTCTTAACAACTTTGCTTGTAAAGGTAGTGCCATTTCGCCAATCTCATCTAAAAATAGCGTGCCATTTTCGGCTAATTCAAATTTACCTGGTTTTCGATCGCATGCACCCGTATAAGCACCTCGTTCATGTCCAAATAATTCACTCTCTAATAAGTTATCGACAAGTGCTGCGCAGTTGATCGCCATAAAAGGGCCGTGGCGGTGGCTATGGTGATGAATAGCATGTGCGATTAATTCTTTTCCGGTGCCGCTTTCTCCTGTAATGAGTACGCGGGTGTTACTGTCTGAGACCAATGCGATTTCTTTACTGATATTGAGCATCGCCTGACTTTTACCGAGCAAGCGAGGTTCTGTGACGACAGGGTCGTTAGTGGTACTTAATACTTCAACTTGGCGAGTGAGTTGTTGATGTTCTAATGCGCGGTTAACCGTGTGATTTAGTTCGTCTGTTTTAATGGGTTTATGAATAAAGTCAAAAGCCCCTGCTTTAATCGCAGCTATGGCGAGTTCCAGGTCGTGCTCGGCGGTCATCATTACCATAATGGCATCGATACTTTGAGACGTGAATTCACAGAGTAATTCATAACCTTTGCCATCCGGCAGACCCTGATCCATTAATATTAGGTCGGGTTGGTGTAAGGGAACCAATTTACGCGCTTCAGCTAAGCAACTTGCATGAAACACTTCATGCCCTTCATCTTCAAAGTGCATCATCAGCATTTGTGCGAGTGCTTGTTCATCTTCAAGGATGAGAATTCGAGAATTCATTGGTTTTCCTATTCTTATTTTATTTAGCGAGCGGCAAATGAATGGTAAACGTAGTACCCGCTTTTCTAGTTGATTTAATGATCATTTGACCTTGTAGTGCTTCGACCAGATTTTTGACGATGGCTAATCCAAGACCCGTGCCTTTTGTTTTTGTGCTAACAAAGGCTTCTGTAATATGGGGCAGTTTATCTTCGGGAATACAGTCACCACCATTATGGATACTTAATATCGCAGTGCTGTCAATAATGTCACCCGCAATTTTATTTGTTGTGCTTAGCGTGACTGTGATTGCTTGTCCTCGGTCTGCGGCGTCACAGGCATTACGTACTAAGTTTAAGCAAATTTGATTAAGTTTGTCTCTGTCAGCGTTGATGATGATAGGTTGTGCATCTATATGTACTATAAAACGTTGTTTTTTGTCATCGAGCATCGCGTCATAGGTTGAAATAAAATTATCGAAAAAATCACTAAAATTAAGTGTATTGGTATGAAGCTTAACTGGGCGTGCATAGCTAAGTACTTCATTGAGCATTCGTTCAAGGCGTGAAATTTCGGAGCCAGCCAACATGGCTCGTTTGTGACCTCGTTCATCACTTTTTCGCTCAAAATATTCGAGTGCTAATTTTACCGTGGCTAAGGGGTTACGGATCTCATGCGTAAGATGGGTAGCAAATTCACCAAGCGCAGCAAGTTTTTCTTTTTGCATTAATGTACGTTGAGTTTCCATCAGCTCCTTAGTCCGTTTTTGGACTAAAGCTTCTAGATTTTCTGAGTGGGATTTAAGTTGCAAAAAAAGTTCATAGTTATCAAGTGCAATCGCGATACGCTCGGCAAATAAACTCGCAACTTGCTCGTCACTATGAGTATATTCACGTTTAGATTTGTCGAAATAACATAGGGTACCAACGATTTCGTTATTAGGCAGTTTTAAGGGGATGCCTAAATAGGAACAAAATCCAGGAGGTGGATTACCGTATTGTGGCGTTGCCTTAGCATCGGCTACGCGGAGTACTTTGCCACTATCGACCACGAAAGTAGACAAGTGCCCATGAATATCAAGCGGAACACCCACTTTTGGGCTGTGTGGAACGCGTGCGATCACGTTTTTTTTACCGTTTCGGTATAAGGTGACGGCTGCAGCGCCATCACCGAGTACATCTAAAACAGATTGGCAGATCTGTTTTAGATAATCATCTAACTCACCTGTGCGATAGCTGAGTGCCGCTAAAGATGCGATCGCTTTTTCTTGGTTGATACTTGATATAACATGATCAAGGTTTTGTTTTTTAGTCGAGTCGTTTAGAGTCATTGGGTTTTCTTTAGCCGCTTCAGCAAAAAAGAGTGTGTCGTGAGACAGTTCATCGTTAAGATTATACTGTTTAACGCTAAAAACACGAGTCTGAGTCATTATTTTGTGCTAATTGTTAAAGGTGAGTGTTGACGAAAGTGCTTAGCAATCCAAAAGTCGGCGCTTACATAACGGCCTGCACCAATAAAGCAGAGTGTTAACAGCATAATGAAATAGGTAGCTGAAAATTCGATACCATTATTCAATATTGCTACCGTGCCATTTTCGGTTAACCAATCATAATTTCCATATTGCTGAAGAATACTTTTTACGCGATCTAGTTTATCGATTGCTTCAACCGTTCTTTCTGTTGCAAATATACCTGAACCAGTTGAAATCGCTAACCAACCATTTTGCCAGTGTACTGAAACGGCAGCGACTAGCATCGTGAACATCATTGGAATAGAAACCCACCTTGTAGCTAGTCCTAAGGCTAATAGAATTGCCCCGCCTAATTCAGCAGCGACGGCAAGTGCGGCCATTATCCAGGGGAGAGGAAGTCCTAAACCCCAATCATCATTACCAAACCAATTAACCGTGTCTTCAAAATGGCTAAGTTTTTGGGTACCTGCCATCCAAAAAATGGGTACCAAATATATACGCAAAAGAAGCGGTGCAAAAAAATCTAAATACTTAGTCTTATCAAAAATATTTTGTAGTTTGTTTATAAACTTAATCATGATTTATCCTTTGGTTTCGTTTGTTTTAGCGGTGCATGTAACAAAGATATTCAAAGCATTAAGCTGAGAAAGTAATTGTTTACCTTGCTGTAAAAAAATATCGTTCACACTTAGATTCATTTCTTCGGCTATTTCACTTAATAAACACAATCCATTGCTTGATTCTGTTTTAGAAAGTTTCTCGATCAAACGGTAAGCTAAAGGTTGAATTTCAAAGAAACGGACTTCTTGATCATGGTCTTGAAATAAAAGCAAATAGGTCGGTTTATCTGGGTTTTCAGTGGGTAAATTACTGGGGCTTATTTTGTGTACAGGATACGCATATGCAAGTAGTTGAGTCGTTGAAGCCAAATTCAGGGGAGCTGTCAGTAGGGCGTCTTCAGCGATGCTTGTTCTTTTATGCAATTCATCAACCATGTAAAGGTCTAGTTCGATGCGTTCGTAGTGTGCTAATTCTAGTAAAAAGTCATGTTCGTTTATGTCAGGTGTTTTGTTTGCAATAAATGAAACGAATTCTGCCGACAGTTTAGTAAAGTAAGGTGTTTGAGCACGATAATCGCGCAAAAATGCGCGCACAATAGCCTGCCAATCTTCAGCTGATAAAATACTATGAATAACCGGGAAACCACTGGCTAACTGGCTTTCAATATTGTTAAACACCAAATCGCTATAAATACTGGCTCTACGTTTATCTAAACCATTTGGTGTAGGGGTATTTTCAGGGTCTCTTAAATATTGTCCCATCGATGTTTGATGCATTTTTAAGGTCGTTTGGCTCATGCGACACACTTCCTATTTTGAGTAATATGTTGTTTTTGAAAGCTTGTGATGATTTCTAACTCTTTGCTTAATTCAGACAGTGCAGGCAAATTGAAATCTCTTTCTAATAAAGTAGGTAACGCACCAAACCGTTCGTAGGCGGTATTGAGTAGCGACCATACTGGGTCAATTACGTCGGCCCCATGGGTATCAATGATGATGCCGTCCGCTTCTTGGTAATGACCTGCAACATGAAAGTACGAAACATGCTTTGCTTCAAGTTGTTCTAAAAATTTTAATGGGTCGTAGTTGTGATTTTTGCTGTTTACATAAACATTATTTACGTCGAGTAATAAATCGCAATCTGCTTCTTTCACTACAGCGTTGATGAATTCCACTTCACTCATGCTTTGCTCAGGAACCAAGTAATACGAAATATTTTCGATCGAGATGCGTCGTTCCAGAATTTCTTGTACCCGCCGTATTCTTGATGACACATGTTTAACGGCTTCTTCAGTAAAAGGAAGTGGTAGCAAATCATAAAGTTGGCCATCATCAGCAGAGTAGCTTAAGTGCTCGCTGTAAATAGGCATATTATGTTCGTTCAAAAAATGTTTGATGTCGGTGATAAGTTGCGTGTTAAGCGGCGCTGTACCACCCACAGATAATGAAAGTCCGTGTGCAATAACCGTCGTCTGCTCGCTAATTTCACGTAGTTGACGACCTAAGCGACCACCTACACCAATCCAGTTTTCAGGTGCAACTTCAAAAAAATCTAGCGCGTCTGGTGCTAATGCTTTCATTTCATCACCGGTAACTTCTGGCAATAGTGAACGACGTAAACCTAAACCAGCACCTTGAATGTTTTTTTGAAGACTCATGATTGTTCCTGAAAATATATAACTATTTGTAAGTTTTGATCGCTGAATGATTGAAAAGGCGAGTGATGGAAAAACATCACTCTTCTTTGCGTATTCTAAAGTAGTAAAAGTTTATGCTTTACCACCACACTTGCCTTCGCCACATGAACCTTCAGTCGTTTTGTTACTTACTTTCTTGTCACCACCACACTTGCCTTCGCCACATGAACCTTCAGTTGTTTTGTTACTTACTTTTTTGTCACCACCACATTTACCTTCACCGCACGACCCTTCAGCGGTTTTGTTCATTTCTTTCTTGTCACTGCCACATTTACCTTCGCCACACGAACCTTCTGACTTCTTTTCTGTTAAGGCTGCATTAGCACCACATTTACCTTCACCACAAGAACCTTCAGCGAGTACCATATAACCACTTGATAATTCAGTTGCGCCAAATGGGTTAACGTCTGCTTGTACTACGCTTGAAAAAGCTATACCAGAAACAACCAAAGAACCGATTGCTGAAGTAAGTGTATTTTTTAGGCTAGTGTTTGCGATGTTTAAGTTTGTCATATTCATTCTCTCTGTTATTAATGTCATATATAAAGTTTGTAGCGAACTAGATTTTGATTAAGTCGAGTAAGCTTTTTGATAAAATCAATTTATACATAGCGAAGAGTGTGCCAACTTTATAAGTTGTTGAACTATAATGAAATTATGTGTTTTGTATGTTTTTAAAGTAAAGTAACGTTACATTCACAGATCGTTAAAATGTAACGAATTATTGCATTTTTGGTTCTGAAGCATTGGGTGTAATGTTTTAGAGCTCATATGAATAGTGAGTGTGTTACATATAATTATGTTGTAACAAATTACTGCTATTCTCTTAATTCGTAGATCTTTATAAGGGGAGGGAATTTCAGCAATTTTCTAGTCTAAGCGCTATTGTTTATTAATTGGAATTGTTAATTCCATTTAAAACTCTATTCTTATCACCGAAAAATAAACAACGTAGTGTAAGGTAATCGTTATCTATTCACTTTTCTGTAAGAAATTATTATGTCACGCTACATCCTTAATGAATCTAAAATACATCCAAGCATTAGAAACACTATTAGCAACAATCATAGAGACTTTATTGAAGAGATTATCAAAGTGGTTGAAAGTCAGCCTTTGGTTGTTATTGGTATGGGTATCAACCCCGTTTGTAAGAATGCGTGTAATTTATTGGACAAACAAGGGCTTGATTTCGAGTATCTCGAGTACGGAAGCTACTTTAAAGAATGGCGTAAAAGGAATGCTTTAAAAATGTGGACCGGGTGGAAAACCTTTCCAATGATATTTGTTAATGGTGTTTTAATTGGAGGCGCTAACGACCTTAGCCGATTAATAAGTTCTAATGAGTTGGATAAAATTTAAGGTTTAAAATCTGAGAAGTATTTATTAATGCAGCATTGAAAACCTGTGACTCTTACAAAGAGTTTACTAACATCTAACCGAAAGCTTGGTAGTCAAGTTGTATAAATGCTGTTGGCCTTGAACTCAGTTATTAAGTGAAAATAACTGAGTTCAAGGCCTTAAGACTTGTTAAAAAGGCATAGAGTGTTCACGCCTGACTTGGTTGATTTCTTTGAGTACTTCAGCAGATAAAGTAACGGAAATTGAATCAATATTGCTCTTCAATTGTTGCATTGTTGTAGCGCCTATTAGTGTTGAACAGACAAAGGGGCGGCTATTTACAAAGGCTAAAGCCATCTGACAAGGGTCGAGGCCGTGGCGATGGGCGATTTCAATATATTTCTTTGTCGCGATATCAACTTGCTGACCAATTCTATGCTCAGCACGTGTTTCAATTGTAAGTCGAGCTCCTGGTGGCCGTGCTCCATCTAGATATTTTCCACTTAATATTCCTCGGGTTAACGGTGACCATGCAAGTAAACCACATTCTTCATGTAAGGCTATTTCACTTAAATCGGGTTCAAATTGACGGCATAACAAAGAATATTCATTTTGTATCGAGGCCATTCGCGGCAAGTTGTGAGTATCACTTAGCTGCAACCATTTATTAACGCCCCAAGCAGTTTCGTTAGACAAGCCTATATGGCGCAGCTTACCCTCCTTAATTAAGTTTTGTAGGGTATGTAACACTTCTAAAAAATTCTCTTCCTCAGCTTTTACATCAAAATCAGGCGCAAAATCCCAGGTTTTACCAAAGTGATAAGAACCCCTATTTGGCCAATGTAATTGATAAAGGTCGATATAGTCAGTTTTTAACCTTGTTAAACTGTCTTCAACTGCCTGTAAAATATTTTCTTTATTGATTCGGTCGTTACCTGTTCTTAACCAAGGTAAACCAGGTCCTGAAATTTTAGAGGCGAGAATAACTTTCTCTCGATTTGATCTCGAAGCAAACCAGTTTCCAATAATTGTTTCAGTCGTGCCAAAACGCTCCTGGCTAGGGGGGATTGCGTACATCTCTGCCGTATCAAAAAAATTTATGCCATTTTCAAGCGCATAATCCATTTGTTCAAAGCCATCAGCTTGAGAGTTTTGCCAGCCCCATGTCATTGTACCTAAGCCTATCAGGCTAATGTCTAATCCGGTTCTTCCGAGTTTGCGGTATTCCATGAAATTCGTCCTGTGCTGAATAAGGGGTGTCAAATTTATTGAGTGACACTATATGCCATTTGAGGGATAAATTGCGCTGAATAACAGGAAATTTAATACAGATGCTTTCAAATATTCTTAATCAGTTCTTATTAATTTAGTTTAAAAATTAATAAGAACTTCATTAACGCTTAATGTTCTTCTTTCAAAATTCACCCGTCAAAAAAACTTTATATCGTAACCAAAACGTTAATGATGAGACATACAAATGAAGAGAATTATTTTACCAATCGCACTGACTTCAATCGCACTCGCTGTACAAAGCGCTCACGCAAGTTCGCCTTTAGAATTTTATGGCAAAGCTAATTTATCTATGAATCAGATAGAGCAAGAATCTAAGTCTCCACTAGTAGATGAATGGCAATTAAATAGTAACGCCTCACGTATTGGTGTTAAAGGATCTCAGGCATTAGATACTGACTCAGAAGATAAGTTTGTGGCGATCTACAAAATGGAATTTCAAGTAGCCGTTGATGATGGTGATAACAAGGGTAAAACATTTTCGCAGAGAAATATTTATGCTGGCTTAAAGGGAAAGTACGGCACTTTGATTGGCGGCAAGTTTGATACGCCGCTTAAAAAAGCACAAGGAAAAGTTGATAGGTTTAGCGACTTACCGCTAGGTGATATAAAAAATATTATGGAAGGGGAAGATAGGGCTGACAACAGCGTTATGTACACATCACCTTCATTTAATGGTTTTTCAGGTTCATTTGCAGCAGTACCTGCTGAAGACTCTCAATCTGAAGAAGGTGATGACGGTTTATTTGATGGTACTTCTATATCAATCAATTTCAAAAATGAACTGGTGACGGCCGCCATTGCAAATAATGGTGATATAGATGGCCAAGATACAACACGATTAGTGGCAGATTTTAATTTATCCAGCACAAAATTGGGCTTTATGGTTCAGACCGCTGAGAAATCAGATGATTCATCTGTAGATGAAGATTCATGGTTTGTGAGCGGCCAGCACAAGATTGGTACTTATACCTTTAAAGCACAATACGGTATGACTGATTACAGTAACGACTATGAAGATATGCTTGTCGTATTAGGTGTCGATAAAAAAATGAGTAAGAGCTCGAAGATTTTTACCTACTATTCATCAGTGAGAAAAGATGAAATTACTAGTATCTTAGATGAACAAACGTTCGGTTTAGGTTACGAAATCAAGTTCTAAATAAACGTTTTAAATTTTGTTAAGTCGCTTGTTGGTCGTGATAAAAGCCACCAACGCCAATCTTTTTATTTTCTTTATATTATCTTAACAAAGCCGGTGTAAATTGCAGGGCATAAGATATTTGAATATTGAACAGGGCATTCACATGAATAAAATTACATTACTCGCATCATTAAGCATTTTAATGGCAGCCACACAGTTCGCTTCTGCTTCACGAAGCAATATCAATATTGTCGGATCTTCTACTGTTTATCCATTCTCAACGGTAGTCGCTGAACGTTTTGGCCGCTCTACAGACTTTAAAACACCTAAAGTTGAATCGACAGGTTCAGGTGGCGGAATGAAGCTGTTCTGTCAAGGCGTTGGCATACAGCACCCTGATATCACAAACGCTTCTAGGCGTATGAAAAAATCTGAATTTGAATTATGTAAGAAAAATGGTGTTAACGGCATTGTTGAAGTCTTAATAGGCTATGACGGCATCGTGATTGCTAATTCTAGAAAAGCAGCGCAAATGAATATCACGCGAAAAGATTTATTTTTAGCTTTAGCTGCGCAGGTACCTAACCCTAACGGAACAGAGACCTTAGTGCCTAACCCTTATCGTACTTGGAAAGATGTTAACGCAAGCCTTCCAAGCATTAAAATAGAAGTATTAGGTCCTCCGCCAACTTCAGGTACACGTGATGCTTTTGCGGAGCTTGCACTTGAAGGCGGTTGCAAGAAATTTGCATGGATCAAAGCCATGAAAAGGCAGGATAAAAAAGCGTATAAGTCACTTTGTCATACTGTCCGTGAAGATGGTCCATACATTGAAACCGGTGAAAATGATAATTTAATCGTTCAAAAATTAAACGCAAACAAAAACGCTTTGGGAATCTTTGGTTTTAGTTTCTTGGATCAGAATATTGATAAAGTGCAAGCGTCAATTGTAGATGGTAAAGAACCGACATTCGAAACCATTGCAGACGGATCTTACCCTGTTTCACGACCTTTATACTTCTATGTGAAGAAAGCTCACGTTGGTGTCGTACCAGGTATTGCAGAATACCTAGCAGAATTTACACGTGAAGCAACATGGGGTGATGAAGGCTACTTAACTGAAAAAGGCATGATTCCATTAAATGATGCTAAGAGAGCTGAGATTGCGAGTGATGTGAAGAGTCTTCAAAATTTAGCATTGTAAGCATACCACTACTTTGGAGTCTGTATTTACAGAGTGAATCAGGCTTCTAACTTGGTTTTTATTAGTTCAAATGTTTTTAGAGTTTTGTTGGGAGTGTAGATGACTACATCAATCTTACTAGCCGTTATAGTTGCACTTGCTGTCATTGCTTTCTTTGGTGGTCGAAGACGATCAGTAACAAAAGCAAATCAAATAGGTGGTTCTCAACAGCTAAATTCATTGCCATTTTATCATGGCATGTTAGCTGTTTTCTGGTGTGTAATCCCATGCCTTTTATTTGTGGTGAGTTGGGTAATATTCGATGAATATATTATCGAAAACTTAGTGGTCTCTCAGCTACCTGAAGCCCAGCAAAATCTATCTGCAGGTGAAATAACGCTTTTAGTTAATGTGGTCAATAATATCGTAGCGGGACATAGCCATACGCTAGGGCAAGCAACTTATTTAATTGATGCTGCAAACTATTTAAAGAGTTTGCGCTCAAATAGTCAAATGGCATTAACAGTTATTGCATTAAGCTTAGCCGTTTGTGGTATTTGTATAGCTTGGGTCAAAATACAGCCTGAGCTACGAGCACGTAACCATGTAGAAATTATCTTTAAATCATTGCTGTTGCTGTGTTCATGTATTGCAATTTTAACAACTGTCGGCATTGTTGTATCAGTCATCTTTGAGTCAATTCAATTCTTTAAACAAGTGCCTCTTTCAGAATTTTTATTTGGGCTACATTGGAGTCCTCAGGTTGCTATTCGAGAAGATCAAGTAGGCGGTTCAGGGTCCTTTGGTGCTGTACCATTATTTGTTGGCACACTCTTAATCTCAGCCATTGCAATGATCATTGCTGTCCCAACTGGATTAATGTCAGCGATCTACTTATCAGAATATGCGAGTAAACGTGCTAGAGGAATTATTAAGCCTTTACTGGAGGTTTTAGCAGGCATTCCCACCGTTGTGTATGGCTTTTTTGCAGCTTTAACGATTGCACCTTTTATCCGTGATTCCGGTGATTGGATAGGTGGGAGTTTCATGTTTGAATTAATGGGCATGTCATTAGAAGTGTCATCTGAAAGCGCCTTAGCGGCTGGCTTGGTCATGGGCGTGATGCTTATCCCGTTTATATCTTCTTTGTCTGATGACGTGATTAATGCGGTACCTCAATCACTTCGAGATGGAGCCTTAGGCTTAGGCTCTACCCATTCAGAAACGATTAAGAAAGTTGTATTGCCTGCGGCGCTTCCCGGTGTTGTTGGTGGCGTTTTATTGGCGGCTTCACGTGCAATTGGTGAAACAATGATTGTCGTTATGGCTGCAGGTTTAGCCGCAAACCTTACTGCTAACCCTTTATCTTCTGTAACCACTGTTACCGTTCAAATTGTTACTTTGTTAGTGGGTGATCAAGAGTTTGATAGTGCGAAAACCTTATCGGCATTTGCCTTAGGCTTAATGTTGTTTGTCGTGACCTTAGCCTTAAACGTTTATGCGTTAAGTGTTGTTAAAAAATATCGAGAACAGTATGAGTAGTTTAAAAAAAATAGACGAAAGCTATAATGAAAATACTTCTAAAATTGATAAACCGACTACGCTAGCGCTGGTGAATAAAACGCTTGCCAAACGTTACCGGCAGGAGAAACGGTTTAAGCTTTATGGCGTGGTCTCAATTTGTTTTGCATTATTATGTTTAGTGGTGCTTTTCACCGATATCATTGGTAAAGGTCACAGTGCTTTTTTTCAAACGTATATAAAGTTGGATGTTCAGTTAGATCAAGCTGTACTTCAAATTAGCGATATTAATGATTCCAAGCAAATCAAACAGGGTAACTATCAAAAAGCTTTACGGGAGTCTTTAAAGTTAATATTTCCAGATGTGAAAGGGCGATCAGATAAGCGAAAATTGAATGCTTTAATTAGTACTGGGGCAAGTTATCAATTAGCCGATAAAGTAAAAGCAGACCCGTCTTTAATCGGTCAAACTGTTTCACTCAATGTTTTGGCTGATGATGATGTTGATACATGGTTAAAAAGTAGTACGAATGCTAATGAGACTGCTTTTACTGGACGCTTATCAACAAAACAACTGGCATGGTTAACAACCTTAATTGAAGCAGATCGTTTAGAGCAAAAATTTAATACAGTATTTTTCACCAGTGGTGATTCGCGAGAACCAGAATTAGCCGGTATTCGGAGTGCAATAACAGGCTCGTTATTCACCTTGTTCGTCACATTAATATTATCTTTTACCGTGGGAATCTCCTCGGCTATTTATCTTGAAGAGTATGCTCCAAAGAATTGGATTACTGACTTTATTGAGGTCAATATTAACAACTTAGCAGCGGTGCCTTCCATTATATTTGGTTTATTAGGTCTGGCTATCTTTATTGGTCTTTTTGGTATGACACGCTCGATACCACTATTGGGCGGTATCGTACTCTCACTTATGACTCTGCCTACGATTATTATTTCAAGCCGTGCGGCAATTAAATCAGTACCTAATTCTATACGGCAAGCTGCCTATGGGATGGGAGCTTCAAAAATGCAGGTGATATTGCATCATGTTCTTCCTCTAGCGTTACCTGGTATGTTGACCGGAACTATTATCGGAATGGCTCAAGCATTAGGTGAAACAGCACCTTTGTTAATGATTGGCATGGTTGCATTTGTCGTAGACATACCCGGTTCGTTAACAGACCCATCAACAGCCTTGCCAGTACAAATATTTCTCTGGGCAGACAGTCCTGAGCGAGCATTCGTTGAAAGAACGTCAGCAGCGATAATGGTTTTGCTCGCTTTTTTGATCACGATGAATACTTTGGCTGTTTGGTTGCGTAAGCGTCTTGAACGACGCTGGTAGCATGCATAAGTAGTAAGGCAACAAATTTATTTTATAAATAAGGTAACAACTTTGAACAATTTACATACTAAAATTGAGCAAACAATAGGGCAGCCTTTTGTTGATAGCCCAATGATGTCTATGCGTAATGTCGATGTTTTTTATGGCGACAAACAAGCGATTTTTGATGTAAGTATCGATATTGCAAAGAATGAAGTACTGGCTATGATCGGCCCATCGGGTTGTGGTAAATCTACTTTTTTACGATGTTTAAACCGAATGAACGATACGATTGATATTTGTAAAGTGACCGGTTCTTTTGATTTTGAAGGTAAAGATATTTATCACCCGAAACAAGATATTGTCCCTTTAAGGGCACGTGTTGGGATTGTATTTCAAAAACCAAACCCTTTCCCTAAATCTATTTACGATAACGTCGCCTACGGACCTAAAATTCACGGTTTAACCGAAAGCCGCGCTGACCTCGATAATATCGTTGAAGATAGTTTGCGCAAAGCAGGGTTGTGGGACGAAGTAAAAGACCGCCTTGATGAACAAGGTACTGGGCTTTCTGGTGGCCAACAGCAACGTCTTTGTATTGCGCGCACTATTGCAATTAGCCCAGAAGTGATATTGATGGACGAGCCTTGCTCTGCGCTAGATCCTATTGCGACCTCAAAAATCGAGGAGCTTATTACTGAGTTAAAAGAGAATTTTACGATCACAATCGTAACGCATTCAATGCAGCAAGCCGCAAGAGTCTCTGATCGAACGGCTTATTTTCACCTTGGTAGCTTGGTAGAAGTAAATAATACACAGCACTTATTTACTAACCCTGACCATGAATTAACAGAAGCTTATATTACAGGTAGGTTTGGTTAGTTTTGTTTAGTCCGACTAATAGCCAAACCGTAATGAATTATAAGAAGGAGCATAAAAAACATGTCTAACCATTTACAGCGTGATCTTGTATCACTTAAAAAACAAATTTTACAACTTGGCAATATGGTAGAAATTTCAATCAATAAAGCCATCGCATCATTGATAGAACGTGACCAAATGTTAGCGGAAGAAGTTTTTATTGATGAATTAAAAATAGATGATAAAGAGGTGTTTATAGAGAATGAATGCCTAAAGATACTCGCCTTACATCAACCCGTTGCAGTTGATCTTCGTTTTTTAGTCGTCGTGCTTAAAGTAAATAATGACCTTGAACGAATGGGGGACTTTGCCGTTAATGTTGCCAAAAGGTCTATTGAACTAGAAAAACAAGAACCGATTTCTTGTCCAGAGGGTTTTACTACCGTCATACCTTCAACAATAAGAACAATGGTACATAATAGCTTAACGGCATTGGTAGAAATGGATGCGGATATGGCGCGCGAAGTGATTAACATGGATCATTTAGTTGATGATGTAAATCGACAAATGTATGTAGATTTGCAGGACTTGATGAAACGGGATTCTTCAACCGTAGAGCGGGCGGTGGCGTTGTTATCTTGCTCTCGATATCTAGAGCGTATTGCTGATTTAACGACAAATATTGCTGAGGAAGTGATTTTTATGGTTAACGGTGAGGTTGTGCGCCATCAATCGACGGGCCTTTGACCTTAGATAAAAGTTTAAGTACACAATTAACCTGTCATTTTTAATAAATGACAGGTTATATCTTCAGAACTAACGCTCTAAAAGTTTAAACTTATCCTCAACCCCATCCCACTCTTTAGCATCTGCAGGTGGGTCTTTTTGCTCAGTGATACAAGGCCATACCTGACAGAGCTCTGCATTGGTCTCAATATGTTTTACTTGGTCAGCGGGTAATTCATCTTCCGAGAAAATAGCGTCTGCAGGACATTCAGGCTCGCATAGCGCGCAATCAATACACTCATCAGGGTCAATTACCAAGAAATTAGGCCCTTCATAAAAACAATCTACAGGACATACTTCTACACAGTCAGTGTATTTACATTTAATACAGTTATCGGTAACAACGAAAGTCATAGTGCGTTTCCAGCGTTAGTGGTCTCTACATCGATGCATTTACTTAAAATAAGCATCTTATTTAAATTAATGTCGGCTATTTTAAAGACTGCCGTGATTTGGTTCAAGCTATAAAAGTTTTCTGAGTGCATATAATGCATTTAATGCATCTCTAGGGGTTAAATCATCTGGGTCAATACGCTTTAATTCGCGCTCTAATTCGCTAGGTTCTGCATTAAACAAGTCATTTTGAAAATGACTAAACGCTTGATCTTGGTTATTCGTGGGTAAATTGTTAACCGACTCAGCATTCTCACCTTGAGTTACTACTTCTGCTTGATGAGCTTGCGTGCTATGCAGTTGCTGATCTTTTAACTCTAGTGCAGCGAGCTGTTTTTTAGCATTACTGATGACTACGTCCGGTACGCCCGCGAGTTTAGCTACTTGTAAACCATAACTTTGACTCGCAGCACCCTCTAAAACGTTATGTAAAAATACAATCGTATCATCATGTTCCGTTGCACTTAGGTGAACATTTGCGGTGGTCTCAATTTCTTCAGTAATTTGTGTCATTTCAAAGTAATGCGTGGCAAACAAACTGTAGGCTTTGATCTCTTTCGCCAGATGAACAGCACTTGACCAGGCAAGAGAAAGTCCGTCAAAGGTACTTGTCCCACGACCCACTTCATCCATAAGCACCAAACTGTGCTCAGTCGCATTGTTGAGAATGTTTGCCGTTTCAGTCATTTCAACCATAAATGTCGAACGACCACCCGCTGTATCATCAGAGCTACCCATACGCGTAAATATCTGATCTACTTGTCCAATCGTTGCGCGAGTAGCAGGTACAAAACTACCTGTACCTGCTAACAAAACAATTAACGCAACCTGACGCATATAAGTCGACTTACCACCCATGTTCGGGCCGGTAATAATTAACATTTTACGTTGTTGGTCTAGCATTAAGTCATTGGGCACAAAGGGAGCTGATATCAGTTGGTCTACAATAGGGTGGCGACCTTCTTCTATTAGTATTTTATGTTCTTCGGTGAAATCAGGGCAATTAAAGTTAAGTGTTTGTGCACGCTCTGAAAAGTTACTTAATACGTCTAATTCTGAAATACCTTGCGCACAGTTTTGTAATTGAGAAAGCTGATCATTTAACTGATCAATAATGCCTTCATAAAGCATCTTCTCTCGACTTAGCGCACGGCTTTTACTACTCAGTGCTTTATCTTCAAATATCTTAAGTTCAGGGGTTATAAAGCGCTCAGCATTTTTAAGTGTCTGTCTACGAACGTAAGTATCTGGCGCCTTTTCAGATTGCGATTTACTTATCTCAATGAAATAACCATGAACTCGGTTGTAGCCTACTTTAAGCGATGAAAGACCTGTGATTTCTTTTTCTCGTTGTTCGAGATCAATCAAGAATTGTCCAGCGTGCTCACTAATATTACGTAATTCATCTAATTCTGCATCGTAGCCTTCTTTTATAACACCGCCATCACGGATAACGACGGGCGGGTTATCAATAATCGCATTGTAGAGTAGGTCAGATATTTCTGGGTGTTCAGAGATCATCTTGCTAATATAAATTATACGGTCTGAAGTAAGTGATTTAAGTTCAGACTGAATGGCTGGCAGTATAATCAGCGTATCTCTCAGCCGAGAAAGATCACGAGGGCGCGCTGAACGTAAGGCGATGCGTGTTAGTATTCGTTCTACATCACCTGTTTTTTTCAACAAATCCTGGATCGGGTCGTATTTGTATTCAGCTAATAACTCTGTGATCACCGCTTGTCTTGCTTTAATCGTTTCTCTGTCACGTAAGGGTTTGTTTAACCAACGACGCAATAAACGGCTGCCCATAGAGGTACTGCAAGCATCCATTACCCAAGCAAGTGTGTGCTGCGTATCGCCGGCTAAGTTTGTATCAATTTCAAGATTTTTACGGCTAGCCGCATCGAGTAAAATACTGGTGGTTCGCATCTCTTTGGTGAGCGCGTTTATATGGGGCAATTGATTACGTTGGGTATCTTTAGCATATTGAAGTAAACAACCAGCTGCTTGTATGGCTATATGCATATGTTCACAGCCAAAACCGCTAAGATCTTTGGTCTTAAAATGACTGGTTAATAGTCGCTCAGAAGTTTCTGAGTCAAATAACCACGGAGCTTGTCGACGAATACCTGAAAAGCCTTCAATACTGTTTTCATACGGAAACTCATCACTAATTAAAATTTCTGCTGGCTGAATTCTTTGAAGCTCACTCACCATTTCATGCAAGCTAGATACCTCACTTACACTAAAACGGCCGCCACTCAAGTCAATCCATGAAACACCAAAATTCTGTTCACTGTTAAAATGTACAGCACACAATAAGTTGTCACGACGTTCCTCAAGAAATGCTTCATCTGTTAGCGTTCCTGGTGTCACAATTCTCATTACCGCGCGTTCAACCGGGCCTTTACTCGTTGCTGGGTCACCTGTTTGTTCACAAACCGCTACAGAAATTCCTGAACGAACGAGTTTCGCAATATAGTTCTCAGCCGCATGATAGGGAATACCCGCCATCGGAATTGGTTCTCCGTCAGTTTTACCCCGGGCAGTGAGTGTTATATCTAAAACTTGTGAAGCTGTTTTCGCATCATCATAAAACATCTCATAAAAATCACCCATGCGATAAAACAATAAATCATTGGGGTGATCTTTTTTTAAGTTGAAGTACTGCTGCATCATTGGTGTGTGCTGTGAAACAGGCTTTTTAGATAATGCTTTTGGCTTAGTCATATTTTGTTATTTGTTCTTGGAAACTTAATAGGGTTGGGTCAAGGTGCAATGAATTCGTTTGCACTTTAAAGATGAGGGGATTCTACCAAACAGATGACTAGGCTCACAGTAAAACCATTAAAATTTCAAATAATTAAATGGTGGATGTGTCTTTCAAACAGATAAAAACAAGGTTAGCCACTAATTCGTAATGACGTACGTAGAAAAAGTTTCAATTAATAGCAATGTATGTTTTAAGCATTGGTGTCAAATCATGACAAGTACATGAAACCCACTTTAATAGAAAGAGTGGTATGGTGTTATAGTGATGCACTTTTTAAAATTGTCAAACTGCTGTTTCTCGAGCAATAGCCGTAATCAAAATAAGCAATTTATACTACTAAAAACAAATTATAGGCTAGGGTTCTCTAGTGCAAACTTTATTGCGACCATTATTTTTTGCTTCATAGAGTGCTTTATCTGCTTTATTAATTAATTTCTCTACTGAGTTTTCATGACGAGCCTCTTCAATAGCGACACCAACACTCACTGTTACATAGTCGACAGACTCTATTTCTGTCTTTTGATGGCGTATACTCAACCTAGTAATTTCTTGCCGTATCGTTTCCGCAGTTTTTTTTGCATAAGCGTCAGTTGTGTCAGAACAACAAATAACGAACTCTTCACCGCCATAACGAGCAACAATATCGCCAGGGCGTTCAGATAATTTCATTTCCATTAGCTTCCGTCCAATCTGTTGTAAGCATTCATCACCTAACTGATGACCATAAAAGTCGTTGTAAGCTTTAAAAAAATCCACATCAAATATTATTATGGCCAACCTCTTTTTTTCTCGCATGCAGCGCCGCCACTCATTATTTAAATGTTCATCAAAATGACGACGATTGTGTAAGCCCGTTAAGCCATCAGTAATGGCCAATTCGCTTAATTCCGAGTTCGCTTTTGATAATAGACGTTTTGCAACTTCCAGTTCCAAATTACGCTCAATAACACGTACTTCTAATCCATCATAAGCCTCTTTTAGATGCTTGGAATTAACCCTATCCATACGTTGAATGAACCCCGATAGAATAAACCCCAACGCGCACACCAAGATAGCGACGGTGAATAGCGTATTGCGCACGTTGTAGTAAGTTATCAGAGCTTCCTCTAGATCAACCTCTGTGGTGATACCAAAACCATATTCTTTTTCCCAAAGCCAAGCCCCGACTACTGTTACGCCGCGATAATCACGATAACCTTTAATATTGAGACCATTTTGCCCTGTGATAGCATTTTGGGCCATCAGAGTAAGTGGCAGCTTCCTACTTTTAACGCTTGAGCGATAACCGGTCAACAGGTTCCCACCAGGGTCTGTAATTCTAATATTGAGAATCGAGTTCTGATCGGACTCAATTAACCCTGCAAGCCTTAGGTCTTGATCAAAGCGACTATTAGTTATTATTATTCCACGGTCATCGAAGGCATAAGTTTCACCGCTATTACTAAACCGACCAAGCTGTGTGATTCGGGTGAAGTGTTTAGCAGGGTCGATACGAATGGCCAAAACGGCGATAACAACACCCTGTGACCTGATCGGAGTTGTGATAAACATCGTCGGAGGGTAATACTCATGATTTGAATTGACGGAAAGTGGCACATCAGAAATAATAGTTGGAATAAATACCGTTTCACCTTGAAAGCTCTGATCTAACAAGCTTTTTTTTTGTTGATAAATTAAGTTAGGTGTATTGATATTGATATCACGCATTGAGCCTAAACTTATGTAATCGGATGCAATTAAGAAAAAGCCCTGATCCCCGCTTTTTTTTAAATATCCTTTAACAGTAGCTCGCATATCTTCCAGCAATAAACTGCCAATAATTTCATCACCACGGTTATATTTATCAATCAGTTGTATTGTCATAGAAACTACGTTCGGTCTAGCCGCAAATTCACTTGCATCTTTTAGACGCTGATCAATCCATAGATGGTGTGCGCTTTGAACAGATGTCAGAACTGTTGATATCGATTCGCCGGTTTGTTTTAAACTTAATTGTTTAATATGGCCAAGGGTGAAGTACATAATGGCCGAAATTAGAACAACAAATAAAGCTATGAAAGAATACCCACTGTAAGTTATCTTTTTTGCATCATTCATTGGATACGCCTTCGGGTACAGGTTTATTCTAAGTATAGATGGTGTTGCCCAAAATGATCGACTGATGATGCCCAGTAACCATATTAGGTCGATAACTAGCAGTTACCTAATTTACCATAAGGGCCGCCTTTGCTCATGAGCCAGCGCTCTCTTAAATCTCATATTGACTGAATTATCCTGAAAAATAGGGCGCTTTAGCGTCTTAATTAGGGAAGTTTTTGTCGCTTGGTTTGGCTTAATTAGTGTCAGGTCTTCACCTCTAAGCCGCCATCAAAAAAACGCTGTTCGATGCCGTTTAAATCTATTGAATTGAAGATATATCCTTAAACGCCTGATTTCAGCTAATGGCTGCGAGTTCAATTGGTCAATGCAACGGACTAACCAAAATGGCAAGCTATGATGAAGCATTGTTTTATTGTTCGATTGAAGGTTTCGCAGACCACATAAACTTTTTCAAGTTTAACTTGTTTTTAAAAGTCTAATATTAAAAATGGTTAGCCATTAGGCAAAATAAAACCTATGGTTTAATTTAGTAAGCTTCGGCCTATAGCTTGCTATTTTAGCTTTTAGGCGGATACTAAATAGAATGAAATTCAGTTTTTTGTATTTACGCAAAAATAGATTTACTTTTTCTTGAGCTATTTAAAATCAAGACGATTTTGTGAGGTGAAAATGAAAGCCTTTTGGCTTGGAGTTTTCTTTTTATTTTTCAGCTTTGACTCACTGGGTGCTACGACTTATGTCAGTCACTTTCAGGATGGGATTCGTTACACTTATCGGATAAAGCTTCTAGAGCTCGCGTTAAATGGAAGCGCTCAGAACAGCGATACGTTTATTTTAACCCCTAAACTCACTGACGTAACTCAGGCAAGAGGTTTGCTGCTGGTAGAGCAGGGGAAGATAGATGTAGTATTTCTCGCGACCAATAATGACCGAGAGAGACGTTTTTTAGCTGTCAAAATTCCTATTCTCCGCGGTATTTTAGGTTATCGCGTTTTTCTCATTCATAAAGAAAGCACTTTTGATTTTGGTCAGGTGAATCGTCTCTCTGAGTTAAAGGAGAAATTTATTGCTGGTTTTGGATCCCAATGGAGTGATATGGCGATTCTGAAACATAATCAACTCATCGTTGAAGGGCTTCCACAGTACGAAATCTTGTTTAAAATGCTGAACGTGCAACGTTTTGATTATTTTCCTCGTGGGATCAATGAGGCGTGGGCCGAAGTGGCGAGCAAAGGAAATGCCTATCCGGACATCATTGTAGAGCAAAATATAGGGCTCTATTACGAGTTTCCTGTCTATTTCTTTGTGAATAAAACTAATGATATTCTGGCTCGACGTATTGAAGAGGGTCTTCAGCGAATGCTGAAAGACGGATCATTCAAAAAACTTTTTCTTGATTTTCACAAAGCTATTATTGATCAAGCAAAGCTCAAACAGCGCAAGCTATTTTTATTGGAGAACCCAACTATTCCAAAAGGAACGCCTGAAATCGATACTAGCTGGTGGCTGAATTAGTGGCTTGTCTTCAGGGTCTTGCGAGGCTGAGTTTTAAAATCCCTTGGCTACCCGATTGGTTTTAATTTTTAAATTACATAGATGAATTGCATAGGCCCCAAACTTAATCTCCATATATATTGACCCTAAGGTCAGAAGTAGGATGTTTGTGCACTGCTGATTCATGCAGTATCGCTCGAAAGAAATTGAAGTGATGGCCAAAGCAAGGAAAATGCAGGCATCAGCCGCTGTCGCGAACTTTTTACTTCTTAAGTCTTTTCTCATACTTTAAAATAACGATATTGGAGTAATCTGAGGCTTCTCTGCACCTTAATAAAGGTGTTTCACTTTATTGCGACTAAATTCATTCAATGTTCACAGGTAGGGCTGTGCCTGCTTTGAGTTGGTCTAGTCTCTTTAGGTTTATTGGTGATGTTCGTTTGGCTATTTAATAAGCATTTAAGATGAGTGTCTTATTAATTTGAGGCAGAAACAGAAGTTCTTTAGACTGTTAAGTAAAATAAATGCGCTAATGAACATTGTTTAAATTACGGTTTTCAATTATTGACTATACTTTCTAAATTGAGCAATTAACTATACTGCTTGTACATAAGCTTTAACGAGATTTAGATGATGCGCGCCCAAACAAAATTATCGACTAAATGCATAAGTAGAGGTCAGAAAATATTGGTTCTATCACTCCTTTTTACAATTGCCTCAATACCATCAATAGGCAACGCTAAAATCTATAAGTGCGTTGGTGATAGTGGCAAAGTTAATTTCCAGGACAAAGTCTGTGATGTAGGTGACACTAAGGTAGTGTCTCTTAATAAAATAAACACAATGGATAAAAATAAACAGCTTGAACGCCAAAAACACACTACAAAAGTAATAAAAGCTAAAAACAATTCGCAGACAAGAAAAAAGTCTAGACATTACAAGCAAAATACTATTTTGTGTGACCAAGCTAAAAAAGCTTATGAAAATGAAGTCGTGCAGATAAAAGCTAGATGTAAAAAAGGCCGCGAGACCTTTTGCAGTAAATCTGCAGAGGAAATTCAAAAGACCTGGGACAACAATTTTCTTAAAAAAGAGCGGGGGGGAGTTTTTGGCCAACCTTCACAGCGCTGGTACGCATTTCATCGAAATCCCGGCGCCCCGATATTTAATCTAAAATCGCAAGTAGCGCAATATTGCCACTAATGGTTTAATTTTTAATCGTGTCTATTTTTATAGTTAGGCAGATTAGTCGAGCGTCCAGCTTGTGGGTGTTTACGTCATTACCCTTCATTTAATATCTGACAAAAGTAGAAAGTTTGTCAGAGGCAACTAAATACAAAATTGAGATGCTCAATCAATAGTCGTCTAATGGCAGATTTGCGAACACTATTACAATCGATAAATGATGTCTGTTTCTAATTACTGACCAGAAACTATCTCTTAAGAAATTGAGTTCGCTGAGTTGTATTAAAGCGTCAGAGGTCTAATCACCTGATGTCGCCTAATGGAACTAAGGTACTTTCTTGTGCGGTTAAGGATTGCTGAATGGTTATTTGTTCACCAGTCAACAAGTCGCTAACCAAAACTTATTCATCATCTACATAAAGTCCCAATCTTCGTTATCGAGGTAACTAAATTGTGCTTCGCATCGCTGGTGATAAACTTCTTCCAAGACAGGTTTTAGCTTTGAAAGAGAAGTAATTCTGGATAAAAAGCGTTTTGAAGCATGAATTGAACCACTAATATCTTTCTTACGAGCCCGAATATTTTTAAGAATACCTTTTTCTGTTTTTGCCTGAAACATATCAAAGAATATTGCTGTTTTTGGGTCTTGGTAGGGGGCTGAATCATAGTCTTGTTTTAGTTGTTTGAGCTGATAATTCAGTAAAATATTGATGTTTTCTATATCTTCTTTGGCCAAGTCTTCGGGCATTTCTCCAACATATTTAGCATACATGGCAAAAATGGTCGGTATGTCGTTTTTATCTCTTGCTTCTATTAGACTTGTCATTAGCTGGTGTTTTTCATCTTTTTTCTGCTCATTCTGCTCTTTGTCTGGGTGGAGTACTTTTGCGATACGGCGAAACATGCTGTTGACGGAGGAGCGTTTTAGTAGCTTATTAATCTTTTTGATTTTTTCTTCTTCAGCTCTGTCTTTGTCGTCAAACTCATCATAGTCTGTAAATTCACTAAATAGCCGCTCGAAGTCATCATCGTCTATTTTTTCATTCTCTGCATTTTTATTGGCAATGATGGGGTCGTCATCAATGCCGGCAGATTGCTCGCCGATATTGCCAAAAAGGTCTTCTTCGGAAGAGGCGTTTTTTGCCTTGGGAGTTTTAAGTAATAAGTCATCGTAAACATCATCATCTTCTTCAGGGTACCAGTGTTCGAACTGTGTGTAGAACTCACCTTTTAGCGAGTTAGTGGCGGTAGGGTCTGAAAATGGGTTTGCATCTAAAAGAGAAAAATTGGTTTGAATTAAATGCAGCAATTCTTCTCTTTGCCATTGTGACAAAGACTTACGGCTAAAGAATTCAATGAGTTTTTGTATTTTAACCAGCTCAATACTCACTAGCTTTCGTTCAGGCTCGCCAATGTCTGACTCTATTCGTTGGGTGAATAAATCCAGTTCCTCTTGGCGGTTTTCGTTCAATTTTTTTTGCTTTTCGATCCTACGCCATAACGTTTGGAACTTGTCTTCTTTAGTCGGTTTGTTTTTTTGTTTTCGTTTTTTTGGGGCGATGGCTGCAAGTGTCATTTGAATGTCGTTGTAAGTAGTAGGCGTATGAATATTGCTAAATAGAATATGTATTTTATAACGGTTGGGGTTGTGATGATAGTACCGTGAAGATTGCGCAGCTAACGAAATACATAGACACCCACTTTAATTTACTTAGCTTTTGGTTGGATGATGAAAAATTTAGGGGGAGTGATTTAGAGTACGTCTGCCTAACAAAAATGAAAGGTAGGCAGAAGATATCTTACAACTAATTAGCTGTCTAAGCGCTTTCTTTGAACTACTAAACCAGATAAACCTAGAAGCAATAGAGCAAAAGTTGTAGGTTCTGAAACTTGTGTGATCCGACCATCAGTACCTAAATTAAGAGTGACCACTTCATTGGTGATTGATTGAAAACCAAAATTCATTGTCGAAAATAATGCTAAATCAAGTGTTGGTTCTAGGTTATTTGCCCCATTTGAAGTTACTTCAAAAAAGTCTGTTAGTTCAAAATTTTCTAAGATGGTTTCGTCAAAGCCATCTAAAAATTTGAAAACAATATCGGTACCATCTTCTAAATTAAAATCACCGGATACTTGAAGTGTGTCGTGACCTAAGCTTCCAACTTCTAGAATAATCTGAGCACCATCTTCAACAGTTAGGTCACCATTAACAGTAAGTGTGCCGGGCGAATTACCACTATTTATAATTACATCACTACCAGCTGCGTATACGTTACCATTAATCGTACCTGAACCTCCTAAATAACCAGAACCTAGAATATTAACTGATCCAATAGTTACTGTTCCGTTAACAATGATTGTTCCACCATCCTCTTGTGTAAATGAACCTGTGCCATCAACAATACTGCCTGCTTGGATGTCAAAAATACCATGATTGATTACATCAATATTATTTACTGCATAAGAACCTGCGTAGCTTGTATAGCTTGAACCTGCTTCATATAGGATGGCCGTCCCATCATTAAGAAAAATGTCTCCATAATTATGAACCTCTGTGCCTGCATGCCCAGTGAACGAACTGCCGGTGGTATAAACAACTGTGTCCTCAGCATTAATTGAGCTAACCGTACTTTGTTCTATATGAGAGCTTACAGTGAATATTGTTGCTGAGCTTTGTGTTGATAGAAGTGACATAGCAAAAACTAGCGCTGAGTTTTTTTTTGAAAAGAGCATAGTGACAGGCCTGAAGTAATTTAATTATTATTAGAGTGTATTATCAAAACTTAAGATATGTTGGTTGCGTATTGAGAACACAAAGATAAATTATTTTTAATACTATACTAATGAATAGGTTGTAAATTAACCAAATATTCGAATTAACACTCTATATGAGATGCGGTTCAAGGTTTGTAGGCTTTTGGGAAAAATTAATAGGTCCGTACAAATATAATTTGCTTGGGAGAAATAAAGTCTAACGCTAATGTTGCTTGGCACAGTGAGCGGTAAAGCTGTTGAGAACGTAATTATTTTGAGTTTTAATCGATGAAAAAATGGTGCTTATCAAATTAGGTATTACCAATTTTAAAATTAGTAATACCCATACAATCAATAAGTAAATATAGAATAGGCTAAAACTTACTTAGAGTAATCGTAAAAGCCTTTGCCACTTTTACGGCCTAACCAGCCGCCTCGAACATATTTTCGTAATAATGGGTGAGGGCGGTATTTGCTATCCCCAAACTCATCTTGAAGTACTTCCATTACTGTAAGGCAAACATCTAGCCCAATTAAGTCACCGAGGGCAAGTGGGCCCATGGGGTGATTTGCGCCCATTTTCATTGCACTATCAATATCTTCGGCACTGGCCACACCCTCAGCTAAAATACCAACTGCTTCGTTAATCATTGGAACAAGAATACGATTAACAACAAATCCGGGTGCTTCTGCGACTTCTACCGGTGTTTTATCAAGCTTTTCTGTGATTGCCTTGACGGTTTCAAGCGTAGCGTCTGATGTCGTTATTCCTTTAATGACTTCGACCAATTTCATAACAGGGGCTGGATTGAAAAAGTGCATACCAATTACTTTATCTGGTCGACTTGTTGCCGCGGCAACTTCAGTGATAGATAACGATGAGGTGTTCGTGGCGAATATAGTGTCTTTTTCACAGACCTTATCGAGCTCAGCAAAGATAGTTTTTTTAATTTCCATATTCTCAACAGCGGCTTCAACGATTAAGATACAATCTTTAGCTTCTGTTATATCTACAGTACCCAGAACGTTGGATAATATCTTAGCTGCTTGCTCAGTCGTAATTTTACCTTTTGAACTTAAGCGGCTTAGGTTCTTTTCAATTATTGCTAACCCGTTATCGACAAACTCTTGTTTAATGTCACGAATCACAACTTGAAAGCCGTTGCTTGCAAATGTTTGTGCAATTCCTGCACCCATTGTTCCCGCACCCAGAACACATACTTTACTCATATCAATTACGACCTTCTACAACTAATACTGCACTTAAAGCTAGTACCAAACACATAAAAACAGCTTTGACGGTACATAGATAAATTTTAGTATCTAATGAATATTTAAATTTGGGTTTAACATTCATTTTGAGTGTTAAACATGTTTGAAGATAATAGTCAGAATTGGTTATAACGTCGTTAACGATGCAATACCAAGGAGGTTTTTTTGTTTTGGTGTGACTTCATCAGTTATGTATACGCATTGCTTAAACTAATATTGAGCAGTGCGAAAATACCGGAGGGGATTCTATAGAATAATACGTATAATTTCGAGACAATTAGAATTGTTTTCTAGTTTTAAGTGCTTATAAGTTTTGTTCATTGAGTTTGTCGTCGCGACTTAATAACTAAAAGCTCCTTAATACCCTTTATTATTCCGATTCTTGTTACGTGAAATATTTAACAAAAGTTTAAAAATTATTGAACCTAGTTCTCAAAAAAATGAAAAACATAGGCTTATACTGAAATTAAGTAATATTTAACTTGCCTTTATTATTTGTTGGAGTCCGCCATGAAAAATACAAGAATTAATAAGTTATCAAGCGCTTCGTTAGTTTTAATTATGTGTTACGGGATTTCTTCCGCTAATGCCTTAGCAGCAGAGACAAATTCCGATATCTATAGCTCCGATTTTGATGATTGCTTTTCTGAAGGCTACAATATTTCTGAGCTCACAAAGGGTCAGATATACACAACCGCACAATGTTTTACATCTTTGCTTGAAACAAGCGGTGCTGAAGCAGCATCGCTAGGCGCAAGCAAACTTACCATAATGCAGTATTCTGACAGTTGGTATAGAGCGGCTGTAGAGAAAGGGCATAAGCAGGCGCAGTCTGGTTTAGATGCAAATCTAATTGCTTTTAGTGCTCTAGAGCAACAAACGCACTTTAGCGTAATCGCGCAAGATGACCAGCTACTTGCGTCAGAAAAAGCATTTAACTCCTTGGATACCGATCGTAACGGAATGCTTAGTCTTGCGGAAGCATCAATTTCTAAAGAGTTGAAGGATACTTTTTCTGAAGTAGACTACGATAGCGATGGAGTTTTAAGTGCGGGAGAATATACAATTTTGTATGGTGATATTACTGCTGCTGGAAATAAGTAAGCTAAACGAATATGTAAACTGGATTGTTACCTAATTGATCTGATAACTTTAAGCTATCAGGTTTATTTGTGGCTTAGCTTGGTAAATTAGATTACCGATTTCTTTTGTAGTGAGCACCTGAATATAACATTCTAAGCTGTAACTTGGCTTTTTCTAATATTTTATCTCTTTCCTTTTTAGTACTATCAAGGGCAGTAGCTCCCATATTAAATACTATAATAACCATGGCTTCTGCGAGAGCATGCCGTTCTTCTAAAGTAATAGCGGGTGCGTTAGTGTCTCCTGATCTTAACTTTAGATACTCCTCTAACTCTGTCACAAAATGCTCTATTTCTAGAGATATGGCTGATCTGAACTCTTTTGAATTACCTGTGTGCTCACGTAAAAGGAGTCTGAAGTGATCGGTGTGGTTAATTAAATACTCCATAAAGGTCTCAACAGAGGTATCAATGGCAGTACCTTTTTCTTTAATACGCGCTCTGGCTTTACGAAGTAATTGACGTAAGGCTAAACCTGCCTCTTCAACTAGGGCTAAGCCAAGATCATTCATGTCATCAAAGTGTCTATAAAATGAGGTTGGTGCAATACCGGCTGTTCTTGTTACTTCTCGTAAGCTTAAGCTTGAATAGACTCTTTCGGCACTTAATAGTTCTAATGCAGCATCTAGAAGTGATCGTCTAGTGCGTAGTTTTTGTTCGGTGCGTGTGGTCACAATAATCCCATTTATACTTATAGTTATTAAGTAATATTCTAAATGTTAATGACCACAAAGTGTACTAAATATCGATAAGTTATATAACTAATAATTTATATTAGTTAAAAAACTAAGATTAGAGTCTTTCAAATTGATTCAATGAACTGCTTTTAGCTCAAAAATTGTATATACTACGCGGCCTTTTTAAATCGATTAAGTCGTTTGGTTGAGGCTAAAATATGCCAATTTATGAGTACGCTTGCAAATCCTGTGGTTTTGAAAAAGATGTCCTTCAAAAGTTAAGTGATGGACCATTAAAAATTTGCCCTGAATGTAGCGATGATAGTTTTGTAAAACGAATATCTGCTGCTGGCTTTAGATTAAAAGGGGCTGGTTGGTATGAAACCGATTTTAAAACAGGTAAAAAGAAAAATTTAGCGGGTGGTTCTGATCAAAATCAGAAGGCTAGTCAACCAAGTTAATATTAAATTATAGATTTCGCGTATAAGGTTAAATTTCAAACCTTATACGTCAATTATATATTCTCAATAAAAAGATTAAGTAGGAAAGTTTTATGCGTAGCCATTATTGCGGTTTTGTAAATGAAGAACATATCGGGCAAGAAGTTGTCATATCCGGTTGGGTACACCGTCGTCGCGATCATGGTGGCGTTATCTTTTTAGATATGCGTGATCGTGAAGGTATTGCTCAAATTGTATTTGACCCAGACACTGAAGAAAGCTTCGCAAGCGCTGAACGGGTACGAAGTGAATATGTACTTCAAATCAAGGGTATTGTAAGAGCTAGACCTGAAGGCACGGTCAATGCAGACATGGCGACGGGTAAAATTGAGATTTTAGGTAAAGAACTTACCATTCTTAACGCTGCTGAAACCCCCCCTTTTCCATTAGATAACTATGTTGAAGTGGGTGAAGAGATTCGTCTTAAGTACCGCTTTATGGATCTAAGACGTCCTGAAATGCTGAAAAAACTGATGTTCCGTTCAAAAGTTACTACGTTTATTCGTAACTTTTTAGATCAAAAAGGTTTCATGGATGTCGAAACGCCTATCCTTACGCGCGCTACACCGGAAGGTGCTCGTGACTATTTAGTGCCAAGCCGTACTCACGCAGGAAAGTTTTTCGCTTTACCACAGTCACCACAGTTATTTAAGCAGTTATTAATGGTGTCTGGTATAGACCGATACTACCAAATTGCAAAATGTTTCCGTGATGAAGATTTACGAGCAGATCGTCAGCCAGAATTTACTCAGATAGATGTTGAGTGTTCTTTCATGGAAGAAGCTCAGCTTATGGATATGATGGAGTCTTTAGCTTCATCTATGTTTAAAGAATTAATGGACATAGAGTTAGGTGACTTTCCGCGTATGACTTACGCAGATGCAATGAGTCGTTACGGTAGTGATAAACCTGATTTGCGAATTCCATTAGAATTGGTCGATGTTGCTGATTTAGTCGCACCGGTAGACTTTAAGGTGTTTGCTGGACCAGCAGCTGACCCAAAAGGTCGTGTTGCAGCACTTAGGGTGCCTGGTGGTGCTTCTCTTTCTCGTAAGCAAATTGATGGCTACACTAAATACGTAAGCATTTACGGCGCACGAGGCCTAGCTTGGATAAAAGTAAATGAGCTTGAGAAAGGGGCTGAGGGTCTTCAGTCACCAATTGTTAAATTCTTGGGTGAAGATGTTGCTCTGGCAATTATGAAAAAACTTGGTGCTGAGAATGGAGATATCGTATTCTTTGGTGCAGATAAAGAAAAGATTGTAAACGAAGCAATTGGTGCGCTACGTTGTAAAATTGGTGAAGACTTAGACCTTTATACCTGTAAGTGGGCACCAATGTGGGTAGTTGATTTCCCAATGTTTGAAGAATTAGATGGCGGTGGTTTAACCGCAATACATCATCCATTTACGTCACCTTCGTGTTCGCCAGAAGAGCTTAAAGCAGATCCTGTGAGCGCTTTATCGCGCGCTTACGATATGGTTTTAAATGGTTGTGAGTTAGGTGGTGGATCTATTCGTATACATGATGCTGAAATGCAAAAAACGGTATTTGGCATTCTAGGTATTGATGACGAGGAAGCCGATAATAAGTTTGGTTTCTTATTAGATGCACTTAAGTTCGGTTGCCCTCCACATGGTGGTTTGGCATTTGGTTTAGACCGTTTGGTTATGTTGATGACTGACTCTAAATCAATTCGTGAAGTTATTGCATTCCCTAAAAACCAAAGTGCTAGCTGTGTATTAACACAAGCACCAGGTGAAGTAGATACAAAGCAATTACGAGAGCTGAGCATTAAAGTACGTAAGCCTGAAAGTGAAGAAGCAAAGTAGAGACTCCTTAAAGGATGAAGTAATTAATATCATTTATTAATTACTTCATATTGTCTGGCAGTATTCAAATGAACACTGCTAGTACTTGAAAATGATCTTAATCTACAAGAAGGTCCGTCATTAACTTCCTATCACTATCTTTTAGGTAGCGACACACTACAAAGTCCGCCATTCTGCGTTCCCTTAATAACAAATCATCAATTCTATGCTGTCAGGTAGTATCTCAGTTATCGGTGGTATTTGATTCGTAAGCTGCATCGGCCATAATCGCGTGCAGGAGAGCCTTTTCTACAATATATTTATCACACCCTTAAAGCTCAACGGCAGCCATTGAAATAACGGCTTGTGGTATAAGTTAATTGGCAGAAATATTCAGACGCTTGAATTAGTGGTAAAGCCCTAGATCAAAGAGGAGGGGGCTTAGCCTGAAATGTCAAAATAAA
>Ga0209290_1000059_pt1 | contig 104495 bp, 87 predicted proteins | sample EN1Hudsemesocosm_2_FD_184632 | JGI IMG/M metagenome (GOLD analysis project Ga0209290, IMG submission 184632) | Methane-oxidizing microbial communities from mesocosms in the Hudson Canyon - EN10B Hudson Canyon (SPAdes) (version 2) | ecosystem: Environmental > Aquatic > Marine > Cold seeps...
GCAAACGCTACGTAGCCAATATGCCTTGGTTCCACAGCAACCGGTTTTATTTAGTACCAATGTGATTGAAAACTTACGCTACGGTTTACCCGATGCGACAGAGGAACAGGTGATTACTGCAGCAAAATCTGCGCATGCTCATGAGTTTATTGCTCAGCTACCTGACGGTTATCATTCTTTCTTAGGCGAACAAGGTGTTAAATTGTCGGGTGGACAAAAGCAGCGACTTGCGATCGCCAGAGCTATTCTTCGAGACCCTAAAGTACTTTTATTAGATGAGGCGACCAGTGCACTTGATGCACAGAGTGAATATCAGGTTCAGCAAGCATTAGATGTTTTGATGAAAGATAGAACCACTTTAATTATTGCGCACCGTTTAGCGACAGTGGCTCATGTTGATCGTATCGCTGTTTTTGATCATGGGCGTTTGGTTGATATTGGCACCCATGATCAATTACTAAAGAGTTCGCAGCTCTATAAACGTTTGGCTGAGCTTCAATTTGGCCTGTCTGTTTAGGTTTTAGTTTCTGTTACTTAAAGAATTTATGGTTCAATAAGACCTTTGTTCGCAGTGTGAATTAAATGCCTAGGTGATTTAAGTATTAGCGTTGATATGAACCATCGCTTTACTCAGAAATTTTTCGGCTTGTCCACTTCCAGATTTAAGTTCTTTCTGGTTTTTAGTATCACTAATTCTATCCCAATTTTTCAGGACTAGATCAGGTGTTTGCTGATCTGCCGGAAGGAAAATTCCTTCGGTTTCAAACAAACGAGTGGATGAATAACCACCAGCACCGGCACAGAGAATATAACGGTTGGGAGCATCTTCGGTGCAGAGCGTCAATGCGCCTGCAGTGACCGCTTCTGCGGTTAACATTTCTAGAGCTTGGGGGGGCATCAAGTCTTCTGTCATTCGGGTGCCTGCGGTCGGAGCCAATGCATTAATACGAATATTATTTTTTGCGCCCTCGAGAACCAATGTGTTCATAAAGCCCAATACAGCCATTTTTGCTGCGCCATAATTACTCTGTCCAAAGTTACCGTACATACCAGAGGATGAGGTTGTCATGATGATGCGACCATAGTTTTGATCACGCATAATGTCCCAGACCGCTTTCGTGCAATTTACCGAGCCCATCAGGTGAACATCCATGACCAGTTTAAAATCCGCTAAATCCATTTTAGCGAAACTTTTGTCACGTAATATTCCCGCATTATTGATCAGAATATCAATTTTTCCCCATTTATCCATGGCTTGTTTTACCATGTTTTCAACTTCGTCAAAGTTGGCAACGTTAGCCCCATGAGCGATTGCTTCTCCTCCCATTTTCTCTATCAATTTCACGACTTCTTTTGCTGCGTCTGAAGAAGCGCCGCTGCCATCTCTGGCACCACCTAAATCGTTAACAACAACTTTGGCGCCACGTCGTGCAAGTTCTAAAGCATGGGAGCGACCTAATCCATTACCAGCGCCTGTTACAATTGCAACGCGATCTTCAAAACTTATTGATGAGGTCATACTTGCTCCTAATGTGTTTAATGATTTAAATAGTATTCGACTAGTTGTCGATCTTCAATCCATTGTCGACGGAGTTCGTGATTTTTCTCCGCTCCATGATTAGCGATGAGCAAAAATCACGACGAATAAAACGAGAAATAAGACAGTAATGCGGTGTGTTAGAGGCCGAAACGAGCGTTTCTCTGGATTGAATCATGGCAAAGTCCTTTTTGCGAATGATTGAGTTGCTTAACTTTAAAACTTTCTGCTAGTTGTTATGTTTTTTGACAATGCTTGATACATAATCAGCAAGTTCTGATGCGCTTGCGTTAGCTATTTCTATTCGTCCTAGCGGCTTAAAATCTGGAAATAGTGGTGCAATATCTGGGTTGCTAGCGAAAATAATGCCATCATTAGACGTTGTTTCATCATTATAATCAGATGACACTTCTATCTTGTAATCATGAGATTCAAGGGTTTCGATAGCGGCGTGATGTAAATCATTACTGTGAGTTGATACAAAAACTCTGTCGATCATGCGGTTTGCAAATGCTTTTTTGCAATCATGCAGCATTTCTACTTCATACCCTTGAATATCGGAATGAAGAACATCAAGCTTCTTTAGCTTATTTTGTTTTAAGTAATTATCAACGCTGAATTGGCCCTTGCCTACAAAAGCATTTGTGAACTTACCAGTAAAATCATTATCTTTAAAATTGATTTTTCCGGCCTCAAAATTAACTTTGTCTGGCTCAACGAGATGGCAGCTAGCTTCAGGGTGTACTTTTTGTAGCCACATAGAGTAGTGCCCCCAATAGGCCCCTAGTTCTAACATTGTTGGTGCTTTAGGTAAAGATTTCAGCATCTCTTGAAATATGTACTCTTCGAGAGGTTCATGGACACCCCGGTTTATAACTAAAATAGCACTAAAGTCACCGTAGTACGCATGTGGGCCAACAACCGGAACCATTAGTCCATTATGAAGATAAACCTTTCCTTCTTTCATATACCCAGACTTAGGGTCTCTTTCAATAGCAATATTTATAGGATCAGAAACAATCTCTCTATATCGGCTTGGAAAGTCATTATTTTGTGCCTTTGGTAACATCTATGTGTTCCTTATCATATGATTGGTTTATCAAGTGTTTTTAAAAACAAGAGTACATATCTTGTTTTTGTTTTTCTGTGTTCAACACCTCATTGCTTTTAACCTGTCTAAATTAATTACTGTAATCAGTGATCCGCCTTTAAGCCAATTTTGAACGAGAAAAGGGCCTTTTAATAAGCTTGTTCAAGGCTTGAATGCTTCATCTAATGTTTAGATGCCAGATTGATCAGGGCAAAATTTAACCTAGGGTTTGTAAGTTAAAGAGTATGTGGCCATAACGAAATAGAACCAAATTAAATTATGCTTCTTTCTTGACCTCCAGCTCCTTGATCTGAACAATACAGGTGGATGATAAAATCAGGGATTGACGACAAGGAGTCGTAATGAAAAATGTTAATAATATCCGTAACCACCTATGGTTTACCGGCCTCGTTATTTTTTTGAACGCTTGTTCTTCTACACCTTCTCAATTCATCAGCGAAGAAACGCGGGAAACTGGTCATTTTTCCAATGATTCCGTGTTATTGAATGCCTCTTCACCCGCCTTAGCATTTCAAAAGGGTTTTATACTTACAGATAATGATGATGCTTTTGATAGTAAATTAGTACTCATCGAAGGTGCCCGCCATAGTATTGATCTGGCTTATTATATCTTTGCTGATGATTATTCTTCTTCAGCCATGAGCATGGCTTTAATAGACGCAGCCAAGCGAGGCGTAAAAGTTAGAATGCTCTTGGATTATCACTCTAACTACAAAAATCTCGACTTATTTTCAATGTTAGAAACTTCATCTGTCGCGGCTTCGGGCAGTATCGAAGTGCGCTTTTATAATAGGCCTACTGAAAACCAAATAAAAGACGCTATTTATGTCACGATGGGGTGTGGTGAAAAAGAGGTGCAATTTAGTGGTTGTAATGCTGCCAAACTTGCAACAATGAGTGGCGTGATAGCTGATGCTGAGTTACAAGGTAATTTAAAAAATCTAAATAAGGCGGGTTCAGGCCTATTTTTATCGGGTCTTTATGCAAAAAACCCTAGTTTAATGGCGGCGGCTATCAAGCAAGGTTATCAGATAGATGTAAGTGCGCTTGCTGCACCAGCAGGGGGAGATGCAGAACAGATAGAAAACTTAAAGAAATTGGGTAAGCTATATTATCAGGCGCAGTACAGCACTGGCGTTGATCGTGTTTTAGGTAAGCTTAAGTTACAACTTGCTTTCGCACTTTATGCTGACCAGATAACACCGGTCTATGATATTTTCTCATCTTTGCTGCCGATAGAGCAGGCGGACCGTTCTGATAAAGCACTGACTGAATGGCGTTATTTTAGTGATTTTCTTCACCATAAATTGTTATGGGTAGATGGCCATAACATGCAGCTTGGAGGTCGTAATGTCGAAGACTCCTACCATATGAACCCGAATCCCATGGCGGCAAAGTATATTTTTATGGATACGGATGTCGTACTGCAGTTAGATGAAAATCAGAATAATGGTTTAACCACTGCTTATGAGAAACTTTGGGGATTTAGCGACATGGTGGCGACTATTTCCGATATTAGACAGCATGCACCAAATGATGTTCTGGTGACGATGAATTATGCCTCCGATCGATGTGATACTACTAGGCGGGCAGGTAAGGCTGAATATGAACAGTGTTTAGAGAATGCAATGCAAACTTTAACGCAGATACCCTTAGCAGATAGAGTCAAAAACTGGTCAAAGCTCACTGAGGAACATGCTAATGATTACCGTAATCGTTATGACGCTCGAACGGTCTCAGCGCGATCAAAACAATTTTCAATTGATGAAAGCGCTAAAGTCTACTATATCGAAAATTTACCTTTCAATATTGCCACAGCTGAGACTGATTTAGCGCGAAATTTTGGTGCGATTAACCAACGAGAGGGTGATAGCGGCAAACATATTCATGCTACCTGGATTGCAGCCTTAAATAATGTTTGTCAACAAGCGACAACTGAAGACCAGAGTGGGGGGCAGCCTAAGGAGATAATTCTACATAATGCTTATTTATTTTTGTCTTCGAATATTTTAGAGCAGCTGGCTAAAATGTCTGATGGGCGCGTACCTTGCGGTAATGTAAATATAACGATCATTACTAATTCTATTAAGACGACAGATTTGAATATCGTTAATATTTTATCTCGTCATTCTATGAAAGCCTTTTTTGATCATTTCAATAACAATAGAGACCCCAGCAAGGGGGCAAACATCAAGTATTATGAATATCTTGAAGACAGCGCCGGCGCTAATCTTTCCCTTCATTCTAAAGTTGAGGTATTTGGTGATGATCTCTTTATTGGTTCAGCGAATGCAGATGTAAGAAGTTATATGATGGATTCGAATAACGGTCTGTTTGTTCGGAATGCGCCTCAACTCGTGGAAAATTATGTTAGCTATGTCAAAAGCCTCATCGACACTGGGCGTGTCGTGACGGTTGATCAGTATTTTATTTCTACCGAACGAGATGAAATTTTAAAAGAAGACTTAGTTGTCATCGATGCTATTTTAGCTAAGTACAGAGCAGAACGCTGGCTAAAGGAAGGCGATGTATCAGGAATGAAACAGCGCTTAATCGATTTATTGGATCAAGCTTATAATTTGAGTGCAACGATTGTTTCTAAGGCTTCAGAGTCTAGTCGGGCTCAAGCGCAATTTAATTCGTTGTTTAAGACTATTTAGAGCGGGCAGCTGATGTCAATCAAGACAGGCTCTCTAAGAAGATCAAATATAGAGCGTGTCTTCTATCGTCTTGGTTCTTATTTCAATTGAAATGGTCAGACTTATGCTCCTTTTCGGCGATCATTGACTGCTCTGTGGTTAATATTTAGGTGCCAATATAATTGATGATGAATTTTGTTGCAGCTGCGTCGGTTTGAACAACGGCGGTCGTCATGGTGTGTATAGTGGCAGGTACAAATTTTACTATCGCATTTAGGTAGTGGCAATTGAGGCGCACTACTTGATAAATATCGAGCGCCCTTCTGCTTTAATACACATGAACAAATTTTAAATCGTCTATTTTTGGTAGCTTTAGGATTTAATTGAGTATGTTCAAGGTCTAAAGGCTCAATTTCAACACAATGATAAGGGTGAGATGAGCGGTTGTGTCTTTTTGAATCGACTGGCTGCAATTTGTTTTTGAGTTGATGCGCTATATATTGCGCAGCTAAAACCATTTTTATGATGGACCAGGTCAATAGTTTTATTGGTGCTATAAAGAACTGTCTCATATTTTATCCTCCGTGAAATGTAGCTAGTTAAATATCCAGCACATTTATGATCTACAACTCATCACATACACTTAAGGTCTACAAAACTGTAATCGATCTAAAATATTACACAATTAAAAAAATCAGCACTCACAATATCAAACGAATTTGAGTCTTTCAAATACATTATGAGCATAAAAAAAATGAGCTCATAACCATAATAAAAAACTAACCCAAACAAACGCTAATAAAACGTACAGGTTGTAATCTTAGAAAGTAAGTCTTAACTAGAACAGCTCAAATTACACGGGTACAATCGCTTTTTGAATCGTTTATTTGCTCGTCTGTGCCTTAGGCGCTTATTCTTACCAGGGTCTTTTTAATGTCTCTATTATTAACTGTCATTGCATCAACCTTAATCGCTGGCTGGGCTATGGCTTTGGGCGCAGCGATTGCTTGTTTTGAAAAAATTGAGGAAGAATGGCTTGAACAAGAGTTCAGACATAGTGTCATGGCTTTTGGTGGTGGTGCGCTATTATCAGCCGTTGCCTTAGTGTTGGTGCCCGAAGGTATTACGCATCTTGAGCCATTCGCCGCTTGCAGTTGGTTTATCGTGGGCGGGCTTAGCTTTATGATGCTTGATGTTTTTCTGCACAAAATAAATACGCCAGCGAGTCAACTTGCAGCAATGCTTTCTGACTTTATTCCAGAATCAATCGCTTTAGGGGCTGCATTTGCAACAGGGCATAGTAGTGCGTTTTTACTTGCCGGTTTAATTGCGCTACAAAACTTACCAGAAGGGTTTAGTGCATACCGAGAATTAAACGCGACATCCGCGCATAAGCCCCAAAAAGTTCTAATCATGTTTTCTTTAATGGCCTTGCTTGGCCCTATCGCAGGTGTCTCTGGCTTCCTCTGGTTATCAGGTTATCCAGAAATTATTGCTGCCATTATGCTTTTTGCATCTGGCGGTATTCTCTATTCGATCTTTCAAGATTTAGCGCCTCAAGTAAAGCTAGAAAAACATTGGGCACCTCCTATGGGGGCAGTATTAGGGTTTGTGTTAGGTATGTTTGGTTTGATGATGACGACATAAAATTATAAATCAAATGAGGGTAAGGGACTTGATCTCTTAATCGGTAGGTTGCTTATTCACATGAGGGGATTATGTATAAATACATAGTTATAGTCTGCTACTTTTTTATGTTACCCATGACTACTTTGAGTCAGGAGCAAGGTACTTTAGATATTGTTGTGAGTGGTGCGAAACCTAACCATGGCCAGGCAATTCTGTCTCTGTTCAGTTCTTCAGATAACTATTTAAACAAACCTGTAGTCAGTGTCTTTGAAAAGATCGATGGTAGTGGGGAAGTAGTATTTCGTTTATCAGATGTTTCAAACGGTTTCTATGCGATCAGTGTTTTCTATGATGAAGATGAAAATGGAGAATTAAACACTAGTTTTTTTGGTATACCGACTGAACTTGTCGGGTTTTCGAATAATGCAAAAGGAAGTTTTGGTCCACCTTCCTACGATCAAGTAAAGTTCAAGTTTATTGATAGTGGCTTAATATTAATTAAGTTCGTCGCCGCAGATGAATGACTCAAGATCATGAATAAAAATAGAGCTGTCGATGTTTGAATCCTTTTAGTCTAGTCATGTTTTCACTAACCCAATAATAATTTAAAACCCTACTGACATAATGCTGTCAGTAGGGTTGTTTTATTCTAGTGCTCGTTCGAACTTAAACCCATTAAATCAAATTAGGATAAAATAATGAACAATTCAGTGATTGAGCTAGTGACTTATAAATTGAAAGCGAATACCTCTAAAGAGCAGCTGGCTGCGACTCATTCCGATGTAAATGCATTTTTGGAGGAACAACCAGGTTTTATGTACCGTTCACTTAGTGAAGACAGTAATGGACTTTTATATGATATTGTCTACTGGCAGAACATGGAAAAAGCTAAAAAGGCCGGTGAAGCCTTTATGGCACATAAAGCTGGTCAGGCACTAGTCGCGCTTACTGATGAAAACAGTATTAGTATGCGACACATGGAAGCTTTGACAGAAACCAACGCATGCACTGATGCGGCATAAAATTTAGGCAATTAATATAATGCGCAAAGCGGAACGCTTGTTTCAGATTCTCACCTTACTTCGTAGTCGCCGAACGGTTATCACTGCACACGATCTGGCAGAGAAACTGGAAGTCTCCGAACGAACGATATATCGTGATATACAAGCGCTTTCGCTTTCCGGGATGCCTATCGAAGCGGAAACAGGTATAGGCTACCGGCTCAAACCCAGCTTCAGTATTCCGCCTTTAATGTTCGATGAAAATGAACTAGAGGCGCTATTATTAGGTGTGCGCATGGTACAAGGCTGGAGTGGCGAAGCCATGGGGAAGGCTGCTGACAGTGCGTTACAAAAGATCCATGCCGTATTACCTGATCGTCTACATCATCATTATGTACAGCAACCAGAGTGGCTTATTGTGCCGGATATACACCGGATACAGAGCGCAAAACATAGTGACCAGCTCCGCGATGCGATCAAAAAGAAAAATGTGTTACATATTCACTATACCCGTGAAGACGGCGAGAAATCACATCGACAGATCTGGCCATTAGGCATGGTGTACTGGGGTAAAACCTGGACACTTATCGCCTGGTGTGAAAAACGTAAGGACTACCGGATGTTCAGGCTAGATAGAATCAAAAAACTTGACAGTATGAATAGCCACTTTGAAACGACAGAGGCGTGCAATTTACAGCATTATATGGCTCATCATGGTGACGGTAGTTAAGATAAATAAATGGCATTAAGTTCGTGATACCCATTCAAGAGTGCATGCTGTTATAGTTGTGCGAATTATTATGCTGTCGGCTTGGCTGGAAAGTCACGTTCTGTTTAGATGGATAAAAAGAGTGTTTAGGTATTGCTTACATTCTTTGTTTTAAAACGGTGACAGCAAAAAAACTAGCAATGTCGCTAGATGGTTTTTAAAAGGAGTTAATAATGAATTCATATACTCGGGGCGAGTCAGCTTTAAAAATCATACTTATCATGATTTTTATTGTCGCCTTAGCAACAGGGTTAAATCTTTTTATTCGTGGTATTGGCGGTATACCTGATTTTCAAGGTCCTATTAATGCTTCCATTGATAATGAATTAAGATTTCTATCCATATTCTGGATTGCATTTGGTTGTTTTTGCTTTTCAGTATCAAAAGGAATGAGAGGAAATAGAAAGTATATCCCTTATATCGCGCTAATATTTTTTCTAAGTGGTGTCGGTCGGTTAATCTCATGGTTGAACGTCGGTGAGCCAATTCCTCTGTTTATTGCTGTCATGTCGCTTGAATTATTGTTACCAATGCTAATATTAGGTTTGTTTTTCAAAACTAAGGCGAATGACAGCCTACCCTTACAGACATAGCCTGAGAGGGGATTAGATAGGCTTCTTATTTCAAGAAAACTCTAAGAAAGGTGCTTTAAATACGGCTTATTGTTTGTTTGAAAATCTCGAAGAGCTAGTCATCATGACTTAAGTTTAGATAGTTGTTTTATGTGTATAACCATCCTGTCGTTTACTTAAGTGACGATATGGTGGATTATTCATATTGATTAGTACTAAATATTCCGTATTCCTCGTTGCGATAAAATAAAAGTTATAAAAAATCTACACGGGAGGGTAATTATAAGCTATTTTTGTTTTATATAAGGCGTGTTTTACATACCTCTTTTATGAATTGTTGGTATTTTATTAAACGGAATTACTATGACGATTAATACATTAGTCGACGCTTTTCGATCAATCCGAAGTCAGTCTGCACAAGTTTGCGAGCCGCTTGAATTGGAAGATTATGGCTTGCAAGCGGCTGCATTTTCTAGTCCACCTAAATGGCATTTGGCGCATACCTCTTGGTTTTTTGAAACCTTTGTCTTGAAGACCTACTTTCCTGGTTATCAAGTGTTTCATGAATCGTATGAGTTGTTATTTAATTCGTACTATAACGCAATTGGCGATCAATACCCGCGACCTAAACGAGGGTTGTTATCTCGCCCTACGGTAAAAGAGGTAATGGCGTATCGCCAACATATCGATTCGGCGATGATTCATCTTTTACAGCAAGTTGAACTCGAATCACCAGAACGAGCAGCAATCATACAGCGCACTGAGCTTGGCCTTGAACATGAAAAACAGCACCAAGAACTTTTCTATACCGACCTAAAATATTCCTTCTCTGTCAATCCGCTATACCCTGCTTATGTGAGTGGAGAAAATTTTTCAATTTCTGATCCTGAAAAAGCAAGCAAACAGCCAAGTTTGAATTGGATAGACTATTTAGGAGGCTTGGTTGAAATAGGTATTGATGAACACTCAGAAGATTTTTCTTTTGATAACGAATCGCCGAAACACAAGGTGTTTATTGCTCCCTTTACGTTGGCTAATCGGTTGGTGACAAATGGTGAGTATCAAGCATTTATTGATGATGGCGGCTACCAAAAACCAGAGTATTGGTTATCGGATGGCTGGGCTATTGTACTTAAAAATAACTGGACGCAACCTTTGTATTGGATAAACACCAATGAGGGGCCGATGGAGTTTACTTTGTATGGCCTGCGAGTTCGTCAGGCTGATCTACCTGTTTGCCACGTAAGTGGTTATGAAGCAGATGCTTACGCAAATTGGGCAAATGAACGTTTGCCTACCGAAGCTGAATGGGAATTTGCGGCAAAGCTTCACGATGGTGCGAATAAGAGGGTAGAGGGAAATACATTCGCTACTTTTCATCCATCTAGAAGTGATTCTAAAAAAGATCACGTTCCGACGCAGCTTTACGACAGTTGTTGGCAGTGGACATCAAGCGCTTATCGACCATACCCTGGTTTTAAAGTGAGCGAGGGGGCTATTGGTGAATATAATGGGAAATTTATGTGTAATCAGTGGGTCTTGCGGGGAGGTTCTTGTGTCAGCAGCGTGAATCATCTGAGACCAAGTTATCGAAATTTTTTCTACCCAGAAGATCGCTGGCAATTTAGTGGAATTCGTTTAGCTAAAAAATAAAAATAATGGATGTAATTACGAGGGCTTACCATGTCAGATCTTGCAAAAGCACTACCACCTGAAAATGTATATTTTAAAAATGAACATCCGAGCGAAAATAATAGTCGTATCGAGATATTGTCTGGTTTGTATCAAAAACAAAAAACGATTAACCCTAAATATTTTTACGACACCCATGGTTCCGAATTATTTGAACGTATTACTCGTTCGCCAGAATATTACCCCACACGTACAGAGCGAACGATATACAGGCGAAATGCCGACTCGATGGCAGAATATTGCGGACAAAACTGTGTATTAATAGAGCCTGGCAGTGGTAGTAGTGAAAAAGTTCGTTTGTTATTGGGAGCGATCAAACCTTCAGCTTATGTGCCGATGGATATTGCTAAAGAATTTTTGCAGCGATCAGCTTTAAAGCTGGGTCAAGAGTTTCCTTGGTTACATGTGCATGCAGTATGTGCTGATTTTGGTCAGTACGACGAAGCGCCTGAGGGGCTGCCTGATGGTAAGCGCGTGATATTTTATCCTGGTTCAACCTTGGGAAATATGACCCCTGATGCCGCTAAACAGTTTTTACAACAGTTACGCCAATGGGTTGGCCATAAAGGTGGAATGTTGATTGGGGTTGATTTGCATAAGTCTACCGACAGGTTAACCGCAGCTTACAACGACAGTGAGGGGGTTACCGCAGAATTTAACCTGAATGCATTGAATAATATCAACCGGCTAACGAGCTCAAATTTTGATGTAAATAACTTTAGTCATCGTGCTTTTTATAATGAAGATTTACGTCGTATTGAAATGCATTTAGAAAGTAATATTGATCATATTGTACGTGTAGGTGATTCAGCTGTTGTATTTGCAGAAGGAGAAACTATTCACACTGAAAATTCTTATAAATATACGTTGAAAAGCTTTCGAGAACTAGTGGTAAGTGCCGGCTTTAACCTACGTCAAAGCTGGTTGGATGATGATCAATTATTTAGTGTTCATTATTTGGAATAGTCGCCAACATGAGTGACGAGAAAATTTGATCATCAATCTATCGCTGGCAACGTCTACTGTTGGTAAGGTTGGTTTTACGCTCTAGAAGGCCTTATAAACGGAATCGGAAAATTATACTATTTGTACTGCTAGCCCCCAGCATAGGTGGCTTTTTTTACGGCCTCCCTCGTATTCTCAAGTTGATAGTGTTATTTAAATAGAAAGTCCTGTTAATATTGCTTAACGCCTTTGTAAAAGAATGGGTTGTATCAAAATGTTGAATTCGTCATGAGTAAGTTTTCAAAAAATATTGCCCCTTATGTAGAGAATGAACTAGCTAAAGCGAATGAGGCTGAGCAAAAGGGCGACTATTTATCTGCTTTTAAGTACCTTGAAAATGCGCATGTGCTAGGACAGGCCTCGACTTATTGGCATGTAAAAGTTCATTACTTGATGATGCGATGGGGGGTGAGACAAAAAGATTTTAATGAGGTTGTCGGTCAAATTATAAGGATCATTGGCTCGGCAGTATTAACTAAAATAAAAGGTGTTCCTGTGGGTAACACCGGTGGCAGTGATGTCAGCCCCGTTAAGGTAATGCCAATTAAAGCAAAGCATGCCGAAATTATCGCAAAGGCTCACTTAGGCGCATAAGCCTTCTATTTCAGGACACAAGATGAGTGAAATCAAATTTTCAAGAGAAGAAAAAGAGCGAATTGTAAAAAAAGTAGAAACGTATTTCAGTAATGAACTCGATCAAGAAATTGGTAACTTTGAAGCAGAATTTTTAATTGATTTTTTCGCTGATGAAATAGGTGCTTATTTTTATAATCGAGGGCTAAGTGATGCTCATGTACTTTTTACTGAAAAGGTCGAAGAGCTTAGTTATACCATTCAAGAATTAGAAAAACCGACGAACTAAAATACGGCTTGCGCTAGATATAAAAGAACAATATTTATGAAAAAATCAGATGTTTGAATTAAAAACAATTGCGCTCTTTTTTATTACTGCGCTCGCTGAAATTGTGGGCTGCTATTTACCCTACCTTTGGCTTAAACAAGATAAGAGTATTTTTCTTTTAATTCCTGCGGCGATTAGTCTCGCATTATTTGCATGGTTACTCTCGCTTCACCCAACCGCAGCGGGTCGGGTGTATGCGGCTTATGGCGGGGTGTATATTCTTGTTGCAGTGTTATGGTTGTGGGGAGTTGATGGTATAAAGCCGACTTCATGGGATATTGTAGGAGCACTCGTTGCTTTTTTAGGTATGGCTATTATCATGTTTGGGCCAAGAGATATGTCATAAGCTTTCACGAGCAGCTAGCTTGTAAACTCATTTTAGGGAAGCGATCAGGGATGAAGATAAGAACTGACTTTGAACTTGAGATAATTGAAGTTAAAAGCAAAAGCAAGCGGTATAAAAACCCTTTGTTGTTTGTTCATGGTGCCTGTCATGGTGCATGGTGCTGGCAAGAAAACTACATGCCTTTTTTTGCAGAGCAAGGTTGGGATTGCATCGCTCTAAATTTACGAGGTCATGGAAACAGCCAAGGACGTGATCAGCTTGATCAATTTGGTTTAGATGATTATGTGACTGATGTGCTCAATGTACTTGAGCGTCGAGGCATTTCACCTATTCTCATTGGGCATTCAATGGGCGGTGGTATTGCTCAGCTTTTAATGACAAAACACCCTGAAGCGATCTCAGGTGTTGTTTTATTGGCATCGATGCCTCCTGGTTGGGTTTCCTTTATCGAGTTTCTCCGTTTTTTTCGCTACCCATCGGGATGTATGGCGATGCAGCGCTTAATGGCGGGAAAAAGAACCACATCAAAGGGAATTCATCAATCTCCTTTTTTTTCTAAGCGTATTAGTGAGAACCAAGCAAACACTTACTTATCTCTTTTACAGCCTGAATCAGAGCGGGCTTTACTCGATATGCATGAGATGCAGACTGAAGGCGGCCAACAGCCGTTTCCATTAATGGTGTTAGGGTCAAAGAAAGATTATCTGTTCGGTGAAAAGGCGCTAAATAAAACGGCTAAACATTACTTGACTGATGCCATTATTCTAAAAGAAGGCTGTCATGATCTTATGCTGGACCCTAATTGGCTACAAAGCGCTGAATATATTGTGTCTTGGTTAGTGCGTTCGTATGTTGAAATGAATGAACATGATTTCAATGGAGAAATGCATCGAAAATCAAATTCAGTTACAAGTACCAGCGTAGCATTGCGAGTGTAATTTTTGTTAATGGTGTTTTCAGCTGAGTATTAAAGTTCAGAAGTTAGCGCTCATCGACTAAAATCCTCCCGTTAATACACGTCTTTTCTTCTTCTTTTCAGGCGGTTTTTCGGATACTACGTTTTTATTCGCTAATTGAAGTTGAAATAGACGATCTGTAGGCCATTGTTTACCAGTAACATCATTAAAGTAGGCATTCACTTGTTCTGTCTCTTCGGCAACGATTAATTGTTGGATGGTCGACACATAAGTTGATTCTAACGACGCCAACATTGTGGGGAGTTGTGGGTGACTTTTATCGATTGTGTTAACGGTTTGTAGCGTATTATAAATATTTTTAAGTTGCTGCCTCCTCTGACTCCCTTCAGTGGTAGATTGCAGTAACAATTGAGCATCATTTAATAGCTTATCTGCTTTTTGCTCGGCTTGTTGTGCTTGTTGTAGTTCTGTTTGTAACGCTTTGATATTAGAGTATTTTGGTGCCAGTTTTTGGATGTTGTTAATTTGTTGTTGTGCTTTAGTGTAGTTTCTTTTACTGATGGCCACACGAGCTAAATTAGCATCATAATTACTGGTGTTAGTAAGGCCAGCTAATGCTAGAGAGTTAGCTGGATCAACTTTGAGAAGTGCTAAATAGATTTCACGCAATTCTTCGTTGATACTAATTGTACGGTTTTCGCGTTTCAACCGTTCAATTTTGGTAAACCTGTCTTTCTTTTTCTGTGCTAAACGAGCCTTTTTTTGTGCCGAGCGAGCACTTTGTTGCCGCGTAATAAACTGAGCGCGGGCAATATCTAATTTGCTTTGTAATTTGGTTATTTGGTTTTTATGGAACGCGTATTTTTTAAGTTGTTTTATTTTTACTTGAGCTTTATTTAAGTGGTCTTTCTTAATATCGTATTCCGCAGCTACGAACAATGACGTTAATAGTGATTCTAGTTGCACTTTTGCCTGTGGATTATTTTCGTCTATTTGCAACACTTGTTGTAGCTTGGTATAGGCTAAATCAGAAAATTCCGAACTATCTGATGCCTCAACCATAGCCTCTGCCAACAAAGTTTCAACTCTACGTTGTTGAAATTCGCTTTCCATTTTCTGCCGAGCAGTGTTCGCCTGAACGGCGGTAATAGACTTGCGTAATACCAATAGATTTTTATCTCCAGGTGATAGTCGCTCGGCGTAATTACGAAAAACGAGCGCTAAATCCAAATTATTTAATGCTAATTCTTTTTTAGCGAGTTCAATATGCTGTTTACCTATTGCGATAAGGGCTAATTGAGCTTGTTGGTTATCGGGGTCTATTTTAAGTACTTCACGATACGCGATAATCAACTTATCTACGCTTTTCAAATCGGCATAGTTTAACTTTTCGGTCGCTTCTTGAGCATGATCGAGTAATGTTGTCGTTCTAATTTTACTTTTCTTTGCTGCATTCTCTAACGCTATTTGCTTCGCTCGGATAATTTCCAGAGGCGCTATGTATACTTGCTGATATGCAACGTATGATAGGGCAAGCACCGCAACAATTGAGGCAAAAGCAACAATAGCGATAATGCGCTTGGTTTTTTTATTACGTGACGCTGCTGAATGGTGGTGAATCGTAGCTTTAGCATCTTTTAATACGTCGGCGATTTCATTCTCAGCGGTGACTACTGCAGAGGGTTTAACTGCGGTTGCTTTTGCTGGTGACCCTTTTGATACTGAGGCTACGCTACTTAGTTTGGTGATTGCTTCTGTTACGCTATTAGTCGAGGCCGCTGCATTAATGTCGGAGGCAGTATCATTGGAAGAGTCTAGAATTACTGCCTGTTGTGCTAGTAGCTCTTTGATTTGTGGTGTGAGCTGGTGTAGATGCTCAATCATATCACTGGCGCGGGCATACCGATGCTCCACATCTTTGGCCATTGCTTTATCAATTAGTGGTTGCAATGCGCTTAACGACGAAGGTAGCGAAGGTGGTGGGTCTTTAATATGCTTAAGCAATACCGCGATAGGTGACTCAGCTTCATAGGGAGGGAAGCCTGTAAGTAGTTTAAACATCATGCAGCCTAGGCTGTAGATATCAGAGCGTTCATCAAGCTCATAACCCTGAGCTTGTTCTGGACTCATGTAATCACTAGTTCCAATAATGGTTCCAGTTTGAGTCATGTTGTTGTCTTTGTCATTTTTTTGCTTAACGATGCCAAAATCTAGAATGACAGGTGTGCCATCTGCTCTAAACATGACGTTGTCGGGTTTAATATCTCGATGTACAAACCCTTTTTCGCCAGCAAAATCTAATCCGGCTGCAACACTGGCAATAACCTTTAATACCTCGGAAATAGAAATTCCCTCGGCCATTTTTTCTTCAAGGTCACCGCCCGTCATCGTCTCCATAGAGATATAGAAGTGGCCTTCAAAAGTACCTACATCATAAACTGGAACTATATTGGGGTGAGATAGTTGGGCGACGATTTGTGCTTCTTTGATAAAACGTCTAGCCCATATATTATCGTCACCTAATTCGCTTGACATGATTTTTAGAGCGACTTGCTGGCCGGTGCTTGACTGAGTTGCTAAATAAACGGAAGCCATGCCGCCTTGGCCGAGTTTTTTTTCAATCTCATAACCCGGTAAACAAGGGGAATCTTTATCTGTCACTGAAACAGCTCCTGCTTACGGTGTACGAATTTTTTAAAAATACCATTGAATGCCTGCAGTATAAGCTGTAATTGTTTCTTCGGTATCGACTCGTCTTCTTTGAAGTGGTCCAGAGGGGTCAGTGGGGCTGGCTGGTCGACCTTCAAAGGTTTGAGTCGCAGACATATCATAGCTTTGCTGGCGCAAGTCTAAATAATAGCCAACATGGTCTGTTAATGCTGCTGACCAATTAAGACCAAGGCTTAGGCCATCGGAGTCGCCTTCAAAATCAAAGGCAAAGGGCCTACCAGCAAATTCAGGTGAACCTTCTAGCCAATTGTCACTATAAGTCGCTTCAAGGTGAGCGTAAGCAGCACTTATCGATAAATTACCGATATCGTCAAAGCGCCAAACATAACTCATTCCGGCAAATAAGCCATCCTCTTTATATGCTTGTTCGTAGTCGTCTAACAGTAATACGGTATTATCTTGGGCTTTGTTTCCATCATCTGATGGGAGGCCAATACCGCCGTCGCCGCAGACAGGAGACGGAGGGAATCCAGCGTTTGGAGGTGAATAAGCCGGACAACGTGGCACCGGCCTAAGTGTTGTTTCGCCGTCCATATAACCGATAAATACGTTCATGTTATCGAAAACATTATACCCTAGAGTAATGCTGAAATCGGTACGTTCCATTTTTGTTTCTGAGTCAGTGTTGGGTACTGTCGAGTCGGATGAGGCATCATTAAAACTATCTTCATATTTAAGAGAGAGATAAAACTGTTGGTAGACTCCCGTAAGGGACACCGACAATGTTGGCATATCTACTTTAAGGCTGCCTTCACCTGACTCACTCATCGTGTCCGCTTTCAGTTTTTGTTCAAATTCCAGCGTTTTTATTTGTACCCCAATTTGAGGTACCCAAGTAATTGCACCGAAACCATCTTCGGCTAAAAGTACGCTTGGTAGCATGAGCGCGGAGGTTAATAACCCGGATTGCAGGATTCTTTTCATGAATATATCCCAGTGCATAGTGTTGCTTTTTTTGTTTGTTTTAGACTTATTTGTTCGTCAGTTTCACAGTAAGTAAGCGTAGCAGTAAATGGGCGTTTAGACAGTGTTTGTCTGTAGATAGGAATAAAATCAATATAATCAAGTAATGACGTTTAGTTTATTGTTTATTTATTAAGTGATATAAAATTTAAGATCAAAAATTGTTGCTTAGTTATCCCGTTCTGTCTCGCTTCAGCATACGTTTGTAGGCAAATAAGTGTGAGCGGTGTCACGTTTTGTAATGTTGCTAACTGTTAATGTTGTTAAACAAACATAATAAAACAATAAAAGGTCATAACATGAAAAAACTAATAGCTCTATTACTCATTTCTGCAGGTCTAACTGGTTGCGGCGGTATTGGTAGTCTCGCCAGCAACGATCGTGTGTCTGACGCGGATAACAATCAAGTCGTTACGGTTGGTGATTCTATCTTTGCTCTATCGGGCAAACTTCAGGATATTCTTGAAGGTTATGCGGGCGAAACCTTCCGTCAGTACACCATCTCAGGTGCTGAAGTAACCGGTGGTATTTTCGCAACAGACATCGCTACACAGTTTGAAATTGCTAAAAGTGATAACCCTAACATCGAAACGGTTGTTATGGATGCAGCGGGTAATGATATTCTAATTCCTATCATTACATTGTTTGACTGGAATAACTGTAAAACAGAATGGTACCAGTGGTGGGGTTTAAGCTCATCATGTAAAAATCTTATCGATGACTTATATGTTGATGTGGTTGAGTTATTAAATGAGATGGATGACAGTGGTGTTGATAATGTAATCTTCGTAGGTTACTACCACACTAAGAACGCATTGCTTTGGTTAGACGATGTTGAAGAAGCGGTTGATTATGGTGATATGCGTCTTTCTCAAGCATGTGCAAATAGCCGTGCTAATTGTACGTTTGTTGATCCTCGATCAGTGATCAACGATAGTGACATCATTCTTGATGGCATTCACCCTACAACGAGCGGTTCGCAAAAGCTTGCAGATTTAGTATGGCCTATCCTTCAGCCTTTACTATAAGTCTTGCTAGCCAAACTGACCCTTGGTACAGTTTGGCATTATAAGCTAACGTGACAACCCATTTGGCCTCCAAATGGGTTGTTTTATTTTGGACGACCGAAAATAATAATTATGAAAAAGTGGAAACTATTTATTGTTGTAGCGCTTGTTGCAGCGGCGACCGTTTTATATCTAGAAATCTCAAATTCACTTGATGTTAGTAATTCGACTCTAAGCTCACCTGAAGAGACTACGATTGATGCATTAGGTTTAGATCAAGCTAATACCGTGAATACTTCTGGCGAAATGAATCCGGCACTCGCGTCTTCTGCTGATACGTTCGACTCTGAGCTTATTGCAAAGCTGAAGTCGACTTATGGTGCTCGAATACAAGCGTTGAATATACAAGCAGGCTTAATAACTGTAAAAAAATATGTTTTAAAATACGACCCCTTAGAGGGTGTTGAGCGTTTTAGCCGTATTATTCATGCCGCATTTCCTGATTATGCGATTTCTATTCTTAGTATTATTAAGCGCCTTGAAATTTACAATAACTGGATTGTCGAAAATCAAACAATGCTTACAGAGCTTTCAACACAGGTTCAGCAAGGTACAATCTGGGAAAAACGTCGTGAATTGTTTGGTGCTGATGCCGAAATAATATGGTCAGAGGAGCTTGCCGAGCTTTCGCAGAAGCAAACTAAAATGCATGATATTTTTAGCCAACTCGATCAATCGAAAGGGATGAGTATTGATGAAACACTCTATCAATTGAGAACCGCTATTTCTGAAAACCATGAAGGGAGCATACAAGCGTTATCCTCAAATGGCGGAAAGGTTGCGCAAATCTTTTTTAATTTAGACTCGGTGCAGCAGACCCTTAAGTCGCTTCCTCCTGAGGAACGGCAGTTAGAAATAAATAAGGTTCGCAGAGAGCTTGGTTATAGTGAAGAGCAAATTTCTAAACAACAAGACAAAGATGAAAAACGTAATGAACAATGGGATAACGGTTATCTTTATATGAGCGCACGCTCCACGTTAATTGAAACAACGAGTGAAGCTGATTTACCAGAGGCCTTGAATGTGCTTCGAGAAAAATACTTTCAGCAAGATGCCGTCACGATCCAAAAGGAAGAAGAGTCTGAATTTTGGCGATTTAAACGTCCGCGAAAAATTGGGAATAATTAATACTTTTTATGTTATATAAGTCATGAAAGGAAGACAGGAGGCAGGTAGCCTCCTTTTTCTTTGCTAGTCGTTTCATTTATATCCAATGCTTTCACTTGTCAGGAAATACACGAAATATGCCCGAACCGCTAAAAAATCTATACTCTCCCGAATTAATCAACACGCTTGCGAATGAATTTAAAAATGAATATGACATATTTGATGATCAAAAATTTACGGCGTCGGTATTGTCTGATGCGTGGGATGCGTTAGAGCTGAAAGATAGAATGCGGCACATAGCGGCTGTGCTGGGTGATTATTTACCATCAAACTATGCCGAGGCGATTGATGTTTTATTGCCTGTCTCTGAAAAGTTTTCTGGTTTGGAACATATGCACTTTCCTGAGTTTATTGAACGATTTGGCTTGGCAGATTTTGAATTATCAATGAAAGCGTTGGAATATTTAACATCTGGTTCTAGTTCCGAGTTTGCTATACGGCCCTTCATTATAAAATATCCTGACGAAACCATGAATCAGATGGCCCTGTGGGCGCAGTCAAAAAGTGACCATGTTCGGCGGTTGGCATCAGAAGGTTGTCGTCCTAGATTACCGTGGGCAATGGCCTTGCCTGAATTTAAAAAAGACCCCACCAATGTGCTCGATATTATTCTAAACCTGATTGATGATGAAAGTCTGTATGTTCGACGTAGTGTTGCAAATAACCTGAATGATATTTCCAAAGATAATCCGCATCTACTGATTGCTGTCGCTAAGCAGTATTTAGGTCAATCGCCTAATGTTGACTGGGTAGTCAAACATGCTTGCCGTGGTTTGTTAAAGGCGGGTGATAAAAATGTGTTGCCTTTGTTTGGATATACCGATGCGGATCATGTTCAGGTGAAAAACTTTAAAGCTGATTCAAGGGTAATAGTAGGGGATAAACTGAATTTTGAGTTTGATCTACAGTCTAATGGTGGCGTGCTTGGTAAATTGCGGCTTGAGTTTGTAATCGACTTTGTTAAAGCAAATGGCAAAATAGCGGGCAAGATCTTTAAAATATCTGAAGGGGAGTATGACCAATCCACTAGGCGTGTTACTAAGTACTTTTCATTTAAACCAATCAGTACAAGAAAGTATTATACTGGAGAGCATGCAATTTCGATCGTGATTAATGGGAATAAAATAGCGACTAAGTCATTTATATTGAATGATCTACCCAGTTAAAAAATGTGTTATCTAGGTGTTTTTGGCGCAGAGTCTGAATGTGAAATACAGACAATCGTTTTTTAGTTTTAATTAATTATAAATATGGATATTTGTTGTATGAAGCATACTTTACCGTTACCAGAAAGTAAGAAATTATTGGTAACTTATCGCGTTGAACCTGGTTGTTTAGGGCCGGGTGGTGCCAATCTTATATCTCAGTTCTGTGAGTATACCCAGCAGAATATTCAATCCCTAGATGCAGATTATGTTACTTGGGAAATTACACCAAGGCTCGATAAAGCATTACCTGAAATGCAATACAGTATCGTTGGTAAGCGCATGAATCATACCCAAGCTGAAAAATACTTAGCATTTTTTGGGAAAAGTCTTGATGAGTTTGAAGGGCATTTAGTGGATAAACTTGCCGGATTTATTGATGATTTTATGTCGCATTAAAAAATCGCTAATCAGTCAGGGCTTGAGTCGACTTCATTATTTTTCATTCACTAGTTTGCGTACTTCTTTTTCTAACAGATCAATATAGTTTGGATTAAATCCTACATGAGCGATTCGAATAAGGCCTTTTTTATCAACTAAAAATGATGTGGGCATGGCCAATAATTCGTAATCTCTTTGCGATTTTCCACTGGACTCTTTTAAAATTGGAAAAGTAAGCTGATGCTTGTTTAGAAATTCCATGGCCTCCTCTTTGCTTCCATCAACATTAATTGCTAGCACTTCAAACTTATTTTTTGGAAGGCTCGCTTGCAGCTTATTCCTCAGAGCTTCATATTCAGGTAAAGATGCTTGGCAAGGGCCGCACCAAGATGCCCAGAAATCGACTAGGACGACGGAGCCTTTATAACTTTCTAAGTTAACCATCTTTCCTGAATAAATATCAGGGAGTGTAAATTTGGCAGCAGGTTTTAACGTCTCTGCAATAGTCGCTGCACAGAAGGAAAATAATGAACAGGTTAAGAAAATACACGTCAATAGCTTCATCGGTTTCATGTTTTGCCTATTTAGAAATTAATAGCAGATGTTAAATACGTTATAAGCGTGTAGTTATGACAGTGGTATTTTCAATAGGTTCAATAAAAAATAAATCACCCTCAAAGGTTACTTTGACGACGGTTATTTGAAAAAAGGTGAGAGATTCTAATTTTATGTTATCGGGGTTCTCGCCACATTAACCAAAGTGGGGGGCAACCTTTAGTGGGTACAAAACGTTCGATGACTTCAAATCCATACCTTCTATAGAAGGGGATGTTTGCTTCTTTACTGCTTTCGAGATAAGTAGGCATTCCAGCTAAATCAACTTGCTCTAATCCTGCTTCCATTAGTTTTCCTCCAATCCCTTTTCCTTGCTTGGTTGACCGCGTACCAATGGCAAAAAGAAAATAGTGGGGTGTGTCTGGTTTAACATGACATAAAGCGTTGTCGACAAACAGACCTCGAGGAATCGATTTGAAGCCACCGTGCTTTATCATTGGTAAGGCAATGTCGATACTTTTTATCAAGGGGAGCTTTTTCTTAATGCCGGGGGGGAGCCAAAGCGCTCCGCCACTTTCATCATCCATGACATAGCCGCTACCTTTTTGAAGGTAGTGCTTTTTTGCTATTTTTGTAATGTAATGCTTTATACCGCTTTGTCCACCAAATACCCAAAGCGCCACGGGGTCGTCTGCAAAGCTGTCAGCAATTATATCGCCTATAATGGCATGCTCACCTATCGAAAGGTTTCTGACTGTTGTCATGATATTTATTCTTCTATATAGCGGTAAAGGTACAGTGCGTTTTTGTGTGGATGATTCAATCATAAAGCTAAATTAAAGAGTTTCAATCTTTTTGATTCATTGGGTGTGGTTTTACGGTGATCAAATGTTTATTCTTATTATTAAATTACACTGATTAATTGAAAGCGCGAATTACTAAGCTATCAATTGTCATACTTGGAAAACTGAATGATGAGCAACCTTCCAAAAGGGTTTGAACCGATTTTTAGAAGCAGTCCATATTTAGAACTTTTAGGCCCCATATACAATAAGAAAACAGATAAAGGTTTGGTCATTGGACTAATGGCTGAAGCGAAACATTGTAATGCGAGAGAGCAAGTACACGGTGGTGTCTTTAGTAGTTTGGCTGATATTGCGCTTGGTTATAATGCGGCCTTTTCGAAGGAGATCCCGGTGCCAATTGTCACGGCTAGCCTTACGATCGACTATGTCGGTGCAGCTAAGCTTGGAGAATGGATTGAAATTGAAACAGATGTTCAAAAAGTAGGGCGTAAAATGGCATTTGCCAATTGCTATTTTATTGTAAATTCACAGCGTATTGCACGTGCAAGTGGCGTTTTTACTGTGGTTGGGGAATAATTAATCTATTAGCACGCTTACTTTCAGGCGTGCGGCTCTGGTCATTAAATGGGGCGGAGATACAAAAATCTTTTCAATGAGTTTACATCCATGATGCGTGAATACGACGAAAACGGATACTTTGTGATTAAGAATTTTTTCGATGATGACGAAATGCAAAGCTTACGAGTAGTATTGCAGGATTTTCACGCTTCGTGGAAGCAAAAAAATGCACGGTTTTATGGCGAAAAAGCAATTAATTCTGCTTACCTAACAGGATCAGAGCATTTAGACCAATCTAAGAGACAGGTGCTGTTTGAATTTATCGGGTCGTCCAAGTTAATGGGGGTTGTTCTGTCGACCATGAAAAAACGCCCAACCTTTATGAACACACAGCTATTTTTTAATCCTGCTAATAAAAAGCAGAGAAACTATTGGCATAGAGACCCGCAATATCATTTATCCGTTGAGGAGCAGAAGGAAGCGCTTTCGGGACCAGCGGTGATCCATTTTCGCATTCCATTAGTTGACGAACCTGGCATTGAGTTGATTCCTGGCTCACATAAGCATTGGGATTCTTCTGAGGAGCTTGATGTTCGATTAGAAAATAATGGCCGCAAGAATTATGAAGCGCTTTCAGCCGGTCAAAGCATTGGGTTACAGGCAGGAGACTTATGCGTATTCTCTGCCAATATGATTCACAGAGGTTTATATGGCATGGAGCGCTTTGCACTTGATATATTGTTCTGCGACCCAGAACCAAGTTTAGTGAAATTTGCGAATGATGATTGCTTACCCAATGAAGACGTAATAGGAATGCTTGAAAATGCTGACGCCTTTCAAAGTACCATTGAGTTAAAAGCTCGACTGAATTAAGAGAGTATCGTTAAGTTACGAACAATAAATGCGTAGGTTTATCATGTCCTCATATTTGTCAGGTTTTTTGCTAGGATTTTCTTTTATTCTGGCCATTGGCGCTCAAAATGCTTTCGTATTGAAACAAGGTTTGAAGAAACAACATGTGTTTTTAGTCTGTGCTATTTGTACGGTCTCTGATGCCTTGCTGATTATGCTTGGTGTCTCTGGATTTGGTGAAATAGTCAGTCGCTTTCCATCGATTGAAACGCTTGCGAGGTATGGTGGTGCTTTGTTCTTATCCATCTATGCGATTAAAAGTTTCCTCTCTTCATTCACCAAAACGCACGCATTAGATCCTGCTGATGAAGTCCCTGAATCGGTGGCTAAAATTATAGTGATGAGTCTTGCTTTTACTTGGTTAAATCCTCACGTTTATCTTGATACCGTGGTCTTGCTTGGCGCTATTTCTACAAAATATGAAACGACAAAGGTTCAATTTGGTCTAGGTGCTGTTTCTGCCTCGTTTATGTTTTTCTTTGCATTAGGTTATGGTGCGAAAACATTATTGCCATTATTTCAAAAATCAATTTCATGGAAAATATTAGAGTTTATGATTGGTGTGGTTATGTTATCTATTGCGCTTTCATTGATTCTTTGAACATCTATAATAAAGAATGAATTTAGCTAAGCTTGGCCTAAATAATCATGCATCCCCTTGCCCCCAAAGCCTTCAGCTATTTGTGGACCAAACGTACCTTACCGGCAAAACAATCATGCCCACCAGCTATAAATTTTTCTATAAGGAACTATAAGGCTGGAAAGTTTTCCTAATCTTCTATTTGAAAAAATGGAGGAGACATTGTGCCTAGGCTGGTTTGTATTTTAATGAATACAAATAGAGTAATATTGTTAGGAATATAAATGATAGAAGAGCTGGGTGATTGTGAGTCAAGCGGTTATCCTCGACGAAAAGGACATATAGTGTTTCTTAGATTATTACGCTTCCAGTTATATTCCTCAATTGCTTCTGCTGCTTTAGGGTTAAGCTTAACTCTGCTGGCTGCAATTTCATTTGCTACCCCAAGTCAAGCGGCGAACCAAGCTTCCAAGGTGGATCAATCCCGCTTGGATCCCATCACCCTGCAACTTCGCTGGCATCATCAATTCCAGTTCGCTGGTTATTATGCAGCTAAGCAACAGGGCTTCTACCGCGACGCCGGTTTCGAAGTAACTATCGTAGCCGGCGAACCGGTAAAGAAACCTATCGACGAAGTACTGGCTGGACGGGCACAGTTCGGCGCTTCACATAGCGATGTTTTATTGCACAGACTTAAAGGCAAGCCACTAGTAGCCTTAGCTGCTATTTTCCAACACTCTCCACTAGCACTAGTGGCCAGACAGGACTCCGATATACGCACTCTCCACGATTTGCGTGGACGAAAAATAACGCTGTCTAGCCTTGCAGAAATCACTGCCATGCTCCGTGCAGAAGGCATCGATCCGAACGAGGTTGATATTCGAGAGAGTAGTTATGATATCGACGAATTGGTGAAGCGGGAAACGAACGCTGTTGATGCCTACCTAACCAACGAATTGTATCTATTGAAGAAGTTGGGCATCCCCTACATCACTATTAAACCAAGTACCTATGGTATTGATTTCTACAGCGACATTCTGTTCACCACAGAGAAACAGACCAGAGACCATCCGGAGAGGGTGAGGCGGTTCCGAGAAGCGTCCCTGCGTGGGTGGCAATACGCGATGCAGCATCCCGTTGAAATCATCAGCCTCATTAAGACTAAATACAAAAGTGAAAAAACAGTTGAGCACCTGCGGTTTGAAGCCGATGCCATGCGCCTACTTGTAGCGCCGAGCGGTATTGAAATAGGACACATGAACTCGGGAAGATGGAAGCATATGGCCGACACTTTCTTAAATGAAGGCATGATTGAACCGGGGTATTCGTTACAAGGGTTTGTTTACGACCCTAAGGCCTCGAATAATACCATTGTCTTCCTTGGGGACAAGGGCTACATCCCATACGAATACTATGAAGATGGTAAGCCTGCTGGTGCCAATGTGGAGTTTTTGACTGCTCTCGGAGCAGTTCTTGGCCGTCCTGTTGAAGTACGTCTTTACCAGTGGGCGGATGCGCAATCCCGTTTCAATAACGGTGAAGGCCATGCGTTGACTTTTGCTGGCATCAATAAGACACGGAATGAAATCTACGATTTCACTCAACGGACTTTCACCTTTGAATATGCATTATTCGCAAAGAATCAGTATATCGACCAGATTAATGTCGATGACTTGACGGACAAGCGTATCGCCGTCAAGCGGGGCGGTATTCCTCAATCTGTTATTGAAAACAGTCACCCAGAAGCCAAATTGGTAATTGTCGAAAATATCGAAGAGGCCTTCCGGCTGTTAGTCAGTGATGGTGCGGATGCAGTCGTCGGGGAGCGATTGGTTGGTCAGCATACCTTAAGAAAAAGCGGCATTGTAGGGATAGGATCTCTGGCTACACCCATAGCGATAAAAACTGGCCACATTCCCGTTATTAAAGGAAATCCCGCCTTACTTGGAGAGTTGAACGAAGCTATCTCCAAGCTGAAATCTGCAGGGGAAATCAAGAAAATTTCACAGAAATGGTTAGGGGGGCCGCTAATATACATTACTCAAAGCGAAAAGAATGCTGCTGTGTTCGGCGCCGCAGTAATGCTTGTTCTCTCTGTCGCTCTTGCAACTTTTTTGTTCTTCATTTCCGTGAATAGGAAGAGGGAGCGTAAGCGTCATGAAGAACATATTCGCCGATCCCAACGAATGGATGCTGTCGGTCAGTTAACCGGCGGTCTCGCTCACGATTTCAATAATATTCTCGGTATTGTTCAGGGGAATTTTGAAATTCTCCAGATTATGTTGAAAGGTAATGATAAAGCTAATGCGCGTATTGAGAGGGGCCTTAAAACAGTCGCACGTGGCGCCGTTTTGACTCGTAAACTTCTTGATTTTTCCCGCAAAGAAGTCTTCAGCATAGAGCGCATCTCGATCAACGGCTTTATCCGGGATATGGAAGATCTGATTACCACATCTCTGACCGTGTCCGTTAGAGTTGAGTTGGATCTCGATGAAGATACTTGGCTAGTCGATATAGACTCCGGAGACCTTCAGGATGTTATCATCAATCTTGCATTAAATGCGCGTGACGCTATGCCTGATGGCGGTAGCCTGGTGATTAAATCGCGAAATAAGGTTCTCGATGAAAAATATGCCAAACGCGTTCAGGGAAGTAAAGCCGGAGATTTTGTCATGTTATCAGTGAGTGATACGGGCCATGGCATGACGGCAGAGGTTAAGGAGCATGTGCTGGAGCCGTTCTTCACGACTAAAGAGCAGGGCAAGGGCACTGGGCTTGGCCTCAGTATGGTTTATGGCTTTATCCAGCGAGCCGGAGGACACTTAGAGATCTACTCTGAAACGGGCAAAGGCACAGTAATCTATCTTTATCTGCCGCGGGCAGAGAAAAAACTGGTCAGCAATCAAGTTGCTGAGTTGGTTCAAACTGACAATCTGCCGACAGGCGCGGGCACGATACTGGTTGTCGATGACGAAGAAGACTTACGGGAAGTAGCGGTTCTTTATCTGAATACCATGGGGTATCAAACACTGACTGCGGAAAATGGTGATAAAGCCTTGGAAATTCTGAGTGGCGGTCATGACATCGACCTGTTGTTCAGCGATATAGTTATGCCTGGGGGGATGGACGGCTATCAATTGGCTATGATGGTCCATGAGCAATATCCCGAACTCAAGATACTGTTGACCAGTGGATTCACCAAGAAACGGTCGAAGCTGTGCAGCGCCGAAGATAAATATCTATTCAATCTGAATGATAGAATACTAGACAAACCCTATAATCTGTCAGAGCTGGCAATCGCTTTAAAGAAATCGCTAAATGATTCGTATTAATAACCGGAGAGGGTCAAAATAGGAAGGGTTTCATAAACCTAACCTATTATTTTGTGCGCATCCAAAGAGCCTGTGTTGCTTGTTTTCGTGAGTTTTATCTATGTTAATTTACTTGAGCAGTTTGACCTCGAATGCTTTGAACTGCATATTTTATGCGTTCTTTCCCAGAAAACAAACTTTGCTGGCTTTCTTGGATTAATTGTTTTTTCTCAGTAGAGCTGAGGTGAGATTGTGCGTTGATGTTTTGTTTTTCATGGTTGAACTGTGTGACTTTATCGCGCCACTCACCAGAATTATCTTCTAAGTAGGCCATGCGATTGGCAATTTTCTCGCCATAAAAATCTTTTCTTAATGTATAGACCTCTTGTTCGTTGTCATTACTTTTTTGAAGTGCCGAAATTTTTGTTTTGAGTGCTTTTTCTTCACGATCATGACGTTTACTTTGAGCGACTTCAGGCGATAACTTATTTTCAGCATTGGTTAAACGGAGATTTTTTTCTTCGTTGCTTAGTGATATGTCTGCATTTATTTCTACACGTGTGACGGAATAAGTATCGTATCGCTCTTCACTTCCAAAAATGGATTCGCTAAGATCTTCGCCTAGGTGTATTCTGCGTAATGCTTTTTTGGCTTCCAAAGAGGCTTTAACCTTAGCGATTGTTTCCTCGTCACTTAGATCACCCGTAACAGAAAAGTCATGTTCTAATAAGTTATTTTTATAGTTGAGATAGCTTTCAGAAATTGCTAATGCTTGGTCTGCTGCGTCGATCGGTAATGTTAGGTTAATGTATTCATTTAGTCTTGCGATCGCTTGCTCACGACCTTCTTCCTGTGCGGTCATCAGAAAAAATTCAATGATATGTTTGATGTTCTCATTAATTATTAATTGCCCATTGGCATCATATGAGAATGTTTCGATCCTTAGGTCTGCTAGATTGGCAGGTAAGGCGCCATAGAGAGAAGCTTCCTCATAGTCAGCCGTACTTTGAAAATGATAGGGGATGTCTAGAGAGCCATGATATTGCTGTTGGTTTGGAAGTTGTTGTGATGACAGCTGTACTTGTGAATCTTGTGATCTGGATAGTAACAAATCGGAGCTTTCTGTGTGTTGGATTAATGGGGGTAATGAATTTGTGGCTTGTACTATATCGGCATTGTGGTCGGTATTTTTTGTTTCGTCCTTGGGGTAAAAGTAAGCGCTGGCCATCAAAGCCGCGATGGCTATAGCTATGCTGTTTTTAAACATACTCATATTGAATACCTGTAATACTAAATAATTAAAATTCTTTATTTTAATGAGCGCCACCCACTACGTAGAATGAAGCGGCGCCCGTTTTGAACTGATTGAATGTTATATGAGCTGTTTATAACCCGCTAAGTTGTAGGCGGTTAAGGTGCTCACGATATACTTCAACCGGGTCATCAGCCCCAGCACCCACAAGACCAAATAACGCATTCATTTCGTCGACATGGTTCCAACCATTATGCGTACCAACATGTTGACCGAATGGGGTTGATTCAACAGGAATAAAAGCGTCAGATGCTTTGGTGTAGCCAACATCACGTGCCACAGCATCACCTGCTATTAAGTCTTCTGCCGTATCACCTATCCAGCTCCAGATATGATTTTTTCCAGTTCTTTCGCCAGGAATCGGATATAAAGAGCTCATTAGAAGTAAGAAAACATCACTTAGCTCTGCAGGGTTTTCACCAGCGAACACATTTAAGCCAAACTGTGTATTCCACTCTGCAGATCCTGTGAAAGAGTAGTAACGAATCGCATCTGAATCAGTAGCTGTAACCGTATTACCTAAACCGTCACCATATACAGGTGCTGAGAATAGGTTGGTATTAGCGCCAAAAGCATCGTTAGGCGTTTCTGCTAGGTCAATATCACTGGTTGCTGAGAAGGTTTCGCCTCGCTGAAAGTTGGCTGTATAGTTTTGGCAATCATCAAAAGTGATTTGGCCATTAACGATTTCTGGGAATGGAATATAAGGCTCGTTACCCTCAAGTGGTGCTTCGATAAAATACTTGCCACCTGTTGGTACACCTGCACTGGGGTAGCAGGTGTTAAAGCGTGCCATACCTTTTTGAGTGAACCCAGTAAGTACTGGGATAATATCTTGTTCGGGATAGTCTCCAGCATGCCCACTTAAAATAGCGGCCAATGTACCCGCCAGGTCACCAATTAATGCGTCAACAACAAAGGTTTCTAAAAATTGGCCGTTCTCTTCCCAATTTTCCATTGCCCAGATGGTGCCATCAGCTGAAGGGGTACCATAATGAGGGCCGGCGACAGTGGTTAATGAAGCGACTTTTTTATTGTCGACATCCGCAAATGCTTTAGACAGAATATGGATCGCCATTCTAGAGGTTGTAGAACCGTGACTATGCGCAATCAGGTTCACTTTCATGGTGCTTTCAGGCTCAAAGAAATTATCATCCTGAATAATTAAGAAATCGAGAATTTTATTAGCAAGATCAGCACCACGATCTTCGGTATTTTGCCACGCTTGCAATGACACATCTTTAACTTCTTGATCGGAATTCTTCTTTATTTCATCGCCAATACGATAAAAATATTCCATGCCTAAAATGTCATCCCAAGCCATTACACCCGGTACTAACATAATTGGGTTTTGTGTCTGAGTGTATCCGGGGGTTGCGATGTCTAGGTTGACCGTTCGGGCATCGTTTTGACCTCGGTGGTCACAGCCGAATAAATTGAAAAACCAGCGTCCATCATAGCCCGTAGTTGTCATTTTTAGTTCGTGTGAACCACTGCGGTGGATTTGATTTAAGGTCGCACTGCCATCATTGTCAAAATTATTCCATTGAGTTTGACCTTCATTTCGTACATACCATTCAGTATTCGTACAGGAATTACTGCCGCCATTGTATTTAAGTGAATAGTTTTGGCTTGCATTGATATCAATATGCGATGAGGTTACTTGTGCGCCATCCATAGTGAAGTTTGCAGCACCGCCGGCATGTACAGTCGAGGCAAGCCCCAACAGTACACACGTACTAGCGATGCTAATTTTAGATTTATAACTTTGTTTACTTTTACACATGTATTTCCCCGAGAATTATTTTTATATCGATTCTTTTATCTTAAAGATAAATTATGTGTCCCTGCTAAGATTCAAAAAAACGCCATAACTGACATATCAACCTCGAACTTATTTTTATATGAGATAAGTATGTGCGACAACTGGACAACTTAAATTATATGAAATCTTGGTAATCTTTAGCGCCCGACAAATGGGGTATAGCTAAAGCAGATGCGAGCTGATTCACATATTTATTTAAATAGAGCACTTTTCATGACTAATGTTCTTATGGTTTATTCCTTTTATGAGTGAATCATTGGTTATCGACTCGGCACCAATGAGTTGTTCGACAACTTGGTTAAAGTGACGCGAAAATAGAAAATGAGTTTCATTTTTTATATGATTAAATTTGATAGTGTTCAGGTTGCTTGCTAAGCGTTTAGCTGCGTTTATAGAAATAACATCGTCTTGGTCTCCATGCCAAAACTGGTATTCCATTTGGGTATTGGTTATTTTAAAGTCCCATTCTGAAAAACTAAGAATTAACTCATTTGCCCAAGTAGCAACGCCTTGCTTGGCTGATTGTTTAAGGTTCAAAATACTGTAGTCGCGATAGTTGCGACGGCTAAGTAAATTAATATCTGCAGCTCGGCCTTCAACAGTAGGGCGAATATAGGTGAGTTGTTGTTCGTAAAATTCATCGAGATCTTTCCCAATGGCCATTTTTAAGATGAGCTCAATTAAAAATGGTGCAAAACGAACGCTTTGTAGTACCGCGGTGACTAAGATAGGCACGGGTTTCGCTTTTCGCATATCTTCAATGCGTGTAGCAGCATTGACCATGGCAATTCGCTCAACCCTTTCAGGTAAAAATTCTGCTAAAGCGAGCGCATAAACACCACCGATGGAATGGGCAATGACTTTTACTTTATCTATTTTGAGAGTGTTTAATAAGTCGTTAATGTCTTGACAAAAATCTTGATGGTTTCGATTATTTTTAGGATCTGAATCCCCATAGCCTGGACGCTCTGGAATGATAATCCGTAAGCCTTGATTTCGAATTACCTGATCACTGTCGGGGGGGATTTCGTAAGCAGAACCCATTAAATTATGGAGTAGTAAAATAACCTCTTGAGAATTGTTATTTGCTTTATGTTTGGACGGACTCTGATAATCAAGGTAACTTAATTTACGTCCATCACGAAGGGTGATGAAGTGGTTCCCTGAAAGGTTTGGGGTGACTAATGTTATTTTTCTAGCAGCCGTTGAGGGTGGTACTTGGTTAGGCAATAAACTGTGAAGTAACACTTTTCGAATTAACTCAGGCTTACGTTTTACATCTAACTTAATATAAATGTTAGATAAATGATCTCGAATCGTGGCTTCTTTTAACTTTAATTTTGTTGCGGTTTTTTTACTTGAAATCTCCTTAGTTAGGGTTGATACCACTAATGCTTCTGTTTCTGTGAGTTGGTAATGTAATTTTAATAAATCTATATTTACTACCTCCGTTTGCTGTGTATGTAGGCAAAAGTAGTAGTGTTCGGTTGATGTATTATCCTGTTTTGGGATTTGTGTGATGTGTAAGTTTTTAAGGCTTGAACGCTTTTTTGTGTTTGTTCTTGAGTTAACAGAAGGTAAGTAAAAAGGAAGGGCAATAAAATCTTTACCTGTTATTCGTAGCGTGTTTAATTCTTTTTCAACATCAAGGTGTTCGGCTTGTAGGTAACCTTGATTTACGATCCAACCGGGTGAACGTTCTAAAATATCTTGAGCATGCTTATTTATTTCGATTATACGCCCCATGTAATCGATAATACCGGCAGCCATAGGAATATTATTTAGCACACTTTCTGCTTTAACATGTTTAGAGCTAGTACTTAGGCGCGTACTAATTTTAATGGCATTTTTAAGGTGAGCGATTAAACGCTCAGAAATATCTTGATACGGGTGGTCTGCAGGGAGCGTTTCTGAGACAGCGATGCAATTTGATAAACTTAGCAATAAATTAAACCATTCATCTTTTTTGCTGGCAAAGCGGTAAATTAATTGGATGAGTTGCGCTTCGTCGGCGGTATCGTCCATTAAATTATTTATATTGGGTGATGCCTCACTCTTTAATGCCTTACTTGCTAGTGTGAGTAATTCAATCATCTTATTCCCTTCATAGGTTTTTCTTGTTTAGCGAGTGAGGCCGTAATGAACGTAGTTTTCAAAGAAAAATATCATTAAGTTTTCTTGGCTTTCGCAGTCCGTCTTACGGAGGACAGACTGAAGTTGCTTGCGAACTGTTTGTTTTGACACATGTCGTTGCTCAGCAATGACATTTAAACTCTGCCCATTAAACAGCGCGCTGGATAATGCAATTTCGGCAGTGCTCAGGCCTAAGGCTTGAAATTCAGGATGTGATTTCAACGTAATTGTGTAGTCTGGATTTAGTAAATATACCCATGAAATATTGTTCCGTGAGAAACGTCTAAATACATTAGGTACAGTGTTTGCGGTAGTAACGATGAGCGCTAAGGTTGTTTCTTTAAAATTAATCGTCAAATGTTGGCTTGCAGGATTATTGCCATTTAGGCTGTTTGTAAGTGCTTGCTTTAACTTGTAGTGATTGCTTGGTTGGCATAGCTTTAATAGGCTTTCTTGTTTGGGCCCCCTCTGAATTGATGCTTTTTGAAGAAGGCGCTGCGCTGCTTGATTAGTAAAAATGGTGTTAAAACCGTCATCAATGGCCAGTGCAGGTATCGGGTAATGGTCCAATACAAAGTGTATGGATTTTAGATCATTTTCTTGTTGCGTGATTTGATAAGAAATATTAAGTGCTTCTATTACGTGATCGCTTAGTTCGTTACTTTCTTGAGTAAAAGGAGAGGTTAGATTATTTTGCGTGGAATAATGAATGACTAAATAGCAATTTACTAAATTATCCGATTTAAAAAGCAGTGCTGTAGTTTCTACATCAAACTTAACAATAGATTTGAAATCACTGGACTTCTTGGACGTAAGGTTAGAGCTCGTCTGACTAATTAAAGAGATGGGGGGCTCAGGTCTATATGTTTGTGAAGTACTGAAAGGATCTTCAGTGCAGGGAAACTTTTGTATTGACGTCGCTTGGCAATTAAATAAGCAGCGTAATGTTTCTAATAAATATGACTGTCCTTTTGATGCGCTATCATAAAGATCCAATATATTTTTAGATATGGATGGCGCGTTGTTCACTAGCTCTCGTCCCTATCAATATTGTCCATAAAAGCACTATCCATTTAAATGCCTGTCTATTTACCTGCCAAGTTTTATATTAATGATATTTTTGTAGAAAACAGTGACGAAATTTTCCTTTTGTGACTTTTATGTAATTTTTATGACATAAGTTTGATAATTGTTTGTTTGTACAATCTAATTTTTATTTTTCATGTTAATAGTCGAACATTGTTGTATAAAAATTTGATTTACGAAGATTGTTTCTTTGAAGATAGCCTTGCTTTTCGAATTTTTGCTTCGCCTATTCGTTTAAAAGGGCCTGTAATGTGGTAAGCCAGTGCCGGAAAGGCATTGGTGAACTTTGATAGCCAGCCTCTGTGTCGGGGAAGCGTGCACTCAAAGGGTTTTTTGGGGAGTACGGTATTGAATATCGCGTCAGAAATATCATTCACCGTTAAAGGTTTTACGCCTGAGAATACTAAAGCGGATTCTTTTTCGTAGTCTAGCTGTAAATCGTACATGGGGGTTTTAATTAAGTCGGGACAAACGACCGACACAGAGATTCCTTTGTCGCGTAACTCTTGCGCTAAAATTAATGAATATCCACGAATACCAAGTTTAGACGTACTGTAATATCCCATACCAGGCACCGGTGCAATGCCTGCTAAAGAAGCGATGTTAATAATATGACCTTCACTTTGTTTGACCATCTGTTGGCCAATGACATGACAACCATAAATCGCTCCTTTGAGGTTAACATCAATATGTTTATCTAACTCTTCGAGCGGGGTTTCAAGTAAAAAGCCTGGTTTAACGTAACCTGCAATATTTAAAAAGATATCAATTTTTCCAAACTTTTCGATAACGTCATGAAACACTGACTGCCAAGAGTCTTTTTGGCACACATTCAGTTTTCGAATGAGCATATTGTCTAAATTCCACTGCTTTTCAGCGGCAGCTTTATGAATGGATTCTTCATTGATATCTGTTGCGATAACTTTGTAATTCATTGATTGAAATACATCAGTTAAATGTAAACCGACACCGCTGGCACTTCCTGTTAGCCAAACAATCTTGTTAGTATTATTTTCTGTTTGATTGATCATATGATGGATTGCTCTTATTTTTATTTGGGCGAGTATTTCAGGGTAGACGAAAAAGTATCAATATTAGGCTTTCATCTATATGGTTTAAAAAAGAGTATGTAATAAATTATGGAAAATATAAATGCTTACTAACTGGAACGATTTTGTATGCCCTTAAAACTTTTAATTATTAGTGATTACTCTGATACTTGGAACAGTGTTCGTCCAGAAGCCGAAATGTTGATTGGTATGGTGGCGCTAGGAGTAGATCTAACCTTAATGACTCAGGGCGACGCAGAGTACGTACCAAGGTTTATAGATAAAGGGGTGAAAATTATAGATTTCCATCCAACGAAAAAGCTTCAATGGTCATCAATTAAGCGAATACGAACGGAGTTAAAGCAAGGCGGATATGATGCGGTGTACCTATTTAATAATAAAGCGATTGCCAACACCTTATTTTCCGCCATTGGTTTGCCGGTTAAAGCTGTGAGCTATCGAGGGCAAACAGGAAATATTTATCGTTATGATCCAAGTGCTTATCTCACGCACCTTCATCCACGGCTTGATGGTATTTTATGTGTGGCCAATGCGGTGCGAGATGATCTATACCAGCATTCTTTTTTGCCAAAGCAGCGAATCCAAACCGTATATAAGGGTCATGACTTGAAATGGTATCAGAAATCCCCAGCTGAACTTTTGCCATTTGGTATTCCAAACGATGCATTTGTAGTGGGGTGTGTGGCGAATAACCGACCTCGAAAAGGTGTGTCGGTATTATTAGCTGCGACGCATAACCTGCCACAAGAAAGTAATATACATCTGTTACTGGTGGGAACTGGGATGGATAGTCGTGAAATCAGTGAGCAAATTAAAGCGAGTCCAATGGCCAGCCGAATTCATGTGGCTGGATTTCGTCGTGATGCGCCTGAATTGATTGCGGCTTGTGACGTTTCAGTATTGCCGTCTATTAAACGTGAAGGCTTACCAAAAACAGTGATCGAGGCGATGGTGCATGGCGTACCGTCTATTGTGTCTGACACGGGGGGAAGTGCTGAGTTAGTGATTGATGCTGAAACAGGTATTGTTGTAACGCCAAAAAATTGCCAACAACTGAGTGATGCGGTGCTGAAACTCTGGAAAGATTCGGCGCTCTGCGAAGAAATGGGGCAGAAGGGAAAGCAGCGAATTCATGATGAGTTTCATACTTCCCAATCGGCACGACAAACCAAAAACTATTTTGAAAATTTGATTAGTGTGTAGGTTTTGCTTTGACTGTATCTATTTCGACCATTAGAAATAACATAAAGGTAATCTCATGGTCTATATTAACTATTAGTGGGTAATCGGTTTGTGATTTTGGGAGTGTTTTTTTATGCGAGGTGAATATAACCACGAGTCTTATAAAGTAACTAAAAAGCTCGTGAGAGAGAAAGTAGCGGTGCATTCCTTAAAACTTGGTATGTATGTGGTTGAGCTAGATCGCCCTTGGGGTGATACACCTTTTTTGTTTCAAGGTTTTTTAATTAATCATGAAGATGAAATTGACCAACTTTGTGAGTACTGTGATTATGTTTATATCGATGTCACGCAAACTGAAGTTAAGTATCAAGATAGCCAGAAACCGCGCACGCAGATAAAAAGCCGTCGTATTTATAAAATTACTACAGAATCCGAATTACCTGCGGCGATTAAATATTATGATGATGCGAAAAAGACTGTCGACAATGTACTCGCTGCCTTACGCCTTTCGCACGACATTAATACCGAAGAAGTAAAAATTGGTGTTAGGAGTTGCGTTAAAAGCGTTCTAAAGAACCCTAATGCTTTGCTCTGGCTGAGCCAAATCAAAAATAGAGATGATTATACCGCTGAGCATTCGCTTCGGGTGTCGATACTGTCAATTGCCTTGGGGCGAGAGCTCAACCTATTAGAAAAAGAGCTTGAAGACCTTGGTATGGCGGGGATGCTACATGATGTCGGTAAAATTAATATACCGCTTGATGTACTTAATAAAGAAGGCTCATTGAGTAAAGAAGAATATGACCTCGTTAAAACGCATGCGGTTGAAGGACGAAAATTATTGATGTCAAAAGCGGATGTTCCGCCCGTGACGGTTGATGTCGCGTATTGCCATCATGAGTTTGTAAATGGTAAAGGTTATCCAAGAGGGATTACTGCCGAGAAAATACCTTATTTCGCGAAAATAGTGAGTGTGGTTGATGCTTTTGATGCGATTACCAGTGATCGGATTTATAGTGATGGCCGTTCTACGCTTGAGGCAATGCGAATACTTTATGACTGTAAAGGTCATCAATTTGACGATGATATTGTGAGAGCCTTTATTAGATTAATTGGTATCTACCCACCGGGCCATATTGTGGAGTTGAATAACGGCGAGGCAGGTATCATTTTATCTTGTCCGCCAAATAATAAGCTGCGTCCAAAAGTGATCGTTGTACGTAATATTCATAAAAAACTATGTGCTGAGCGGATTATAGATCTGAGTAAAGACCTCAAAGACGATCAAGGAAAACCCTTGCGCGTGAAGGAGGTCTTCCCCGATGGGAAGTTCGATATACATTTACAGGAATACAAAGATAAAGGCTTAAAGTTTGACCTTACGCTTGCCTTATAGCTGACTCAATGCACCCACCAAAGCAATACTGCCTGCAATGCCACATAGAATTAACAGTAGCGGGCGAAATCGACCGCCATCAACATATGCCCTGGCTTTTATTCCCGTTACAAAACCGACTAAACAGACAGGTATGAAGCTTATGCAGGTGATTAATATTGAATCGGTTAATAGACCTAAATATGCATAAACAATTAAGCTAATCATACAGCTATAACTAAAGTAGAGTGACAAATTAGCTCGAATAGTTTGAGGTTCACCGTGCTGCATGACCAGTGCCATGGGTGGGCCACCTATTGATGTCGTCGTGCCGGTAATACCGCTAATAAATGATGCGAAGGCAAGACGCTTAGGTGTATAAGAAAATTGCTTACCTAAATAACTGATGACTACCGCGAGTAAAACACAAGCCGCAACTGAAAATTGAAGCCAGATAGTATCTAGTTGAACTAATAACCATGCGCCTAAAAAAGTACCGGGTATTCGACTAAGAAATGGGGCTGATAAATGATTGGTTTCAAGATGTTTACGTTGGTCCCAGGTATTCAATAGGCTTAAAATTAGGGCTGTCATCGTTAATACAACAGGTACCCATTCGGGTTTGAATAATACAATGATGGGAGCAGCGATAACGGCCATGCCGAAACCTAACGCGGTTTGAACCCAACAACCAATTAACAGGCTAACTGCAGCAGTGCCCCAAATTAACCAGTCGATCTCTCTGAAGAATTGGTTGATCTCTCCTGCTAATAATTCCATAAAATCTGTGCTCTATAGACCGACGAAGCCGCTATAAATTAAAATTGCTTTAAATAAAAGCGATACTCTATAGGTTAAAGTCACTTACGATCAGCTCAAGTTTGGTAATAACTGCATCTACGGTGATTTGTTCCATGATGTTTTTACCTTTGACGCGTGTTCCCCATGCAAGGTGTTGAGCGCTTCTACCTGTTTGAGTTTTAATGTTTTGATGGTAAACCTCAACAGCATATTTTTGGTAAAGGTAAGGGCCTGTGCGTTTAGGGTTTGAGTGACCGTATAAACCCAGTACTGGTGTTTGTTGAGAAACGGCCATATGTGCAGGGCCAGTATCGGGAGCCAGTACAATATTTGCATTCGCCAATAGCGCTAGCATTTGTTTTAAGTTGGTTTGGGCGATTAAATTTTTAATAGGGGATTTAGCGTGTTCTAAAATTGCGGCGCCTAAATTTTTGTCTACATCACTTGGGCCACCACATAAAACGATGTTGTATCCTTTCTGATGAGCGTAGTCAGCAATTGCGGCATACCTTTCTGGTAGCCAATTACGCTCTTCTTTACTTGCCGCTGGTGAAATAACAAGCGTGCGCGTTGTTTCTGTTTCTGACTTAGCTGGAATATGCGTGTTTGCAAAAACTTGGTCAGCCTCTGAAACTGGAATGTTCCATTGCAAGGCATGTTTCTCAGATTCAGAGACCCCTAGTTTTTCAGCAAATGCGAAAAAGCCTTCCAATACATGCGCTTCTGTTTGTTTCTTGATGTGCTCATTGGTGAACAATGAATGAAGTTCTTTGGCGCGATGCCAGTCAAACCCTATTTTTCGTTTTGCAGGTATGAGTCGTGCTGCCCAGTTTGCCCGCAATGCGACTTGCATGTGTAATAGTACGTCAAACTGTCTGTGGGTCATCGTTTGCTTAAGTTGTTTGAATGCTTCATTACCTTGAGACTTATCAAACACAATAAATTCAACGCCGGGCAGGCCATCCAAAAGCATTTTCTCAATTTTACCGATCACCCAAGTCACTTTTGCATCAGGGTGTTGACGTTGAATAGCTTGAATCGCTGCAACGGCGTTGCAGACGTCTCCAATCGCTGAAAGACGAAGAATACAAATAGAGTTTAAAGACACAGTGTTGGTTTCTCGTTTGATCATTTTTCTTTAATTTTTTCAATGATGCGCGTAGTTGAGCAACCTTCAACAAAGTCGATTACTGCAACTTGGCCGCCATTAGCTTGAACGATATCGGCACCCATGATGGTATCAATCGTATAATCGCCACCTTTTACGAGTATGTCCGGCATGATTTTTTCAATCATATGATAAGGCGTATCATCATATTGGGTTCCATTTTGTTCACCAAATGGAATCACCCAATCAACGGATGCTAACCCTGTTAATACCGTTGCGCGGTCCTTAATTGAATTGACGGGCCGAGTTTCGCCTTTTAAACGACGAACTGAATCATCACTATTTAAACCCAATACTAAACGATCACCTAAAGCACGAGCTTGTTCTAAATAATGAACGTGGCCAGCATGTAGGATGTCGAAGCAGCCATTTGTAAACACGATTTTTTCACCTGAGTGGCGTGCAAATTCAATATGACGAAGTACGTCTGCAAACGGTGTTTGGTAATGACTATTTTTAGACTCAAACATCTCAGTATTCGTGACTTGATAGAGCTCCTTGGGCGAAACGGTCGCGGCACCAAGTTTTACCACAACAATACCTGCAGCAAGGTTAGCAACATGAGCAGCTTCAACAAAAGGTAGCCCTGCAGCCATCATCACGACTAGGGTTGCGATAACTGTATCGCCCGCCCCTGTTACGTCTGCTACCTCTAGTTCCTGGGCTGGCAGATCTAATTTGTCAGCAGCTGTAATCGCTGACATGCCTTGCTCACTGCGTGTGAGTAAAATGGAGTCAATTTCACAGTCTTTCATAATTCTGCGTGAAGAGGTCGCAATGCTCTGTTCGGAATCTGTTTCGCCACCCGCTGATAAAAATTCTTTCTTGTTCGGTGTGATAACATTGGCGCCACGATAAATCGAAAGATCTTTTGATTTTGGATCGACAAAAACCACTTTTCCTAGCTTTCGGGCTTCTTGGATCATATCGGACACGTAATGTAGCGAACCCTTGTTGTAGTCAGAAAATACGATGAAATCATATTCAGCGACACATGCTTTAAAAGATTTCATTAAAGATTGTGCATGCTCGGCTGAAAAAGTTTGCTCAAAGTCGAGACGAACAACTTGCTGATGGCGACTGATAACGCGTAATTTAGCAATGGTAGGTTGGCTATTTTGTTTGATGAGTGCTGAGTTGATATTTTCTTCAGCTAATAAACTCTCAAGCAGAAACGCGTTTTCGTCATCACCAACGATGCCCATTAGCGTTACTTGTCCATCTAAATGGGCGATATTTCTAGCAACGTTTGCTGCACCGCCTACTTTGTCTTCACGCTCAACAATTTTTACGATAGGGACAGGAGCTTCGGGAGAAATACGTTGAGAGTCGCCCTGCCAATATCGGTCAAGCATGACGTCGCCAACAACCAGAATTTTTTTATCAGATAAGTGTTTAAAAGCAGCGATATCAAACATGTAAAAGGCGCCAAAAATAATGTGTAAGAAACAATTCGGGTAGCTTACCTCAAAAGCTGATAATCTGACAGTTAGAGATAGTTCAAATACAGGTTTTATTGAGACCTACGTGGTTCATGGAGCGATACAAACGGCATTAAGAATTGTCGCGTAAAAGAACGGGTAAAGTGCGCTAATACAAATATAAGGGGATGGTCGTGAAGCAAAAGAAAGGGCTTAACTTATTCATTATCATTGTATTGCTGCTACACATTCCGCTCTTTGTATATCCGGTGTTACGTTTATCCCAGTGGTTAGAGCTGAGTAGTTTGATGACAATGCTTGTGCTTATTCCTGTATTCTTTTCTCAAATATTTGCGCGCAGAGTCTTAGTCAATAAGGTGGGACCGATTGTGTTTGTTATGAGGAATACGGCTGACTTTTTGTTAGGGTATTTCTTTGTACTACTCGTTGTGCTCGTGTTATTTGAAATACTGGTATTAATTACAACAATATCAGTCAATGTGGCTGCTCAAAGTGTTATTAATATCTCTTCTGCTTTTGTGCTGTTTGGTGCAGTGAGTGCAATGCGTCCCAAGCTTGTAAATATCAAACTACAATCTGATAAACTGCTAAAGCCAATTAAATTTATTCAAATTTCTGATGTACATATTGGGTCTCGTTCAGTGAGATTTTTGGAAACTTTAATGACTCGCATCGAAAGTTTGGATGTAGACTTTTTATGTATTACGGGCGACTTTATTGATCAGCCAAATATATCTGCCGATAAACTTAAGTCATTAGGGGCTTATACAAAACCTATTTATTACTGTACGGGGAATCATGAACGATATGAGGACCTGAACGATATTTTGCAGCGTTTGGAATTTCATGGTGTACATGTGCTTCGCAATAGAGCTATTAATACGAATGAGATACAGATCATCGGGATTGATGACCAGGAAGATGCATTACAGGTAAATAAACAATTAGAGAATATAACGGTTAATCGGGATGTGTTCTCTATATTGTTATATCACCGGCCTGTTGGGCTTGAAGCGTGTGATGAACATGGTATCGATTTGATGCTATCAGGGCATACGCATGGAGGGCAAATAGTCCCCTTTAATTTTTTAGTAAATCGGGTGTTTGAGCGTACCAGTGGCTTGTATTCTCACGGATCATCATCATTGTATGTATCTGCAGGAACGGGTACTTGGGGTCCTATGATACGTCTTGGTACGCGTAGTGAGATTACGATGTTCGAAATTTCAAGATAAAGTGAATCTTAAGTCGCTAGGTTGGGTAATTACCATAACTTAGATTTTAGTCATAAGTGAGTACGTAATAATGGATGAACAAACGCGTAAGCTAACAGATATTCAAAACTGGGCCAACCTGAGTCGCTCAATATTAAACGGCGTGGTAGGCGACTATTTGGCAAAGGAAAACAATCCTCTAGCCATTGAAATGGCATTTTATCATCAGGATCAAGCCTTGGTTTTGGATGAGTCATTGGCTGAACAAATGTATAGTCAGTCAGCGAAGCCCCTTTCAAATAAAATTATCGTTTTAGTACATGGTTTAACGAATCTAGAAACAGTTTGGGATTTTAAAGCTGAGCCTTTCAGGAATGACGCTCCTCAGGGCGATTCTGTGAAAGACACTTCTCAGGACACTCTTACGAAAGACGCTTTCCAGAACCCTCTATCGAAAGATAACTACGGCCTTCGAATACAAGAAAGTTATGGTTTTACGCCTTTTTACCTTCGTTATAATACCGGTTTGTCGATTAAGGAAAATGGGCAAAAACTTAATGCGTTGTTGTGTCAGTTAAAAGAATTTTATCCAATTGAAATTGATGAGATTGTTTTGATGGGATTTAGTATGGGGGGCTTGTTAGTCCGTAGTGCCCAGAAACTTGCGCAAGACGACAAGGCACAATGGATCAAAAAACTAAGTAATTGTTATTATATTGGTACACCGCATGAAGGTTCACCGCTTGAGAAATTTGGGCATCTAACCAGTTCGATTATGCGTTTGATACCGCGCGAGTACATCAGCCACTGGGCGGATTGGATCGATGTTCGAAGTGAAGGCATTCAAGATTTAAAGCATGGCTTGCTTAACTTGAATAAACTGGATTCAAAGCATGCGCCTGATGAGGATGATCCATATGAGCAAAGCATAAGGTGTGGCAGTTTTTATGTCGGTGCTCAGCATCATTTTATTAGTGGCGCGTTATCTGATAATAAAGATAGCCTGATTAATAAGTTTTTTGGTGATAGTCTTGTACGGCACTCTAGTGCTAACCCTATTTCAGCGCCGGACGACTGTAAATCGGCACATTTTGATGGCATTCCTCATATTCCCTTAGCGCACTCAAAACGAGTGTATCAACAAATTAAACAATGGTTTGATGAGCACGAATATAAAGTTGAATTGAGGTTTACGGAAACGTTAAATAAACCTGTAAAGCAACCATCAAAGGCTTCAATTTTATCAGATCAAGCGATTATTTCTGGCACCATCGATTTATTAGCAACCGCTTATGATCATACTGTTGATGCCGTTGAAAAGGTTCATCATTCAATTGCAGATGAACCGTTTAAATTACTCAAAAAAATACCTGTTGTAGCAGAAGTCACAAAGCCTGTTTCTACAACGCATAAAGAAATTCTTGATACGATTTACTTTTCGCTTAAAGAAGGCGGAAAGCTCGCACACAAAGGTGCGAAGTTAATCGGATCGAAAGGAAAGAAAGCTTAAACCCTATGGATTAATGTTTAATAGATTAGAGTGAAGTATGAATGAAATATCGAAAGAATTACTGTTAAAACATTTTGGGTTTAATGATTTTCGGGCTGGCCAGCATGATGTTGTAACAGCTATTTTATCGGGCAGAAGTGCCGCCGCAATTTTTCCAACAGGCTCAGGTAAATCGCTGTGTTACCAGCTACCAGCCATTGTATTACCCTCATTAACCTTGGTTGTTTCGCCTTTATTAGCACTCATGCAAGACCAGTTAGGCTTTCTCAATAAGAAAGGTATATCAGCTGCTAGTATTGACTCCACTCAAACTCGAGAAGAATCAAGCGAGGTGATGAGTGGTGTGCGTGAAGGGCGAATCAAAATTCTGATGGTCTCGGTTGAACGCTTAAATAACGAACGTTTCCGGCAGTTCCTAGGGCAGGTCGCCATCTCTTTACTTGTGGTAGATGAAGCGCATTGTATTTCTGAGTGGGGGCACAACTTTCGACCAGATTACCTTAAATTACCACAATATCGGCGCGACTTTAATATTCAACAAACGCTTTTACTCACCGCTACGGCGACGCCTAAAGTAGTTGAAGACATGGGGCGTAAGTTTGGTATTGATCAAACCGACATTACCATGACTGGCTTTTATCGGCCTAATTTGAATTTAACCGTTCAAGGTGTCACGAGTGCTCAAAAAATACCGATTTTGAGCCAGTGGGTTCAAAACAGAGTAAACCAAGCCGGTATTGTATACGTGACCTTGCAACAAACAGCCGAAAACCTTGCCGCAGAGCTTAGGAAATACGATATACCCGCTCAAGCGTATCATGCGGGTATGGATAGTGAGCGACGACAGATGATTCAACAGCGTTTTATGGCGAGTGAGAAAGGCGTTATTGTTGCCACAATTGCATTTGGAATGGGGATTGATAAGAGCAACATCCGCTTTGTGGTGCATTACGATTTACCCAAATCGATTGAAAATTATGCGCAGGAAATTGGTAGAGCCGGGCGAGATGGAAAGTCATCGGATTGTTTGGTGCTAGCCAATAGGGATAACCTGAATGTACTGGAGAACTTTGTGTATGCAGATACTCCAGAGTTGCCAGCAATTGAGTATGTTTTAAATGATATCGTTAAAAATGGTGCGGGCGGCCAATGGGAGCTTGTTTTAAATAGTTTATCAAGCCAATCAAATATCCGTCAGCTGAGCTTGAAAACGTTACTGGTTTATTTGGAATTATTGGGCATCATTAAACCTGTTTACAGTTATTATGCCGAGTATAAATTCAAATTTATACTTCCTGAGCAAGCGTTGCTCGCTCGGTTTGAAGGCGAGCGACAAGACTTTGTTAGAGCCCTTTTTGACACATCTCAGATGGCTAGAGTATGGGCCTCTGTCGATTTTGAAAAATTGAATCAGCGTTTTCCAAGTGAACGGGGTCGGGCGATTAGTGCCTTAAATTATCTTGATGAACAGGGCATGATAGAGCTTCAAACGAAACAAATGACTGAAGTCTATCAGGTGCTTTCACCTAATTTCGATATTGATAAATTAAGTCGAGACTTATTCGAACGGTTCAGTACAAAAGAACAAAGTGAGATCAAAAGAATTCATTATCTGATGGGCTTCTTTGAGAGCGAAACATGTTTAAGTCAATCGCTCTCGCATTACTTTGCTGACCATCAAGTACCAGAAAAGTGTGGTCATTGTTCTGTCTGCTCAGGTCAAGTTGCTCAGTTACCACGACTAGCTGAACTGGAGTCTTTATCTCAAATTAATTTTGAAAGCTTGAGTCATGGTATTCGGGAAAAGCTAGGGAAGTCAGCAACACCGATATTAATTAGTCGATTTCTTTGTGGTTTAACAACACCGTTATTTAGCCGCCTGAAAGTGCGTTCATTACAAGGGTTTTCAAGACTTGAAAATTATCGATTTTCAGAAGTGAAGGCATGGGTTGAAAGTTGTGCGGAGCAATCATAAATAATACACGTGGCTGCCGTCGCTATCTTTTGCTGTTTTTATTATCGCTTATTATCGCTTATTAGCGCCCAAAATTCTCTTGATGAAGCCTGCATCGCTTCAGAATTTCGAATGCTTTCGATTGAATTCCAGATAAGTTGAGAGAACTCAGGGTGATTTTTTGTTAGTTTGAAGGACAGCATTAAATAGTAGGGCTTTTCAACCAACGCGATGGGGTATTTTACTAGCTGCCCTTGTAAGGTGGTTGATCTTGATAAAATAAAATCTGCCCGATCGGTCTGTATGGCAGCACCTACCGTAATTTTTGAAAGTACGCTCATTAGGGCTCGTTCAGGCCCTTTTACCTCATAAACGCTTGCGCCAAGTGCGTGTAGTTTATCTGTGATTGAGAAACCTAATTGAGCCGATAGTTTGCCTTTTAAATTTGTAAATTTTACGCCATCCCATCTCAAATCAGAATTTGGAGTGATGTAAAGCGAATAACTGGAGGTGTGTATTTGCTGTATCCCATTTAGTTTACCCTCTTTGGTTGTTGGGTAAACACCCACCGATAATCGTTCCTGTTTGAAACTAGCAGAAAATGCTCCATCGACTTGGTTTGTTTTTAAGAAAGCCATACAGCGCTTCCATGGAAGGGGAATAAGTTGAATAGACGTTTGAATTTTAGTTTCTAGAAACTGGATTAGCCTTAAATCCAAACCATCTATTTTACCTTGATGGGTGAACACCCAGGGAAAGGCATTTTCATCTTCGTAACAAAATTTCAACCCGCTTGGTGGCGATGCTAAGACATGAGGGGTGAAGGCTAAGATGAGAAAAACTAAGCATGTAAAGTATCGATGTCTCATTTTGCATACCTTTTATACAATACTTATTGTGAGTATGATTGCATTTTTAACTGTCGTAGCTGAATGACTTACTTGAGTGGATTAAGCTTAAATAGAAGAATGAAATCTATATCCAACAATAAAGTAAAACTCCTCTGTTAGCCTTTATTTTAGGCTAGGGCGCTTGTACTGATAAAAAAGGTTGTAATAAAAGGTATATTTCTCAAAATATTGTCGTAATATCATATCTAATGACTTACATATTGTTTTTTTCTTGAGATACCTAGAGCAATCATGCCGAGTAGTAATAGAATAAAAGACGACGGTTCGGTAACTTCTACGACAGATGCGTAAACGGACTGTGATAAAACGGATAGTGATAGAACGGATAGTGAAATATAACAACTAGTAAGCTTCTTCATACAGCTTCTCCAGATTAACTTGTATCTGATTGAAATGAGCTATGTGATTTTTAAGGAAGCATTTCTTACGCCAGCGAAACCTAGTAGTTTGATTTATAACAGGTTACTTTTCTGTAGAGGGTGAACGTCATATTACATATGTAAATTAATTCGACATATAATGATGCTGTTTTTTTATCTGTTCGTTAGTCTAAACTTAGGACGTCACAATATTAAACGTGCCTGTTGATACTTTAAGCTTGATACAACACTAACTCGCACATTAGAAACGGATCATTCTTGTCGAAATTTGATTAATGCGATTGTAGCAACGGCTAAACAAAATGGAAATATTGTGGTGGCGTGTAATATTGAAACCGCTTTAGCATTGGATTTGGTTCAGGCGAGAGGAGTTGAGAGTGTTCAAGGATTTTACTTAGATTAACGGTATCAGTAGGCTCACTAAATCTTAGCACACAAATGTTTAGTCACTTTACAAAAACAAATTGCCTTTTATTATTTGTCTTAATGCAACCAATCGTCAAATAGTTAATACCAGCGGTCAAGGTGGTATTTGCTAAAACCTGTACAATTCTTGCCCAATCAAATCAGTTCATCATTAATAGCTGTACTAATTAGAACAATATTGAATAAACACTTATAAAAAGGGTAAACGGATATGACCGACACCAAGAAGGTTCCACTCGCGCTAGAACATGTTTATAAATGGGAGCAAGAAAAAGCTAACGACCTTTATTTAACACAACCTTTAGGGAATGGTTCCGTTAAAGAGTACACATGGGCACAAGCTGTTAATGAAGCGCGTAAAATGGCTACCTATATAAAGTCTTTAGACTTACCTGCTAAAAGTAATATTGCGTTGTTGTCAAAAAATTGTGCGAGTTGGATTATTGCGGATTGGGCAATTTGGATGGCTGGACACGTCACAGTTCCTTTATATCCAACCTTGAATGCTGACACAGTTGCTTATATTTTAGAGCATAGCGAGGCAAAATTATTGTTTGTTGGTAAATTGGATGACTGGGATGAAATGAAAGGTGGTATTCCTAAAAATTTACCAGGTATTTCGTTTGAACTAAGCCCTAAAGAAGCGAAACAAACTTATCCGCAATGGGATATTGCCCTTAGCGGTATAACTCCTATGACAGAAAATACCATCCGAGAACCTGAAGAAACTGCCACGATTGTTTATACGTCGGGTAGCACAGGTAGACCAAAAGGTGTAATGCTCTCATTTTATAGTATGGCTTTTGCAGCACAGGGTGCAATCGAGTCACTGAATGTTACTGATCAAGATCGAATGCTTTCATATCTTCCTTTAGCACACGTTATGGAACGTTTTGTGGTAGAAATGGCGTCGATGTCCGTTGGTTTTAAACTCTATTTTGCTGATAACCTTAAAACCTTTGTAGAAGATTTAGGCCGTGCAAATCCAACTTTATTTTTAGCAGTTCCGCGTATTTGGACTATTTTCCAAGCTGGTATTTTTGCGAAACTGCCTAAGAAAAAATTAGATTGGCTAATGCGTGTTCCACTATTATCTGGTTACATGAAAAAGAAAATATTAAAGACCCTTGGTTTAGCAAATGTTCGTTATGCAGCAAGTGGGTCGGCACCGCTTAGTCAAGATACAATTGCTTGGTATCAAAAACTAGGGCTAGAGTTGCTAGAAGGTTACGGTATGTCAGAGAATTTTGGCTATTCACATATGTCACAGCCGGGGCGTAGTTGTTTAGGTTATGTAGGTGAACCCCTTCCTGGTGTGGATTGTCGTATTAGTGAGCAAGGGGAAATTCAAATTAAATCCCCAACCATGATGACGGGCTATTTTAAAAATGAAGCGAAAACCAAAGAAGAGTTTACCGAAGATGGCTACCTCAAAACGGGTGATCGTGGTGAAATTGACCACTTGAAGCGGCTTAAAATTACTGGGCGGACAAAAGAAATTTTTAAAACGAGTAAAGGCAAATATGTTGCGCCTGCACCGATAGAAAACAAACTGATTAATCATGAAGATATTGAAATGGTTTGTGTGTCGGGTGCAGAGTACCCAGCGCCTCACGGTTTAGTTGTTTTATCTGAATCTGCTGTTAAAAAATATCAAGATACTTCGCTACGGCATGAAATCGAGAGTAGTTTTGAAACCTTGATTACAGACGTCAATAGTACTTTAGACCCTCATGAACATATTAAATTTATCTCGGTGGTAAATGAAAACTGGACGATTGAAAATGGCTTTTTGACCCCGACGATGAAAATGAAGCGTGATGTGATTGAAGGCGCATATAAACAAAAATTAGATGAATGGTATGGCGCTCGATTATCTGTAATTTGGGCTTAATGTCAGAGACTATTTTGAAATAGCATTTATTCTAAATTGGGCGGGAGACTCTCCCGTCCAGCGCTTAAATGCTCGACTAAAAGCGCTCAATTCAGAAAAGCCTAATAAATAGGCGACTTCACTAATCGAAACATTATTTTCTTCTAAATAACGCTTAGCTTCAGCTTGTCTAACCTCTTCGGCAAGCGACTGGAAAGAAACGCCTTCTTTTTTTAATTTGCGATAAAGTGTATGGCGACTCATGTTGAGTTTTTTTGCCGCCAAATTAACGTCAAGAGCATCATTGTCTTCCAGGTTATGCTTAATAAATTTCCTTACCTGATTTTGGGTATTACCTTTAGTCGAAATCTTTTTAAGTAGTTTTTCAGCATAGTCTGTTAATACATTTAGCAAATGAGGATTATTAAGGTTAATTTTAGAATCGAGGTGTTTGCGTTCAAAAATAATGGAGGTGGTTTTCTGGTCAAATAATATAGGGGCTTTAAATGTTGACTCATACTCTTTGACATAGCTGGGTGCTGAATGTTGGAAAGTCATGTATTTTGGAATAATTCTTTTTCTTAGCAAGTATCGGCTGCGCGCTAGTGCGGAGGCTGTCATTCTTTCTATTTCTGATACTGAGTAGAACTCCTGTGATTCAAACCTGAATTCAAGCGTTGCCAAATCGCCTTCTTCTGTAAGGGTTAGTGAGGCGGCTTGATTTACAATACTAAAAAAACGGACGTACTTTTGTAACCCTTGCAAAATCGTTTTACATTGAAAGGATGCTTGGGTAACAACGCTAAAGCGACTAGGATCAACTTTTTCGCCGACTACTAAGCCTATTGCGGGGTTTTCAGTATAGGTCTGAGCAATGTCCCAAAGTAAGTTTAGTTTGGAAATACAAACACGAGCATCAGGGTTTTCAAGGTCTGCTAGTAAGATGCCTGACTTGTTTTCAAGAAAAGATTGTTCAATACCGAGCTCAAGCAATGTGTAGTAGGTATCAATGACAGTGCTAACACTGATGGTAGGTAGACTCATTAATGGCTTCTCAGTATTCGCATGTAAATAAAAGCTCTTAGAATATTATCAGCTGCAAGGTGTGAAATTGAACCTTAGAAGTCCTCCCACCTCGATCACCAGTTATTAAATCATATTATTAAAATAAATTTTCATTTTGTTGCTTAAAATGCGGACTTAATAATACTAAGTTGAATTTTATGTTTGTTAGGTTGAGTCGAATATTAAAACTTAGGTACTTACAGACGGTGGTGTCGCGCAGAATTTTATATCCACAAAAGAGGGAAAAAAGAAGAAGGTTACTGCAGGTTATTAGTATTTGGTATGTTTTCACCAATTGCGTCAATAGAAAATAGCAATGATTTGGTTGAATTTAGTTCTAGTTCTAGTTCTAGTTCTAGTTCTAGTTCTAGTTCTTGTGCCTATGAACAGAGAGAATCCCAACGTGGAGCAAAAAATTAAGTTCTGTTGGGATTCTTGTTATTTACCTAGCTATAACTTTAGAGTTTTTAGCTAAACATACCTGATAAAAATGCGATACCTATTGTAAATACCCCAACACTTGTTGCTAACGCCATGCCATAGAATCGGTTAGCTGACTGTTGATGTTTTCTTATATAGCTGTCGACAGCTTGTGCGGCAATATCTTCGGCTGTTTCTCTTGCCATCTCGTGCGCTTGTTGAATCGCCTCTCCTTGGAGTTTTTGCCAAGAGTCTGTGTCAACTGATTGAACCGAGGATATATGGTCTTTAATTTCTTCAATGAGGTTAGCATCAAATGCGGCATTAGACTTGTTTTCTAGTAGCTCTAGCTTAAACTCATTTAATTGGTTACCTAAAAATAGACTAACTTCTGCTGCAACTTCTTCTTTAATCGATTCAGTCTTTTTATTAATTTCTTCAACATAATCATCCATAATCGCTTTTAGATGATTTTGCTGGTCTTGCTTGGAATCATTTAAAATGCGTTTTAGGTGATCATACTGTTCGTCAAATAAACTGGAAAGTAGTTCATGTAGACGATTATTAACATTCGCTTTAACGGCTGAGCGAGCAACTTGTTCAATCATTTCTTCTGGCAATGGTGCTGCGGTAGTCGGCTGTATAACAGGAGTATCTTTCAATTCTTCAGGTAGGCCGGCCATCGCCATTTGGCCTAAATCAGCTTCCTCTTCAGCTGACAAAGAAATTGAGATCGCAGGCTGAGGCAAAACGTTATTGATAACATCTTGGCCGAGCTGTTGAATTATCTCGGCAACAACTTTAGGGTCGGCTGGCTTTGTCAGTACGTTATAAATGCCATAGGTGCGCGCATCATCATTAAAGTCTTCTGACTTTTTTGAGGTACACATAATGACTGGAATAGCACTTGTTTCTGGATTTGTTTTAATGTGTTTTGTCGCTTCAACACCATTCATACCTGGCATTAAATGATCCATAAAAATCACATCAGGGTTGTCATGGGTTTTTAAAAAATCCAACGCTTCTTCTGCTGATTCAACCATGTCGACTTTAAGGCTGATCTTCTCTAATAATTTGCTTAGTGCAAATCGCGCTACTTTTGAGTCATCAACCAGTAAAGCACTTTTAATCGTCATTATTTACCTCTTTAAAATCTATATTCTTCGCTGTCTGTTATATCAGTATAAACAACTAATTGAGCGTTGTTAATTTCAGCATTTATTGGCCATATTACGAGACCATATTAAGTTATTTATGTCATCAATTTATTCAATTATCTAGCTTTGGGTGCTTTTATTTACCAGCCATCTAGCTGTGGGCACTCTGTTGCGCGATAACTCTTTAGTCGATAGCAAACACCCGGGTCACTTGATCTTGCTGTGAAAACTTCGCCTTCGGCAGTGGTGAGTGTTGCTTTGCCAAAAGGGTCTCCATCTTTAAACGTGCCGGTAATCTTGCTGCCATTAGGATTTAATATTTCACCTTTGCCGTGGTATAGACCATCAATAAATTGCCCAACATACTTCTTACCATTTGCATAGGTTTCAAAGCCTTTACCATGGAACATTCCGTTAGAGAAGGAGCCTTCATAATGACCGCCATCAGGGTAAGTGAGTGAACCACTGCCATGAAATAAATTATCTGCAAATCCACCGACATATAACAAGCCGCCTTTAGTAGTGAGTGAACCTTGGCCATTCAATACACCATCTATCCAGAAACCACTATAAATGTCGCCAGTTGCTTTAGTTAATGTGCCTTCACCATTGAATTTGTTTTCATCCAAATCTCCGATGTAAGTGTCGCCATCAGTTGTAGTGAGTGAGCCTTGTCCCTGCATTTTTCCTTCAAACCATTCGCCTTGATATTTCATGCCATTGGCGTACCGAACTGAGCCGCTACCATGAAATTCACCATTTACAAATGAACCATTATATTCAAGTTTTCCATCTTCATTATATCGGCCTTCACCTGTTACTATATCGTTAGACCACTTGCCATTGATGTATTCAACCTTTGTGTAATGTTCTAAACGCGCGTTTAAAGATTTACTCATTCCACGACGTACATCAACTTGAGTGCTCCAGCTGTTATAGCCACTTTTAGCAACTTCTATTCTGTAACTACCAGGAGTTAGATCTAGTTCAAGCATTGTAGGGCCGTAAGGTTTGCCATTCACTAATACCGTATCACCATGAACATTAGACTTAATGACCAATTTACCTGTCTTAATGGGAGCCTTCTTGGGTGCGCTGATATAAGCAACGACTTCAGGCTGATTAACTTTTACTACCTCTTCTACAGGTTCTTCTGATAAAGATTTAAAAGGTTTTGAGATCGCTTTATAGTCTTTGAAGGGCGAGTCGTACTCGTCAGCGAAAATAGCTTCATTTTCAAAAGACGCATCGTCCGCTTCTTTTTGCGACAATAATTTTGGTATTGCGTTTTCAGGCTTTGTTGAGGAAGGTCTATCGTCTAGTGTCTTTTCTGTTTCTTGGATAACAGAATCTGGTTGGTCTTGAACTTTATTATCTACGACTAACGGTTCAGGGACGTTATTTTGGATGCGGTCAGAAAGTGGGCTGACAGATGTAAATCCTGCTGTAATTAAAAGCAGTAGAAATAAAAAGTTGATAAAGAGGAGGGGCCTCAAATCGACCATGTATGTACTTCCTTAGGGAGTTGAAATTAGAAAATTGAATTAAACTGAGAATGTAATAGCTTGAGTTTAATCTGAAATACGAAAAATTTCTTGTTTAAAGGGCTCAAATGTAAGGCGGATCACAGAAAATATAGGTTTTGACTATTTTTAGTAATGGCCTAGTGAAAACCCAAATACTCAACTTTTTTGTGATAGCGCGTTATCTTTTAGAAAGAATCAATAATTAAGACGCGTGAATATTGCCTTATAAAGTAGTAAATTGTTAGTGTATAACGATACTTTTCGAAATAAACGCGTGATATAGATACAAATACCGGATGATTTTGGCCTTCGTCCGCTGTCCGGTCTATAGTCAATAGATATAATTTTTTTCTGTGATTCACAAGGTACGAAGCTTTTATGGCTAACAAGAATATTCATAGTGCATTTACGTTAATAAGAACTCAAAAAATTGACGCGTTACATGTCATGGTTGAGGAGTATGAACATACCGCAACTGGGGCTAAGCACCTTCATTTTGCGACCAATAATAGTGAAAATGTATTTTTAGTGGGTTTAAAAACCGTCCCACTTGATAATTGTGGCGTCGCACATATTTTGGAGCATACTGCTTTATGCGGGAGTGAAAAGTATCCTGTCCGTGACCCTTTCTTTATGATGATTCGTCGATCGTTAAATACGTTTATGAACGCGTTTACGAGTAGCGACTGGACGGCATACCCTTTTGCTAGCAAAAATAAAAAAGATTTTAATAACTTATTAGAAGTCTATTTGGATGCGGTGTTCTTTTCTCGTTTGGACGAAATGGATTTTTTACAAGAAGGCCATCGAGTCGAATTTGAAACTCCTGATGATGCAAGTTCTCCGTTAACCTATAAAGGGGTTGTTTATAATGAAATGAAGGGGGCGATGAGTTCCCCTGTGAGCCAACTTTGGCAAACATTGACGCGTCACCTTTATCCTACATCAACTTACCATTACAACAGTGGTGGTGATCCTGAGCATATTACTAATTTAAGTTATCAATCATTGAAAGATTTTTATGCGAAACATTATCACCCCAGTAATGCTGTTTTTCTTACCTTTGGTGATATACCCGCGCAAGAACATCAAACCAGTTTTCATGACTTTGCTTTATCTCGATTTGAAAAAGAAGACCATGGCATAAATATTCCTGATGAACAGCGTTATTGTGCGCCAATACGAATCCAGGAAAATTACCCTGTAGAAGAAGGTGAACCAACAGAGCATAAAACGCATATCGTAATGGCTTGGTTGCTAGGGCATGGCTTTGACCTCGAACAAAATCTTGAAGCTCATTTACTGGCGAATGTTTTATTCGAAAACTCTGCTGCACCTTTGCAGCGTGTGCTTGAGGAATCTAAATTGGGGCATTCACCGTCACCTTTATGTGGTTTGGAAGATTCTAATCGTGAAATGGCCTTCGCTTGTGGATTAGAAGGTAGCGAGCCAGGCAATGAAGAAGCAATGGAAGCCGAAATAATGGCTGTGTTGCATAAGGTTGCTGAACACGGCGTAGAAAAAGAACGTTTAGATGCTGTTTTGCATCAGTTGGAGTTGAGTCAGCGAGAAATATCGGGTGATGGCTTTCCGTATGGTTTGCAAATTATTTTAGCTGCTTTATCTCCGATGATTCATGGTGGTGACCCTGTGGCACTGCTCGATTTAGAACCTGTGCTTGAAAGCTTACGTGAGAAAGTGAAAGACCCTGAGTATTTTAAATCGTTGGTGAAGAAATTACTCATTGATAACCCGCATCGTGTCACCTTGGCTTTGCGTCCAGATGCCCAATATGAAAATGTAAGAACTGCTCTGACTCTAAAAGAGCTTGAGGCTAAAAAAGCAGCCTTAAGTGAAGAAGAAACGCAAAAGGTGATTGATCAAGCTGAGTTATTAAAACAACGTCAGGAGAAGAAAGATGATGAGTCTATTTTACCTAAAGTAGGTATTGCTGACGTACCGCTACATTTGCTGACACCTGAGGGAAAAGCTTCTTCTTCGGATGATCGTGTTACTTGTTACCATCAAGGTACTAACGGGCTGGTATATGAGCAAATTGTTATTGATATGCCTCACTTAGAGGATGAGTTGAAAGCGTTATTGCCAATTTATACCAGTGTGGTGACGGAGTTGGGAATTGGAGAGCAAAGTTATTTAGAAATTCAGAATAAACAGTCAGCGTTAACGGGCGGCTTGGGAGCTTATAGTTCCATTAAAGGCACCGTTGATAATGTGCAAGACATTCACGGTGTTATTGTTTTTTCAGGTAAAGCATTAGCTCGTAATCATGCTGTGTTAACCGAGTTATTGAAAGATACGGTTAATCATGCTCGGTTTGATGAGCTTGAGCGTTTAAAAGAGCTTGTGGCACAAATGCGGGCACGCAAAGAGCAGTCTGTGACGAGTAATGGTCACGGATTAGCAATGGGGGTTGCCTCAAGTAAAATGAGCCCGGCTGCATATTTATCATATCAACTAGGTGGTGTTCAGAGTATTAAATCTATTAAAGCTTTAGATGACGCTTTAGCGGATAATGCAACACTTGCTAAGTTTGCCTCACAGCTAGAGGCTATCCATCAAAAAGTTTGTCAAAGTGCGCGACAATATCTTGTTGTGGCAGAGTCAGAAATGGCAGAAGGCGTTGCTCGGCATATTTCGGAATGCCATGCTGACTTTAAAGTTAATAATACTGACCGTTTCACTCTACCAGAGGTTCGGGAAACAGTTAAAGAGGCCTGGCTCACGTCTACGCAAGTGAGTTTTTGTGCTAAGGCATATCCTACAGTCGCTATTGGGCATGATGATGCACCTGCATTAACCGTTCTGGGTGGTTTTTTAAGGAATGGGTATCTACATAGAACGATTCGTGAGCAGGGTGGTGCTTATGGTGGTGGAGCGGGTCAAGATTCTGCTTCAGCTGCTTTTAGATTCTTCTCTTATCGTGATCCGCGTTTAACAGAAACACTTGATGATTTTGATGCATCGCTCGAATGGTTGAAAGATAGTCAGCATGATGAGGAAGAGCTTGAACAGGCTATTCTGGGGGTCGTTTCGCAAATAGATAAACCTAAGTCTCCTGCAGGCGAAGCAAAAAGTGATTATCATAGCTTGCTATCGGGAAGGACTAAGGCGCAGCGAGAACACTTTCGTGCGCAAATTTTAAGTGTCACGATTGATGACCTTCAGCGTGTAGGTGAGCAATACTTAAAGCCTGAATTGGCGAGTATAGGTGTAATTACACAAACTTCTAATAAAACAAAATTAGAAGCTTTAGGTTTGTCGGTTCATGAATTGTAATCGCGATTAAATTTTGATTATTAGCGCCAGTTATACTTGAGTATCTCTGGCGCATATTAATTTTATTAGCACCGACGCTGTATTTGCGCTTTAACCATAATACGCGTGGCAATTTCTTCGACAGAATAATGGGTGGTATTCATTGATGGTATGCGCTCACGACGATACATTAACTCAGTTTCTTCAACTTCAAAATTGCATTGTTTCAAGGATGCGTACCGTGAATTAGCTTTACGCTCATTTCTAATTAACGATAAACGATCTGGCTCAATCGTAAGGCCAAATATTTTTTCACGATAAGGCTTAAGTATGGCGGGTAGTTTTTGATCGTCGATGTCTTCTTCAGTGATTGGGTAATTAGCGGCCTTAATACCATATTGCATTGCCAAATAGAGGCAAGTGGGGGTTTTGCCGCTTCGGGATACGCCGACTAAAATAACATCGGCTTTGTTATAGAGCTTTGTTCTAGCGCCGTCATCATTGTCTAGTGCATAGTTAATGGCTTCAATTCGCTCATCGTAGCGAGTGTTTGCAGTAATGCGCGTACGACCAACCTTGTAGGATGAGCGAACGCCTAGCTCTTTTTCTAAAGGGCCTAAAAAAGCGGCAAAAATATCAATCATCAGGCCGTTAGCTTTTTTGATGATCTTTCGGATTCCATCATCAACTATGGTGTCAAAAATAATAGCTTTGGCTCCGTCTATTTTTGAAGCCGCATTGATTGTGTCTGCTGTTTCCTGTGCTTTTTCCAAGGTGTCAACGTAAGGGAGCGTCACTTTTTCAAAATGATGATCTTCAAATCGGGTAAGCAAACTTACGCCAAGTGCTTCAGAAGTAATGCCTGTTCCATCGGATATAAAAAAAGCGGTTCTTTTAGTTGTCATTATAAATATGTATCCATAAAAAATGTAGCTGAAGTAGGATCAGGTGCAACAAAACTAGCATAAAGTGTTAATATGCGCACTATATCAATGTTGTTTTAAATGGCTGTGTATTAGTAAGCCATGACTTGAACTTATTTGCTTTGGAGATAAATCTTGCAAGATTATATTATCTGGTTTGATCAGCTAGGAATGAATGATGTAGAGACTGTAGGCGGGAAAAATGCGTCGCTCGGAGAGATGATTGCGAACCTTTCGTCTGTTGACGTTAGGGTTCCTAATGGCTTTGCTACGACTTCCAGCGCTTATCGTGATTTTCTTACTCGAAATGACTTAAGTTCAAAAATAAATGCCGCGCTAGAAAGTCTTGATGTAAATGATGTTAATGCATTGGCAAAAACGGGAGCAGAAATTCGTAGCTGGATGATGAATGCACCTTTTCCTGAAGCTTTTGAAAAAAGCTTAAAAGAAGCTTATCTGAAGCTTCAAGCTGGAAATGAATCTATGTCTGTTGCTGTACGTTCTTCAGCGACCGCAGAAGATTTACCTGAAGCTTCATTTGCTGGGCAGCAAGAAACATTTTTGAATGTGAAAGGTTTTGATCAAATAATTCAATCTGTTCGTGAAGTATTTGCCTCGCTTTATAATGATCGTGCCATTTCTTATCGTGTGCATCATGAGTTTGAACACAGTGAGGTTGCACTTTCTGCGGGTATTCAAAAAATGGTACGTAGTGAAAGTGCGAGTAGTGGTGTGATGTTTACGCTAGATACTGAGTCAGGATTTCGTGATGTGGTGTTCATTACTTCCTCTTATGGCTTAGGTGAAACTGTCGTTCAGGGGGCAGTAAACCCCGACGAGTTTTATGTACATAAACCGACCTTTGAAGCGAAACGGCCAGCGATTTTAAGACGCAACCTAGGTAGTAAAGCGATAAAAATGATATATAGCCAGCGGGATGATAACGACGAGCTGGTTGAGACGGTTAAGGTTGACCTTGATTTGCGCTTTAAGTTCTCTATTACTGATGACGATGTTAATGAGCTAACTCGTCAGGCCTTAATTATTGAAAAGCATTATCAGCGTCCTATGGATATTGAATGGGCGAAAGACGGTGATGATGGAAAAATTTATATTGTACAAGCACGCCCTGAAACAGTAAAAAGCCGAACCAGCGCCGCAATACTAGAGCGCTATTTAATGAAAGAAACCGGTAAAGTACTAATAGAGGGGCGCAGTATAGGTCAAAAAATTGGTAGTGGTCCGGTAAAAATTATCGATCACATCTCTGATATGGACCAGGTCGAAGAAGGTGATGTATTGGTGACTGATATGACTGACCCGGATTGGGAACCAGTGATGAAACGAGCCTCTGCAATTGTTACTGATCGTGGAGGTCGAACATGTCATGCTGCTATTATTGCGCGTGAATTGGGGATTCCAGCAGTCGTGGGTTGTGGTGATGCCACTGACTATTTAGAAACAGGGCAGAATGTAACCGTTTCTTGTGCTGAAGGTGATACCGGCTTTATTTATGAGGGTTTATTGGATTTTGAATTAAAAGAAAACTCTGTTGAATCGATGCCAAATTTAGATCTAAAGCTGATGATGAATGTAGGCAATCCTGATAGAGCATTCGATTTTCAAGCATTGCCGAATGAAGGTGTCGGTTTGGCCCGGCTAGAGTTTATTATCAATCGAATGATTGGAATTCACCCTAAAGCATTGTTGAATTTTGAAACCCTTCCAGCTGAAGTAAAGCTAACTGTCGAGAAGCGAATTAGTGGTTACTCATCACCCGTCGAATTTTATATCGACAAGTTAGTTGAAGGTATTTCAACGCTTGCGGCGGCTTTTTATCCAAAGAAAGTTATCGTACGGTTATCTGACTTTAAATCTAATGAGTATGCCAATTTAATTGGTGGTGCTTTATACGAACCCGCTGAAGAAAACCCCATGTTAGGGTTTCGAGGTGCTTCCCGATATATTTCTGAAACTTTCAGAGATTGCTTTTATTTAGAGTGTGAAGCATTCAAGCGAGTTAGAAACGTAATGGGCTTTACCAATGTTGAAATTATGGTTCCGTTTGTTCGTACCGTTGGTGAGGCCAAGCAGGTTGTTGATTTATTAGCTGAACAGGGCTTAAAGCGTGGTGAAAATGGTCTACGTATCATCATGATGTGTGAGTTGCCTGCAAACGCATTGCTTGCGGATCAGTTTCTTGAGTATTTTGATGGTTTCTCTATTGGTTCTAATGACTTGACACAACTAACGCTCGGTTTGGATCGGGACTCTGGTATTGTGGCGCATTTATTTGATGAGCGAAATGATGCTATACAGGCCTTATTGAGTTTAGCTATCGATGCTTGCCAAAAAGCAGGGAAGTATGTTGGTATTTGTGGGCAGGGGCCATCAGACCATCCTGATTTAGCGCTGTGGCTGATGGATAAGGGGATTGATAGTATTTCTTTGAATCCCGATTCATTGCTTGATACCTGGTTTTTTCTTGCGGATAAAGATAAGTAATTTATTTTAGTGCCTTTATCTTATTATGTAGATAAAGGCTAAAAGGAGAAGAGAATTGAGTGAAAAGAAGATAATGACCCCGGATTTATGTGATGAATATCCTGATTTAGTACAGGTTTTAGAACCAATGCTAAATAACTATGGCGGTATTGATGCTTTTGGCGGCGAGATCGTCACTGTGAAATGCTTTGAGGATAACTCTATCGTTAAAGAGCAGGTGGGTCTTCCAGGGCATGGAAAGGTCATGGTCGTAGACGGTGGTGGATCAATGAGAAATGCGCTGTTGGGCGATATGCTTGCTGAGAAAGCGGCTGAAAATGGCTGGGCGGGTTTAGTGATTTATGGCTGTATTCGCGATGTTGATATTATTCGTCAAACACAGTTGGGTGTTCAGGCAATGAACTCAAATCCACGTAAAACAGAAAAGAGAGGGATTGGAGATTTAAATATATCAGTTACTTTTGGCGGGGTTACTTTTGTTCCAGGCGAGTATGTTTATGCCGATAATAATGGGGTGATTGTTTCGCCCGAAAAGCTATCGATGCCATAACTTGCTGTCTTTAATAGCAAGGCATTGGTTGGTAGCCTACCTTGCTATTAAAGTATTATGAAATACTGCTTAATTATCTATTGCTAGGATTTCTGTTCCTAGTTGGTACCTTTCTTCACCTAACTCTGTACATCGTATAATCTTGATGCTTGCGTCTAATGCAGGGAATGCATCGTTACTTGAAGGAAGCTTTGTCTTACAGGTGCTGCCTTCCGATACTTTCTCTGTCACTTCAATAAGCATGCCTGTACCGCTTAAATCTCGACAGACTCCTTTTACGTGCTTGTCTTTATTATCAAAAGAAAGTGTGATTTCTGTATCGACTTTCATTCGTATGAAATCACGTTTTTCGTCATATGTACGGTATGTCATATTGTTAGCCATGTTGTTCATCTATTCAACACCTCTATCTTCTATGGATAAATGCTTCACTCTATATATAAATCTAATTTACTAAAGAGTCAAAGCTTCTTAAGCAAATTGTAAGGCTTTGGTAATGAATGTGAGTGGGTGATCACACCACTTTACCTTTGTTTTTATTCATTTGTTAGTTGTACTGAATGATGTTTAAGTCGTTTACGCCCAGCTGTCACTCTTCTTTGAAGGCCTAATTAAGGGGATTACTAAGGCTATGATGATGCCTAGCGTAACTAGGCCCCCACCCATGAGCATCGTGTTTGATTCAGATTTATCTTTTAAGCGCATGTTTTCTGTTTGTAATAATTCTAGCTGGCTTCTAAGTTGTTCATTGCTTTCTCTTAGCTCTCTGTTTCGACGATCCAAGTTGAGTGCGTTGGCTGAAATTGATTTAATATTTGTAAGTTCTTTGCTATTTGAAGCCAGTTCCGACGATGTTTTTTTATAATTTTTGTCAAGTGACTTGTGTGCTTTAGTGATGTTGCCTAGTTTTTTCTTGAGATCGGTATTTTCGGCTTGTAAAAGGGAAATGTTTTCATTGGCTTTTATTAAGCGAATTCTAGCGATAGGCGTGCCTGTCAGGTATCGTGTAGGTAAATATCCTTCAACGCCTCCTGGTGTTCGTATTTTTGAATACCCAGATTGTTTGCTTTGCTCAAGTATTTCTAGTTTCATGCCACTTTTTAAACCTTTGTGAACAATTCGAAAGCTTGTGCCTTCGCCGCTTCGTAAGGGGACAAGTAAAGTGTCATTTATATACATGGTTTGAGACCATACGGTGCATGACAATAAAGAAAGAGCGATAATTTGAAAAATCTTGTTCAACGTTTTATACCTGATAAAAAATACGTAAATATTAATGTGTGAATTTAAGAAAGTAGCTTAAGGTAGTACTTTTTTAAACGGTTTTACAGTCACGCTTTGATAAACGCCTGCAGCAATGTATGGGTCATCATCAGCCCATTTTTGAGCTTCTGATAGAGCGCTGAATTCTGCAACGATTAAACTTCCACTGAATCCTGCTTCGCCTGGGTCTTCGCTATCAATGCTGGGGTGAGGTCCCGCTAAGATTAAGCGGCCTTGATCTCTGAGTGCCTCTAATCGTGCGATATGTGCAGGTCTAGCCAGCTTTCTTTTGACTAAACTGTTTTCAATATCCTGTGAAATGATTGCGTATAGCATAGCGGATCTCATTGGTGGATTATATCTTCGAACTCAAGTCCGGTTAGTTGCTTTATTTGCTTGAAAAGATACATCATGGCGTAAATCATGACAATGATACACGGAATGGTAATAACAGGGTAACTGAGTAAGTTCATGGTTCCTAACTCATCATTAAAAGCTTCTGTTCCAGATGGGCTTTTGACAATATATTTCGCTAAGCCATAATTTAAAACTGCAGAAAGCAAGAAAGAACTAGCAAGAATGTAAGTAGCGACCTTGAGTGCTTGGTTGAATAAAGTCTCATTTTTTGATTCTGCGAGTGCGGCATCCACTTTGTCTATTTGTAAGATCTTGTCGTTATAGATAAAGGTTTTAACTAAAGGGTAAGGGGTTTTTAAAGAGATAATAGTTCCGATTGCAATAATGAGTGGTATGCTTGCCTCTTTAATTGCAATGTATTTTGGGTCAAGTTCTAGTAAGCCAATGCTGCTGGTTAATAAAATACTGATAAACCCTAGTGCCGGGATAAATCCGAAGCGTTTCTCTTTATTAAATTGATATATGCCAAAGAGTAGAGGGAATGATAAACCGAGAATTAACGCATAAACAGGCCCTAGGCTATCTGCAGAACTCAAATATTTTAGAACTACAGTGGGTAAAATAACGCAAATCGCAAGCTCTAATAATAAATGGCCAGTTTGAGGTTTTTTGGTCGTACTATGAGGCATGATATTTCCAAAGAATAAATGAAGCTTCGTTATTAGGTGTCGTTTCTAGTTGTAAGTATATGTTGTTATGGCCTGTGATTAAATGAACAGGCATTAAAATTTAATAGAAAGGACTATTTTAAGATGCAGCGCTCAAATATAGATCTCCATTGTCATAGTTTAGCGTCTGATGGGGCGTTAAGTCCTACTGATGTGGTAGTTCGGGCTGTGGAAAACGGCGTAACTCTTTTAGCGTTAACTGATCATGATACGATTGAAGGTCAATTTGAAGCAATGAAGCAAGCGAAGGCTTCGAATATTGAAATGGTTTCTGGGATTGAGCTGTCATGTGTTTGGGGTAGTGCCTTGGTTCATATTTTAGGTTTAAATTTTTCGCTCAGCGACGGCGTGATGCTAGAGGTTCAAGAAAAGCAATCACAAGCTCGTCTTCTACGCGCTGAAATTATTGCCGAGAAACTGATGAAAAAAGGTTTTCCGGATCTACTTGAATCGGCGAAGCAATTAACGCAGTCAGGAATACCAGGTCGGCCACATTTTTCTGAAGCAATGATTACACAAGGGCTTGTATCTAGCCATAAAGAGGCATTTAAAAAATATTTGGGGGCTGGTAAGGCGGGTGATGTAAAAAGTGCCTGGCCTGATCTATCGGAGGTTCTCTCTTGGATTCATGCTGCTAAAGGTGATGCGGTGATTGCACATCCCCGGAAATACAAAATGAGTCAAACAAAATTGCGAGAATTAATCGCTGACTTTAAAGATGAGGGGGGTGTCGGTATAGAGGTTGTAGTTTCAGGGCAAAAGCAGGGGGAAATTGGCTTAATGAGTGAATTGTGTAATCGCTTTGGTTTAAAAGGCTCTATCGGTAGTGACTTTCATACGCCAGATTACCCATGGGCTAATTTAGGCTATATTCCATCACTACCTGATTCTGTAGAGCCTATCTGGCAAGATTGGGGATTAGACGTTTGAGTCTAATCCGAATGATAAAATAAAAATATGTCGACGAGTTGTTCGGGAATAATTTCTTCGAATTGTGACATTAACTTATCATTTTTGATAATTTCTTGGAATTCGTTAGAATCAAATAACCCAGATAACGCCATAATGGGTAATAATAATTCAGCAGCAACATCTTCGCCTTTTCCAAACCAAGACTTCTCATTAAAGAAGAAGCCTTCCATAAATCCTATACACCAGCTTTCTAAACATGCATCGTAGTGAGTTTCTTCTTCAAAGAAAGGTAAGGATATATCTTCGCCCAGATTTAACTCTTCTAACAAGTTCTGACTAATAAGTTCGACGCAGTGGTTGAAGTGATTTAGCTGATCTTGACTAAATTTTGTGGGTTGATTACCAAAAATAATAGTCTGTATATTGTCAATTTTGATAGGGATTGGGCCAAAGATAGCAGCAGAAACTAGGCCGTGTAAGCCAAAATAATCAAGCGCTTCTTCTTCAAGGTCCTCTGAGAAGAGTAAGTCTTCTAGTTTTTCTATGTCTTGTTCTGACAGTGTCATAGGGGGGGGTCGCTATGCTTTGATCTGAATAGGAGTAAAGGAGTGTCGGTCCTTTGTGTTAGTTCGCCTTTTATAGTCTGTGGAGTACAGGCTATAAAAGGCGATGTTGCATTAGCTTATACAAGCCTGTGCATTTTGAACATCACTTGAATGATTTAAATACTATCGTTGCCTTCAGTAGATGGCGTCACTGTAGCGGTTTCTTTAGGTGCTTCAGCTTTAACTTCAAGCTTAGGTTCAACCTTTTTTTCAGACTTTACTTCAACTTTTTCGATAGGCGCTACAGTTTCTTGTGTTGCTTTGGGCGCTTTTTCTTTTGGAGTTGAAGCAGCTTCAGCTGATGCTTTGTTGTCTGCTCTCGGGTCGTTATGTGCTCTTGAGGTGATAGGCTTTCGTCTTCTCGTAGTACGTTTTACTGGTTCAGATTTGGTAGCCTCATCTTTTTTCTCTTGCGCTGGTTTTTTAGCTTCTGAAGTAGCTGCTGTCTCTTTCTGAGTGCTAGCAGGCTTAGCTTCGCTTATAACAGGTGCTTTCGCTTCTGTTTTAGCTGAAGTTTGCTCTGAGCTTGGCTTGTCCTCTGGTTTTTCTTTGAGGGTGCTAGGCGTAGCTGCTGCGTTTGTTTCAATATTTGTGGTCTCTGGCTTAGAGGTGTTTCCTGTTCGCTGTTGACGATTGCGGCGTGGATTTCTAGTTCGAGGTCTACGCGTACTTGTTTTTTGAGTATCGTTTGAGCTTTCAGTTTCAGTTGTAGCGCTATTATCTGCTACGACTTCTACTTTGACTTCTGTTTTAGCTTCAGGGCTTGGTGGCGCTACTCTTTGTGGAGCAGCTACTGCAGCTGAAGTGGGTGATGTTTCTATTTTTGCAGCAGGCGTTGTTGTTTCATTAACTGTCTTCTTAGGCTCAGGGCTTGTGCTTGCTTTAGGTGTGCTAATAACAATGTCAGCCTCTGGCTTAGTTTGAGTCTTTTCAACTAATGCTGCAGGTTTCTGCTTGTTCTCAAATTTCTTGGCTTGATGTCCACCATGTCGATTACGTCTTGGTGGTTGGTTTGAAGAATTTGAATCTCGTGACTCTGGCGCTTTACGGTCTCTAGACTGCTCTGAAGGCTTTCGATCATTCCTGTTATGGCTTTTGTTCGAATTGCGTTCTTGATTCTGGCCTGTTTGACGGCTGTCTGAGTCATTTCTACGCTGGTTGTCGTTTGATTTTGTATTTCGGTTTTGCTGTGGTGATTTGCGATCACCTTGGTCTTGGCGAGGGTTTCGATTGCCCTGGTTTCTGTTGCCTTGGTTTCGGTTGCCCTGTTTATTGCTCTGTTGATCGCTTCTTTGTGAGCGTTGATTTTGGCGGACAGGTGCTTCTTTTGCGACGCTTGCGGCTTTCTCGTCATTACTAAACATAGCAGATAGCTTAGATGTAATTCTTTTCATCAAGCCTAGTTCTTCTGATGTATTAGAAGTTACGCTGTTTGTTGCTGGTTGGCTTTGAGTTGTTTCACCTGTCGTTATCGGAGCAGGTTTGTTGTGCGTGACTGACTTAACGGCTGCTTCCTCACGAACAAATTCCTTTTTTGGTGCAGCGGCACTTGGTGCGATTTCTTTTCGTTCTGGTTTGAGTGTGTAGCTCGCTTTATCGTCGTTTTGCTCGGATTCGTCATCACGGATGCGATTAAGTTGATAATGGGGTGTATCCATCGCTTCATTTGGAATAATGATCACGCGTACAGATTGCTGTTTTTCGATATCAGAAATTTGTTTACGTTTCTCATTTAGTAAAAAAGTGGCAACAGAAACAGGAAGGATAGCCTGTACTTCTTTTGTTTTATCCTTGGTTGCTTCTTCGTACATGATGCGCATAATGGATAATGCTAGTGATTCAATGTCACGAATAGTGCCCTGACCACTACATCTTGGGCAAACTTCAGAGCGGGTTTCACCCAAAGATGGGCGTAATCGTTGGCGTGACATCTCAAGTAAACCAAAACGTGAAATCTTTCCTACTTGTACGCGCGCGCGGTCAAGCTCAAGAGACTTCTTCATGCGGTTTTCAACGTCACGCTGGTTCTTGCTGGGGCCCATATCGATAAAGTCGATAACAACTAGTCCGCCCATATCACGCAAGCGTAATTGACGTGCGATTTCTTCAGCTGCTTCAAGGTTTGTTTGATAAGCTGTTTCTTCGATATCACTACCCTTAGTTGCTCGGGCAGAGTTAATGTCGATTGAAACTAACGCCTCGGTAGGGTCAATAACGATTGACCCGCCCGAAGGTAAGGTTACTTCACGCTGAAACGCTGTTTCGATTTGAGACTCAATCTGATAGCGATTAAATAGTGGCGTCTCATCTTGATATAGTCTGATTTTGCTTTCGTATGCTGGCATGACTGAGCGTACAAAATTAAGCACGTCTTCGAAAACTAATGGCGCATCAACCAATACTTCTCCAATGTCTTGTCTTAGGTAGTCGCGGATAGCGCGAATGATGACATTGCTTTCTTGGTATATAAGAAATGGTGCAGGACGATCTTTCGATGCGCTGGTAATAGATTCCCAAAATTGAAGTAGGTAATCTAAATCCCATTGAAGTTCTTCTGTCGAGCGACCAACGCCGGCTGTACGAACAATGACGCCCATATTTTTGGGTGTAGCTAAGCCTGACATTGCATCTTTTAAATGGCTACGTTCATCGCCTTCGATTCGACGTGAAATGCCGCCAGCGCGAGAATTGTTAGGCATTAATACAAGGTATCGACCTGCTAGGCTGATGAAGGTTGTTAGTGCAGCGCCTTTGTTACCACGCTCTTCTTTATCGACTTGAACAATTACTTCTTGGCCTTCGCGTATTGCTTCACGAATATTTACACGACCCTTACCTGCTGCAGGGTTGAAATACTCTTTAGAAATTTCTTTTAAGGGTAAAAAGCCGTGGCGTTCGGCACCAAAGTCGACGAATGCAGCTTCAAGGCTGGGTTCGACGCGTGTAATTCTACCTTTGTAAATGTTTGATTTTTTTTGCTCTCTTGAGCCTGCTTCGATATCCAGGTCGTAGAGTTTTTGGCCGTCAACCAAAGCAACGCGTAATTCTTCACTTTGGGTTGCGTTAATAAGCATTCTTTTCATGTAAGTTTTCCAGTTAGTGCTGGAAAGCGGCAATCAAAAGTAAACAGAAGGGTAGACGAAAGCGATGCAAAATGGTTTTTTTGAAATTATTAAAATTCCCAAATAACTATTTATATTAGTAAGCAATTACTTACTATATAGCGTCTTTGCTTTCTGTCTCTTGTGTTTCGTAGCTGTAACTGGGTCTTATTGCATCGTAAAACTTTACGTGCAGCCTAGTGACGCTACGAAGGTATGTATATTTACTGGTTTGTGCTTAATTTAATATCAAGCAGTTGTGTAAATTAGACATACGGGCTTAAAATTCTGTTTTCTTAATGCGGCTTTCCACGCATTTAATTTATCTCTCATGTCATAAAGTGAGTAATGAAAGAATTAAAATTTTTCTGTGATCAATATTATGAATCTTTTAAGTCGAGTGTTTTACTTTTAAACAGCTCTAAAGTACTCAAAATGTAAAATCGCAGTATTCAAAATGTTATATCGCGGCAAAGTTGTTAGTAAGCTTGCTATATTTTTCTATATTGTTTTGATTCTGTTTTTTTGTTGCTACGCAACTTGCCATACTTTCTGTATTTCTTAAAATATTGTGCTGCCGGCGTCTGTTTCCGCTCAGCTTCCTCTAAATAGAAGTAATTTTTGGTACTATTAAGTACACTCATTTGGCACAATAATGCTGAAATATAGCAGTTAATGTGAATCGCAGCAAATGATCTGTGCGAATAAGTCCTTTTTAATCATCAATTGAAACGAGATATGAACGTTAAAAAAACGCAAAAAAATAGAAGAAACAAATCTCGTACTACTGTTGCTAAGTCAGCAGTAAAGAGACATGGCATTAATGGGAAGTTTGAAAGAAGAAATACTCAGCCCGAAGGGCGCGATGTTCTAAGAGAAGAAAAGGTTGTTGGGGGGCGTCAGCAGCACTCATTAAATAATGAAGAACCTAGCGTGAGTGCTGAGCGGACAGAAAGTAGTGGTGATGTTCCTAAAGTGAAATTTGTCACCGTGACCGAAAAGAATGAAACTCAGCGTGTTGATAATTTTCTCATCACTCAGCTAAAAGGCATACCAAAATCGAAAATATATAAAATTATTCGTAAAGGTGAGGTTCGAATTAACAAAAAGCGATGTAAGCCTGAGAGTAAGCTGGTTTTAGGCGATATCGTTCGTATTCCTCCTGTTTTTGGGCTTGCGCAGGCAAGTGAGACGGGAAAGGTAAGTAAGTCATTAACCTCCTATCTAGATACGGCCGTTATATTTGAAGATAAGTGGCTGCTAGTTATTAATAAACCTTCTGGCTTGGCAGTCCATGGTGGAAGTGGTATTCATATGGGCTTAATTGAGGCCTTACGTACGCGGTACCCCGAAACACAATTTTTAGAACTGGTTCATCGATTAGATCGAGATACCTCTGGGTGTATTCTGATCGCAAAATCTCGTTCAGCTTTGCGTAATCTTCATGAACAGTTTAGGGAAGGGAAGGTTAATAAAATTTATCATCTAGCCGTTTATGGTAGCTGGCCAAAAAATCGTAAACTTGTTGATGTGCCGCTTAAGCGTAGCGAAATGCAGTCAGGTGAGCGGGTTGTGTTGGTTCATCAGGATGGTAAGCCTAGTCAGACACGTTTTAGGACATTAAATAATTCAGAGCACTTTTCTTTAATGGAAGCTAAGCCTCTTACTGGTCGTACGCATCAAATAAGAGTTCATGCATTATTTACAGGCTGCCCTCTGGTTGGTGATATTAAATATTTATCGCGGGATAAAGAAGATTTTTACGGAATGGAAAAGTCTCGCTTGATGTTGCATGCAAAAGAGATACATTTTACCCATCCTAAAAGTGATGAAATGGTTAGTTTTGAAGCGCCCTATGATGATATGTTTAATAGTAGTTTAAAGATGATGTCGTTAAGTAAATAATATTTATTGAATCGTGTAATGGATAGGTTGGGTTATTATGAGTGGTCATTATGAAGTCGTGGTGTTTGATTGGGATGGCACCTTGGTTGATTCAGAGGCCCATATTGTTTCGAGTATTGAGCATGCTGCGCGTGCAGTCGGATTGCCAGCGCTTAGCTATAATACGATAAAAAATATTATAGGCCTTGGGATGCGTGAGGCCTTGCTGGTTTTATATCCTGAGTTGACGGATGAGCAAATTGTTGTTCTTAGGAAGCACTATTCTCATTTCTTTTTTAGCAAGGTTGTTGATCAAACAATGCTGTTTGATGGTGTGTTGGAAACATTGGATCAATTGCAGTCGTCAGGTTTGAAGCTTGCCGTTGCGACAGGTAAAAGCAGGAATGGCTTGGATAAAGCGCTCGTAGCGACTGGACTTAAGCCATATTTTGATATTGAACGTTGTGCTGATGAGACGCGGTCTAAGCCGCATCCCATGATGCTTGCTCAAATTTCTGAATACTTTTCCTTGCCACCAGCCAAAATGTTTTTGGTTGGTGATACTGAGTATGACCTAGAAATGGCGGCACGATTTGGGATGGATTCTATTGGCGTTAGTTATGGTGTGCATGATGTCGCTAGACTCGATAAACATAAGCCGCTTAGAATAGTCGATCATATTTCAGAAATATTAGCCTTAATTTAAATTGTAGGAGTAGAGCTTGGATTCAAATAATCAATCATCCAAAGAGTGGAAGTTAATTGAAAAAACAATGTTGCAGCTTGGTGTGGAGCAGCGGCGATCTCGTCGATGGGGTGTTTTTTTTAAGGTATTGACCTTTAGTTACTTATTCGCACTATTATTTATTATGGCTGATAGCTTTGGCGATAAAAAAATGGGTGATGCTGAAACATATACCGCATTGGTTGATTTACGTGGTGTGATTGCCGCGGGTGAAGAGGCGAGCGCAGACTTTCTAGTGACAGGCTTAAGAGCTGCCTTTGAGGCAGAGGGTACTAAAGCTGTTATTCTGAGAATTAATAGTCCTGGCGGTAGTCCTGTGCAGTCAGGTTATGTGTATGATGAAATTAAGCGGCTTCGAACGCTTCATCCTGATACGCCTTTATATGCAGTGATAAGTGATATAGGTGCGTCAGGTGCCTATTATATTGCGGCCGCTGCAGATCAGATTTATGCAGATAAGGCTAGTCTGGTAGGGTCAATTGGTGTGGTTGCTTCTGGTTTTGGGTTTGTAGATACAATGGAAAAGTTAGGTGTAGAGCGACGGCTTTATACATCAGGTAAGAATAAGGCCTTTTTAGATCCTTTTAGTAAGGAAAAAGAGAGTGAAGTGCAATTTTGGAATGGCGTGCTGAATAAAACGCATGAGCAATTTATTGCTAAGGTAAAAGAAGGTCGAGGTGATCGTCTTCATATTGATGAGGATACTTTTAGTGGTCTGATCTGGAATGGTGAGCAGGCGTTGGAAAAAGGCTTTATTGATGGTCTAGGTAGTAGTGGGTTTGTGGCGCGTGAAATAGTTGGTGCAGCTGAAATTGTTGATTTTACGCCTCAGCCAGACCCGTTTGAACGTTTCACTAAAACATTAGGTGTTGCTGCAGGTAATGCAATGGCGAGCGTTTTAAATATTGGCGGATTATCAATGCGTTAATGATTCAAGGTTTTTATCTTGATGAATAAAAAATGAAGGCGGTGACTATAAGGCGGTGACTATAAAGCAAACACGCCTTCGTTTTCTAGCATTTGAATAAGTTTTATAAGCGGTAGTCCAATGAGGATGTTGGGGTCGTTGCCGCTTATTTTTTCAAACAAGGCAATGCCTAGACCTTCCATTTTAAAGCCGCCTGCACAATCAAAAGCAGGTTCGCGATCTACGTAATTGGTGATTTGTTGTTCACTTAACTTTCTAAACTTTGTCTCATAGCGCTCGACTGAAACTTGGAGTTTTTGTGTTTTGCTGTTTAGCAGGCAAATGCCGGTATGAAAATAAGCGCTTTTACCTTGGCACTTCATAAGTTGGTCTATTGTATTTGCTCTTGTTTTTGGTTTATGGAGTTGTTTCGAATCTAGGCAGGCAACTTGGTCTGAACCTATAATCAGAGCGTGAGGGTGTTCGGTTGCGATAGCATTTGCCTTTTCTGTCGCTAATCTTTTGGCTAGATCGGTAAATGTTTCATTTTTATGTTGTGCTTCGTTAATGTTGGGCGCAACACTTTCGAAATCTTTAATGATTTTGGAAAGTAATTGTTTTCGATAGGTGCTAGACGAAGCGAGAATAATGTTCATAGTTGTTTACTTGTGGGTGCTTTTTGCGATGTTGTTTGCATAATACGGTGAATTATAGCCTTCTTGTTAAGAAGTCCTTAGAAGAATGTGAAAAATTAGTGTATTTCCTTTGACAATACGGGGTCACGGCCCTAGAATTGCGCGCTTATGTCAGAACACACGCTACCAAAGACGATTGACCCTCTTAGATATGCGGATCAAAACAAGATCCTAGAGGGAAGTCTATCAATTAAATTGATGCCGAGACTTGCAGAATTGCTCGTTGATACAAATGGTACTGTGGATGCTGTATTAGAATTTGAACGCGATGCACAAAATTATCGTGTATTGAATGGTAAAGTAGATGCAACAGTTACTCTGTTATGTCAGCGCTGTTTACAGCCGGTAGCTAAACCAATTCAATCCCAGTTTGCTTTGGGAATGGTATTTACTGATGAACAGGCTCAAAATTTGCCGCGTGCATATGAGCCTTTACTTGTAGATCTCGATAATTTAGAGATAGCGGATATAATTGAAGAAGAATTAATACTTAGCTTGCCAATGTTTGCTTATCATGACGAATGTCGTAATGAGCATGCGCCTGAAGTTGAGAGTGATGATTTTGATAAAGGTGAAGAGAAAGAAAATCCTTTTGATGTATTGTCAGCACTAAAATTGAAAGATTGAAATTTATAAAACTTAAGTGAAGTTGTGTTTACATAGCTTTAAATTGAATTATATGCCCTTGGGAGAGCAAATATGGCAGTTCAAAAAAGTAAAAAAACCCGTTCTAGACGTGGTATGCGTCGTTCACACGATTCATTGACTGCTGCAACATTGTCAGTAGATCCAACTAGTGGTGAAAAGCATTTACGTCACCATATTACTGCTGACGGTTTTTACCGTGGTAAAAAAGTAATTGAGTTAGCTGAAGACTAAAAAAGATGAGTGCAGCGCTCACCATTGCTATTGATGCAATGAGTGGAGACGAAGGTCCTGAGATCGTCGTTCCTGCTGCTTTAGCTTTTCTTCAGAAAAATAGAACCTTCGACATTATTTTGGTGGGTAACCAAAATAAGTTGGAGGCTTTGTTGTTGCTGAATTCTACAAATACTCCTCAAGAAAAATCATCTAACCTCTCGTCAGACCTGTCTCTAGAAAAAATACTAGCGAATTCTTCTATTACTATTGTTCATGCAGAAACTGTGGTTTCTATGGATGAACGTCCTTCTCGTGCGTTGAGGAAAAAACAGGACTCATCTATGGCCATTGCTTTAGGGTTGGTGCGTGATGGTCAGGCTGACGCATGTGTAAGTGCGGGTAATACCGGGGCGTTAATGATGATGGGGCGTTCAATTTTACGTATGTATCCTGGTATTGATCGACCTGCTATTACCAAATTATTTCCGTCTCAAGGTGGTGGTTGTTTTGTGTTAGATCTCGGGGCAAATGTAGACAGTTCATCTGAACATTTATTGCAGTTTGCCTTAATGGGGCAATTGTTAGCGCAAGCCATTAAGAAGGTAGATAAGCCAAAAGTCGCCCTACTAAACGTGGGGGGTGAAAGCATGAAAGGCAATGAACAGGTTCGTCTTGCTGCTACGCTCATAGAGGAGTGTGAGGCGGTCAATTATGTTGGGTTTGTGGAAGGGGGTGATATCTTTCGATCCGTTGCTGATGTGATTGTTTGTGATGGATTTGTGGGAAATGTTGCTTTAAAAAGTGCTGAAGGTGCCGTTCAAGTTATTCTTAGTGGTGTTAAAGATTTTTTTACTGAGACTTGGTATAAAAAATTAATAGGGCGCCTGTTATTGCCTTGGTTAGCTAAAAGCTTAAAGCAATTAGATCCTGAAACGCATAATGGTGCAATTTTTCTGGGCTTGCAGGGTGTCTTGGTGAAAAGTCACGGCAGCGCATCACCTGCGTCGTTTGAGCATGCAATCGACCTCGCGGCCAAAGAAGCACAGGCCAACCTTCCTGCACTAATAAACCGCCAGCTTGAAGAAGTGTTGTTTTAATTCAAAAATCTATCATTGGTCTATTTTAATTTAGATATAAATGTCATTAAAATCTGGATTTTATTCAGGCTTTAGTGTTGAGGAGTTATTCATGAAAACTGTATTTATGTTTCCAGGTCAGGGGTCTCAAAGTATTGGGATGATGGCAGGTTTATTGGAAGAATTTGACGTTGCACGAGAAGTGTTTGATGAAGCGTCTAAGGCCATTGGTATTGATTTAAAAGAAATTGCCTTAAATGGTCCTGAAGACTTAATCAATCAAACGGCAATTACACAACCAATTGTTTTGACTGCCAGTATTGCCATGTGGCGTGTTTGGGAGTCGCAAACTGATATTAAACCTGATTTTGTTTGTGGGCATAGTTTAGGTGAATACTCAGCGCTCGTTGCGAGTGGTGTGTTGTCACTGAAGGATGCAGTTCGATTGGTTCACCTTCGTGGCAGTCTTATGCAAGATGCAGTGCCGATGGGTGAAGGTGGTATGGCAGCTATTTTAGGCTTGGATGAAGTCTCCGTTGAGTTAGCTTGCCAAGAAGCAGCTCAAGGTGAAGTGGTGGCTGCAGCAAATTATAATTCGCCGGGACAGGTTGTTATTTCTGGCGCATCTGAAGCTTTAGAGCGGGCAATGGTCATTGCTAAGGCCAAAGGTGCTAGGCGGGCTGCAAAGCTATCTGTTAGCGTGCCTTGTCATTGTGATTTATTAAAACCTGCCGGAGAGTCGTTGGCAGAAGAGATGGAGAGAACATCATTCAATCCATTGTTAATTCCGATTGTGCAAAATGTAAATGCAACAGAGGTTTCTGATTTATCAGAATTGAAGTCTAACTTACTGGCGCATCTTCACCGGCCTGTTCTTTGGTCGCAATCTATTACTGCGCTGGTAAAAAATGACGTGCAAATCTTTATTGAATGTGGTCCAGGAAAAGTGTTATCAGGCTTAAATAAACGAATAGATAAAACGGTTAAAACCATGAATATGAGTGATTCGGCCAGTATGGCTCAGGTTTTAGCCGAATTTGCAGAATAAAGACAAAGTTTTGCATGTAATTGAGATAATATTTAAAAATAATAAATCATGAACTTAAAGAGATTAAAGCATGTCCATTGAAAAAAGAGTTGCGCTCGTTACTGGTGCAAGCAGGGGGATTGGCCAGGCGATCGCGAAAGAGCTTGCGGCAGATGGGTCTTTGACTGTTATAGGTACCGCGACAACAGAAGCAGGCGCCTCATCTATTTCTCACTACTTCTCAAAATGGGGGTTAGATGGCGATGGTATTGTGATGGATGTGTCTGACCCTACATCGGTAGATGAGGGTGTTAAACAGGTGACACAAGCTTATGGCGCCCCTTTAATTTTAGTGAATAATGCTGGTATTACGCGTGATACTTTAATGCTTAGAATGAAAGAAGAAGACTGGGGTGATGTCATTAACACCAATCTCAGTTCAGTGTATCGTGTTTCTAAGGCTGTGTTACGAGGGATGACGAAAGCGAAATGGGGGCGGATTATTAATATTAGTTCCGTTGTTGCGCAGATGGGTAATCCGGGTCAGGCTAATTATTGTGCCTCAAAAGCTGGTATTGAAGGGTTTAGTCGTTCGTTGGCGCAAGAGATTGGTAGTCGTGGTATTACGATAAATGCCGTCGCCCCCGGATTCATCGAAACCAGTATGACGGATGATCTTGCTGAAGATATTAAGTATAGAATGTTAGAAGGTGTGCCAATGAAGCGATTAGGGCAGCCAGAAGAAGTGGCGTCGTTGGTAGGGTTTCTAGCATCAAATAAAGCGAGTTATATCACGGGTGAAACAATCCATGTGAATGGTGGAATGTTTATGGGTTAAGCTGTGGAAGCAGTTCGCTGTAAGACTGGCCAATATGCAGCTTTTGTTTGGCCTTAATTGTGGTGTTTTGCGTCTTGTTTACCGCATAGGATTCATCTAGACTACCCGCAATAAGTATTTAGAACAGTGTCGATATAGTTTAATGTCGGTGTCTGGAAATTTTTACAGCAGATAAAGTGAACAAAGAGAGTAAAATATGAGTACTGTAGAAGAACGTGTTAAGAAAATTGTGTGTGAGCAACTTGGTGTTAAAGATACTGAAGTTCAAAATACCTCATCGTTTGTTGAAGATTTAGGTGCAGACTCTCTTGATACTGTTGAGCTCGTCATGGCGCTTGAAGAAGAGTTTGAAACTGAAATTCCTGACGAAGATGCAGAAAAGCTTTCTACTGTTCAAGAAGCGATTGATTTTATTATTGCGAATCAGTAAGTCAAAGATAGAAAATATTAAAACCGTCCTTTGTTAAGCTTTGGGCGGTTTTTTTTTATGATTCAAGTTATCTTACTTTACTTGAAATACACTTGCGGCGTACTGTCTGTATAAGTGTTGAGGCTGGTATCGTAAAGGCGCTAAAATTGGTAACCTGTAGTACTTTCGGTAAGCAATATCTGGTTTAATTGAGGTTAGAAGTATGTCAAAAAGGCGCGTTGTTGTGACAGGAATGGGGATGCTATCTCCTGTCGGAAATACTGTTGCTGAGTCTTGGGAAAGCGTCATTAATGGCCAAAGTGGTATTAGTGAAATTACACGCTTTGATACTAAAGGCTTTGGCGTCAAAATTGGTGGGCAGATATCTAACCTAGAGATTACTGATTATATTGAGAAGAAAGACGCGCGCCGTATGGATGTCTTTATGCAGTATGGCATGGTTGCTTCAATACAAGCGATTCAAGATGCCGGTATTACTGACTTAAGCCCAGAGAAAAAAATGAGAGTAGGGGTTGCATTCGGTTCTGGTATTGGTGGTATTGAAACGATTGAATCGGTTCGGGATACTTATATGAAGTCAGGTGCTCGCCGTGTTTCACCTTTCTTCGTTCCCAGTTCAATTATTAATATGATTGCCGGAAATGTCGCCATTAAGTATGGCTTTAAAGGTCCAAATATTGCCTTAGTAACGGCCTGCACAACAGGAACCCATAACATTGGTTATGCCGCACGTACAATCGCTTATGGTGACGCAGATGTGATGATTGCTGGTGGTGCTGAAATGGCGACAACGCCAGGCGCGATGGCTGGTTTTTCAAATGCAAAGGCTCTTTCAACGCAGAATGAAGAGCCTCAAAAAGCAAGTCGCCCTTGGGATAAAGCGCGAGATGGGTTTGTATTATCAGATGGTGCCGGGGCTTTGGTATTAGAAGAGCTTGAGCATGCAGAGGCTCGGGGTGCTACTATTTATGCTGAACTGACAGGTTTTGGTATGAGTGATGATGCTCATCATATTACTTCTCCGATAGAGGATGGCTCGGGCGCACGTATCTCGATGGAAAATGCACTCAAAGATGCTAATTTACAGCCCGAAAATATCGACTATATCAATGCTCATGGTACTTCGACACCTTTGGGTGATGTTGCTGAATGTAAAGCAATCACAGACTTATTCGCAGCGTCTAAGGAAAAGATATTAGTTAGTTCAACAAAATCAATGACAGGGCATTTATTGGGCGCGGCGGGTGCAATAGAGGCTATATTTTCCGTCAAAGCTATTAATGACCAAATAGCGCCGCCAACCATTAATTTAGATGACCCTGAAGAGGGGTGTGATCTTGATTTTGTTGCGAATAAAGCAAGACCAGCGGCAATTAAGGCATCATTATCGAATTCATTTGGTTTTGGTGGGACGAATGGCACATTAATATTTCAAGCATATTCTGCAAAGTAATATTCAAGCCGTGCTTTAGTAGATATTGGTTTATATATCATGTGAGCTATAAAGTTACACTGGGGGTTAGGATCAACATGATGAATCATCTCGACTCAAACCCATCATCAAATTTATAGTAGGCCGCTAGTGAATAAAAGATCTCACATCACATTAGTTAATGGCGTAGAAACATCTGCAGTAACCATTGCTGATCGTGGGTTGTCTTATGGTGACGGCTTATTTGAAACTATGCGTGTTGTAGCGGGTAAAATTCCGTTACTTAAATTGCACTTGGAACGGTTTGAACGTGGCGTACATTGTCTTAAGTTGGGTCCTCCTAAAACATTAAGGCGGGAATTTAAAAAGACCGTAGAGCAGGTGCTAACCCAGTTGGCAGATAACAACTTAACTAATAATGCCTTAGTTAAAATTATGGTCACTAGGGGTTGTGGTGGTATCGGCTATTTACCGCCAGATAAGGCTGAGTGTACATTTATATGTCAGGCATTTAATATCCCAGAATACCCATCTGAATATACCAATAAAGGCATTCAGGTTAAAATTATTCAGCATCGTTTGCCAGCTCACCCTGCTTTGGCAGGTATTAAACATTTGAATCGCCTTGACCAAGTATTGGCGTCTCAAGAATTAAATGGTGAGCAGGAAGGCTTAGTATTTGATCAAAGTAATCATCTTGTTGAAGGCCTAAAGAGTAATGTATTGGTGTTTGAAGGGCGCCAAGTGTTGACGCCTTCATTAGAATATTGTGGTGTTCAAGGCACTTTACGACAGTATTTAATTGGTCATGCAAAAGAGCTGGGTTTTGAAATACTTGTAGGGAAAATCGATAAAGATCGTTTAAAATCAGCAGACGGCGTATCGATGATTAATAGTGTCTTTGGCTTGTGGCCTGTGTTGACAATACGAGATCCTGATGGCGGGCATCAAAAATTTGAACGACACAATCAGTGTAAAACGATTCAACAATTCTTAAATAAACAGTTAGGGTTCTAATTCTTTTCGTGACAAAATTTCGCTTTATATCTCTTGTTTTATTTACCTTACTCTTCTCAACGATTGTCTGCTTTTTGTTTTACAAAAGTGAGTTGAAGGCCCCTTTGAATCTACCATCTTCAGATATGATAATTGAAATTAGCAGAGGCGACTCGCTGAATAAAGTGCTCATTAAATTAACGCAGATGGAGGTATTATCATTGCCTTTAGTTGCAAAGATTTATGCTCGAGAAAAAAAACTTGCGAGTAGGGTGAAGACAGGCGAGTTTTTATTAAAAAAAGGTATAACTATTCCTCGCCTGTTCGAGTTAATTACGTCTAATCAGCAAATCACTTATAAAATACAATTTATTGAGGGATCAACGTTTAATCAGGTTAAGCGTGTATTATCATCCTCGCCAAAATTGATTCATCATCTTGATGGTAAATCAGATGCCGAGACTCTAAAAACACTGAATCTTGGTGCTAAAATTCATCATTTAGAAGGGCAATTTTATCCTGATACGTATACTTATCTTAAAAATGATTCGGATATAGATATTTTAAAACGTGCTCATCTACGGCTTCAGAAAATTTTAAAGAAAGAGTGGCAAAAAAAAGAAAAGAGCTTGCCACTAAAAACAGCTTATGAAGCTTTGATTCTTGCATCGATTATTGAAAAAGAAACCGGTGCAGCGCATGAGCGGGGTGAAATATCAGGTGTGTTTATTCGTCGTTTAAATAAGAATATGCGTTTGCAAACAGATCCTACTGTCATTTATGGTTTAGGTGAGCGCTATAAAGGAAATTTAACTCGAAAACACTTAAAAGAAAAAACGGCATACAATACTTATCGAATGAAAGGTTTACCACCTACACCTATTGCGATGGTTGGCCAGGATGCAATTCATGCTGCGGTTAATCCTAAAGCCGGACGAAGTTTATATTTTGTCGCTAAGGGTGATGGTACACATCAATTCTCTGAAACAATACAGGCACATAACAAGGCTGTACGCGCATATCAGCTAAAGCGTCGAAAGGGCTATCGTTCCACACAATAAATAATAGTTTATAAAATAGCCCTGAAAATTATAGGCTGTTTAAACGTAATAATTTGAAAGCTAAAACTTAATTAAGCAGGTGTATCGTGAAGCGCGGTTTATTTATAACCATCGAAGGTGGTGAAGGGGTGGGTAAGTCCACCAATATAGAATTTATAAAAGCAACTTTGGAAGCGAAAGGTATTCAATGTATTGTGACGCGTGAGCCGGGCGGTACACCATTAGCTGAAGAAATTCGCGAAGTGCTCATTAAAAACCGTGATGAGCAAGTCGTGACAGAAACAGAATTGTTGTTAATGTTTGCCGCAAGAGCGCAGCATTTACATCAAAAAATTCTACCGGCTTTGGAAGCAGGGGTTTGGGTGATTTCTGATCGATTCACTGATGCCACTTATGCTTATCAGTCCGGCGGGCGAGGCGTACCCAGTGAGAAAGTCGCATTGCTAGAAAATTTTGTTCAGGGAGAGGTACGGCCTGATTTGACACTATTACTTGACGCGCCAATCGAAGTGGGTATGGCACGCGCAAAAAGTCGGGGCAAGTTGGATCGTTTTGAAGAAGAAGCTTCTGAGTTTTTTAATAATGTGCGGGATAATTATCTGAGTAGAGCTGTAGCGGAACCTAATCGCTTCAAAATAATTGATGCGACTCAGACCTTGATGCTTGTACAGGCTGATATTTCGCAGGCTTTAGCTGATAGTTAAAGCCCATTTAAAATCAATGCGACGACAACGACTTGAGGTATGGTGAGTAAGGGGAGAAACAAAGCAATTTTCCAGGACTTCATTGAATCCTTAATGACCATTACTTCGGTATAATCGGTTGCCACGCCCGTCATTAGAAATGCAAAGCTGTTACCAGGAGCATTGGCTCGTGTCATTAAGTCTGCTGCAATGGGTGTTGACCCTTCAGAGCAGACTTCTATGATAGTGGCTGCCAAGAGTGTTGCGGCAAGACCAATCAAACTTGGTCCAAAGTAACTTTGAAAATCGTCTAAGGAAACAAACCCACGGACTGCCGAGGCGAGTAATACCCCAAACAATAACCAGCGAATGACCATTTTAGAACCGATGAACCCTTCCTTCGCAACTTCTGAAAATAAACCACGATTCCATTCAATGGTTGAAAAACGATTGTTGGCTTCTTTCCAAAATTTAAAATCGACTGGTATCTCGCTAGTAACAGGATTCGCGGGAAGGGTGCCATTTTGTTCAAATCGATCGAATAGCCAGCCTGCAATTAAGGCGATGACCATCGATAGTGCGATAAATGCTAATGTCCATGATAGTCCAATGAGTGCAATCATAATCAGGGTCAAGGAAATTGAATTCCAAGGGCTGGCAATTAAAAAAGCCATTACTTGACCGAGACTCGCTCCCTTACGCCGTAGCTCCATACCCACCATTAAGATGCCATGGCTACATAAATCCAGCAGTACGCCCGCTAAGGTTGCACGCAAGAGGCCTTTTACGGTGCCCCCTTTACCTAAAATAGACATAATGAATTCTTGTGGGATTCTACTAAGAATACCTACAAAGAAAATGGCTAACACAACACTCCACCACATGGTATTTATAAGCTCATGTACACTATGACTGATCAGGCCATACCATGCATTATGGTTAAGGTCTGCAAAAGCAAGTACGTAAAAAATACTCGTAATGATAAAACAACTCCATAAAAACCAATCTGTTTTTTTCGTTGAACTATCACAACAACTTGTTGTGATCGGGTTGTTTTCGGACTTATCAGCATGGCCGCTGTGTTGTGTGCTTTCGTCATCAGTTTTCTTTTTTGAACAGCATGGGCTTACATTTAGTTCTTCACTCATGAAGCGTCTCCATGTGATTTAAGGAGCTTGCTTGGGTTAACCGTTTGAGCGATAGGTTCAGATGTATGATCGGTAAATCGGTCAAGAATGGCGCAATGTGGCTCTTCATCTGATTGACATTGTGACGCTAAATCTAGCAGGCAGTGCTTCATAAGTTTTAATTCTTCAATTTGCCTGGCAACTAAATCAGCTTTTTCCAATACCAGCTCTTTTACTTGATGACTATGCCGTCCAGAGTTATTGAATAATGCTAAGAGTTGGCGGCACTCATCAATATTAAAGCCTGTTTTACGGGCACGCTGAATGAATCTCAACTGCTCCAGACCTTTTTCAGAATATTGTCGGTAGCCGTTATCAGATCGAGTTGCAGGTGCAATAAGTTCAATCTGTTCGTAATAACGAATGGTTTTCGTATTTAAGCCGGTAAGTTTAGAAACGGTACCAATATTCATCACAGTCGTCCTTTAATATATTGTTGCTTAGGGTCATACGATGTTTAACGATGATATAAGCATAAACCTTACAGTTAGTGTAAGGTCAATAAAAATACAAAAAAAGTTAAATAAATTTGAAACAGAAGGGGCTAAAAAAGTTAGGTAAGTGAGTAAACAGCCCCTGTCGTCAAACAGGGGGGCGAGGCTTTAAATTTATAGGGAGCTTTATTACTTACTGTATGGCGGACGCTTAGTTTTTATCGCCACCACGGGTCCAGCGATGAAAACGTGGGAGTAGTGTCATAATCTTTTCAGGTACGTGGTTTCTTTTCCAGTTACCGGCAACAAATTTATTTGTTTCAGTAAGTGTGGGGTATATATGAATGGTACTCAATATTTTATTAAGGCCCAGTCCATGTTTCATGGCGGTCACGTATTCGACAATGATTTCGCCTGCATGATGACCTACAATCGTTGCGCCTAGAATTTTATCTTTTCCGGGTACGGTGAGTACTTTAATGAAACCGTGTGCTTCACCGTCTGCAATTGCTCTGTCTAGGTCATCAATGTCGTAGCGACTAACTTCGTAAGGGATACCCTGCTCGATCGCATCTTGTTCATTTAAACCCACTCTAGCCACTTCAGGATCGGTAAACGTAGCCCAAGGGATCACGCGATAATCCACTTTGAATTTCTTAAGCATTCCAAATAAACCGTTTACTGCGGTGTACCATGCTTGGTGTGATGCTGTATGAGTAAATTGATAGGGGCCGGCCACATCACCACATGCATAAATGTTTGGAAATTTAGTTTGTAGAAAATCATTAACTTCGATGGTACCGTTCTGATTTAGAGGGATATTTAATGTCTCTAAACCAAAGCCTGAAACATTTGCTTTACGACCAACTGCGAGTAATAAAGTTTCGAATTCAATTTCTTGTTGTTGACCATTTTCATCCTTGCATAGGAGAATGTTTTGAGCACCATTTTTGATGAATTCAACGGCGGTATGATTGAGTCGCAAGTCTATGCCTTCTTGTACAAAACGTTCTTGAACGTTCATGCTGACATCTTTATCTTCCCGAGGTAGAAGCCTGTCCAGCATGTCGAGTTGTGTAACCTGAATACCTAATCGTTGAAAGCTTTGTGCCATTTCGCAACCAATAGGACCGCCGCCTAATATCAACATACTTTTAGGTTTATCCCTTAACTCCCAAAGTGTATCTGAGGTTAAGTAAGCTGTTTCGTTGATACCTTTAATCGGTGGTACAAAAGGCCGTGCTCCAGTGGAGATAACAATATTTCTTGTCGTGATGACCTTGTTATTGACCTTTACTCGGTAAGGGTCAAGGATCTCTGCTTCGCCGGTAATGCAGTCAACACCAAGATCTGTAAACCGTTCAATCGAATCGTGGGGTTCGATTTTTTGAATGATTTTTTGAATGCGTTCCATCACAGCTTTAAAGTCGACATTAACCTGGCCCGTTTCTCCTCCGGTAGATAAGCCGTATTCATTTGCTCGACGATAGTAGTTAGCCATTTTTGCTGATCGAATTAAGGCTTTGCTCGGAACACAGCCGGTATTTAAGCAATCACCGCCCATTTTATGGCGCTCGATTAACGAAACTTTAGCCTTAGTTGCCGAGGCAATTAAGGCTGTGACTAGGCCTGCAGAGCCAGCCCCAATGACAACCATGTTGGTATCAAATTGTTTTGGCTTGTTGTAGCCCGCATATACTTTTCTCGCTTGAAGTTTTGTCATTATCTTTTTTGCGATAAGAGGAAAAACACCTAACAGGATAAAAGCGAATATCAGGCCTGGGGATAATATGCCAGAAAGCGAGTCAATTTGGCCTATTTGTGTACCCGCGTAAACATAAACGAGGGTGCCAGGCAGCATGCCTAGCTGGCTGATAAAAAAGAACTGTCTAGTTTTAATTGGCGTTAAGCCCATGACCAGATTAATAACAAAAAATGGGAATAAAGGTACTAAGCGTAAACCGAATAAGTAAAATGCCCCTTCTTTTTCAATACCCTTATTAATTGATTTAAGCGAATCAGCGAACTTTTTCTGAACGATATCGCGTAACAGTGTTCGGGATACAAGAAATGCGATGGTCGCGCCAATCGTACTGGCAAATGAGACCCATACCAGGCCTTCGATTAAGCCAAATATAGCTCCGCCAGCCAACGTTAAAATGGCAGCACCAGGTAAAGATAAAGCGGTTACAATGACGTAAACTGCAATGAATATACCCGCGCTATAGTAAGGGTTGGCTTGGTAGTAGTCTGCAAAAGCATCTTGTTGAGATTTGAAATAATCCAGACTTAAGAGTTGGGATAAATCAAAGTATATAAAACACCCTATTAAAGCGAAAACAATCGCGAGTATGAGTAGTTTTTTCTTGTCCATGAGGTAGCCTAAGTTTGTGAATATGAGAGATCTTTACACGAATACTGCGCTCTTAGTGTCGTGCAATGATCGCTATGGATTGGGTTAAGATTAAATTGTTATTTAACTTCGTTCAGTTGCCAGTCGTAATGGTGATTAATATCGCCAGTCCCTATTTTAAATTTCTTCAACTCTTGCTTTAAATCACCGGTTGCGTACTGTTTGAGGTGTTCTAAAAGCGATATTGAGTGGTTACCGAAATCAACAATATACCAGTCATAAATACTGGAAAGTAGTAAATCATTACCGTTAACTGTTACTGCTCTTTGATGGTTGATGTATTCGTGTGCGCCGTTGTCTAAAAGTTGTTCTGTGTTGGCTGCGGTATAGACTTTTTCCGATAAATTTGGACAACTATAACTGGCACAATTTACAGCATAATGAATACGCGGGTCCTTAAAAATTGGGCGTAGTATTTTATGTTCGATATCATTTAGGCTTAAAGTTCTACCTGCTACGTTTGCTGCCTCATCATCCCAAGGGCCAAACGAAAAAAATTTATTACCGAGCTCTGTAATACTGTCTACTGGGTAGTTTTTCAAAATAAGTTGAACGGTTAAAGCATTGTATAAATTGATCCAATAGGCCTTTTGAACCGCTTTGTTGTATGAGCGAGGGTCTTTTGATTGTAGGCTTGTGAGATACTTTACTAGCGTTCGTTTGTCCTTAGATGACACTTGTTTGTAATCAAATAGGTTTACGCCAGATGGGGTGCCGCTGATTAAATATTTATCCAGAATCAATTGCCATAACTGGTGGTCTGCAATAAGTGCTTCATTGGTTTCATCGCTGGGCAACCAATCTTTGGTGTTTGCTGCTATTGCGTAGTTTGCAAATATAGCGATAACGATCACCGTCAGCCATAAAAATACCGGATTAATTGGTTTTGATGTATCAGAAAATGCTGAAAGATATAAATCAGCATACGTTTTTTTTGTGGTTGTCATAGCTATTCCTAGCGATAGTTTGCTCTTCTTACGTACGGACTATATTGCGTTTAAGACGATTTCTATGTCATGACTCCGTCAATCGGTAATTTTACAGCGTATGCTAATGCTTGCACTGAAAGAGTCTTCAATTGTTCTGCCTCTTTTAGTTCTATGTATTCGACAGCGTGTATTAGCAGGTAGTTCAATAAATTCTAATTATTTTGTTTAGTTGCCAAATTAAAAGATTAGTATTTATTAATGAATACCATAAAAATGGCACGAAAAACTTGGTTCATCGTAAAAAAAACCGAGGGCGTTTCCGCACTCGGTTTTTTTTCATCTCTTAATTAAAGAGCCGTTTAAAGCTTAAGCTGCCCCGCAGGGAGCGAGGCTGGTATTAAAACCAAGGTTAAAGCATTTTAACCGGAATAGACGGTACGCTTAGATCTTTTGAAGGCGGAGCGAACGAAGTCAGGTTAATGCCTGTAACGGCTTCCTTGTACTCTGCAATCGTTGGGAAACGGCCTAGGATAGTAGACAGTACAACCATTGGCGTTGAACCTAGTAGAGATTCACCTTTCTTCTCAGCAGTGTCTTCGACAACACGACCTTGGAAAAGACGAGTAGAGGTGGCTAATACAGTATCGCCTTTCTCTGCTTTCTCTTGGTTACCCATGCACAAGTTACACCCTGGGCGTTCTAGGTACATGATGTTTTCGTATTTAGTACGAGCCGCTTCTTTTGGATGAGCATCGTTAAATTCGAAACCAGAATACTTCTCTAGAAGTGCCCAATCGCCTTCAGCTTTCAATTCATCAACGATGTTGTACGTTGGTGGTGCGATGACTAGCGGTGCGTTGAACTTAATCTCTTTGCCTTGTGCTTCCATGTTGCGGAACATTTGAGCGATGATCTTCATATCACCTTTGTGAACCATACAAGAACCAACAAAACCTAAGTCAACTTTACGACCGTCGTAGAAAGAAGCAGGACGGATAGTATCGTGGGTATAACGCTTAGATACGTCTTCGTTGTTTACATCTGGATCAGCAATCATTGGCTCGTCGATCAAGTCTAGATCGACCACCATTTCAGCGAAGTAGTTAGCGTTGTCATCAGGAGCAAGTGCTGGAGCTTCGCCAGACTGAATGCCTGCAATTCGCTTGTCTGCAAGATCGATAAGACCTTGAAGCATATTGTCACGATTTTCCATGCCTTTGTTGATCATGATCTGGATACGAGCTTTCGCTAGTTCTAGAGATTGAACCAAAGTATCGTCAGTAGAAATACAGATTGAAGCCTTAGCTTTCATTTCTGCAGTCCAGTCAGTAAAGGTAAACGCTTGGTCAGCAAGCAAAGTACCGATCTGTACTTCGATTACGCGGCCTTGGAAAACGTTTTCGCCAAACTTCTTAAGCATTTGTGCTTGAGTAGAGTGAACAACATCACGGAAATCTACGTGGTCTTTCATTGTGCCTTTAAAGGTCACTTTAACAGACTCAGGAATTGGCATTGCACATTCGCCAGTTGCCAGTGCGATTGCAACCGTACCAGAGTCAGCACCGAATGCTACGCCTTTAGACATACGAGTATGCGAGTCACCACCGATGATGATTGCGCGGTCGTCAATTGTGATGTCATTCAATACTTTATGAATAACGTCAGTCATAGAGTGGTAAACGCCTTTAGGGTCACGAGCTGTGATCACGCCGAAGTCGTTCATGAAGCCCATTAGGCGAGGAATGTTTACTTGAGCTTTTGAATCCCATACAGAAGCTGTGTGACAACCAGACTGGTAAGCACCATCAACGCTTGGAGAAATAACGGTAGCCGCCATAGACTCAAGTTCTTGAGAGGTCATCAAGCCAGTAGTGTCTTGAGAACCTACGATGTTCACTTTAACGCGAACGTCAGAACCTTCGTGTAGAGGCGTAGCAGAAGTAATACCTACTGCGTTACGGTTGAAGATTTTTTCAACAGCAGTAAGGCCTTGGCCTTCAATAGAGATTTCTTTAGAGGGAGCAAATACTAGAGGCGCTTCAATACCTAAAGCTTCAGCCGCTAATGTCTGTAGCTTCTTACCGAAAGTCAGTGCGTAAGAACCGCCTGCTTTCATGAACTCAACTTTTTGTGGAGAGAAAGCGTCAGCAACGTCAGCGACTTCTTTGTCACCGTTGAAAAGCTTCTTAGTTTTAGTATTGATCGTAAGAACAGTACCCGTAGCAACTGAATAAACTTCTTCTAGTACAGCGTCGCCATTAGCGTTAAGAACAGTGTTGCCGTTAGCGTCTACTTTCTTAACCCAGTTTTTAAGGTCAAGACCGATACCGCCTGTTACACCAACAGTCGTTAGGAAGATTGGAGCGATACCGTTAGTACCGGCAACAACTGGAGCATTGTTAACGAATGGGATGTAAGGGCTTGTTTTCTTACCGGCCCAAAGAGCAACATTGTTTACGCCAGACATACGAGATGAGCCTACGCCCATGGTGCCTTTTTCAGCGATCAACATAACTTTAGCGTTAGGGTGTTTCTTGCCTAGTTTAGTGATTTCTTGCTGAGCTTCAGGGGTGATCATGCATTGGCCGTGAAGTTCACGGTCAGAGCGAGAGTGCGCTTGGTTGCCAGGAGAAAGAAGGTCAGTAGAGATATCACCTTCAGCAGCGATGTAAGTCACTACGTCGATTTTCTCGTCGATTTCAGGCAACTTGGTGAAGAATTCTGCAGCAGCGTAGCTTTCTAGAATGTCTTTAGCGATGGCATTGTCTGCTTTAAGCGCATCAATGAGACGTGATGTATCAGCTTCGTACAAGAATACTTGAGTTTTTAGAACTTCAGCAGCGGCTTTAGCAGATGCATCGTCAGAAAGAGCGATATCTAGAAGAACAGCAACAGATGGGCCGCCCTTCATGTGAGATAGAAGCTCAATCGCAAGCTCAGGAGTGATTTCTGCAACAGTTTCTTGACCAAGAACGATTTCTTTCAAAAACGTTGCTTTAACGCCAGCAGCGCTAGTCGTACCAGGAATCGTATTGTAGATGAAGAAGTCTAGAGAATCGGTGCGGTGTTCATTGCCAGTATCTTTAATCTGAGCGATGATTTCAGCTAACAAGTCAGCAGCATCAATAGGTTTTGGGTTCAAGCCCAGGTCCGCTTTACGAACATCAATTTCTTTTAGGTATTCTGAATACAAACTCATACAATTCTCTCACTCATAGTTTTAATAATGGCTGTCAAAAAAACGCTTATATAAGCGGCTTCACCCTCGACCAGAGGTGCGCGATAAGCTTTCAGCACTATTTAACCAACTCATCAGTTGGTGTTTGGTTGCTACGGTATCGGCTTTAGTGACAGTCAATTGACTGTCGTATATTTAGTATTGCCGATCGGTGGCCATATGACTTAAACGATAGTCTTAAGGCACAAAGTGTAGACCACACTCGTATTTACGCGCCCATATTCTACGCTATTTTCATCTAAAAGTTAATAATAAGCTGCGCTTATGGACTGTATATTCGGTATTCATAATCTGTATATGGGTGTTTAGAGCGGGCAGGTTAGTTATTTTAGTCTACAAATAGCTCGATATCTTTTGCTTATTTTAGCCAATCCAATGCTTCGTCTAAATGGTGAACGACTTTTGTTGACTCATTGGGGATATGGGTAAATGCTTCGTAAATACGTGTGATTTGAGAAGAAAGTTCCGAAGGTGAAATAATCGCCAGTTTAAGCTCAGCACCTTTTAAGCAGTTAGTGGCTAATTCACTCAATTGTAATAATGCATGATTAGAAATTGCTTCTAATTGAGCGTCTCTTAGGTCGATTATTTCATTAAATCCAGCTGACCAATGGCTGCTGTTATATATGCCCATATAAAATCGAATCAGTTCTGTGTCGTTGACCTCACCAGACCAGCTAGTCAATAAGATCTTTTGTTCATTGTAAAATCTGTGTGATAAAGACATGTTTATTGCCCAGTTTGAAAGGTAGGGTTTTAATATGGTTTTTAGGGGATGAATATTACGCATCTCCTAAAAACTTAATTTAACAAACTATCAATATCGTCTTCAGCTTCAGTGAGCACAACAATATCCTCAAAGAACGAAAGAAGATCAATATTAAGTGGTTTGGCAATATCATTAGGGAACTCGGATAAAATTTCTTCTTTTTCCTTATTCGCCTTGAATGCTTTATTAAGATATTTAGCTAAAAAAGAGGTTATTGCGAGTTGTGAAATTTCATCAAAATCTAAAGGGTTGTCTTGTTGTCGAATACCCAGCAAAATTTCTTCAGGAAAGTTCCAACGTTTCGCTAATCCATAGCCTACTTGAGTATAGTTATAGCCATATTGATTATCTTGAAGGTCGACCCGGTTAGCGCCAGACTCGACTAAATCATCAATTTTTACCGCTGACTCTTCATGAACAATATGAATTAAAAGTTCGCCTATATTGTGCATCATACCGCAAGTAAACGCCGTTTCAGCATCGACGCTGGTATGTTTCGAGATAAGCTTACTGATACTGGCAGTTAAAAAACTGTCACGCCAAAATTGTTTTTTGTCAAACCTAGGAATGTCTTTAAACGCACCGGTAACGCCGGAAGCGACAACTAATGTTTTTAAGGTATCAAACCCTAGCATGACGACAGCAGAGTCGATTGAGGGAATGCTTCTACCTGCGCCATATCGGGCTGAGTTGGCCAAGCGCATAACTTTTGCAGAAATAACCTGGTCCATTTGAACCTTTTTCGATATATCGTCTGCATTAATGTCCGGGTTATTAAAGTTTTCAATTAACTCCTGAACAACTTTGGGAATATTTGGCAAATTATGTGTTTCATTGAACAGTGTTTCTAAAGACAATTTTAGCTCCTTAACGAAAAAATAGATCAGCTTAGACCTAACACAAAAACTTCTGTAATGGAGTATAGAAGAGCAAATCGATCGGTAAAGGGGAGAGTTGTGAGTATATGTACAAAACTGATTATTTGGATAAAAAAATTGTAATATTTCAGATTGGTTTATACTGAGTTGAACGCCAAACTGTTTGCTTGTATAAATCGTGCATCGCAGCGGCAAATTAATTAAAGAGAGAGTAATGAGCGAAACGACGAAAATAGTTAGCAAAGTATTAATTCATGAATTTGAATCTATTGCATTAACCGTACTTAAAAACGTATGTCTTGAGAATAATCTGGTGGGTCTAAAGGTTACCACGGGTGAAAAAAAGATTGGTTTGATCGAGGCATCGAATGATATCCATGAAATTCTCGCATCCAATGTAGAGCTTGGCGCCATTTTTCTCACCGAGGCTGAAGATGAAAATGGTGTGACGGGTATAGATCTATGTTTATCTATTCATAAAGACCGTCCAGAATTACCGATATTTCTTCGACGTACAAAAGACCATGAGCTTCCTCAAAAGGTGCAAGCGGCAGTAACGGGTTATTACAGTACGAACAATATTCATAAATTGAACGAACTAATTAATGAATATATTTGTAATATGTATTATCCAGTCGAACTAGCGCAGGGTTTTCAGGATATATCAATTAAGGTTCTAGAGGATCTGATACCTGGTTCTGTCGTGCGTTGTGACTATCCATATTTAGTGAAAGACCAAATTATATACGGTGAACTCTTTAGCTTGATACCACTTGAAAGTGATTGGTGTCGTGGTTATATGATGCTACAAACAACAGAAAATGAAATTTTTGATTTGGTGCGTTCTGAACGTACTTATATTAGAAGCGGTAGCCCTAGTCGAAGTGATATTAATTCTATTTTGAATGAAGCGACGAATATGATCTGGGGAAGCGTTAAATCGCGTTATTTTGGAAATGTTGATGATCAGGCTGATCATCGTACTCATGTGCCAATAATTGTGAATCATCAACAAAAACATATTTCATTTGGTTCAACAGAGCCACAATTATGTTTTAAATACACGATTCATGATCCAGGCCATAAATTTCAAGACTTTACGGTTCATCAACGACTTATTTTTAACTTAAATTGGTCACCTGAAAAATTTGCAGATAGTGATAAAATTATTGAAGAATTTGTTGAAGGTGGTGATCTAGAGTTCTTTTAGGACATTATCGTTTTTATCTTTATGGCGTTAGCGGTGCTCAAGTATTTTGACTTACCGCTAGTTCTGTTATTAACCGCTAGCGAAGCCAAGTTTCTTAAGCAAGCATGATGTAATTAGTGCAAATAAGGCTGGATAGAGCACAACTAGCGCTATTTGTGCCAAAGGCATTTCGTCATTCTTGTCCTAGTGTCGCCAAAATATCTTGGCCCTGTTGATGCAGATTTAACGTGGGGGAAGCTGGGAAAGGGGTCATTTAAATTTTATTGTACCGCGTCGCTCCGTCATTACTCGGTGATATCGTTACGGCTTGAGATTCCGTACCATACTAAGTTCATAGCATTTAATTTAAAGGTCATTCAGTGGACGTTATAACGAAACAAAAAATCTTTAAATCACTATTTGGTGTGCTAATTGCGATTTTTCTTTTCTTTTCTGCCGACATAAAAATTCCGGTATTAGATATTAAAACGGATGCTTATTTTAATGAGGCCATCACAAAAGCTGGGGTTGCCTATGCGACGACTCGAGCGATTAATGCCTCGGTATCTGTTATTAAAGAGTCAAACTTGCAACTAGAGCCCGCGGGCGTTGGCGTATCCATTGCTATAGGTCAAATTGTTGATCCGATTGATGACATGACGGAACGGCTTTCGTTGGTTTTAGTCACGGCGATCACCTCACTTGGTGTGCAGAAGCTAGCGTATGAAATCAGTGTGTCGCTAGCACCGCAATTACTAGCAATATGCCTATTTATTATATCCATTCTTATCTGGTATGAAGACAAGCGAGTCATCGCTTTGCAATCGTTCCTTGTTCGAATACTCATACTCGTTGCAATGATCCGATTTTGTCTACCCGTATCCTCAATCGCCAATGACTACCTTTATGAAAATCACTTTTCAGCACAGATAGCACAAGCAAATAAAGCGTTATCACTTGATGCGGCCGAACTGGATAGCTTACAAGAATTCTCACTGCCTGAAATTGACGGTATTATGGGGACGATTGAAAATAGCGCAACGTTCTTAAAGCAAAAGTCGAGTGAGTTTAAAGCTGCTGTAATTACCACGCTTAGTCGCATGGGAGAAAAAATAGACAACCTGTTAAAACTAACCTTTTTATATGTCGGTGTGTTTTTATTTCAGGTAATTATTTTACCTCTATTATCGTTTTGGTTTCTGATGAAATCTGCGAATGCTATTTTTCAACATCCTCCTTTGTAATTATAAAACTCCCTTATAAAGCTTAAATTTTATCCATGCATTAGACAGCATTTTATTATGAGTAGATAATTCACCACTCTCATTGTCGTATTTAAACACTTAGGCTTACTTAACTATGCAAAACAAAATTTTAATTAGTATTGTCGCTATTTTGGCGCTTATATCCGGACTCTTTTTCTTTATGGGTTCAGATGATAATAACAGTGAAAATTTGTCGTTAGACGCATCTAATATGATGTTAGAAGGAAGTGCTTTCGAGCGTGCTTATTCTCCTGTAATGGGAGCAGTTAATGCGCCTGTAACAATTGTTGAGTTTTTTGATCCTTCCTGTGAGGCGTGTCGGGCATTTCATCCTGTGGTGAAAAAAATACTCGGTGAGTTTCCAGGCCAAGTACGTTTGGTATTGCGTTATGCTACGTTTCACAAAGGGTCGGAAGAAATCGTAAGGATGTTGGAAGCTTCACGTTTGCAAGGCGTCTTTGAGCCGGTATTGGAAGTTTTACTTAATAGGCAGCCAGAATGGGCAATCCATGGAAATCCTCGTTTAGATAAAGCATGGGACTTCGCCGAGCAAGCAGGGTTAGATGTAGAAGTAGCTAAAAAAGCGATGTTTAGTGATGAAATTAATCAGATCTTAGTGCAAGAGAAAGAAGATATTAAAGCGCTTAAAGTGAGTCGAACGCCAACATTTTATGTTAATAAAAAGCCATTACCCAAGTTTGGTGGTCAAGAGTTATATGAGCTGGTTCTATCAGAAGTAGAGGCCGCAAAAAGTGTGTCTTCTGGTAAAATGAAAGATTGGAAGTAATCAATTCTCGATAAACGTTAGACTGTTTGTTCTGATGAATTAAATAGTGCTTATCAATATATAGGCGGGTCTTGTTTGACCGTCTGTTCTTAGAATAATATTTTGTGAATAGAGGGGGGGTAAACGTACCTTACCTGAGATCCATAATTCCATCGTAAAGTTAAGGGCACTAATCAATGGGCAAATAGAAAATAGTAAGGCTGTTGGGCTTTAATTTAAACAACTAATCAACAGCTCTCTGATTATTTAGAGCAAGGAAACCTTTACAGAGGCGATAGACGACCCAAAGGCCAGTGATCAGCATCAAAGGAACACCTATCACAATACCAACTAGCGTGATAATTAATAACCAGGCAATGGCGATCCAAATGAATGCATACCAAAAAGTACGAATAAGCCAGTTGAAATGTGAATGTAAATAAGTATATGACGCGTCAGTTCGCCATATATAACTCATGACTAAAGCGATAATCGAAGGCCAGCCTGTTAAAAATGCTGTCACGATAAATGCCGGCGAAAGCAGCCCATTCAATGCGCTAAACATATGCAATGCATACACAAGGTAGGTGATTTTAATTAGGGAGTGTGAAGGGGGGCGAGAGGTATCCAATGGTCTTTATCGCTCTAGGTTTATGGTAATATGCTTTTAATCACTTATCTATAATGCTTCGTCTTCTGCTTGGAAGTATATCATATGTTAAATCAGCATAGGGTTGATGAAATCGAGTACTGAAAGCATGTTATCTGATCACCGGTGGCTAGCGGTACAGATCATGACGCATGAAAGTTAATTTCCTAAAGAATATCGTTGCAGTATTTTTTGGAGCTCTCCCTGCTGTTTAATTTCTTCCAAAGCACTTTGGAATTGCTGAATGAGTTTGTTTGGAGTATCTATATGAAAGGCATAATAGAGGTCGCCTTTGTCTAATACGTATACAGACTCATACTCTAAGGCGCTGATTTTGTTTTTACTTAGCTCCCATTTAACGGCATTAAAACTATGAGAGAATAAATCGATTCGATTTAAATCTAGTTTTTTAATTGAGCGTAGAATGACATCTTTACCAGAAATACTATCCAATCTACCTGAGTCAATTTTAGTATTAATTAACAGCTGTTCCCCCCAATCGCCGTTAACGGCACCAACATAGAGTTGGTTAATATCATGAATTGAATTGATTTTAATTTTTCTGTCTACCCTTGAGATAAGCGAGAAATCAGCTGACGTTATCGGCCCTACCCATTTGAATTTATTTTCTCTTTCTTTTGTTCTGGTAACAGCAAAAAGACAGGTGCTTTTTTTGGTTAATAAATCACTGTAACCGCGAGCCCAAGGCAAGAGGAGAATACTGTCACGAGTTAGTTTAGATTGTAGCTTTTTAAATATAGCCGCTATCAAATCAACAGAAACACCCTGCAATTGATCATTTTCGATGAAATTATATGGAGGGTAGTTTTCAGTCATAAATGTGATGTCATCGAATGATTGAGCAACACTAATCGTCGGGGACAACATACCGATTATTAATGCTAAACCAACAACGAAACTAATAAATTTACTTTCAGTCATTATCTCATCCATATTATTTAATATGAGTGCTAATTCGCTGAGTACGTATTGAAATCACGCAGAGGTCAAAGTCAGAATTTTACCAATGTTATTTCTAATCTTAGTATAGTGCAAAATTGAAATATTTAAGCTCTGAAAAATAACTGTAACTCAGCCAGCGAGTGAGGACATTTTTTACAGACGCTACAAAATGAAACAAGAGAGTACGCGGATAAAATGTAGCCGCCGTGATGCTAGAGAATAGGGTGCACTTGAGTAGCTAATTGATACCTAACGTTGGTTAAAGAGGTGTCGTTGTCGTCACTAATACTTTATCAACATAGCAAAATGGATGATGACTTAATCATGTTTCTCTTGGAATAAAAAAGGCCCCGAATTATCGAGGCCTTTAAGATACTCATCGAGCTTAGTTTACAACAATAGAGATGTGTTCAGATCTTGATCCTATATTTCCGTTAGAATCATTTGTTGCAATCGTAAGTAGATAAGTACCTCGTAACATGTCTTCTAAAACGATGTCATTTAGGTCACCTGAAACAGAGAGGACTTCTTCGTACGTATCCCCTTCGGCAGAGATAAAAATACTATAGCTGTCAATTTCTTCTAACGGAAGCTCTGAACCATCAGACCTTTCGGAAGGTGTGTCCCATGACAACGTGATACTAGAAAGTGGGTTAATCGTTATCGTGGCCGCCTTGCTAATGATGACGCCGGTGTCATCTGAGAGTATGACATCATACTGTGCCTCATCATCAAAATTAAGGCTGTTAAAGTGGAGATAAGCTTGATTTTCTCCATCGAGTTCAATACCGTTTTTACGCCATTGATAGTTTAGTGTGCCGGTTCCTGTAGCGCTAATATTGAGCGTTAAACTTTCTTGTATAAAGGCTGATTGAGATAGCGGTTGTAATGATATTTCAATCATAGGAGCTGGAGCTGGAGCAGGTTCTGGAGCTGGAGCTGGTTCTGGAGCAGGTTCTGGAGCAGGTTCTGGAGCAGGTTCTGGAGCTGGAGCAGGTTCTGGAGCTGGTTCTGGAGCTGGTTCTGGAGCTGGTGCCGGTTCTGGCGTTGGAGCAGGTTCTGGAGTAGGCTCAGGCTTCGTTTCTATTAAGGTGAAGCGTGCAGCGTCTGCTCCCATATAGGTCGTACTTGCAGGGCTTAAGTCCGTATCATGAATTTCCAAATAACCGAGATCACCTGCATTAAAGTCATAATGTCCGAGTGAATACCACTCACCATGAGTACCGGTGTCACAGTCTTGGTCAACGCTTACAGTATGAGTACCGTTAGCATGCTGAATAGTATGAGGAACATTGGTTGCGCGATTGTTGTAGCAGTTATTCCAAGAAAATACCTCATAAGTACCCGCGATCGGAAGGCTTGGGCTAAAACGATAAGCATCCACGCTGCCACCTGCGGTAGCATATAATGTATCGTCTCCGTGCTGCTCAGCGCCATTATAACTTGTCCATGTGCCGGACTGGCTGGTTCCCTGATCACTGTTATCTAAAATGATGTCAGTTATGGGAGCGGGTTCCGGCTTAGGCTCAGGTTTCGTTTCTATTAAGGTGAAGCGTGCAGCATCTGCTCCCATATAAGTCGTACTTGCAGGGCTTAAACCCGTATCATGAATTTCCAAATAACCGGTATCACCTGCATTAAAATCATAATGTCCGAGTGAAAACCACTCACCATGAGTACCGGTATCACAATCTTGATCAACGCTTACAGTGTGAGTGCCGTTAGCATGCTGAATAGTATGTGGAACATTGGTTGCGCGGTTGTTGTAGCAGTTATTCCAAGAAAATATTTCATAAGTACCCGCAATCGGAAGGCTTGGGCTAAAACGATAAGCTTCCACACTGCCACCTGCAGTCGCATATAATGTGTCGTCCCCGTGTTGCTCAGCGCCATTATAACTTTTCCATGTACCAGACTGGCTGGTTCCCTGGTCACCGTTATCTAAAATGATGTCAATTGTCGGTGTAGGCTCTGGAGTCGGTGTAGGCTCTGGAGTCGGTGTAGGCTCTGGAATCGGTGTAGGCTCTGGAGTCGGTGTAGGCTCTGGAATCGGTGTAGGCTCTGGAGTTGGTGTAGGTTCTGGCGTTGGTGTAGGCTCTGGAGTTGGTGCAGGCTCTGGAATCGGTGTAGGCTCTGGAGTTGGTGTAGGTTCTGGCGTCGGTGTAGGCTCTGGAGTTGGTGTAGGTTCTGGCGTCGGTTCAGGTTCAGGCTTCGTTTCTATTAAAGTGAAGCGTGCGGCATCTGCTCCCATATAAGTCGTACTTTCAGGGCTTAAGTCCGTATCATGAATTTCCAAATAACCGGTATCACCTGCATTAAAATCATAATGTCCGAGTGAAAACCACTCACCATGAGTACCGGTATCACAATCTTGATCAACGCTTACAGTGTGAGTGCCGTTAGCATGCTGAATAGTATGTGGAACATTGGTTGCGCGGTTGTTGTAGCAGTTATTCCAAGAAAATACTTCATAAGTTCCCGTAATTGGAAGGCTTGGGCTAAAACGATAAGCTTCCACGTTGCCACCTGCAGTAGCATATAATGTATCGTCCCCGTGTTGCTCGGCGCCATTATAACTTTTCCATGTACCAGACTGGCTGGTTCCCTGGTCACCGTTATCTAAAATAATGTCAATTGTCGGTGTAGGCTCTGGTGTAGGCTCTGGAGTAGGTTCAGGTGTAGGAGGTGTTATTACCGTAAGTTGTGCTGTAGCAATGTTATCTACACCTCTAGCGCTTAATAAAACACTATATTCGCCTTGATTGGCTTTTGAAGTCGATGAAATAGAGAGACTAGCACTATTGGCCCCACTGATCATTTTGTTATTGAAAAACCATTGATATTCAATTGTTCTTTTTCGGGAAGTGTACGCTGAAACATTGAATGTCGCTTTTTCCCCCTCAATTACAGAAAGTGAAACGGGGTACTCTGTAATATTTATATAAGCATTTGATCGCTTTGCAGAGGCGGTTGGACCAAAGCTTACTAGGCTAACAAGAATAAGAAGGAGAGCCGATAATTTAAAATTTGAGCGCAGATTTAAAGAGAGCATGTATTAACCTCTGAATTAACAATACAGGCTATTAAATGTGAAAAACTGAAAAAGAACCAAAATAAAGTCGTATTTTTGCCTTGTTTCGAGTCAAAAAATTGACCATTATTTGTAAGTGAGAAATGGGTCAAACGTATAGTGTGACCTGCATATCCTAAAATTTTGATCACCTAGTTTAATAGGGAGTGATATTTTTCAAAATTAGATGAACGATAACTATTGCAGGCGGAATAGAGTATGTTGCCATCGTATCGCTATGGGATGCCTAGCAAATATTGGGAGTTTTAGTGTTTAATTTTTATATCCGATGGTGTTGTTAGTGAATCAATTTTAGGTCGGTATCCATTACGAAAATTTGAAAAATGAATGCTGTCTGTGTTTAAAAGTCGCCTGCTATACTGAAGGGAATGATAAAGTTTTACGCTGTGGAGGTGCTTGATATGAGTACGATGCAAGACTCTTTTGCAACGCGTGGTTTTTTACCAGCTCAAGACCCGTTAACGCATTTTGATCCTGAGAGTAAATTTAGTTTATTAGATGAAGTTGGGCGCGATTTACCAAGCCGATTATTAGAACCAGATTTTCGTCGTTTTGCAGAATTATTAACGATACCTGATTGGCCTGACGAGCACCTTTCAGTCGATACTCTTCCTGAGCTAAGGCTTTATTTTGTGAGGCTTGCCTTTTTAGCTTCGGCTTATGTCAATCAGGTTGGACAACCTGCTATTTCTAGTTTACCTGCCAATCTGGCTGTACCCTTAACGCGAGTAGCCAACTTATTATCAGTGCCGCCAATTTTAAACTATGCAGGTTATGCTCTTTATAATTGGAAGCGCTATGATAAAAAACAGGGCGTTGTGCTTGGTAATATAGATACGATCCAAAACTTTGTGCACCTCTATGATGAACACTGGTTTATTTTGATACACGTAGAAATTGAAGCACAAGCCTCCGTTATATTAGCCGCTGTGGAAGCTTTACATGCGGAAAATAGCAGCGCTGGAAAAATAAGTGAAGAGATGGTAAATACTCAATTACAACTTATCGCTGCTTGTTTAGTTCAGTTGTTACGGGTATTAAAACGTATACCCGAACGGATGTCGCCTCATCTATATTTTAAAGTTTTTCGACCTTATATTCGTTTTTTTGAAAAAGTTAAATTCCTAGGCGTGAAGCAGCAGCCAATGAATTATAGAGGTGAGACCGGCGCACAAAGTTCAATTATGCCCGTGTTAGTTTCTTTACTTAAAATTGAACACGAGCAGTCAATACTTGTGGATCATTTGCAGGAAATTCGCCAGCACATGCCGCCTCAGCACAGGCTGTTTATTGAAAATACGTCATATTTACCTGATTTAAAACCTGATGCAGAGCCGAGGCTTTTTGATCAAGTTCTGGAGTTAATCGCTCAGTTTAGGGAGGTGCACTTTGAATGGGCTCAAGAATATATCCATAAACATGTTAAGGACGACAGAGGAACAGGAGGGACGCCTTTTATGCGCTGGTTGAAACAATTGATAGATGAAACGCGAGAACGTAAACACTATAAAGGGTAGCGAGTTTCAACTCAATCTACTGATTCGTAAACACACGAATTCTAAACATCGAGATCAAAGCATCACTGTAAATTGATTCTATACTTTTTTCTTGAATGATTCCTCGTCAGTGGAACGAAGCTTACAGGTAAAATTAGGCCAAATCAGATTTGTTAGAATAAGGAAACGGCCCCTTAAGTGAAGGAGCCGTTACTCGTAATTATCGTATCAATCATTTGTGGCTTTTGACCGAACGATTCAGGCAAAAGTATTACACTTTGCTTTGTTTCTTTCGGCCGAAACCGAGGGCCACTAAACCGAGGCCAAGTAACATAAATGAACTAGGTTCTGGTACGTCTGCAATTGTTTCCAAAATATAGCCTTGATTTGTCAAATGACCAGAACCATTTGACGAATCATTCCAAGTGGAGCCGTTTCCCCAAGTCATTAAATAGTTTTCAGAGTTTCTGCCGAAGCCAAAATCATTTGGTTCGCCAGCAGCCCAAGCGGTATAATCCCAAGCAGTCCCATCTACCCACGACCAATAAGCAGCATTATTATTACTATAATTTCTTAGCTGTGAACCACCTAGCCAGTAATTGGGGCTGCCATCGAGGCCTAGCCCTGCTACCACCGCACTCCACTCAGCGCCATCACCGAAAGTTGCTAAATGGCCGCCTCTAGATACTGCATCAGATCTTGCTTCAGTCCAGGAAAAATCTGCCGCGGTATGGGCTGGTCCAGGTGGATTTGAATGCGCCGTACCTTGAACGATCGTATACTCGCTGCCGTTAAATACAAATGCACTGGCACTACTTGCGATAGATAGACCTAGAAGGACGCTAGCTGCCACTAAAGTTTTATTTTTCATGATGATTCCTTTTTTGGAGTAGACTAATTGCGGCTCGGCTATCTATATTCATGAAGAATTAGACCCGTAGCTTTCCGTCCCTGTCTCACGGCAGGTTTGGCTACATACAAAACGAAATGTCACGATTTTAAAAAAGCATTTAGTGTGCCATCTATAAAAAAATCAAAAATACCTATTAGAATCAATTAAATAAATCTAGTGGTGGAAATTATCGAAGTCCTTTGAAAAAATTAAGTGTAATGAAAATCGACATAGCTTCATTTGTTGTTAGTCGGTTTAGATTGATCAGAATAAGGTATCAATTTTGAAGAGAAGCCTTCTACGACATTCTATATGTCATAAGCCATTGTGTATGACTTTACCGTCTGAAGACATGCTTATAGAGCTACTTGCTCGATCTTATTCAGCTTGATTTAACTCAGGCTATAAATAATGAAATGCTTGACTTTGGTTTATGTGTGCATAAGAATACATGTATGAACCAAGCAGACGCAATTGAAAAAATCTTAGGCTGTATCGACAGTGACTTCGTTAAGGCACTAGCCGAACCGGCTCGAATTGAAATATTGAAGTGGTTAATCGTCAATGATTCATGTGACGTGAAAACCTTAGCCGAGAAAATGCCGCAAGACCGTTCCGTCATTTCACGGCATTTAGCGCTAATGGAAAAGGCGGGTTTACTTCAGGTTAAAAAAGAAGGGCGCCACATGGTTTATCGTGTCAATGGCGAGCAAACGTTGCAAAAGTCAGAGCAGTTAGTTGACGTGGTTAAGCAATGCTTGAAATATAATTGTTGTTAGTTTTTTTTACGCTATTAGCATGCATGAGTGTGCATATAAGCACTTATTGTTGTGCTTGTAGTTTGTTTAGGAGGATGCTGAAATGGTTAATAAAAAATTAAAATCAGTCGCGAAAGGAGGTTTACTTGATCGGCGTTCTTTTATATTGAGTGGCATGGCTTTTTCAGCGGCCTATTCTTTGAATGCTTTGGCTAATGACGGTAGTACGCCTTCTAGAATTGGAAAAGACCTACCTAATTGGATGAAAGTACCAGGTCAGGCTGATGTCGCTTATGGTCAGCCGGCTCAGTATGAACAACACATAAAACGCTACCTTGCTAAAGGCGCACCAGAAACGTCACTCTTTTCTGTATGGCATACACCCTTAGAGAATCAGCGCGGAATCATTACACCGAGCGGCCTTCATTTTAGTGTTCATCATAACGGAATGCCTGATATTGACCCGCAGAAACACCAATTGATGATTCATGGTTTAGTGGATAAACCATTGAAGTTCGACCTAGAAACGATTATGCGTTATCCCATGGTTTCAAGTATTAATTTCTTAGAATGTGCGGGTAATACGGCCCCGAATGCAGTGTCGCTTACCCCCATTAACCATACTTGTCAGGAGTTAAGTGGACAGGTTTCAGGTTCAGAATGGACAGGCGTTCCTCTTAAATATTTACTGCAAGAAGCAGGGATAAAACCAAAGGCAAAATGGGTGATTGTTGAAGGTGCCGACGGCGGATCACATGCCCGTAGTATCCCTGTTAGTAAGCTACTTGACGACGCGATAATTGCGCTGTATCAAAATGGGGAAAGAATACGCCCATCGCAGGGTTATCCGATGCGATTGTTTGTGCCAGGTTGGGAAGGCAATGCAAATGTTAAATGGGTTCATCGGCTTGAAGTGACAGATAAACCCGCTTACACCAAAGACGAGTCTGGGCTTTATAGTGACATATTAGATAATGGAAAAATTCAGCGTTTTTCATTTCATATGGAGGTGAAATCGGTCATTACTCATCCATCTGGCAAGCAGGTTTTACCTGAAAAAATGGGCTTCTACGAGGTTTCAGGTCTAGCCTGGTCTGGGCGAGGTAAAATCAAGCAGGTAGAAGTTTCAGCTGATGCTGGCAAAACATGGGCTTTGGCGAAGCTTGATAGTCCCGTTCTTGATAAATCGTTAACACGTTTTAGTATTCCTTGGCGCTGGGAAGGCAAAGAAACAGTGTTGTTGAGTCGCGCTACAGATGAACACGGTTTTGTTCAGCCTACTCGAGATCAATGGCGTGACCAATATGCTAGTCACTCATTTAATCACTATAACGCGATTCAAGCATGGCATATTTCTCATGAAGGTGAGGTGGGGAATACATATGTATAAACGAACAAGGCATTTATGTTTTTTACTGCTTTTGATGATGGCAACTTCATCTATTGTTGCAGCTGAAGCGAAAACACTTTCACTCGCACTGGGAGAGCCACTGAGCCAATCTGAAATAAGATCTTATTCGATTACTATTTTTCCTGATGGGACCAATCTACCAAAAGGGCAGGGGAGTGTTCAACAGGGCGCTTCTTTATACGAAGCACAATGTATGATGTGTCATGGTGAAAGCGGCATTGAAGGGCCCGCCGCAAGGTTGGCAGGCAGTGATGGCTGGTTTAGCTTATCTGACCCATTACGAGTGTTGAGAATTAAAAAATATCCAATATTGCTTATCTCTGTTGGTGGCTTGTGGCCCTACGCAACATCTATTTATGATTACATCAGGCGAGCAATGCCACATTATGCCCCCAAAAGCCTAAGTAACGATGAGGTCTATGCCTTAACCGCATACATTCTATATCTCAATGAAATAATCGATGACGATGTAGTGCTTAATGACCAACGTATATTGGAACTGAGTATGCCAGCGAAAGCACGCAGTATTTCCGCTTGGGTAGATCAATAGACTGTATGATGATTAATAAACTAAGAATAAGTAAAACATTATGATGACTTACGCTCGCCTGAAAAGAGTTGTTTTATTATCGTTGCCGATCATCGGTGGCATGACTTCTCAAAATTTATTGAATCTCGTTGATACTGCAATGGTGGGTCAACTCGGCGCTGCCGCTCTGGCGGCGGTTGGGATTGGTAGTTATGCCATATTTATGTCGCAGTCGCTTATACTAGGGTTGTCTACAGGTGTTCAAGCGGTTGTTTCCCGTCGTGTTGGTGAAGGTAATAGCCATGTGGCCGGGACTTCTCTCTCTGCGGGGGTTGTGGTCGCTATTATTCTTGGGGTGTTGTTAAGTGTTTCGATTTACCCCTTTGTACCGGTGCTATTTTCCTATTTAAATGGCAATGCTGAGATTGCTGAGTTAGGTGTACCGTATTGGCGTATCCGCTTATTTGCTGTCGTTTTTATGGGAGTTAACTATGCATTTAGAGGGTATTTTAATGGTATTAGTCAGCCAAAATATTACATGTTTTCCTTGGTTTTTATTCACATTGTTAATGTCGTTTTGAACTATGTATTGATCTATG